>Ga0256839_1000198_pt1 | contig 78893 bp, 73 predicted proteins | sample 354166metaG_FD_185968 | JGI IMG/M metagenome (GOLD analysis project Ga0256839, IMG submission 185968) | Hydrothermal vent microbial communities from Mid Atlantic Ridge, Atlantic Ocean - 354-166 | ecosystem: Environmental > Aquatic > Marine > Hydrothermal vents | place: Atlantic Ocean: Mid... | reverse complement strand
CGCTAAATAAAGTACCGATGCCATCGCGCGTATACAGCTCTAATAATAAGCCATCCTGAGTCTCCGCACTGATTAAGTGAACGCGCTGAACGCCGTTTTTTAAGGCTGTTTTAATATGATTCAGCAAGCGGCTTTGTTGTTTATGTGACTCAATAAAAGCATCCATTGATTGCAATTCAATATCAGTGGTGGGCGTGGCTTGATCGGTATGCACAAAAATAAGTTTATCGGCTTGAAGTGCTTTAGCGGTGGCGCTGGCGACATCTTCATAACGCAAATTAAATGCCTCACCGGTGGGTGAAAATCCTAATGAAGAAAGTAACACGATACTACCTGCATCAATCAGTTGTTTAATCAGCGGTGCGTTGATTTTTCTTACCGTTCCGGTGTGTTGAAAATCCGTACCGTTGTGAACGCCAAGAGGCTGTGCAGTAATAAAGTTTCCCGAAAGAACGCCCAGCCCTTGATTAATAACAGGCGGCATACTCAAGGCATGAGTAAGCTGATTTTCTATTTCAACCCGCAAAGCACCTATTGTTTCTTTGGCGGTTTGTAAGGTTACATCATCCGTTACCCGCATATCGTCGACAACGGTGATTTTATGGTTTAGCGCTTTAAGGTGCTTATCAACCTGCGGACGAGCACCATGAACCAAAACCACCCGCGCGCCTAAAGCAGACAAAATCGCAATATCTTGAATCAGCTTAGTAAAAGACTCACCAGCAATCACTTCACCCGCAAAGGCAATCACAAAAGTTTTGCCGCGATGAAGTTGAATGTAAGGTGCGGCTTCTCGTAAGAAGTCGGTTGGGTTGGTTGTACTCATAGTTTATTGCCCAAAGGCACTTTTTATATGGTTTAGATTTCCATTATCGCCTTCAATCGCAATCACGTCAAAGCGCAGTGACGATTGGGGCGCGTATCTTTGTGTATAAGCTAGTGCAGCTTTAATAATGCGTTGTTGTTTTTTAGGAGTAACGCTTTCAGTAGCTCCACCAAAATCTGCATTTTTTCGATAACGCACTTCTATAAAGACGGTGCTTTCGCCATCCTGCATAATCAAGTCAACCTCGCCTGCTTTGGTAGAAAAGTTTTTTTCAATCAGTTGGTAACCTTGTGTCAGCAGATATTGATAGGCTTCATCTTCTGCTTTATTGCCCTGTTTTTTACGCGATGTTAATGGCTTGCGGGGTTTGCTTTGCAGAGCAGAACGTAATTTATCCTCAACCTTGCTAAAAAGTGACTGTTGTTTCTTCATTCCTTTACAATAGCACCCATGAGTACAAAAAAACCACAAGGCACTTTATATATAGTAGCTACGCCAATAGGCAATCTTGGTGATATGACGGCGCGTGCTATTGAAACCTTAAAAAAAGTAGATAAAATTTGTGCTGAGGATACGCGCAATACCCGTAAGCTATTAACACATTTTGGTATCCAAGCTGACTTGCAAGCTTTACATGATCACAATGAACAAAACAAAATTGGCCTGATAAAGTCATGGCTGGATAGTGGTGAGAATATTGCGCTAGTCAGTGATGCGGGCACGCCTTTGATCAGTGATCCGGGTTATCATGTGGTTAATCAGTTGGGTGATGCGTATAAAATTGAGCCGATACCAGGGGCTTCTGCCATTATAGCGGGGTTATCGGTGGCGGGTTTGCCAACCGATCGTTTTACCTTTGAAGGTTTTTTGCCCGCCAAGTCAGTGGGGCGTAATAAAGCGCTTGAGGCTAATTTAACAGAACGGCGCACTCAAGTTTATTATGAATCAAGCCACCGCATCGTCAAAACTATTGAGGCAATGCTAGAAATTTTTGGTAGTGATCGTAAAGTAGTGCTGGCGCGCGAGCTAACGAAAATGTTTGAACAAATCTATCGAGGTGATTTGGCGGGTTTACAAGTATGGATTAAAGTAGACCGGATGCATCAGAAGGGTGAATTTGTACTCATGCTGGCAGGGTATGAACAAGAACAATCAACGGATGAGCAAAGTGTGGCTGTAGAAAGTTTATTAAAAATACTCGTAGATGAGCTGCCGGTTAAACAGGCAGCAGGGTTAGCAGCAAAAATCACGGGTAAAAAGAAGAATGAGCTTTATAAGTTGGCGATGAGTTTGAAAAAACAATCACTTTAATAGTCAGTAACAATAGCTACTATGGCTATTTGCAATAAGCGGCTTTATTCGCTATTTTTATCTGGAACTAGTTTTTAAGGTGTTATGCGTATGTCACGAGATCATTATTCGGCTTTTTATGGCTGGTTACTCATTGTTGGTGTAATCACTTTTGGTGCTTATTTGCTTTGGAGCTTCGGTCTGTTTGCAAAACTTCTTACCGAAGATATGACTAATCTTTCATCTATTATTCTGGTGTTATTTTGCATAATCACACTGTATTTAGGCGCTGCTGCATGGCAGCTTTCTCGGCAAGTATCTTATGCTGCTTCTTGTGCGATTAATGATAAGAGCGCTTCTAGTTTTTCGAAAAAACTACCTGCCAGTTGGGCAGGTCAGCATTTAACACTGCTTCAATGGCAACGTGAGCAATCGACCCATGAGTCTGAATCATTACTTGCGCGCTTGGTTGAAAGAATTCATCGTGGGCATGCATCAGGTTGGTTTTTTTCTGATATTTTAATGCGCTTAGGCTTAATCGGTACGGTGATTGGTTTTGTTTTAATGTTAAGTACAGTTTATCAACTAAAAGATAATGATATTCAGGCCTTACAACAACTATTGGGCACGATGGGGAGCGGTATGCAAGTGGCGCTATATACGACGTTGTCAGGTTTGGGTGCAGCAATGTTAGTGAGTATTCAATGCCAGTGGTTAGACCGGTGTGCCGATAATTTAGTGAGCCAGATTATTGAATTGGGTATGCAAGATCAGCAGTTGTCAGAGTAAAATGGCAAGCTTATTTAAACAAAATCGTAACACGCCTAAAGTAGATCCTTTTATTGATTTGCTTTTTAATACCTTAATGGGTTTTAGTTTTTTGTTTTTAGTGGCGTTACTCTTCATTAATCCCAAAGCCGATCAAGCAAAGGTAGATAAGCAAGCAGAATATATTATTACTGCCACATGGCCAAAAAACTTGGCAGATGATATTGATTTATGGGTGCGAGGTCCTGCGGGTAGAACGGTTTCGTACCTCGCTAAGGAAGCGGGCTGGCTAAATTTAGAACGTGATGATCGGGGTGAATTAAACGATACTTTAATGATCGATGGTAAAAAAATCATTCATCCAATAAATCAAGAAATAATCACCATTCGTAAGCGTTTTTCAGGTGAGTATATTGTTAACCTATATTACTATACGGCAAAATCTACCGGGCCTGTGCCTGTTGATATTCGAATTGATCGTATCAATCCAAAGTATGAAACAGTGTATCGAGAAACGATTAAACTTAATAAGCAAGATGAAGAAAAAACAGCGGTTCGTTTCACCGTTAAAGAAGACGGTAGCGTGCATAAGTTTAATAAACTACCACTCACCTTAACACCTTATGGCCTAGATCATATTCCCGCGCTATTGCCCGATGCCATGTGGGGGAAACCTGCGCTATGAATAATTACCTTTTATTGATAGGCCTAAGCTATGTGCTGTTGGTGGTGTTCATTGTATGGGTAGGGTTTTATAAAGGCTTCGGGACAAAGGCGAAAATACTCATTAGCCTCATATTGCCATTAATATATTATTTGCACTGGATGGGTTTACAGCAAAGCAAAGGGTGGCCATCGGATCAAACGTTGCCGTCTCAGTTTGAGTTAATTAGCGCGGATGTGTTGGAGCCTAATCAGCATAAAGACATTAAAGGTAATATTCATTTGTGGCTGAGACCTCGTGAAAATGGCACGCCACGAGCTTATATTTTACCGTATTCGAGAGATTTACATAAGCGACTGTTTGAGGCAAAGCAGCGAATGGAAGAAGGGCGAATGCAAATAGGCATGCTTACGGGAAATGATTCAAAGGGGAGTGGATCAGAAGTAGGAGGCGGAATGAGGTTGAACTTTAGAAATGCGCCACGGAGGCGTTTGCCTGCTAAGCGATAAACTCATTAACGTTCGTTCTAATAATTGAGTCTAATAATTGAGTTTACCCTTTAGAAAAACACTTAAATGGGAAGCTCACTAAAATCGGTAAGTAACTTTTGCTCCTAGTGCTTTTGACTTGCTATCAGGTTGTTTAAAAATACCGTTGCCCGCACGCACAAGGTCTGATTCTTTAAAGTTAGTTTTCTCAGAGTAGACTGCTACCCCCCACCTTCTACCTGATTGGTAGCGGTACTTGATATATACGCTATCAGCTCCTTTGGGTTCGAGTGTTAAATCTTCAAAAATATCCACGTCTTCTTGTACGGCAAAGGGGAGCTTGTAGCCAACTTCAAAGCGACCCTTGCCCGTACCTGTTTGGTGAAAAAAACCAATGCCAAGTTTTGCGTAGGGCTGTGTATAGGTTTCTGTATAGCCTATGCCTTGTGTGCCTGATTCGCTGATGCCGCTTTTAATTTCGCGCGTCCACTTTTCAAGCCCTAGCGCGCCGGCAATATCAAAAGAGCGTCCGCGTAAGGCGAGTTTAGCTTCACCTTTTAAGCCAGAATAAACGGTGTCTGATTTAAGTGGGTCACCATTTTGTAAGCCGCCATTGTAATCGATGGTGCCTTTATAAACAGTGCCAGAAAACTCGTGCAGTAAGCCGCGTGACTTATTAAGGAAATTGCCAGCACTAATGCCAACGCTATAGCGGGTGCCATTTTCTGTAAGGTTAAGGGAAGGCTCGACCCATTCAAAGCTTTCTGCTCCAAGGCTGATAATACGATCAGAAAATGCTGTAATAGGTGAGCAGAAGCCGATTATTAGACTAACTTTTAATACAGTATTTTTCATAAGCACTGGTTAAAATCGATAAGTGAATTTAGTGCCCAATGCAACAGATTTGCTTTCAGCCTGTTTAACCCCTTTGTCATTAATCAGAATGGTTTTAGAATTTCCTAAATGTGTCTTTTCTGAGTAAATGATAACGCCCCATTTATTATGAGATTGAAATCGGTATTGTGCATAGATGCTCTTTAGTCCTTGCGGCTCTAGATCCAAATCTAAATCATCATTTATTTTTGCGACCCTGAAAGGGCGTTTGTAGCCAATTTCAAAGCGAGCTCTATCGTGTTTAATATAATGAAAATAACCAATACCCAATTTCACATAAGGCTGGGTAAACTTTTCGTTGGCGTGAGGGGTTATTTTTCCTGATTCGTTTTTGCTGCTCTTGATGTTGCGCGACCATGACTCGTGACCAAATGTGCCTGCAATATCCAAATGGTTATATCTTACGGCAATCTTTCCTTCTATTTTATTACCCGCGTAACTTGCTTTTGTTTTTACGGCGCTAGCTGATGGTGTGTAAATGTTATAATCAACCTCTCCTTTATAGATGGTTGCGTTTATTTCGTAAAATATTCCCGTTGGTCTCGCTAACAGTGTTCCTGTTGTAACCCCAATGCTATAGCGATTTCCTTTCTCGTCAAGGTTGGTTGAACCCTCAGACCATTTAAACTTTTCTGCTCCGATGTTGATATTGTACTCAGCATGGCTGAGGCTGGGGGCAAGTAAGCTAATAAAAACAAGCGTTTTAAAGTAAGTTTTTCTCATGGTATTCCGAAAGTTAGTCATTGAGATGTTATAAAATTAGTGTGAGCCAGCCTGTAAGCCGGGTTCTGTCGAGAACAATCATTCATCTGGATAATACGTCGCCGTATATCTCAAGCGATCTACCCGGATGCAGCGCGGGTCGCGCCTAATGCATCCCTATTTGATCTTGCTCCGGACGGGGTTTACCTTGCTACAATTGTTACCAATTGCACGGTGCGCTCTTACCGCACCCTTTCACCCTTACCTATATTGGTCGAAACTAACTAGGCGGTTTTCTCTCTGTTGCACTTGCCGTCAGCTTGCGCTGCCCAGACGTTATCTGGCGTCCTACCCTATGGAGCCCGGACTTTCCTCGATTTATAAATAAAGCGCGATTGTCCAGCCAACTCACGGTGCTATTTTAACAGTGTTTTTAATAAAAGTGGTAACTAAACGGTGCTGAGAAATGTGTCAATTAGAGTAGATGTGGCAAATAAAAACCTTAAAAAGAAACAAAAAAGAAACATACCTAATGTGAATTATGGTTTTGGGGTTTATCGTGTTTAATCAAAAGAACTATTTTTAACTGCTGAAAAAACATTGTACGCAATAAAGCTAAGTTATTGTCTTTTAAAGAACTTTTAATATAAAACAATGTTTGTATTATGGTTAATAACTGGTATTATTTGGATATAAATGGATAATTTTGGTGAAAATAGGTTTTCATCATTAGAGTCCTGTCAATAATCGAAACTTAACTTGGGTGTGTGGCTTGTTTTTTAGAGGTATTTCAAATTTAAATATCAATGCGGGTGGCCGGATAGCAATTCCGACCAAATACCGTGATGATTTGAAATCTGAAAATGACGGTCAAATGGTGTTAACGGTAGATCATGGTGTGCGGTGTTTGGTTTTGTACCCAATGGCGAAATGGTTGGATACGGAACAGGCGCTAATGGGTTTGCCTAATCTGGATGAAACGGTTCGAGAAATGAAGCGTCTGATTTTAGGTCACGCAACTGATGTTGAGATGGATGGGCAGGGTCGTATTTTGATTCCTCCACCTCTAAGAGAATATGCTGAAATTGATAAGAAGATTTCAATGATAGGTCAAGGCGATAAATTTGAAATATGGAATGAAGGCTCGTGGAATTCTGGACGTGATGAGTGGGTTAAAGCTGCCCCTATTAACATTCAAAATAACGAAGCTTTAAAGAATTTTTCAATTTAGCGGTATGCGGTGATGAGTGAAGTTTTTAAGCATGAGACAGTGTTGCTCAATGAGGCGGTTGATGCGTTAAATATAAAAAATGATGGTGTTTATATTGATGCCACATTTGGTCGAGGAGGTCACTCGACAGAGATAATAAAACAGCTGGGTCCTAATGGGCGATTGTTGTTAATTGATAAAGATCCGCTTGCCATCGCTTTTGCGAAGGAAGTTTATAAAGATGATGAGCGGATTTTTGTTTGGCAGGGGTCTTTTAAAGACTATCCGTTAGCTCTGATCGAGGCGGGGTTGAAAAAAACGGATGGGGTGCTTTTAGATCTCGGTGTGTCATCGCCTCAATTGGATGATGCTTCTCGCGGTTTTAGTTTTATGCGAGACGGTGCGCTTGATATGCGAATGAACCCCAGTGAGGGTATCAGTGCAGCGAAGTGGGTAGCTAAGGCGACAGAAGAAGAGATTGCCAATGTTATTTATTTATACGGTGAAGATAAGCTATCGAGACGAATAGCGAGAAAAATAGTGGAAAAGAGAGTTGAATCCCCAATCAGTACAACGCTTCAGTTGGCTGAGATTATAGCTTCCTCAATCCCTATGCGCTTACAGAAGAAAGAGCCGGGAAAGCATCCGGCAACGCGTAGTTTTCAAGCAATTCGAATATTTATTAATCGGGAGCTTGATGATTTGATTGAATGTTTGGAGTGCTCAAAAGAGGCTCTGGCAAGCTCGGGAAGATTAGTTGTGATTAGTTTTCATTCTTTAGAAGATAGAATCGTGAAACGTTTTTTGCGTGCGCAATCGACGTCGCCAAAAATGCCACGTGGAATGCCGGTAAGGGATGATCAGCTGGAAGTTCCGGATTTTAAGTTGGTTGGTAAAGCGATCAAACCTAGCAAGAATGAAGTGAATGTGAATGTACGATCACGCAGTGCAATTATGAGAATTGGAGAAAGAAAATGAGCCAAAAAGAAAGTCAAATCTCAGAATATCAGGCAGACAGAGTAGTGTCAGGTGATTCCTTTAATTGGCAGTTGCTCTTATTGCTTGTGTTGTTTGTTTCTGTCGTATTTGCGGCGATTAAAACTGTGTCTCAGCGTCATGAGGCAAGATCTCAGTTTGTTAAATTACAAAAGCTAGAAAAGGAACGTGATAAATTGGCAGCGCAATGGAGTCGTTTAAAGCTAGAGCAAAGCACGATGCTTAATCAAGTTAGGGTGGAGCGTTTAGCTCGCCGTGATTTGAATATGCAAATGCCTAAGCCGTCTGAGAAGAAAATGATTCGTGAAACGTATTTAGAAAGTCCATCTGTTTATCCAGTGATGACAGCTCCAAGCAATAAAGCCGTAAAGAACACAACCGTAGCTTTGGGTGAATGAACGTGACAAAACGCGCCTATAGCTCACATAAACGTAACGCCATAATGCCGCCGGTATATCGCGGGCGTCGTTTGGTGTTAATGCTGGTGCTTTTAGCCGGTATCGTCGTGTTGTTGGGTCGTGCTGCTTATTTGGAGGTTTTTCAACAAACTTGGTTGAAAAAGCAGGCGGATAAACGCCAGTTGCGCACCGTAACGGTGCCTCCTTATCGAGGTATGATTGTTGATCGCAATGGTGAAGCGCTTGCGGTTAGTTCCCCTGTGGCATCAGTCTCTATTGATCCGCAGAAGTTGCTTAGAGATAAAGCTAAGTTGCAAAAAGAGGCTCTGAAAGGTGGTGATCAAGCGGCTGTGGCTCAAATGAAACTTGTAGAGCTGGATAAAAGCCTATTAAAAATGGAAGCTTTTTTAGGTATGCATGATGGGGCGTTAAGTAAAAGAATTGAAAAAGATGCGATTAAGCAATTTACTTATTTGGCGCGCCAGATAGAACCTGAAAAAGCCGAAGAAATAGACTTGTTAAATATTAGTGCCGTCAATACGAAGCGTGAATATCGTCGTTTTTATCCAATGGCAGAAACGACTTCTCATGTGGTTGGTTTTACAAATATTGACGATAAGGGAATTGAAGGTGTGGAGCGTGCAATGAATGTGCGTCTTGCGGGGCAGTCCGGTAGAAATCGTGCGATTCGTGATGGTCGTGGCCGGATGGTGGAAAACATAGAAGAGCTTGAGCAAATGATTCCAGGTGGGGTTGTGAAGCTAAGTATGGATCATCGTATTCAATATATGGCGTATAAGCTATTGAAAGGCGAAGTTTATAAGTTAAGTGCTAAGTCAGGCTCGGTCGTAGTCTTGGATACGAAAACGGGTGAGATACTAGCAATGGCGAATATGCCAAGTTTTAATCCCAATAATCGTTCTTCTTTTAAGCCACATTATTATCGTAATCGTGCGGTTGCTGATACCTTTGAGCCAGGTTCAACGCTAAAACCACTGACAATAGCAGCAGCTTTAGAGGCGCGCGTTATTGATAAGAGCGTGTCTATTGATACTTCTCCTGGTATTTTGAAAATTGGCAAAACTGAAATAACAGATGGTATTGATCGGGGTACTCTAACGTTGGGGAAAATACTCGCTAAATCAAGTAACGTGGGTGCTAGTAAGGTGGCGTTGTTAATGCAGTCTAGCGACTACTGGAGGTTTTTGAATCGTGTCGGTTTTGGACGTAAGCCTGATGCTGGCTTTACCAGCGAAGCAGAAGGAAATCTAAGCTATTACAAAAAATGGGGGCGGGTGGATCGTGCTTCTCACGGCTATGGCTATGGTGTTTCTGCCAGTTTACTGCAATTAGCTAGTGCGTATTCGGTGTTTGCTACAGGCGGTATTTTAAATCCTGTCTCTATTTATAAAGCAGAAAGTAAACCATTTGGGCAACGGGTGATGTCAAAAGAAAACGCTGATGCGGTACTCGTTATGATGCGTGAAGTGGTTCAGAAAAAAGCCACAGGAAAATTGGCGGCTGTTGATGGTTATCATGTTGCGGGTAAAACAGGGACAGCGCGTAAATATATTAATAAGAAGTACAGTAAAGAAAAACTCATCGTAAGCTTTATCGGGTTGGCGCCAGCCACGAATCCTCGTTTAGTGGTGGCAGTAATGATTAATGAGCCAAAGGTTGAAAAGGCAAGTGGTGGTCGGTTAGCTGCACCGTTATTCTCAAAAATCATGGCAAATTCATTGCGCATTATGGATATTGCACCTGATGCTTTACCTGAAATGAAATTAACAAAAGAATACAAACAAAAACTAAAGTCAGAAGTGGCTTTAATGGAAGCGTTGGGGGGCGTTCAGTAGTGCGTTTATCGTTGTTGTTAATAAATATTGCTGAGGTGTCTGAAGGCATCGATTGCGACATTACGTCTATCACTTTAGATAGTCGTGACGTTGTTAGCGGTACTTTGTTTGTGGCCTTAAAAGGCACGCAGCAACATGGGCTGGTGTTTGCGGAAAAAGCACAAAAACTCGGAGCAGTTGCGGTTATTTGGGAGTCGGATGATTCTATTACTGAGCCAAACTTAAATATTCCTAGCTTTGAAATTGACGATTTGCGTCAAAAACTGGGGCGAGTGGCTGATCGCTTTTACTCATCACCTAGCCAGTCCTTAAACATGATAGGGATTACGGGCACTGATGGAAAAACCAGTGTGAGTCACTTTTTAGCACAGGCAGTCAATGACTCGGCAGTTATCGGAACGATTGGCATCGGCGCATTGAATGATTTGCATACAGCAACGCACACAACGCCAGATGTCTTAAGCGTGCATAAAAACCTACAGATGCTAAAAAACAAAAATATTAGCACTGTAGCGATGGAAGTTTCGTCACACGCTTTAGATCAAGGTCGTGTAGATAATGTGCAGTTTGATGTGGCGGTTTTAACGAATCTAAGCAGTGATCATTTGGATTATCATGGATCTTTAAAAGCGTATGCGGAAGCAAAGCAAAAGCTGTTTGAGTCAACAGATTTGAAGGCGATTGTAGTGAATTTGGATGATGACTTTGGGCGTGATTTGGCCAACAACAAGCAAAATGTAGATGTTATCGGCTACTCAGTAGGTCAGCAGGTGGGTTTTTCTGGTGAGCTGTTATTAGCACATGATGTTGATTTAACGACGCAAGGTGTGGCGGCGAAGGTTTCTTATCAAGGTCAAACAGTGCAGTTAAATGCTGCCGTGTTAGGTCGATTTAATATTAGTAATTTGCTGGCATCGCTAGGTGTGATGTTAGCGCTAGGGTGGTCACTGCCCGATGCGCTTGAACAACTCAATAAAGTGACGACAGTTGCAGGTCGTATGGAAAAGGTTTCAGAAACAGGTGTCTTGGCGGTGATTGATTACGCGCACACAGCCAATGCACTGGAAACCGTTTTAACAGCATTGCGTGAACATACGCAGGGCAAACTCATTTGTGTATTTGGTTGTGGTGGTGATCGTGATACCAGCAAGCGTCCTTTAATGGCGGCAGTTGCTGAGCAATTTGCAGATGTGGTGGTCGTGACGGATGATAATCCGCGCACAGAAAATCCAGAAAAAATTATGCAAGAAATAGTGGCTGGTTTTAAAAATATGGATTTAGTCACTATTGAACACGATAGGGCGAAAGCAATTACGATGGCTCTATCACAGGCAGAGCAAGGCGATACCGTGTTAATTGCAGGAAAAGGTCATGAAAATGTACAGATCCTTGCGACAGGAACACTGCCATTTAGCGACAAAGATCAAGCAAATAAAATTTTACAGGAGCTAGCGGCGTGATGAGTGCTTCAAGTTTCTTAAGTCTATCGCAAATTGCCAAAATGACCGGTGGTAGACTAATTGGCACTGATAAGGCTATTGATTCGGTCGCGACGGATTCACGCCTTGTGAAAGCGGATCAACTCTTTATTGCCATTAAAGGTGAACGGTTTGATGCGCATGACTTTGTTAAAAGCTTGGCCGGCAAAGCAGGCGCAGCACTGGTGCATAAGGAGATTGATTGTGATCTGCCGCAGGTATTGGTTGAGGATACTTTAAAAGCACTGGCCGATTTAGCCGCTGCATGGCGTAAGCAGTTTAAAAATCCAGTCATTGCCTTAACCGGTAGTAATGGTAAAACGACTCTAAAAGAGATGCTTTTTGCGATTTTATCGGTTGAGCACAATGTGTTAGCTACGCATGGCAACTTAAATAATGACATCGGCATGCCTTTGACATTATTACGAATAAGGGGCGAGCATGATTTTGCCGTCATTGAGATGGGTGCAAATCACCCGAAAGAAATTGAATTTTTAACAGAAATTACTTGCCCCGATGTGGCAGTTGTGAATAACGCTGGTGAAGCACACCTCGAAGGTTTTGGAAGCTTGCAAGGCGTAGCAGAAGCAAAAGGAGAAATTTTTAATGGGTTGGGGACTCAGGGGGTTGCCATAATCAACGCAGATGATTCATTTGCAGATTATTGGAAGGCTCTCAATCAAGACCGTAAGTTTATTACGTTTGGCATTAGTAATAACGCAACAATAAGCGGCCAATTATCATCGGATGGGGGTCTGGTGATAAAAGCAGATAACACAGAGGTTAGGGCTAATCTCAAACTGCTCGGTCGTCATAATGCAATGAACGCGCTTGCGGCAACCGCGGTTTCGACCGCACTGGGGATCAAACTGGAAATCACAATCGAAGGTTTAGAATCTCTGCAACCAGTGAAAGGGCGTTTAGCTCCGGTAGCTGGTCTTTATAACTCGCGGATTTTGGATGATACGTACAACGCCAATCCAGACTCTGCTGTGGCGGCACTAGATGTGCTTGCGCAAAGAAAAAACACCGCCTTTGTTTTGGGCGATATGGCAGAGCTTGGCAATGATGCAGAAGCGATGCATCAACGTATCGGCAGAAAAGCTAAGGAATTAGGTATTGATCGTATGTATTGCCTAGGTGCTTATAGTGCAAAGGCTTGCGACGCCTTTGGCGAACATGGCAAAAGCTTTGTCGAAATGGATGACTTATTGAATACATTAAAAAACGATGTTGCTCAATCAGGTGCGAATAACGCAACTACAATATTAGTAAAGGGTTCTCGAAGTATGAAAATGGAACGTGCAGTGATGGCAATGAGTGCTGTTAGTGAAGATAACGGCTACCGGGAGTCCGCTTAATGTTATTGCCTTTATTTGAATGGCTGTCTGAATATGTATCCGCCTTTAATGTGATTCAGTATTTGACTGTGCGCAGTATTTTAGCGGTGTTAACCGCCTTTGGTATTGCTTTATTGCTTGGTCCAAAGATGATCGTTGCATTGACAAATTTTAAAATGGGTCAACCGATTCGGGGTGATGGGCCACAAACACATCTTGCGAAAGCAGGTACACCGACAATGGGCGGCGTGTTGATTTTAATGGCAATTACTATTGCAACACTACTTTGGAGCAACTTAACTAATCATTATGTTTGGGTTGTTTTATTCGTCATGGTCGGCTCAGGCTTGATTGGTGGCTATGATGATTATTTAAAGCTAAAAGAGAAAAGCAGTGATGGCTTATCGTCAAAGCTGAAATATTTAGGCTTGTCATTTGTTGGTTTAACCGCGGTTACCTATTTATACATAGTGGCAAAAACACCGGTAGAAACGACCTTGTATTTTCCTGTGATTAAAGAATGGTTCTGGGATATGGGCTGGTTATTTATTCCTTGGAGTTATCTAGTTATTGTTGGTACCAGCAACGCAGTCAACTTGACGGATGGCTTGGATGGTTTGGCAATTATGCCCACAATTTTAGTCGCTGCCGCCTTGGGTATTTTTATCTATGTTGCAGGAAACGTTAAATTCTCTGATTATCTCGGTGTGCCCTATGTAGCCGGAGTCGGTGAGATCGTAATTTTTTGTACCGCTATTTTTGGTGCTGGTTTGGGCTTTTTATGGTTTAACACATACCCCGCACAAGTATTTATGGGTGATGTTGGCGCGTTGGGTTTAGGCGCAGCACTCGGTATCGTCGCAATATTGGCTCGCCAAGATTTGGTGTTGTTCATTATGGGAGGTGTGTTTGTTATGGAGGCTGTCTCGGTGATTTTACAAGTAGGCTCATACAAACTACGCGGCAAACGGATTTTTCGTATGGCGCCGATTCATCATCACTTTGAATTAAAGGGATGGGCAGAGCCTAAAGTGATAGTTCGTTTTTGGATTATTACCATCGTATTGGTGTTAATCGGTTTAGCGACGCTAAAAGTAAGATAAGGGTTATTTTGTAATGAACGCAATATCAGTAAATAACGCAGCAAAAGCAACATCTGCACCCACAGTCATAGTCGGCTTAGGCACGACAGGACTATCGGTTGCGCGTTTTTTACAAAACCAACAGCGCGAGTTTGCTGTTATGGATAGCCGTGACAATCCACCCAATATTGAAGATTTAAAGCAAGACTTTGCAGACGTGCCTTATCACTTTGGTAGTTTCAATAGCGAATGGTTAAACCAAGCAGAGCAAATAATAGTTAACCCCGGTATTGCAGTCGCTACGCCAGAAATCGCTCAAGCGCAACAATCAGGTGCTGAAATAGTAGGTGATATCGAATTGTTTGCACGCGAGCTTAAATCCACTAAGCCGATTATTGCAATTACAGGTTCAAACGGTAAAACAACGGTCACGCAGTTATTGGATTTAATGGCTAAAAAGTCAGGTTTTAAGGTGGGTACTGGCGGTAATATTGGAACACCGGCGCTAGACTTATTAGCGGATGAAGCAATTGAGCTATTTGTTTTAGAGTTATCAAGTTTTCAGCTTGAAACAACCACCTCGTTACATACAACAACAGCCGTTATCTTAAATATTTCAGAAGATCATCTTGATCGTTATGACAATGATATTGAAGCTTACGCGCAAGCAAAAGGCGTGGTTTATCAGAACTGTCAGCATCTAGTTTATAACCGTGATGATGCTTATTCAACGCAACTTGCGAACAGCAACACAGCGGTGAGTTTTGGCTTAGATAAGCCTCAAGAAAACCATTACGGTATTCAATCAAAACAAGGTGTTGATTGGTTGGCAAAGGGTCAAACTTTGTTAATGCCAGTGGCTGAAATCAAGTTGCCCGGTTTACACAATGTATCAAATGCTTTAGCGGCACTGGCATTAGGTGCGTTTGCAGGTTTAAGGACCAGCGGAATGTTGGAAGTGCTACGTGACTACGCAGGTTTAGAGCATCGCACCCAGTGGGTCGCCACTATTCAAGGGGTTGATTGGTATAACGATTCTAAAGGCACAAACGTTGGTGCAACGTTGGCAGCCTTGACGGGTTTGAGCGGAAAAACAGTATTAATTGTAGGTGGGCAAGGCAAGGGTGCTGATTTTTCACCACTTACAAAAGCCATCAGTGAGTATGCGCAAGCTGTTGTCTTGATGGGCGAAGATGCGGATAAAATCGCCACGATTATTGATGACTCAATTCCTCTGATTAAAGTCGAGAGTATGCAAGCGGCAGTTTTAGAAGCTGCCAAATTCGCACAACTAGGACAGTCGCAGGGCGAAGCTGAAATCAATGTTTTGTTATCTCCTGCTTGCGCCAGTTTTGATATGTTTAAAAATTATATGGATCGTGGTGAGCAGTTTATCCAACACGTTACGAACTTAGAACTAGCCTTAAAAAAGGAGCTTGTATGACCTCCACACTAAAAGCACTTTTTGATTTTCAACCCGAATGGCAACGTTATGTTGACCGAAGTTTACTCGTGAGCGTCGTGTTACTAATGGGTTTAGGTCTTGTGATAATGATGTCTGCATCGGTTGCAGTGGCAGAAAAAAATTATGGTGATATTTATCACTTTTTTAATCGACAACTCATTTTTGTGGGTATCGGTATTGTAGCTGCGTTGTTTGTTTACCGCATTAAAACGGCATTATGGCAAAGCTTTGGAGCAAAATTATTGCCCGTTGTATTACTGTTGTTAATCGCCGTGTTGTTGCCGGGTATTGGTAAAGAAGTTAACGGCAGTCACCGTTGGATTAACCTCGGGCCACTTTCATTACAAGTGTCTGAAATGGCAAAGCTGATCATGATTATGTACCTAGCGGGGTATTTAGTTCGCCACGGTAAAGATCTTTCTCAGTCTGCATCTTATAAGCCCTTGGCGATACCTTTGGTGGTAATTTTTGTGACCGATGTGTTGCTTATGTTAGAGCCAGACTTTGGTTCAGTAGTGGTGCTTACCGCAACAGGAATATCACTGCTATTCCTTGGTGGGGTTAAAATTTCTCGTTTACTCATTCTCTTTGTTGGGGCGATTTCCCTAATGATTCCATTGGTGCTAATGGGCTATCGTGGAGCACGCGTTACCGCGTTTATGGATCCTTGGGCACATGCATCTGGTAAGGCATATCAAACGGTTCACGCATTGATGGCGGTAGGTGATGGCGGTTGGTTTGGCGCGGGTTTGGGTGCAAGTGTGCAAAAACTTTTTTATCTCCCAGAGGCACATAACGATTTTATTTTTGCTGTATTAGCAGAAGAATTTGGTTTTGTTGGCATCGTGATTACGTTGTTTTTATATGCGTGGCTGGTGCAACGTGCGTTTGTGATTGGTTTTAGAGCAGATCGCGCAAAGTTACATTATGCAGCTTATCTTGCTTACGGTATCGGCTTTTGGATAGGCTTCCAAGTATTGTTTCATATTGGTGTAAACCTTGCATTACTCCCGCCTAAAGGTCTGACTTTGCCATTAATTAGTTATGGTGGCAGCAGTTTATTAATCACCATGATGGCGATTGCCTTGTTAATGCGAGTCCACCGCGATACACAAATTGCATTGTTTGGGTTATCCGATAGCGAAGCCAGAAAAGCGCAGCAAAAAATGCTTAGACAAGCACCCAAAAGAAGACGTGCAACAACGGCACGCGGTGGAGTCAGTTATGCCAAGTAGCGCCACGAATAAACGTCCTATATTAATTACTGCAGGCGGTACGGGGGGGCATGTGTTTCCTGGGCTTGCCGTAGCGCGCGCACTACAAGCGCAAGATATTCCTGTGGTTTGGATGGGGACTAAAAAAGGTTTAGAAGCACGAGTTATTCCTGAAGCTGGTATTGAAATGGTGTACCTATCGGTGAATGGTTTACGGGGCAAAAGTATTTTGACCTTAGTTGGTGCGCCGATTCAATTAGCTAAAGCCCTGTTTCAGTCAATTATGATTATGCGCAAAATAAAACCTAAAGCCGTGCTGGGTATGGGTGGTTTTGTTGCAGGGCCGGGCGGGCTAGTTGCCTCATTAGTGGGGATTCCGGTTGTTATTCACGAGCAAAATGCAATCCCAGGGCTAACTAATAAATTATTAAGCTTTGTCAGTAAGCGTGTTTTAGAAGGCTTTCCCGGAACCTTCAAAGGCAAGAAGAATTCTCAGGGTATTGGCAACCCAGTACGTCAAGATATTGCCAGCTTACAACACCCAATTTATCGTTTGGGTGATCGCTGGGGGCATGTGCATGTGTTAATCATCGGTGGCAGTTTAGGTGCACAAGCCTTGAATGAAGTCGTACCGATGGCACTGGCAGAACTGCCTTTAGATAAACGTCCTGTGGTACGTCATCAAGCGGGCAAAAATAAAGATGTTAGCACCAAGAAGTTGTATGGAAAGTATGCTGTTGATGCCGAAGTTACCCCATTTGTAGAAGATATGGCAGAAGCTTACGCATGGGCAGACTTGGTAATTTGTCGCTCAGGCGCACTCACGGTTGCCGAAATTTCGGCAGCCGGTTTAGCTTCGATTATGGTGCCATACCCGCATGCAGTTGATGATCACCAAACTGCTAACGCTAAGTATTTGGCAGATGCTGAGGCGACGGTATTGATTCAGCAAAATGATTTGACCAAAGAGTCGCTGGCAGGTTTGCTAGAATCGTTATGTTCAGATCGTAATAAGTTAATTGAAATGGCGTTTAAAGCGTATGAACTCGCCAAGCCAAACGCAACTGAAGAAGTTGCCGCAATTTGTGCTGAAATGGCAGGTTATGAATTTTCGCTTAACAACCAAGATAAAGAGAAGTCAGAAAGTAGCTTTGACATGGTGTTGACCTTAGATGAAAACGGTAAGCTTCAAAGCGGCAATGTTAGTGACAGTAAGCAAAGCAGTCAGCCTGCCAGCCGTGATAAAGAGAAGGGAGTAAATTATGAAGCAGCCTAATGACCTAGCGCGCCGTCGCATCAAACAAGTCCATTTTGTGGGTATCGGTGGTTCAGGTATGAGTGGCATTGCAGAGGTGCTCGCGAATATCGGCTATGATATTACTGGCTCTGATTTAGCAGAAAATGCGATGACAGAACGTTTAGGGTCATTAGGTGTAAAAATATTTAAAGGCCACGCGGCAAGCAATATCGAAGGTGCCAATGTGGTGGTTACATCAACTGCTGTGAGTAAAAATAACCCCGAAGTGGTTGCCGCAAAAGAGCAAAATATTCCGGTTATAAGACGTGCGGAAATGCTTGCGGAAATCATGCGTTTTAGTAACGGCATCGCAGTTGCAGGTACGCATGGTAAGACTACCACGACTAGTTTAGTGACGAGCTTATTGGCCGAAGGTGGGCTTGATCCTACTTATGTTATCGGGGGTCGCTTAAATAGTTCGGGCAGTAATTCTCGCTTGGGTACGGGCGAGTATCTGGTTGCTGAAGCGGATGAAAGTGATGCCTCATTCTTATTATTACAACCGATGATTTCGGTGGTTACTAATATTGATGCTGATCATTTAAGCACTTACGACAATGACTTTGAAAAGCTCAAAGATACTTTTGTTGAGTTTTTACATCACTTACCCTTTTACGGTTTAGCCGTGCTTTGTGTCGATGATGAAAACGTTTGTGATATTTTGCCTAAAGTCACCCGTACCATTGTGACTTACGGAATCCATTTTGATGCAGATATTCGTGCCAAGAATGTACGTTATGCAGGAACTCAAAGTTTCTTTACCGTAGAGCGTACTGATAAAAGCACCTTGGACGTTACCTTAAACATGCCAGGTGAGCACAATATACACAATGCCCTAGCAGCGATTGCAATTGCGACTGAGCTAGGTGTTAGCGATGAACATATCTTAAGCGGCTTGGATAAGTTCCAAGGTGTTGGCAGACGTTTCCAATGTTACGGCGAGATTAAAATGCCGCAAGGTTCGGTGATGTTGGTGGATGATTACGGGCATCACCCTACGGAAATGGAAGCCACCATGAAAGCAGTCCGTAGCGCATGGCCAGACCGTCGTATGGTGGTTATGTTCCAACCCCACCGGTATACCCGCACACGTGATTTATTTGAGGATTTCACGCAAGTGCTATCTGAGCCAGATGTTTTAGTGTTATTGGATATCTATTCTGCCAATGAAGAACCTATTGTGGGTTCTGATGGTCGCGCGTTAGCGGGTGCTATTCGTAACCGCGGCATTGTTGATCCTATTTTTGTGGCAAATACTGCAGATATAACGGAGGTATTACAAAACCAATTAAAAGATGGTGATGTGTTATTAACCCTTGGTGCGGGTAGTGTCGGCACGATTTCAGCAGGTTTACCCGCGCAGCTATCAGGAGGTGCGTTAGTATAATGAGTACGCTTTCTAACAATCCCCGTTTTGGTAAAGTTGCCGTGCTAATGGGCGGCTGGGCGGCGGAACGCGAAGTGTCACTAAAAAGTGGGGCAGCAGTATTGACTGGTTTGTTAGAAAAAGGTGTTGATGCACATAAGGTAGATGCTAATCGTGATGTGTTTGATGTGTTGCGTAATGAAAGCTTTGACCGCGTGTTTAATATTCTTCATGGGCGTGGTGGTGAAGATGGCGAGCTACAAGGAGGCTTAGAAGTTTTACAGATTCCCTACACAGGTTGTGGCGTGATGGCATCATCGATTAGTATGGATAAGCTCATGACTAAGCGTATCTGGACAGGAGCAGGCTTAGCAACTCCTGCCTTTGAAATATTAACAGCTAACTCTGACTTTAATACCGTTGCTGATAAATTGGGTTTGCCATTAATCATTAAACCTGCACAAGAAGGGTCGAGCATTGGTATGAGCAAAGTGAGTGATGCGAGCCAATTAGAAGCAGCTTATATAAAAGCGGCTGAATTTGATGATGTGGTATTTGCAGAACAATGGGTAACGGGCGATGAATATACGGTAGCGATTGTCGGTGAGGACGTTTTACCGCCGATTCGGGTCGAAGTTCAAGCGGATTTTTATGATTTTGATGCAAAGTATGCTTCAAATCATACGCAGTATCATTGTCCTTGTGGCTTGGATAAGCTTTCAGAGGGGACCTTGAAGTTACTGAGTCAAAATGCATTTGAAGTGCTCGGCGGCACAGGTTGGGGAAGGGTTGATGTAATGCAGGATCATGTAGGAACGTTTTGGTTGATTGAAGTGAATACGGTTCCTGGTATGACGGATCATTCCTTAGTGCCAATGGCGGCAAAACAAGCAGGTTTAAGTTTTGCTGATTTAACTCTCAAAGTATTAGAAACATCATTAACAAATAAGCCCTTGGAGGCAAGTAATGGCGTTTAAAAAACAAAAAGCAAAGCGACCACAAGCCACGCGTAAAAATGCTAAGGCGACAAAACGCTCATTAAGCGGTGGTCGATCTTTACCATGGAAAACCATAGGCTTAGTGACATTTATTGGGCTACCATTATTGGGCGTAATAGGTAGCTATCAGTGGCTTAAAAATCCTGAAAATTTAACCATTAAGTCAGTAGAAGTCATTGGCGAATTAAAGCTGTTAGATAAAGCACAATTACAACCAGCGATTGAAAAGTACACCAAAACAAATTTATACCTACTGGATACGAAAGCCTTAGAAAAAGAGTTACAAAAAAACCCTTGGGTTCACTCCGTTTCAATGACGCACATCTGGCCGGAGAAATTGATAGTAAAAGTGCATGAGCAAAAACCAGTCGCTCTGTGGGGTGAGGATGCGATGCTGGCAGAGAACGGCACGATTATTAATGCTAGATTGCCTCTTCATAAAATGCCAGCAGGTAGAGCGTCATTGCCAACGCTATTTAGCCCAAATGATAAAGGCCGTAATATGGCAGCTGGTTTTTTAGAAATTCGCCAGTGGATGAAAGGTTTTCCACTAAAAGTGGTTGGATTTAAAGAAGACATGCGTGGCTCTTGGCAGGTAACTTTAGAGAACGGTATGGTGTTAAAAATCGGCCGCGAGCATCATCAAAAACGTTTAAGACGTTTTATGGTGGGCTATCAAGAGAGTTTAAAAAATATTATTAATACAATCAAAGTGGTTGATTTGCGTTATACCAACGGCTTTGCAGTTAAATGGAAAAAAGGCCTGTCGCGTAACCGTAGTTAGTCTAAAGTTAAGTTGCAAGCAAATATATTATGGGCAACATATGAACAAAATTGCTAATAAAAACTACTAATAGAACACAACAGTATTTTAAGTTTAGGGAAGTAAAGGGAAGGGGAATGTTATGGGTAAACCATTAAAGGAAATAACAATGTCGGTTGGTGCTGAAGGTAATATGGTTGTTGCGCTGGATATCGGCACATCAAAAATCGTTGCCTTAATCGGTGAAGTGGCTGATGACGGTCAAATTAGTATTATCGGTATCGGTAAAAACAAATCGAACGGTATGAAAAAAGGCGTGGTGGTTAATATAGATAAAACAATAGATGCTATCCAAAGTGCCGTTGAAGAGGCGGAGCTTATGGCAGGGGTTAATATTAATTCGGCTTTTGCAGGTATAGCAGGTAGCCATATCCAAAGCTTAAACTCACACGGCATTGTGGCGATTAAAGATAAGGAAGTTACCGAAGCTGATCTTGAGCGCGTTATGGATGCTGCACGTGCCGTAGCTATCCCTGCTGATCAGCGTATCTTGCATGTGTTACCACAAGATTATGTGATCGACCAGCAAGAAGGTGTGAGAGATCCCGTTGGAATGTCAGGCGTGCGTTTAGAGGCACGGGTTCACTTAATTACAGGCGCGCACAGTGCGGCGCAAAACATTGTTAAATGCGTTGATCGTTGTGGCTTAGATGTTGACGATATTATTCTTGAGCAAGTCGCTTCAAGCTACGCAGTACTTGAAGAAGATGAAAAAGAGCTTGGCGTTTGCATGGTTGATATTGGTGGTGGTACTACTGATATTGCGGTTTTCTTAAACGGTGCGATTCGCCATACAGCGGTAATTCCTGTTGCGGGTGATCAAGTCACTAATGATATTGCTGTAGCGGTACGTACTACTACACAGTTTGCGGAAGAGCTAAAAATCAAACATGGTTCAGCGTTGCGTCAGTTGGTGACAGACGATGAGATTATCGAAGTGCCAGGAATTGGAGATCGTGAATCGCGTGGGCTTTCAACACAAACCTTGGCATCAGTTATTGAGCCACGTTATGAAGAACTATTTGTACTAATTAATAATGAGTTAAAGCGCTCTGGATTTGATAAATTAGTTGCGGCGGGCATTGTTTTAACCGGTGGTACCTCAAAGATTAAAGGTGCAGTAGAATTGGCAGAAGAGATTTTCCACATGCCTGTTCGTATCGGTGTACCGATTAACATTGGTGGCTTAAAAGGTGAAGTTGAAGACCCAATACATGCCACAGGTGTTGGTTTATTAAAGTACGGTGCTGCACAAAATGCCTTTATCGGCGGGAGCAGTTTTTCAACAATCACAGAAGAAAATGTTTGGGATAAAATGAAAAGCTGGTTCAATAATAATTTGTAAGTTTAGTTTTAAAAGTAGAAATAAGAAGTGTTAAGCAATAAAAAAGGGACAGGCTTTTTTCGAAGGAAAGCCTAAATAACGTAGAGAAATCTACATAATTTGAAGTTAATAAAAGGGAGTTTAGGGCTATGTTTGAATTAATGGACACAGAAGGACAAAACGCAAGTATCAAAGTTATTGGAGTAGGCGGTGGCGGCGGAAACGCAGTACAAAATATGGTAGAAGCAGGGGTTGAAGGAGTCGACTTCATCTGTGCAAATACCGATTCACAAGCACTCGATAAATCAGATGTTAAAAATCTGATTCAACTCGGTAATGCATTAACCAAAGGTCTAGGAGCAGGAGCAAACCCAGAAGTAGGGCGTGAAGCCGCGTTAGAGGATCGTGAAGCAATCAAAGAGCTTATCGGTGGAACTGATATGTTATTTATCACCGCAGGCATGGGTGGTGGAACAGGAACAGGTGCAGCACCTGTAGTGGCTGAAATGGCGAAAGAACTGGGCGTATTAACCGTAGCCGTAGTCACCAAACCATTTCCATTCGAAGGCCCAAAGCGCATGAAAATGGCTGAAGAAGGAATCGCAGAACTAAGCAAGCATGTTGATTCAATCATCACTATTCCAAATGCTAAGTTATTAACTTCACTGGGTAAAAACACTTCATTACTGGACGCATTTAAAGCAGCCAATGATGTATTGCTTGGCGCGGTTCAAGGTATCTCAGAGCTAATTACTCGCCCCGGTTTAATCAACGTGGATTTCGCGGATGTGCGTACCGTTATGAGCGAAATGGGTTTATCAATGATGGGTACAGGCATCGCCAGCGGTGATGAGCGTGCAACAAAAGCCGCAAACGCAGCCATCTCAAGCCCGCTACTTGATGATATCAACCTACACGGTGCAAAAGGTATCTTAGTTAATATTACAGCAGGTTTGGATATGGGTATCCATGAGTTTGAAGAAGTCGGTGCGGCGGTACGTGAGTTTGCCCATGAAGATGCAACCGTGGTAGTAGGAACGGTAATTGACCCAGATATGAGTGATGAGATTCGTGTAACGCTGGTAGCAACAGGCCTTGATCAACAAGGCGCAGAACTTAAGGCCGTACCAACACAAGGTAATGCAGGTTTACGTCCAGTAGAATTAGAACAACCCCGTATGGCGGCAAATGGCGGCTATGCACAGCCAAGTTATGAGCCAGCGCGTACAGCGGCGGCTACGGATAATAGTTACCTAGATATACCCGCTTTTCTCCGCAACCAAGCTGATTAATACGTCAGTTCATGCCTATTTTTACCAGACCTGCGTGGGTAAATGATCACTTGCTACCCTTTCAAAGGCTAAGTTCACACTTTCCGCCTTGTTCTGGAACAAATTAAGTACGACCTGAAGCATTCTTTGTTTTGGGTGGATTACATTTTGTGATTTTAAAAAAGGGACGAATTATTCGTCCCTTTTTTTTCTTATAATTCTAATGCCAGCTTCAAATGAAATAAGTCCTTTTATCTCTGATTTATAATTCCAAAGTTCTTTAATTCTTTCTTTTATCAGTTTTAGTTTTTCTTCATGCTCTGTTATTTTGAAACCTTGAATATTCTGGATTTTAGTGACAATATTAATGTTTGATTCATTGTTAAAGGTTCATTTATAGGCCTTTCATAAGTCTTATAAAGTCTGACTACGAAAGGCACAAAGCAACACGAAGAAGAAATAAAGGACTTTTTTGTGGTTTGTTATTCCGCAATATGATGGCTGACTTTTAAAGGTCTAATCTGCCATTATGTCCTGGATAACTTTTCGTCGTTTATTATCGTTACCTACCATCGATATTGCAAAGCACCAAAGAGATAAATCTGACAGCTTATAGGTGTTGGGTAACCTTTGGGAAGGGTCTGTGATTAGATGGCTATTTTTTAATCCCGTAATGGCTCCAAGTCAATTTCTGCAATTTTACTAAGTCCCGAATGGCTTTATTTTTTGCCCATATTTCAGGTGATTCATAACCTCGTTTATGATCAAGGTGCAGGCAGATAGTACTATAGCGTATTTGTTTGCCTTTGATGCCTTTGTTATTCATTCGCTCACCAAGCTCACGGTCTAGGCCACCGTATTGCATGCGTTCATCAAAGCCGTTTACCGATAAAATATCTTCTTTAAAGGCGGAGCTATTTGCGCCATTCCAGGTGGTTTTTGCAGGGGTTACTGTGTTCAATAGTCTTTGTAGAAAACTTTTTACTGTTAATTTCAATGCTTTGTTGGTTTTAGGTAAACCATTTTGTTGTAGCCATTTGTAGTCAAAGGCTTTGCCTGACTTGATGTCGCTTTCAGTGATTTTGTGGCTAACGTTCATTGATAACTTAAAATAGGCTGCTGAGCAGTAGAAACCTTTTTGAGATTCTTTCTTATGTACGGCGATGGTGTCACCACGTGGGATGCAATCACCATCAGTGAATAAAAGATAATCACAGTCAGTCTGTTGAATGGCCTTGTTAAGAATAACAGTTTTTTGAAAACCATCGTCTTCATGCCAGACATGAACAATATTAAGCTTATTCCTTTGTTTAAAGGATTCAATTAATGTTTTAGTCTCTTTTCCCGAGCCATCATCAGCAATAACTACAGTAAAGTCTTTATCGGTTTGGTTTTCGTACCCCCACAATACTTTTTCTAACCAAGCGGGTGAGTTGTAAGTGGTGATGATTACGCCAAACTTCATTTATAGATACTCGAAATTAAATCGCCAATGTTAAGCCAGTTTTAGTATTATTACGTGAGGTATGAATGACTTGTTTAAATGGGATTTTACACAATGGAAGAGAAGAAAGCTGTAAATATCATCTGCATGAAGTGGGGTGATAAGTATGGTGCTGAATATGTTAATAAGCTTTATGCCATGGTATCTCGAAATATCACGGTTCCGTTTCAGTTTGTGTGTTTTACGGATAATAATTCTGATATTCAACCAGCCGTTAAAACTTACCCCTTACCGAGCTTAGGCTTGCCAGATGACATACCAGAGCGTGGTTGGTTAAAGTTAGCAACCTTTCAAAAGCCCTTAGAGGACCTTAAGGGAACCGCTCTTTTTTTAGACCTTGATGTGTTGATTGTCGATAACATTGATGCTTTTTTTGAGTTTGAAGCGGAGTTCGCTTTGTGTTTTGATGAAAAGAAAAAAACACAATTTATTGGAAATTCATCGGTATATCGTTTTAAAATAGGGCAGCATGCTGAAGTGTTGGCTTTTTTTCTTGAAAATTTCGATTCAATTAAAGCAAAGCATCGTAATGAGCAGGCCTATTTATCGCATCAAATGCATGCAAAGAATGTATTAAAATTTTGGCCAAAGGAGTGGACACCAAGCTTTAAATACCATTGTGTACCAAAATTCCCGCAAAACTTCTGGCGTTCTCCTTTTATACCAAAAGGGGCAAAAATAATTTTATTTCATGGCAAGCCAGAGCCTGTTGATGCTATTCAGGGTGTCAGTGGTAAATGGTATCGTTATTTACGTCCAGCTAGCTGGATTAAGGATTATTGGAAAGTTTAATGAATCAACAAAACACATTTTGGCTCCCTATTAAAAAGCTATTTATTCTTTACCTTGGCCTAATTGGAATTTTTTTTATTGGTCGTCTCGGCTTATTTTATCAGTATTTTGATCGTATTAGTCAAAGCGGTACGGAATATGGGTGGAGTTTTCTTTATGGCTTGAAAATGGATACCATGGTGGCAGCAATGTTATTGGTTGTTCCAGCTATTATAATGTTGTTATTACCTAAATTTTTGAGCCGGTTAGGTAATCTCTTTTTAAGAGTTTACTTTTTATTAGTTTTTATATTGGCTATTTATATTGAGAATGCCACTTTTCCTTTCTTTGCAGAGTTTGATGTTCGTCCGAATGAACTGTTTATTAATTATTTAGAGTACCCTAAAGAGGTTCTCGGTAATATATGGGCGACCTATAAACTTGAGATTTTTATTAGTAGTTTAATGTTGGTCTTGTTCTCAGTTTGGTATTGGGCAAAGAGTAGACTGTTCTTTGAAACTATTTTTGACGTTGCATATTGGAAAAGAGCTGCTTTATTGATGCCGGTATTATTCATTCTATTCATTGGAATTCGTTCTTCCTTTGGGCACCGACCTGCCAATATCTCAGATGCAACTTATACAAAAAGCCACTTGGTAAATGAAGTGACTAAGAACTCACTGTATGCGATTGGTTATGCTTATTATTCACAAAAGAAAACAGATGTTGATGTAACAAAAATATATGGAAAAATGCCTGTCAAAGAAGCTTTTGAACGTATGGGAAAACACCTTGATTTGAGTGTAGGCCGTTGTCTTACCCCATTTTCACGGCCAGTTATTTCGCACTTTAAACAGAAGACACCAAAAAACTTAGTCATTTTTATTCAAGAAAGCTTAGGAGCCCAGTTTGTAGGGGCACTTAATGGCGCGCAAGGTGAAAAGGGTATTACTCCAAACCTAGATAAATTATCTAAACAAAGTATTACGTTTAATCAACTTTACTCAAATGGTACTCGCAGTATTCGTGGTTTGGCAGGCTTGGTTGCTGGCTTTTTATCAGTACCCGGCAAAGGTGTTTTAAAACGCAATAAATCTCAAAAAGATTTTTTTACTGTAGCCCAGTTACTTAAGCGTCATGGCTATCACAGTATTTTTATTTATGGTGGTGAGAAACGCTTTGATAATATGGCGTCGTGGTTTTACGGTAATGGGTTTGATGAAATCATTGATGAAAATATGTTTATTAATCCTAAGTTTCATGGTGTTTGGGGAGTAAGTGATGAGGATTTAGTTGAGCGAGCCAATCAAGAATTTAAACAATTGTATAAAAAACAACAACCTTTTGTATCCGTAATGTTTTCCACCACGAATCATACACCGTTTGATTTTCCTGAAGGGCGTATTGAACTCATAAAAGGAGTTGAGCCTTACTCGGTTAAAAATGCAATTAAGTTTGCAGATTATGCAATGGGTAAGTTTATCAATCAGGCAAAAAAAGAAGATTATTATAAAGATACTATTTTTGTTATAGCGGCGGATCATAATGTTCGTGTGTATGGTGATGATCTATTGCCATATGCAATGTTTCGTATTCCTGGTTTTATTTTTGGTGAGGGTGTGAAAGCTAGAAAAGTTGAACGCCTAAGTACACAGGCAGATTTATTGGCTACAGCACTTGATCTGATCGGTGTAGAGAAACTTCATTACCCCATTCTTGGCCATAGCATCTTTGAAAATCATAAAAAAGATATGTCTTTACTGCAGTTTCATCAAATGTATGGGCTTCGAGTTGGAGATGAAATTGCTATTATTCAGCCTCAAGAAGAGCCTGTAACGATGAAAATAAAGAATGGTCGCTTAGTGAATGCCGATCATAATCAAGAACTAGAGAAAGACGTACTTGCTTTTGTCGTTGGCTTAAACGAACTTTATCAAAAACAACTTTACAAACCGATAACCGCTAGCGATTGTCAATGAAGTTTCCTTGGGATGAGTATTCAGACCAACCCCATGTTATACGTGATAGGGATTTAAAAAAGCAACTGTATAAAAAGGCACGATGGGATTCAGTTAAATTAGTGTTAACCAACTTAGCTATTTTTCCAGTAGCCTATGCCTACTATAAGCTAATGCCACTAAGCGTTAATGAGGTTTTCGAAAAAAAATACTTTTTTGGTTTAAGTATTAACTTAGATAAAAATCCAGATAAAACAAAAGCATTGATAGATGATTTACAAGTAGATAATTTACTGATTCGGATGCCGTTGCATGATATTGAAAACCTTGATCAATACGTATCCTTTGCTGAACGATTTTGTGATAGAAATTTACTTATAAATATTTTACAAGATCGTCGTCATATCGAAGATTTAGCACTTACAAGGCAAGCATTGACGCGTATTTTTAAAGGTTTCGCTCATTTAACTCAACGTTTCCAAATAGGCAATGCTATTAACCGAAAAAAGTGGGCATTTTTTTCTATGGGTGAATATTTGCAATTTTATCAAGTTGCTTTTGAGCTAAAAAAAATACACTTCCCTCAGCTTACTTTGCTCGGCTCATCCGTTATAGACTTTGAATACTATTTTACTTTTCGCACATTATTTAACGGCTATAAAATTCACTTTGATGAGTGTAGTAGCTTACTGTATGTAGATAGGCGTGGCGCCCCAGAAAATACCCAAATGGGCTTGGATTTACCTAATAAGCTAAGGTTGTTATATGCCATATTACGGTTAAGCCGAAAAACCGGTAACGATATTGTTATCACAGAAACTAACTGGCCGATTACGCAAACTGCACCCTATGCCCCAACCAGTGAAGATGATTGTGTTAGCTTGGAAGATCACGCCAATTTTTTAGTCCGATATTATTTACTAGCCTTGTCATCGGGTGTAGTTAAGCAGGTTTATTGGCATCAGCTAATTGCGCCCGGTTATGGTTTGATTGATAACAGAGGGGGCAAGCTTATAAAGTACCCTGCCTACTATAGCTTTAAATTTATGTTAAGCGTCTTGCAAGGTACTGACTACAAAGGAATGCAGGAGAGAGAGGGCGTGTATCAACTGTCTTTTGTGAAGGGGAAACAAACCATTGAAGTGCTTTGGTCTCTATCACCCATTAGTCTTCAAAGTGTAATCAGTATTAAAAGTAACGCCGTTTTTTCTAAGGAAGGCAATAAAATAAATTATGCGAAGGCTGATGATATTATGCTTAAAGGTTCACCGGTTTATGTCTTGGGGGAATTAGAGTGAAGCTTGTTATTAACCCTAAGTATCAGGCGTTAAAGTCCTTTATTGAAAATATAGAGGAGTATTTTGAGATCTCAGAAAATGTTTTATACGACCAGCGTAATTTAATAAAAGCTATTTCATTTGAGGGCCAGGATTATGTGGTTAAAAGGTTTAAAGTCCCCAATGTTGTAAACCGTATTGTTTATCGATACTTTCGTCCTTCAAAAGCAAAACGCTCTTATGATTATTCATTGAGAATAGGCGAGGTACTTTGTCCAGAGCCCATTGCATACATAGAAAAAAGGGCGGGAGGGTTACTGGGTAAGAGTTACTATATCTCTAAGCAGTATCATTATGATTTAACCATACGTCCTGTTTTATTAGATAAAAGTTTTGATAAAAAGCTGAGGGAGAATGTATTAACTGCCTTTGCAGGCTTCACTTTTTCCTTGCATGAAAAAGGTATATTACATAGAGATTATTCGTATGGAAATATTCTCATTAAATATCAAAAAAATAACTTTGATTTTAATATAATTGATGTCAATCGTATGCAATTTAAACAGCTTAGTTTAAATGATCGCCTCGAAAATTTTGCGCGCTTATCTGCGGATGATGAGGCGATGTTAGTGATTTTTGGACGGTATGCAGAGTTGATGGGTAAACCCGTTAATGAGCTACTTTCCGTAGCTACTGCCTTTCGGGATGACTTTATGCGTAAACGTAAGTTGAAAAATAAATTACGTGGACGTTAGTACTCCTACAAATCAGGTTTAATGGAGTACCAGACGGTTTCTTGAAAATGAGTAATTCATGCTCGATTCAGTTAATTAATGCTTTAATGGTGTGCAATTCTTTAATACTAACAACTACAAAGGCACTTATTATGTTTAAAACTTTCCTATCAATCGGCGTTGTTTCTTCTTCTCTATTAATTATGACGAGCACTTCTGCGCTAACCCCTGTTGCACCGACACCTCAGAAAAAAAGCGTTGCTAAGAAGGTTACAAAACTGACTCAAACAAAAACGACGAAAGTGCTAAACACTAAAATAAACAAAAAAACTAACGCTAATAAAATGTCAGTTGATAAAGGTAATGCTGGTGGCTTTGGAATTACAGGAAAAGTCAGTACATTAGGGCTGGGAGCTGATTTAACGTACGGTCTAATGGACAAGTTAAATGCACGTTTTAGTATTAATGGTGGAAGCTTAAATGCTGATGGCGAAAATGATGGCATCAACTACGACGGAACTCTTAAGTTACAGTCTTTTGGTGGTATTTTAGATTTTCACCCAACAGGTGGTGGCTTTAGGCTTTCTGCAGGTATTTACAATAATGGAAATGAAATAGACCTTGATGCAACGGGCGCAAATCAAGATGCAGAAATTGGCGACATTACGTATGACATTAGTGATGCAAAGCTTAATACTAAGGTATCTTTTAAAAGTACAGCACCTTATTTGGGTATCGGCTGGGGAAATGCGGTCGATAAAGCTTCAAAGTTTAGTATGACTACGGACTTGGGGGTGTTATTTCAAGGTGCTCCCGTTGCGAAGCTAACTGCTTCTGGAAATGTTATTCCTAAAAGTGGTATTCATACCGGACCTGCGATTGATCTAGCAGGGTCTAGTGATGCAGCTCTAGAGTTTCAAAGGGAACTACAAAAAGAAGAAGATAACCTTAATGGCGGTGATAACTTGAAGAAATTTAAGCTTTTCCCCGTTGTATCTTTAGGCTTTAATTACCGTTTTTAATTGAACCTATTTTAGAGGGAAATTAACGAATTCGGCTAATCGCAAACAAGCCAATAATAAGAAAAATAAGTAACGGTAAAAAGGCACTCACAATGGGCGAGAAGCCATAAACAATGCCGAGTTCGTTGATGGAACGGTTCACTAAAGAAAAAACAATTCCCACTACAATTCCAATAAATAACCGTGTACCTGCGCCGCCGCTGCGATTTGATCCAAATAGAAATGGCATGGCTAATAGCAGCATGACTAAAGCGGATAGGGGAACGGAGTAGCGTTTCCAATAAATTAACTCATACTTGTCAGTGTTTAAGTTGTTTTGTTTTTGGTGCTCAATAATTTGATTGAGTGACTTTGAGGAGAGCTGGCTAGGTTCAACCGTTGCAACGCCTAGTATTTCTGGGTCAATTAAGTTGGGGTACAAGCGCTCGGACTGATTATTTTTAATAAGACGAGAGTCTTCAAAGGTGGTTTCTTTGGTGTTTTTGAGTAGCCATCCGTTGGATTTCGCTGTTGCTTTGGTACTGGTTAAAAGTGTTTTTAAACCTTTATGCCCTGCTTTAAATGTATAGATTGAAATGTCTGAAAGTTCCGTCTCACTGTTCACTTTACCAATATGAATGATGCTATTACGTTCTTTTACCCACAGCCCAGCACCACCCACCAATACAATATTCTTTGATTTTAGTTGTGCTTTAAAGTTTCGTGCATGTAGGTCAGATAGTGGCACCAACCATTCACCAACAATAAAAATACCCAGCGCCAGTAAAAAACCCAGTTTAAGTACCGAGAAAATAAGTTGTTTAACGGATAAGCCTGCCGCGCGCATCGCGGTAAATTCAGAGTTGGCGGATAAAGCGCCTAGCCCCAGTAGTGCGCCAATTAAGGTCATAACAGGGAAGTATTCATAAAAGATGCTGGGTAGTTTAAATACTAAATAAATAGCGGCATGTAGATTGGTATAAATTGCATCGGTTTTACCTGCTTCATCAATAAAAGCAAAAAACGTCAACAAGGTGACGAGTGCAAAGCTGGTAATTAAAATACCTTGAAGAGTTGCTCCCCAGAGGTAGTAATTAATCGTTTTCATGATTGTTTACCGTAACGCCTGCGTACTAGCCAAAGCGCGAGAACAATAAACGCCATATGAACCCACCACAAACCGAGCCAATGGGGGATTTTTCCATCTTCAATCATTGATTGACCGGTGATGATGAGGTTGGCGTAGATGGCATACAGTAAGATACCGATGGCAATTTTACCAAAGCGACCCTCACGCGGCGTAGTGTAGCTTAACGGAAAGGCAAGTAGTGCCATAATCGGTGCTTGTAAGATCAGAGCAATACGCCAGTGAATTTCAGCGTGGCTTTCATTATCATCATTTTTTAACAGGTTAAAAAATGACTCTGCTTCTAAGTCATTACTGCTGGAAATCGTTAGCGCAGGTATATGTATGCCATGCTCTTGAAAGTTAAAAATAGTAAATTCTTCGCTGATTTTGTCATGGTCGTAACTGCTGCCAGTTTCTATTTTAAACACCCTGTCGCCACTTTCAGGGTCGATATAAAGTAATGCTTTTTCAGCTGAAATAATTTTTTCATTATTGGTGACTTTTTTATCAGTTTGGTTGCCAGTTTCATGAGTCGTTTCTGATTTATCTTCGATATGCAGAAAAAAACGTTTCATAACAACGTTGTCCTTATCAATATCTTCTACAAAAAGTGTAATTTTTTTGTTGCCAGCATTGGCGTGCATAAATTCCCCTACAGGAATTCCTGCCGCTTCTGGTCGTTGTTTTATCTCGTTTTTAATATCTTGGCTGGTCTTTTCAATGGCAGGTGTGGCAAACAAAACTAAGCCTGCAATCAATAGTGTGAGTGGCCCGACAAATAAAAATATACCGGTGTAAAACTGTTTCGGGCCGACCCCTGATGCATGTAACGCAGCAATCTCATGGTCACTATAAAGCCGCCCAAAGGCGAACATCATACCAATCAATAATGCAATGGGAACTAATTTTATAATTCCACCGACCGATTGTAATAAAACTAATTTTCCGAGGGCATCGACAGGAATACTGCCGCCACTGACATCACCGAGCAGGCGCACAAATGTATTGCCGAGAATGATTAATAGCAAAATAGATAGGGTAGCCAAAAAACCCAACATAATCTCTTTAACTAAATAGCGTTGAATGATCATTGGCAATTTACTTCAGGGTTTTTGCGCAGATAATTTTTGTAGAAGTCTTTATTCTCTTTCTGATAGTGCTTATAGCGCTCATGTGACCAAAGATATTGCTCAGGAAATTCTTTTATTTGTTCTTCGATGATGTGATTTAAGTGTGAAACATCATGATAATCATCCCCACTTGGGAAGTGTTCAACGGGTGGTAAAATACGCAGTAGGTAGCCTTGTCTTTGATCTGAATGTGAACCAAGCAGGCGGTACGTAAAAATTGGAATAACGGTAGCTTTAGTCATCTTAGCAATGCGAGCAGTGCTGGGATTGGTGGGTGCTTCTACACCAAAAAAAGGAATCAATATACTGCCTTTTAATCGGTAGTTTTGGTCGGTGGCATACCAAGAGACATGACCGTCTTTAAGGCCTTTTATCATCTGCCGAATATTACGTTTTGAAATGGTTTTTCTAAAGTGTTTATTACGCTCTTTAGCCACTAAGTATTCTAACAAATCATTGTGGTGGGGTCGGTAAACGGCATCCACTGGGGTATGTGCTGCAATAATACGTCCACCGACTTCGAGTGAGGTAAAGTGAGCGCCGACTAATAATATATTCTCGCCAGCGTCTTGCGCGGTTTTTATATGTTCGATGCCTTCAATATGGGTGAGTTTCTCTAAGCGTTTGGTGCTTCCCCACCAGCTTTGCGCGGCATCAAGCAGGCCTTGTGCCATTGAAATAAAATGTTTTTTGTTAAGTTTGTTTAATGCTTGGTTGCTTAATTCAGGAAACGCAATTTTAAGATTGATACAACTAACTTTGCGCCGTGACGGGATGGCATGGTAAAGGAGATTTCCTATAACTGCACCAATGCGCATTTGGTATAACCACGGTAGTCGCGTTATTAGCCATAGTAGGCCAAGGCCTATCCAAACAAGCCAATAACGTGGATGGTAAAATTTAGTGGGCATAGGGCGTTTAGTGAGTTTTATTTACTTTTGTAAACGGTACAAAGTGCCACAGTATGGGCAGCGGGATGTGCCATCTTTAGTTTTTTCAATCGCTAGAGACACCTTAGGGTGGGAACACCACAATGCTGACTCGTTCATTGGGCAGTGCAGGGGCAAGTCACTTTGGGTGACGGTTACTTCGTTGGTTAAGTTGAGCTTTTTGTAATCAGCTTCTCTGTCCGTGCTGTGTGTCATGCTTAAATCCTTTTAGTCATCACGTGGTTAAGGGTCTCTGGTCACGTTCAATTATTTTTAGCTTGCTAAAACTGCCGATATTTTCCATGAAGTGGCGCACTAATTTATTCGTTTATATAAGTCAGCCAGTGCTTGTACTTTTCTACCTTACCTTGCACAATATCAAAATAAAGTGATTGTAGTTTTTCGGTAATCGGACCACGCGTACCTTTGCCAATAGGGCGATTATCTAACTCGCGAATCGGTGTTACTTCAGCGGCAGTACCACTAAAAAAGGCTTCATCTGCTATGTAAACCTCATCACGGGTAATGCGTTTTTCAACCAACTCATACCCCGCATCTTTAGCTATCTCCATAATGGTGTTACGAGTAATGCCGTTTAGTGCAGAGGTTAAGTCAGGTGTGTAAATGATACCATCACGAATAACGAAAATATTCTCACCACTGCCTTCCGCGACAAAACCATCGACATCTAATAAGAGTGCCTCGTCGTAGCCATCGGTAATCGCTTCTTGTAGAGCCAGCATCGAGTTGATGTAATGGCCGTTGGCTTTAGCCTTGCACATGCTGATATTGACATGATGCCGAGTAAAAGAGGAGGTTTTAATGCGGATGCCTTTTTCCATATTGTCAGCACCAAGGTATGAACCCCACTCCCATGCGGCAACAATCGTATGTGTTTTTAAATTATCTGCGCGTAAACCCATGCCTTCAGAGCCATAAAAACTCATAGGGCGAAGGTAGGCTGAATCAAGATTATTGTCACGCACTGCTGATTTTTGTGCTTCATTTAAAGTTTCATGAGAATACGGAATATCCATATTCATGATCTTGGCAGAATCAAGCAAGCGGCGGGTATGATCATCAAGGCGAAAAATAGCGGGGCCTTTGTCGGTTTTATAAGCGCGAACGCCTTCAAAAACACCCATGCCATAATGTAGCGTATGGGTTAAAACATGAATGTTAGCATCGCGCCAAGGCACCATTTCACCATCAAACCAAATTACCCCATCACGATCAGACATCGACATCATTCATTCTCCTTGCACTTAAATTAACGTTAGGCGAAGGATACTACAAGCGTATGGTTTCAACTACCTTGTCGTTAACTTTTAATAGGTGATTTAGAAGCGCTGTGTTAGTAAGGTGGTTTTTTAGCGTGACGCAACACGGCGACTAGGGTAACCAATTCCATCAGCCTTTAAGCGCTTGTATTCAGCATAAACGCGCTTAACATAATGACGTGTTTCTTTAAAAGGAGGGATGCCGCGATATTTATTAACATTTCCAGGGCCAGCGTTATAAGCAGCAATTGCAAGTTTGGGTTTGCCGTTAAACATTTTAAGCATTTGAGCGATGTATTTAATGCCACCTTGAATATTGTGTTCCGGGTTCCAAGGATCTGAAATGCGTAAACCTAATGCTGTCTGAGGCATTAATTGCATCAAGCCTATTGCACCAACACGAGATTTAGCACCTTCATTAAAGCATGACTCTTGGCGTACAATCGCGTGGATTAGTTCAGGGTCAACATTGTAGATTCGTGAATAAATTTGGATGGTTTTTTTATAAATATTTGCTTTTTTTGCTAGATGTTTATTACTGTGACAACCCACGATTATGCCGTTGTCTCTACCATTCGCATGTACCATATTTTTGAGTGCTTTTTCTGAACGAATTCTTCGAGTGCGCCACTTCTTACTCTTTTTTGAATAGCGACGTTTTTTTGATGTAGCTTTTTTAGACTTCGATTTCTTGACTAAAGTTTTATCATTGTTGCTAATAGAAGCTTTCCCTGTTGGTTTTCTAAAGCTGGACTTATAAGCACCTGCTTTTTTAATGCGGTAAATTTTTACCAGTTTATTGCCGCTACCGTTTAAACGTTTGCTGGTTAAAACGGTTCGACCATCCTTAGTAATGTATTTATACATATCTGCATTCAGTGTTGCAGTGCTAAACAGCGAAACACAACAGATAAGCGTTGCAAATAATGGGTTTTTATAAAAACTCAGGGGGCTGATTTTTTTCATAGTTAGGGTTTGTTTTATTTTTATTATTTTTTATTGCTGAATGGTTCGGTGGAACGGGGGAATCATTCGTTATTTACATTAATATTAAGTGATTATAGGGGGGATGTCATTTAGATTAAGATGAATGGTTTTGGTGATGAAGAATATTGATGATTTTTTTAATCGTACGGCTGAATTCTTATTGCTTTACGAATAATATAATGAGAGACCTTTACCCGAATCGGGTGACGAGTAAAAATGGCTGAAATTCCACTGCTTTTCGTTGAAAAACTTGCTAATAACTCGTTATTAGCTTCATTTTCTGCCTCAATCAGTGAATTTCATCCGGTTTTTCTTTCGTCACCGACTCGTGCAAAGATCTCAATGAATAACTCAATTATTCAAGTGTAACCGCTAGCGCCATGGGCGTTTTAGAACGTAAAAAAGCCACCTCGAAGGTGGCTAAAATGTGCAGATATCAAATCCGTATGAGTATCTACAACCAATGTATGTGTTAATTAAAGGGGGAAATTAACACATGGGTAGAGAATAGTTATATTTAATGGGGGTGAATAGAATAAGCCGAAAACTGGTTGTTTTTTAGTGATTAAGCGTTGTTTTTAAGAGTGCTAATTTAGCACTCTAGGCATTGCGAGGGTAAACGGTTCTATTACCGCATCAAAATGATGACCGTCATCAGCTACCATTTGATACGTTCCTTGCATTGATCCCACAGGCGTTTCTAACATCGTCCCACTGGTGTAAGTAAAGGCATTGGCTTGCATTAAATAAGGTTGCTCACCAATTACACCTTTACCTTTTACTTCTTGAATACGGTTGTTTGCATCGGTGATTATCCAGTGTCTACTGAGTAATTTAGCCGCGATTTCTCCATGATTTTCTATATTAATCGTGTAGGAGAAAATAAAGCGATTCGCATCAGGATTGGACTCTGTTTCGATATATTGGGTGCTTACGGTTACGCGGATGTCATATTTTTTCATAGGGTGAGTATAATAGAAACGATGCAGACATTCAGTTTTAATCCTATCGGTACTATCTCTTCTTGTTATAAGGAAAAGTTTGGTATTCCACGTCAGCCTAATTTAGTTCAGTCGGCTGAGGCGCAGTTGTATCTTAATCAAGAGTTTAGCGAAGAAAGCGTGCGTGGTCTTGATGGTTTTTCTCATGTTTGGCTTAGCTTTATTTTTCATGCGACACAGGCACAAGGTTGGAAGCCTATGGTGCGCCCACCACGTTTAGGTGGCAATAAAAAAGTGGGCGTGTTTGCGACACGTTCTACGTTTCGACCCAATCCTTTGGGTTTATCTGTGGTCGAATTAGAGAATATTGAGGCATCGCCTACAGGGGTAATTTTACATTTACGTGGTTGTGATTTATTAGATCAAACACCCATTGTAGATATAAAGCCTTATTTATCATACGCTGACGCACTTCCTCAGGCTCAGAGTGGTTTTGCTGAGCTAGCACCAAAGACTGATATACAAGTAGAGTTTTCGGATCAAGCTAAAAGTGATTGTCAGCGAGCTAAAATAAGGCTTTCCGCTGACATCGAAACAGTGATTCAGCAAATTCTAGTGCTTGACCCAAGGCCTTCTTATAAGCAAGGAAAAGAAACAGAACGCATTTACGCAATGAAATTATATGATTTTGACCTTAAATGGGTTTATCTAGATAACAATAAAATCAAAGTCTTAGCGTTGGTTTTGTAAGCTGCAGTTGGTCTGAAACTGTTCAAAACACTTTAGATTTAAGGTATTATTTATCTGCTTAAAATAATAAATAAAGCCAGTAGGCAGTTTGATTGGGGAATCATGAAAGGGATTAGCGATAAAGTACGACAAATATCTTGTTGCGTGGCCGTTTTTTTTATGGCTATAAGCGTTGTACACGCCCAAAAATACGATTCTAGTAATACTAAACCAACCCCCAGTTTAGCGGCGACACATTATAACGCGATACAAGAAAAGCAAGAATTGCCTAACTCAGTTATCAAGCTACTTAAAAAATATAAAATATCTTCCGATAATATAAGCATTTATATTCGAGATCTTAATGCGGATAAACCACTGTTGGAACATAATGTAGACGTAATGCGAAACCCCGCATCCACGATGAAGTTATTAACAACCTATGCGGGCTTAAAAGGCTTGGGGCCTAATTACTCTTGGCGAACAGAGGCTTGGCTGCGGGGTGAAATTGATGATAAGGGTGTGTTGAATGGAGACCTGATTTTAAAAGGCTACGGTGATCCTTTTATGGTGTATGAGAATTTTTGGAAGTTTGTAAAAACGTTACAGGTTAAAGGCTTAAAAGAAATTACTGGAAACCTGATTATTGATAATAGTTATTTTGAATTGCCCGAGCACGATGCAGCGGCGTTTGATGGAAAGCCTTTTCGGGTTTATAACGCCCAAAGTTCACCGCTGATGTTTAACTTTCAGGCGACTCGATTTTTGTTACAACCAAAGTTGTCAGAGCTTGAAAGAGAGAAGCAGATTAAAGTTACCAGTAAAAATAAATTAATAAAAACAACTAAAAACCCACTGGGTATGGTTGATATTGTTCCGTACCCGGCATTATCAACTTTAAAAATAGACAACCAACTGAAACTTATTTCAGGTAAATGTCGGCGTTCACATTTACGACCCAAATTTTCAAAAACAGATGAAGGTGAGCTCGTTATTAAAGGAAATTACGCAAAACGTTGTGGACAACGGTTTATTTTGCGTGCGGTATCACCGCCAGAAGAACATGCTTACAATGCTTTTCGAGAGTTTTGGTCAGATTTACAAGGACGGTTTAAAGGCGAGTTAAAGCTAGGGCGGGTAAAATCAGGGGATAAACGTTTTCATACCTATAGTTCAAAAACATTGAGTGAGCAAATTCGGTTGATTAACAAGTGGAGCAATAACGTTATGACGCGACAAGTATTACTAACGTTGGGTGCGAGGAAGTTTGGTTCGCCCGCTACCTTGGAAAAGGGCACAAAAGCAGTACTTGAATTACTGCAAGAGAATGGCATCGATATTGGAAATACGGAGGATCAGAATAATATTATTTTGGAAAATGGCTCGGGCTTATCACGCAATTCGAAGATTAACGCTAAACAAATGGCAACCTTGCTAGAAACCGCCTACCGCGATGCTTTGATGCCAGAATTTATGTCATCACTCGCTCTGCCTGGTATTGATGGCACTATGGTGAATCGTTTTCGTAAAGATGATTTACGTGGGCGAAGTCATTTTAAAACAGGTACACTTAATTTTGTTTCAAGTATTGTAGGCTATATGTTGAACCGAAAGGGTAAACGTTTAGTCATAGTGATACAGCATAATGGCAAAAGAACAGGTGGCGGGCGTGCTAAAAAAATACAGAATGCACTCTTAAGGTGGAGCTTCGAGCAATAATGATGTTAAAAATAATGCTTACAGGGCTTGGCTTAGTTTGTTTGTCGTTTGCGGTGGTGGCAGAAGAGACAACACCCACAGAAGAATTTACAGAGTCTGCTGTAAATGCAAGCACACCTAACCTCGTGATAAAAGCCACTAAGAAGGGTGAAGATGATGCGAACGTTGCAAAAAAAGATGCCATAAATATTAAAAAGCAGCAAACAAAAAAATCAAAGCTAAAGAAAGCAGCCGTTAAAAAATCAAAAAAACTTAACTTAGCTAATATTGAAGTTACCGGTGCTGATGAAGAGTTAGACAAGAATATTAATTTGCATATGCCTGTGACAGTCCCAGAATGTAATGCCGATCGAGGCGAAGTTAAGCAGTTTTTTACCACGGTTAAAAAGCAACTGCGCAAAGCATCTCGTGCGCTAGGTTATTACGATACAGAGTTTAGATCGGGCGGTAAAATTGAAAAAGGTTGTTGGCAATTAAAGCTTAAAATAAATCAAGGAAAGCCGACTAAAATCATTTCACAAAAAATAAGCATCGTGGGTGAGGGTGCTAAGCTTCCAATTTTTAGGAAAATTCTGGCTGAAAAACCCTATGATAATGGAGATGTGCTGAACCATAAATTATATACGGATTATAAAACGCGTATGACGGATGCGGCACAAGCTTTAGGTTTTTTTGATGCAGAGTTTGAAACGCATAGTATTCGGGTTGATGCGTTGGCTCATAAGGCTACTTTAAATTTAAAGTTTAATACCGGTACGCGATATCGTTACGGTGTGGTGACAATTGAGCAAGATGTGCTGGACGATACAACCATCAACAACTACATGTTATTAAAAACGGGCAAACCTTTTAGTGCGGAAAATTTGATAAAGCAGCAACAATTACTTCAACGTAGTGGTTATTTTAATGTCATTAATATCACTGTGGAACATGAAAAAACTAATAATGGGCGAGTACCTATAAGCATTAAGTTAACCCGTAAAAAACGTAATGCTTACAAATTAAAACTGGGTTATGGTTCTGAAACGGGCCCTCGTATAGCGGTTGAAATGAACCGTCGTTGGACTGGAGACCATGGAAAAGCTTTAAAAGCCGTTACTCGAGTATCAAAAAATGATCAGGTTATATCATTGTTTTTATTGAATCCGCAGAAAAAGCCAGAGGATGATACGCTTGTTTATAATATTGATTTCAAAAGAGAAACAAAACCAGATTCGGTAAGTAAAAATATAAATGTGGGAGGTAAGTTCAACCGTAAGGGTGACAGTGGCTGGGTACAAACGGCTTCTCTTGGTTTATTGTTGGATATAACAACACCTACGGGCGAAGATGATCAGTTTTCAAAGTATATTTTGTTTGGTGTCGGTTTAGAAAAAACGAAAGCTGATAACTTATTATTTCCGCTAGATGGATGGCGGATTAAGTACTCCGCGAACGTTGCTTCAAAAGCATTATTGAGTGATCAAGATATTATTCAAGCAAAACTATCGGCTAAACGTATCAAGCAACTGGGGGAAGGTCGGTTTTTGGGTCGTTTTGATCTAGCTAGTACCTTGGTGAGTAACTATGATGATTTACCACAGGGTTTGCGTTATTACTCTGGCGGACAAAACAGTGTGCGTGGCTATAAGTTCTCCAGCTTGGGGGATAAAGTTGATCGGCTGGTGGATGGTGAAATTAAAACAGTTAATATTGGGGGACGAAACTTATTAAATCTGAGTTTTGAATATCAATATCCGATTAATAAGGAGTGGAGCGTTGCTGCATTTACCGATATTGGAAATGCGTTTGATGACTGGTCTGATTATGAACTAAAAGTTGGTGTTGGTTTTGGTGCGCGTTGGAAATCTCCCATTGGTCCTGTACGTATTGATTTAGGTTTCCCCACCGATAGCCCAGAAGATAACCCGGAAGATAATTATAAAAAGCCTAGACTTTATTTAGGCATAGGGTCTGACCTGTGAGAAAGCATATCAACACCTATATATTTTCGCCTTTGGCGTGGTTATTAACCCTATTGATCATGCTTCTTCTGGTTTTAGTGTTGTTATTTCTTACCCCGTTAGGGACGAAAAGCGTCGCTCATCTAGCTGACTCATCCTTGGATGCATTAACCATAAAAGGCATAAAAGGCACATTACTCACAGGCTTGCATGTTGATGAAGTAAGCTGGTCGGATGGGGATAGTATTTTATTAAAAAATGTTGATGTTAAATTACGCCATTTTGATACCAATAGAGAACGCTTAGTTGCTGATTTGATAACAGCAGATTACCTGAGTATCAATATAGCGACACCAAGTAGTGGTGAAGATACAACCTCCTTACCTGACTTCGGTTTACCGCTAAATATTAATGCGCATGTTATCAAACTGGGTTCTTTGCGTATTACTGAACCGGTTAAAGGCGATGAAGAGAGCCAAACCTTACTCTTTCAAATTAAAGATTTAGAACTTAGAAAAGTCACTATTAATGATGGTCATTTACGTTTTAGACAGTTACTCGGCGCGCCTATTATTATGGATCAGCCGCTAAAAATAAATGTTCGGGAAGGCAATCTGAATATGAATCAGCCGCATGACCTTAAAACTAGTGGTGATATTTCATACGATCACCCTGACTTAGGTAGCATGACAGGCACCATCGACCTAGCGGGAACACTCACCAATTACGAATTTGAAGGGTATATCAATCATCAGCACAAACTAGCGGGTCAACAATCAATCAGCTTACAGGGGAAGGGCGACTATAAGCAGGTAACTTTAGATAATATAAGCCTTGATAACGAAACTGACAGTATTATCGGTAATGGTTACGCGGTGTGGGATCCGGATGTGCGTTGGGATTTTGACATGAATGCCAACAAAGTAAACACTCAAAAATACTTACCAGATTGGCCGATTGAAGCTACAGCCCAGCTAAGCTACAGCGGTAGTTATATTGATGGTATTTTAGAAAATGACCTCAGTATTGTTTCACTTAAAGGCACATTACATGGTTTGCCTGTTTCGGTCTCAGGAAAAATTAATGAACGTGAAGGTTTGATTCGTACCCAAGATGTAGTGGCGTTGTTAGGTGATAATATTGTTAAAGCCAGCGGTGCAATTAGCGAACCTTTTAATCTTAAATGGAGTGTTGATGCACCCAAACTAAAACAAATTTCACCGAGTTTGGCTAGCGCACTTCAGTTAACTGAAAAACCTATAATAGGCGGAAGTATCAAAGGCGGTGGCGTTTTAAAAGGCACTTTAAAGCGCCCAGAACTTAAAGCTAAGCTCACTGCTAAACACCTTGTTTATAACGATTTTAAGCAAGGTAAGGAGGCATTGGTCGTTGATGCTGATTTAGAAGTGTCAGAAGCAGGCTTGTTTGAGCTTAAAAAATTACAGGCTAAAAGCGGGGAAAATCAAATCGTCGCCAGCGGTCGAGCCACTGAGCCCTATGCGATTACATGGGATATTAAGGCCGTTGACTTAAAACAATTCTCACCCCAATTATCAGGCAGTGTGGTGGGTAAAGGCTTTTTTAAAGGAACTGTAGAAAAACCACAGATTAATCTAAAGCTTAGCGCAAATAGGCTGGCCTTCGATAGCTTTAAACAGGGTAAAGCGCCGATAAACTTAGAAGGTGATGTCAGTATTAATAAAATAGCAGGTAAGGATGTTGTCCAGCTTAACAATATGTTGCTGCAAAGTGCCGGTAATAAAGTCACCGTAAGCGGGCAAGTGAGTGAGCCTGTTGCTATTAATTTTAAAATTGATGCACCTAAAATAAATAAAATATCCCCCGATTTGGGCGGGCGTTTAACGGGTGAGGGGTCGCTTACAGGTAGTTATAAATCACCGGTCATTAAAGCCGACATTACAGCCTCGAAAGTACGTTATAAAGATTTCGAATTTGCAAAATCAGCCTTGAAAGCCAGCGGTGAAGTGCAGCTTGTTGATGGCGTGCCCATTATTAAAACACTAACCACTCAGGCAGGTAAAAACCGCATTAAAATATCTGGTAGAGCAAGCAGTCCCTTTGATTTAGATTGGGATGTAGATAGCAAAAACCTGAAACAATTAATGACGGGTTTATCAGGGCATCTTGTGGCAAAAGGCAAGCTTCAAGGCACCATTGAAAAGCCGATTATTAATGCAAAAGGGCAGGCGAAGAATATAATTTTTCAAACCTTTAAACTCGGTTCTGCTAATTTCTCAGCTAAAACCAAGAATGGCAATTACGCCATTAATGCGGATTTGAAAAATTTACAATCAGATGATCAAAAAATCTCTCAGGCACAATTTGATTTGAATGGTCGAATAGAAAATCATACCGTCAAACTCTCGTTTAATCATGAGTTAGCGGCCGTTAAAATGACTGCCAATGGCGGCTGGAAAAGCCAACAGTGGAGTGGGAACGTACAAAAGTTTGCTCTACAAGGTAAAGACTATGGAAATTGGCGTTTACAAAAGCCGATTCGAGTGAGTGTTTCAGAAAAAGGCTTTAGTAGTTCAGAGCTCTGTTTAACGGATAATAAAACCCAGTTTTGTTCGACGGCCAGTTGGTCGGATGTTGCGGGTTTAAAAGCCAAAGGCAATCTTAATAAGACACCGCTTGCGATGTTTAAACCCTTTTTGCCAGAAGGTATGGAGCTTAACGGCTTGGTCAGTGGACGGTATGATATTAAGCAAAACAACGGTAAGCCGAAAGGTTTTGTAAAACTCACCTTCCCCGATAATAGTTTTTCTTTTAAAGGGGAAGATGGTGAGCGACAGACCTTCTCATACGAAGCTGCCAAGGTCGATGCTACGATTAATGATAAAACGATTAATGCTAAAGTCACCATGAGCATTGTTAACCGTGGTCAGCTTAATGCGGATATGGAGATAAAACTCTCACCTGAAAATGGCAAGCACACGATAAAAGGCAAGGCGAATTTTGATGTGCCAAATATTAACTGGGCGCAAGAATTTGTACCACGCAGTCGAGGTTTACGCGGGCAGTTTAATTCGAAAATATCCTTTTCAGGGCTGTTAGAAAAACCCAAAATCACCGGCGTGGCTACTTTGAAAAAGGGCTATTTACGTTTACCCGAGGCTGGTACAGAAATCACTGATATTGGTATTAATATGACGGCTAATAAGCCGGGTGTGGTTGATATCACAGGTCAAATGTTAATGGGTAAAGGTAAAATTAATGTCACGGGTAATATGGATATCCGTGAAATAGCCAATTGGAAAGTTCATTTAAAGCTGGCTGGCAAAAATCTACGCTTTATGGATACCAATGAAGTGCGCGCCTTTATGACTCCTGATTTAACCTTAGATATCACCCCAAAAGTGGTTGCCATAAAAGGCAAAATAACAATTCCTGAAGGTGAAATAAACCTGAAAGAGTTACCTGAAACGAGCATAGATGAATCGGATGATGTGATTGTTATTGGTGAGAAAAAAACCGGTGAGCAAGTATCAGCGATTAAAATTCAGCCTAATGTTTTAATAGAACTGGGTGAAAAGGTACGTTTAAATGCCTTTGGTTTGCGCGCAAAATTATCTGGCAAGGTAAATGTGTCGCATAACCGTAGAGATATTTTGAGCACCGGTTCTTTGCGGGTAACTGATGGAAAATATGAAGCCTATGGTCAATTGCTAGAGATTAATAATGGTCGTCTTATCTTTAACGGTTCGCCTAAGTTGATTGGTATGGATATTCGTGCAACCCGAAAAATTAACTCTCAAACAGTGGGAGTACACCTAGGTGGCACGCTACTTAGTCCTAAATCAAAAATATTCTCAGAACCTGCGATTTCAGATAGTGATGCGCTTGCTTACTTGTTAACAGGTCACAGTTTGTCGACAGCATCAGGTAAGGAAAGCGCCTTGCTAATGTCAGCAGTGCGAGGCTTAGGAATAACCGGTAATGACAGTATTATGCAAAAACTTGGTTCATCCTTGGGCTTAGATGATGTTAATTTTGTTGCAGGAGAAGATTTGGATAAAAGCCAGATACAACTGGGTAAGCGCCTAGGATCAAGCCTTTATGTACGTTATTTAGTAGGGCTTTTTGATCAAACACAAAAAGTGATTGTTGAATATAAAATCAATAAAATGCTATCGCTTGAAGTAGAAACGAATATCGAAAATTATGGGTTGGATTTAATCTATGAGATTGAGAGAGATTAATAGGCGTTTCTACTAACAACCTCAGAGTGAGATTTTGAGGTTGTTAAATTATTTAGCGAGATTGCAACAGCCAAAGAAGAAGTTCTTATTGATCGTCGCATTAACTTCATAAGCAAAGGTTTTTGATGAACCATCATTGCGGCAACTATTGGTTTTTTCTAAGTTTACATCTACCATGTTACGGCCTTTATCACCACCTAGATTCATTCTCAATTTACTTTTGCTTTCCCATTCGTGGTAATTAATGGGCATATAAAAAGAAGAGCGGTTGGGTAAGTCTAAACGCATATTGCCGTTAGTTACATCCATCGTGATATTCCAGGTTTTTGGTTTATTACCTTCGCATTTATATATTCTTTTTGCTTTAGTACCTCGCTCGGAATAGGCGACTTTAATATCTGAAGCACTCATTTTTACGGGTTGATCATAGCGATCTCCGCCAAATTGCAGTGGTTTATCTTCTGGGCGTGTAACGGGCATGTTAATGACTTTTGCTCGTTTTATAACGTTGCGTGAGGAGCTAGAGCTAGTAGTCCTACTAGTAGGAGGATTGCTTTTCTTAACTAGCACACCTGTCTTTTTTAAGTATTGAGATTCTACCCATCCTTGTTGCTTATTCCAGTTAACTTGTCGCCAAATGGTTCGTCCTACTTTTTTCTTTTTACCTGTTTCAACAATATCTTTAGCATTGTAAGGCAAAGAAACTTTAATGCGAGATTTAGGGCTTGGGTAAGCACGAAGCTTTAGCTTTTGTTTCTTTGTAAGATGGTTGACTTTAAAAATTGTTATTTTTTTGTCTGCATAAGCCGTTGTTAATGCAGTCGTACTAAGCAGTAGTGCTAAAACTGAGAATGTTGTTATTAGTGTTTTTCTCATAATAATCCCCCATGATTATTTGTATGAAAATCACTCACTTTTAAGAGAGTGTATTGACATTGTAGCCTAACTTAGATCGGCTATCAAATAAGTTCAAGTTTTGCTGGTAGGTTGATGAAAGAAAAACAATTACCATGAGAGGCTATGGAGTATGAATGAAAAAAAATCTTTGTGGTCTTCGCGTAACCTCTGTGCACTCAGCGTACAAAAATGCTATTAATAAGATAAAGAGCAGGATCCTAAGTCGCAGGTTCAATCAACTTCATAAGGTTTTAATGACAACAAGTGTAACATCGCGGATAATGAACTTACTATTTTAACCCTTAAGATAACTGTTTATGTCTGGAAAGATTTTTATACAAACCCACGGTTGCCAAATGAATGAGTATGATTCAGCTAAAATGCTGGATGTGCTAAAAGAATCTGATGGTCTTGAATTAACGGATAATGCGGATGAAGCTGATGTGTTGTTGCTCAATACCTGTTCAATACGTGAAAAGGCGCAAGAGAAAGTTTTTCATCAACTGGGGCGCTGGCGCAAGATTAAAGAGAAAAACCCCAATGTGATTATTGGCGTAGGTGGTTGCGTAGCGAGCCAAGAAGGAGAGGCACTACAGAAACGAGCACCCGTGGTTGATGTGATTTTTGGGCCACAAACCTTACATCGCTTGCCTGAGTTGGTTGCAGAGGCAAAACAAACTAAGAAATTTGTTATCGATACGTCATTCCCTGAAATCGAGAAGTTTGATCGCCTACCAGAACCTGTTGCAGAAGGGGTGAGTGCGTTCGTATCCATCATGGAGGGTTGTAGTAAGTATTGTACCTTTTGTGTAGTGCCATACACCCGTGGCACTGAAATTTCGCGCCCTTTTGATGATGTGATTGCAGAGGTGGCTAAGTTAGCCGAGCAGGGCGTGCGTGAAATTAATTTGCTAGGACAAAATGTTAATGCCTTTCGTGGCGAGATGCACAATGGTGATATTGCAGATTTAGCGATGTTGATTCATTATGTGGCAGCAGTTGATGGTATTGACCGTATTCGTTATACCACCTCACACCCTGTTGAATTTAGTGATAGTTTAATTCAAGCTTATGCTGAGGTGCCAGAGTTAGTTAATCACCTGCATCTACCTGTGCAAAGTGGTTCGGATCGTATTTTAGCTGCTATGAAACGCGGTCATATGGCGATTGAATATAAACAAAAAATTCGTAAACTACGTGAAATTCGCCCTGATATTAGTTTGTCGTCCGATTTTATTATTGGTTTCCCAGGGGAGACGGATAAAGACTACGAAGACACCATGAACTTAATTGAAGAAATTGGCTTTGATAAAAGCTTTAGTTTTATTTACAGTGCTAGGCCGGGTACACCCGCCGCATCATTTGAAGACGATGTGCCAATGGCAATAAAGAAAACTCGCTTATTTCGTCTGCAACAACGTATCACCGAAATGGAGCAAGAAATCAGTCAAAAGATGGTGGGTACGGAAGTCACTGTTTTAGTGGAGCGAGCCTCAAAGAAAGACCCTAAGCAAATGGCAGGTCGCACCGAAAATAACCGTATTGTAAACTTTGATGGTGATCCATCACTGATTGGGGATTTTGCAAAGGTTGAAATTAGCGAGGCGCAACCCAATTCTTTACGTGGTAAAATGGTTAAATAGCAACATAAGGAAGAAAACTATGAAGTGGCGTGATAGAAAGCAAAGTAGGAATGTTGAAGATAGACGATCAAGCAGCGGCAGGTTAGGCGGTGGTGGTGGACGTGGTTTACCCTCTATCGGTACTTTGATGTTTTTATGGCCCTTAGTAAAACCTTTATTACGCTCTAAATTAGGCATGGCGGTCGTCGGTGTCGGCGCTGCGGCGTATTTCTTTATGCCATCATTAATGGGTGGCGGGGGTAGCTCAAAGCCTGTGAGTGAAGCGGCTGATGACGAGCAAGCGGCTTTTATTAAAACTGTGATGGCCGATACTGAGACTGTTTGGGGTAATGTGTTTGCCCAAGCGGGTGAGCGCTACCCAGAAGCTAAGCTGGTACTTTATAGAGGCGGAACGCGAAGCGGTTGTGGTCCAGCGAGCGCAGGAATGGGGCCGTTTTATTGCCCATCTGATCAAAAAGTGTATGTGGATTTAAGCTTCTTTGATGAGTTGAAAAGAAAGCATGGTGCCGGTGGTGATTTCGCTCAAGCCTATGTTTTAGCACATGAAGTAGGTCATCATATTCAGAACATGGAAGGTACATTGGATAAAGTGCAACGTGCTAAACAACAAGTTCGCGGAAATGATGATAATAAGTTGCAGGTGATGGTTGAGTTACAGGCAGATTGTTATGCGGGTGTATGGACCAATCATGCGCAAAAGAAGTTTAAAATATTAGAAGCAGGTGACTTAGAGGAGGCATTAACCGCAGCTGCCTCAATCGGCGATGATCGTTTGCAAAAGCAAGCACAAGGCTTTGCGATACCACATACTTTTACTCATGGTAGCTCGAAGCAACGTGTTGAGTGGTTCTCTCGAGGTGTTAAAAGTGGCTTGCTGAAAGATTGTAATACGTTTAATTAGCTTTCTACCCGTTTGGTACCAATAAAAAAGCCTATTTATTTGAATAGGCTTTTTTTATTATCAGAAAATATTTTGATAGCCTTGACTGTTGATCAATACAAACTAAGCTAAGAGTATAGATAAAGAGCAATGCACGAAAAAAATAAAGTATTCAGCTTTGTGCAACCTGCTTGCTAAAAATCCTATAAAAATAACTTACAGAGGCGATTCCAATGACTAAAATTCCAGAATTAAAGACCCAAAATTTGAAAATTAAAGAACTGTCAAGGGTGCTTGAGTATTTAATTTCAAACAAAGAAATGTGTAATACTCAGGTAACCTGTGATCTTTTTTTGGATTACGCTGAGCAAGTAACCCATCATTTGTATTTAGAAGAGAAGGATGTTTACGGTCATTTATTGAATCACCACGATAGTCAAATTAGAAATACAAGTAATGACTTTTTTTCTGGCTCAATTGAAATCAAACGAGTATTTAATGAATATTTGGGACGTTGGTGCAGAAATAAGAAACTACGGGTAATTAAACATCAAGAATTCTTGCAAGACTCTAAAGATATTTTTGAGTTAGTGCTGAACCGAGTGAATGCAGAGACAACGATATTATACCCAATGATAGAAGATGCTTTGGATGAGAAAGTTGCCGCGTAGATAAAATAAAGCTCTAAACAGAGAATGGGTATAGTTGATTGGCTGATCTATTTAATGAGAGCTTGCACGGCCTGGATGACGAGTAACATGGCTGAAATGACTGCTATATTCTTTCGTCATCGATTCGTGCAATGTCTTTTATTACAAAAAAATTATTAAAGTTATCAGTCGATAAGGTTTTAACGTAAAATTGTCTCCTTATAGTGAATCGTTATTATCTTAGTTGTTCTGTGCTGTTCAAAGAACTCTAAGGTAATGAAAAAAGCGGAAATTAATATAAGAAAAATTATATATTTGTAAGAAATTGAAAGCATATGTTTACTTTAAATTGTTTCTGATGATTATGTCAAATAGATAATATATTTAATAATCAATGATTTGTGTAATGCTCGTTCAAAAAAATTAAGAATGTTTATGTAAAGGACTATTTTTTCTCTTTTATTTTGGCTGTTCTCTGATGGCAAACATTAAAAGCAGCACCCACCCTGCCATGAGAAAAAGCCCCCCAATAGGCGTTATCATTCCAAAAGCTTTGAGACCCGTTAAAGCGTAAGCATAAAGGCTGCCTGAGAAAAGAATGATTCCTAAAGTGAAAAACATGCCAGAGAGGAGTAATTTTTTTGATGTAAACTGGTTAACTAATAAACCGACAATAAGCAGTGCACCCACATGATAAAATTGGTACTCAACCCCTGTTTGATAACGTGTTAGAGCATGTGCTGTTAGTTTATCTTCAAGTCCATGAGCGCCAAAAGCTCCAATGACGACGGCAAGTAGTCCAAAGAGAGAACCAATACTTAAAAAATAATTCATATTTACGCTCAAATGTTAGGTTATCTGCTTGATTTTTATGCGAACGATACCATCTTAGCATGACTTGTTAACGAAATTTTTTAAAACGCTATGGACTATAAAGATTACTATAAAATATTAGGTGTTGAACGGGATGCCAGCCAATCAGAGTTGAAAAAGGCTTACCGTAAAATGGCGCGTAAATACCACCCTGATGTTAGTAAAGAATCGAATGCAGAAGAGCGTTTTAAAGAGGCGAATGAAGCCTATGAAGTGTTGGGTGACGAGGATAAAAGGTCGCAGTACAATACCTTAGGAAGTAATTACCAAAATGGTCAAAACTTTAACCCTCCCCCCGGTTGGGAGGGTGGCTTTGACTTTAATCAGTTCACCCAAGGTGGGAAAGCTCAACCGGGGGGAGGGGCTGGATTTAGTGATTTTTTTGAAACTATGTTTGGTGGATCAGCCGGCGGTGCAGGTTTTCAGCAAGGAGGCTTTGAGCAGCAGCGACGTCGTAAACCGCCTGCTGAAACCATGATTCTTTGGGTTGACCTAGAAGATATTTTTGCAGGAGGTAAAAAGAAAGTTCGATTACCTAGCGGTTCAACCATTGAAGTTAAAATACCCAAAGGATTTGAGGAAGGAAAAAAAATACGCCTTTTGGGTAAAGGATCCAACGGGGCTGATATACATTTGAAAATTCAGTTTAAAAAGCATCCTCTTTATAAGGTAGATGGGAAGAATGTAGCATTGAGTTTATTAATAGCACCTTGGGAGGCAGCATTAGGCACTAGTCTAAATATTGATACCTTAGCAGGGAAAATCAAATTAAAAATTCCAGAAGGAGCGGAGTCAGGAAGGAAAATGCGGTTGAAAGGCAGGGGTTTACCCAGTAACTCGACATCATTAACAGGTGATCAATATGTATTAATACAAATAGCGACGCCACCTGCCACTACGGATGAAGATAAATCCTTTTATCAAGATATGCAGAAGAAGTTTGACTGGAGCCCTCGTTAGGCTTATAAAAGGTTACTAGTTTGCAACCCTCTATTTGCACAAGCCCAAAGATGTCAAGGTTAAAAAATGAGCAGTTTTTTTAAAATGAAATTTATCCCCTTTTTGATACTTTTGCTGGTGAGCATTAGCACCGTTGGCAATACTGCACAAGCAAAGCTGCCTTTTACAGTGGATGGAAAGCCATTGCCATCGTTAGCAGATATGCTAGAAAAGATAACGCCAGCCGTGGTTAATATTACAACAGAGGCTGCATTGCAGGGAACAAATCTAAAAGATCCCGTCTATCGTCATTTTTTTGGCAAAAAGCTTCCAGCAAAGAAAAAAAGAACACGAGGCACTGGCTCGGGGATTGTTGTTGATGCTGACATAGGCTATATCGTTACCAATGCACATGTTATTGAAGGTGCGGGTAAAATAATTGTAACGCTGACCGATCAACGCCAATTTTATGCAGAGATTACAGGAATAGACACGAGCGCAGATATAGCAGTGATTCGTATCTTACCCGAGCGCCTGACGGCAATGCCGATGGCCGATAGTAAAAAAGTCAGAGTCGGTGATTTTGTGGTTGCCATTGGGAATCCCTATGGTTTGGGGCAGTCAGTGTCATCAGGCATTGTCAGTGCGCTTGGTAGAACAGGCTTAGGCATAGAGCATTACGAAGATTTTATTCAAACCGATGCGCCGATTAATCCAGGGAATTCAGGTGGCGCATTAGTTAACTTAAAGGGTGAGTTAATCGGTATAAATACCGCAATTTTAGGTAATAGCAATGGCGGTAACGTAGGAATCGGTTTTGCTATACCTGTATCAATGGTGGTTAATATTAAAGACCAAATTGTACAAAATGGTGAGGTTAAAAGAGGTCAACTGGGTATAGAAATTCAAGATGTAAGGCCCGCATTAGTTAAAGCATTTAAGTTAAAAGACGGTCAAGGAGCATTGATTTCAGGTGTCGCAATGCGCTCCCCTGCAGAGCTTGCAGGAATAAAAGAAGGTGATGTCATTACACGCATTAATGGCATAACGGTTAGAAATAGTGCAAATTTAAAAAGTATGATTGCCAATATGCGTATGGGCGCAAAGGTTGATATGGAATACGTGAGGGATGGTTTGGTGCTAAAAAGTGTGGCCACTGTTGGTGAGGTTAATGCTGCATCATATACCAAAGGGCAGGAAGTTATAGAGCCAACACGGATGAAACCAAAGCCACCTAAAAAGTATTATCAGGATCCTTGGAACTTTTAGCGGGCTTATCCCTTTCAGGTCTTTTTCTGAAAGGGATAAGCCGGTTATTAGAGCGAGTGTAGGGAGTCGTTAGCGAACTTATCGTTTGGTCTTTCCAAACAGGCTACTCCGATTGTGTCGGCGTGTTTTTGTCGGCGTTGTGCGTTTGAGTTCTGCACTTTAAACGGAAGGAGTAATTTGGTTTTCATCGCTCTGGCAACATTGGATTTCTAGTAAACCAATAGGCTTATCCACACTCTCTTTAATATTACTCAACCCATTAGTATTACTTTGGATAAACTCTGATGTACTTTTCCCTTGCAGATTATTCATTTGCCAGTTATCCTAGCAACTGAAGACTTTATCAGTACTAGCTCGAAACTACTGAAGGATTGTAGTCTTATAGCGTTATCAGCAGATGGTACTTGTTCCATTTGTTGGCCATCCGCAGCATGGGAAGATAAAACTTATGAGCACTTAAGCCCGGTGCTCTTTATTTTCCTTGCGGACACAGGTTTGGTGTCCCCAATCCAGACCTGTTCTTTTAACCCCGCCTTTGAGCGGGGTTTTTTTATACTTATTTACTTTGTCTTGGATGTTTTTAGATATTTCTCAGACGGTTGGTGCCATTTGTTCAAGTGATTGCTAAGATCTTCAACACCTAGCCCTTTTAGTGCTGAAAACATTTGCACACTGCACTTATTGGAGTAGTCATTTAATTGTTGTTTAGTTTTAAGTAAGGCCGACTTAGCTTGACCATGCTTCAACTTGTCATGCTTATTTAAGACAACATGAACGGGGAGTTGGTGAGCCTCAGCCCACTTCAGCATATTGATATCATAGTCCAGCATAGGGCGTCGAATATCCATAACAATCACTAAACCTTGTAATGTAATGCGATCCCTTAAGTAGGATTCAATAAAGCGTTGCCACTCAAACTTAACCTTATTAGGGACTTTTGCATAACCGTAGCCCGGCAAATCAACTAAGAATTTATCATCAGGCAGGCCGAAAAAATTAATCAGTTGTGTTCTTCCTGGTGTTTTACTGGTTCGCGCTAAGCTTTTTTGTTGGCACAAGCGGTTTAAGGTGCTGGATTTTCCTGAGTTTGAGCGGCCTGAAAAGGCAACCTCAAAACCCATTTCAGGTGGTAAGGTTTTGGTCGTTGTGGCACTTTGTAAAAAACGTGCTTGCTGGTAAAAAGCGCTCATGATTTGTTACTCTATGGTGGAAATATAAAATGAAAAATTGATATGGATCAACTCCCTAAGCGCAAAAAAAATAGTTCTTAGTAAATAGCTTCATTTCTTGGACAAACTCATTAGGTATGTGGTATAAAACGCGGCTAAATTGATAGTAGTTTAATCGTAGAGTTTCTTCTATTTTGTTCTTTTAAATAGCAGAAGTATACAGTTAAGAAAGTATTTTAGGAGTACTTTGAAATGAGAAAAGCAATATTATTTACGCTTGTAGCGTGTTTCACACAGTCAGCGGTGTTTGCTAATGAAGCAAAACCTGTAATAGGGGATGCAGCAAAAGGTAAAGCTTTAAGTGCAGTTTGTGCAGCTTGTCATGGTGCTGATGGTAATAGTGTGAATCCAGATTGGCCTAAGATTGCAGGCCAAGGTGAAGCTTATTTAATTAAGCAGATCAAAGAATTTAGAACTGACAAGCGTGCTGAAGCAACGATGACACCTATGGCGAAAGGTATTGCTTCTGATGAAGATGTACTCCATTTGGCTGCATTTTTCGCAAGTCAAAAAACAAAGTCAGGTACTGCTAGTAAAGATAAGGTTGCCCTTGGTGAAGCTATTTATAAAGGTGGGGTAATGGATACGGGTGTTGCAGCCTGTTCAGCATGTCATGGTCCTACTGGCATAGGCAATGGGCCGGCTAAATACCCTAAAGTCTCTGGTCAACACGCTAAATATATAGTGACGCAGCTTAAAAACTTTAAATCAGGCTCAAGAAGTAATGACGTCGGTAAGATTATGAGAAACATAGCGCTTAAAATGACGGATGCTGAAATGGAAGCAGTAGCTGAATATATGTCAGGCCTACAAAAGTAGTCAAAGCATATGATTTTCAAAGGGTAGCATTAAATGCTATCCTTTTTTTTTGGTTAATTTTTTGTACAGTAATGGTTTTATTTACTCATTTTAAGGGTTGGTTGTTGTGGGTAAGAGTTTTGTGATGTTATCGGTATTCTTTTGTTTTATGGTTGTAGCTTATAGCGCTAGCAATAGAAGTACAAGCACGGTAAAAACACTGGCGGTGAGCCAATGCGCAGCGTGTCATTCCGCTGATGGAAATAGTCAAAATAGTCTCTGGCCAAATATCGCAGGTTTAAATCAAGTCTATCTTTTAAAACAATTAAAAGATTTTAAAAATAGTGTACGTGTTAACAAAGATATGGAGCGCATCACTAAATCTTTATCATTAAAGGATTTAACGGCCTTATCTTATTTTTTCTCGCAACAAAAAATCAGGTCATTCGTTAAACCCACAAAGTTATTTGCGAAAAATGACAATATTGATCTAAGTTTAGGTGAAGATATTTATACAGGTAAACGGATTAAGTATGGCATACCAGCTTGTGCGAGTTGTCATGGTGATAAAGGGCAAGGTGGCTTGGATAGGAAGCGTGGTTATATCTACCCACGGCTAACCAATCAGCATAAGTCATACTCAATAAAACAATTGAAACTATTTAGAGCGTTATTACGTAGTAATGACTCACCTGCTATGATGAGAAATATTGCCTTAATGATGGATGATGAAGATATAGAGTCCGTGATGGCTTACGTAGCAACTTTTGACTCTGAAGAGGTAAAGAAGTAGGATCATTACCACATCCGTGTGGCGAAGATTACTGATTCATAGTTCAAGCAACAAAAGAACTTTGTTATACTCAGGATGTCACACTTAGAATACTAATTTATAGGGTTTATTAAAAGGTTAATTAGAAAATGAAGAAAAAATTAAAAAGAATTTCATTAGTCATTTCAACGGTTGTTGCATTATCAGCTTGTGACTCTGCATCCTCTGATGCAAAAAGAGTGGATGTTACCCCGGCTACTCCTTCAGCTATTGTTGATAAGGCTACAAAAGTGATTCCTGCTAATCTCATTGCAAAAGCAGAAACAGAAACAGTTCCAGAGGCAAAAGCGGCTGCCGCCACAAACACCTCAAAGTATGTAGAGGGAAAGCATTACGTCGAAATATTCCCTGAGATGCAGACAGATGCAACAGCAGGAAAAGTAGAAGTGATTGAAATGATGTGGTTGGGGTGTCCTCATTGTTATACACTCGAGCCGACCATGCTAAAGTACAAAAAGAATCACCCAAAGTATGTTGAGTTTAAGCAAGTACCTGCAATGTTAAACCCAAGCTGGGCTAAAGATGGTGAAACCTATTATATTGCTGAAATCTTAGACCCTAAAGGTGAGGCAGAACTTATCACTAAAATTTTTCAAGCTATTCATGAGCAAAAGAGACGCTTAAATCGTCCTGATGCCGCAAAACGTTTTTTTATCGAGCAAGGTTATACTGCTGAGCAAGTAGATAATGTGAAAAACTCTATGGCGTTTAAAGCTAAAATTAAACGTGCGCAAGAAATCAGCGCAAGCTCTCAAGCTCAATCTGTACCTACACTAATTATCAATGGTAAGTATAGAACCAGTCCCTATATTGCTGGCAGCGAGGCAGACTTGATGGCGATCATTGACATGTTGGCCAAAAAAGAGCGTAAATAGTTTTTTCTAAACAGGGTTTGGCTATGCGTAAGTTGAGTCTTATTGATGCTTTAATAACGGAAGTCGACCAGGCTTTACGAACAGTGCATACACTCGCCCCAACCACCGAGCGTACCAACCCCTCAGTAAAGATTACTTCCAAATTAACAGATTCCGAGAAGAAGCAATCAGCCTCACTGATGCGTATCAACCACGCAGGGGAAGTTTCTGCGCAAGGATTGTATCGTGGTCAGGCATTGACCGCTAAACACGAAGATATTCGCGAGCAAATGAGGCGTTCTGCAATGGAGGAGAATGATCACCTGAATTGGTGTGAAACGCGTTTAAATGAACTTGATGACCATAAAAGCTACCTAAGCCCACTATGGTATCTCGGCTCATTTGGGCTCGGTGCCGTGGCAGGTTTAGTGGGAGATAAGTGGAGTTTAGGTTTTGTTAAAGATACCGAAGACCAAGTTGTCAAGCATTTGGATGAGCATTTAAAAAATCTTCCTGCCAACGATAATACGAGTCGTACCATTTTAGAGCAGATGAAAATTGACGAGGCACATCATGCCGATGTGGCTGTTGAGGCAGGAGCGGCAGAACTACCCCTACCTATACGTAAGTTTATGATGCCTTTAATGTCAAAAATCATGACGACTGTTTCTGGGAAGATATAAAAAGGTATAGACCTTCTGAGGTAATATCACTTACTTTCTTGTTTTTTCAAAACCTCCAAAGCCGCTTTACCTTTTTGACTACCGTTCTTGGCCGCCTTTTTAAACCACTTTTTAGCTTCTTTCATATCAGCCTTGCTACCATACCCATTAGCAATCATTGCACCGACACTATACTGTGCGGCCGGTAGGTTTTGAGCCGCCGCTTTCTTATACCATTTGAGTGCTTTTGAATGGCTTTTCGCAATACCGATACCATCAACATATAAGTCACCTAAAAAGTATTGTGAAAGAGGGAAGCCTTTTTTAGCTGCTTTGTTAAACCATTTAAAGGCTTTCTCTGGGCTTTTTGTAACCCCAAGGCCTTGTAAATAAGTAAGCCCTAAGTTGTGTTGCGCCAGAGGGTTGCCTTTATTGGCTGATTTCTTAAACCATTTTAATGCAGTTTTTTGATTTTTCTTTGTGCCAATACCTTGACTATACATTGACGCAAGGTCGTAATAGGCATCCGGGTTTTTTCGTTTTGCTGCTTTTTTAATCAAGCTAAAGGCCTTAGCAGAATCTTTTTTGGTGCCAATACCGTTAGCATAAAGCACGCCCAGAAGATGGCTCGCTGTAGGGCTGCCAGAGCGTGAAGCGAGTTTAATATATTTGAAAGCTTTGCTAGGGTTCTTCTTAACACCTATCCCTTTTAAATAACGCTCGCCCAGCATTAACTGCACATCGGTCATACCTTTGTTAGCGGCTTGTTCATAATAGCGCATAGCGCTCGACATGCTTTTAGTAACACCTTGGCCGCTTTCGTACATGATGCCTAAGCTACGAAGTGCATCGGGGATGCCGCTTTTAGCCGCTAATTTGTAATACTTAGCGGCTTGGCTCATGCTCTTTTTAGTGCCTTTACCCGAGGCGTATAAAGAACCCAGTAGAAATTGCGCGCCAGGGTGTTTTTTGGCAGCCGCTTTACTAAACCATTTGAAAGCTTGCTGCTCGCTTTTAGGCAGCCCTTGGCCTAGTAAATAAAGTTGGCCTAAAACATATTGCGCTGCAGGGTCACCCTTTTTTGCGTAGGGTGAAGCAATTTTATAAACCGCCGCATAATCTTTTCGTTTATAGGCTTGTTGCAGTGCTTTATTGTCATTGTTATTGGTAACGGCGCCGCGTGGTGGTTGTGTTGTTCTAGTGCGAGGTTGTAGTGATGATGATTTCTGCTGGGTTTTGGCGATAGCAGGATTTATCGAGCGTTTGTTGGCAATATTTCCAACACCTTGTCCTATCGCTCCGTTACCATGTTTGTGTTGTACCCCTTTTAAAGGTGGAAGAGGGTGGCTATGAACACGACCGGCATGTGAATGCTGGTTTCCTTGAGCAGGTGCTCTTACTAAATTTCTTTTAGCGGTAGCTACCGGTTGTCTATTTGGAGTACTTCTTCTGGTATTTTGTTGGCCCCTTCTTTTAACGGGCTCAGGCGCTAAGTCAAAGCTAAATGCATCTTTGTGGGTCGATGATGAGCTGGGAGCAGCTGGTTTTTGGATAGTTGTTTTATCAACATTTTTAAAAACAAAAGTTTCTGCAGATGAGAGTGAGCTGTACGCAAGCGTGATTAACCCGAAGATATAAACTGGTTTTAAACTCATTTTTTAGTCTCTAAGTCAGCTACAATTTTTTCCAAGGCTTCAAGTTTTTCGCGGGTACGTAAAAGTACGGCTGTTTGAATATCAAATTCCTCGCGAGTGACTACATTCATTTTGCGTAATCCACTTTCTAAACCACCACGCATATTTTTTTCGATATCATCTTGCAAGTTTTTTAAAGAAGGGGGAAGAAACCCCGCTAACTTCTTTGCTAAATCATCAATTTGAGTATTCTTATCCATCTCTATTTGTCCGTATTTGAGTGACTTATTGCCCAATTTATTTCGTAATAAAAGGGGATAAATCACCTGAGTTTTTAAAAGCAAAGCTACCGTCAGCTTGTTGTTTTCCAGTGAACTTAAGCATTGAATTTAAGCCTTTATCGGTTGCTTTTACAATGACATTGGAATTATATTTCCAGTCTTTTTTGAGTTTAATATCACCATTAAGTTCAGCAGGCGCATCTGTTGAAGTTAATTTGATTTTCAGGTCATCTGACTCTGGGGTGATGACGGCATTATAGTTACCTGCGGGTAGTTTGATCGGGGACTTTAACGCGCCTTCTTTCCAATCAATTACGCCATCAATAATGGGTAGATTTTTATTATGAATCTCAGCATATTTTAGCTTGCCCTGAATTTCTCCACTTAACTTTGCCTTGTTCTGCAACGCATTAATGAAAAGCGCATCAATTTCAAAGTCAGTATTGTTTAAGATGATTTTTTTATTGGCTGAAATTGCAACATTTCCTGTTACTTTGATCTCGTCACCACTAAGCTGAAAGTCAGACTTTAAGGATAAAGCCAGTAGGCTTTTAAGCGGTTGAATCTGCCAATCCAACTGACCTAAGGGGATGTTTTTTAGGGTGAGGTTTTTTGCTGTTCCTTGCCATAGCGTGCCACTAACTTGACCGAGTTTAACCTCACCACTTGCTAGCTTTTCAATATGTGGTTTGGCGTAAGATAAAGGAAGTTGCCAAACTGCTGCCAACAAGAAGGATAATAATCCTAAAAAAAGTATTTTTTTCATTGTTTTGTAATTACCACGTATAAGTGTTGTAAGACTTTAATCAGCTTTGACGGTTAAGCGAACGTCGATGAGTCCTGCTTCTTTTTTATGTGTATTGATGGTTAGGTTGCTGATGATAAGACCGAATTTATTTTCTAAGTTAGCTATTAGTCGCATGGTTCGATCAGCATTAGCATTTTTTAAAACCACGTTAACACCGTTAGCACCTTGGGATTGCATGCGTTCTAAAGCGGGCTTTAAACGCAATGTTTGTAATGCCTTTTCTATAATTTGTTGCGGGTTCTGGTTATTGGTTTGTTCGGGCTTAGTGGCTTGCTGCTGTAGCTGTTTAACCTGCGCACTTTGTTTTTGCATGATTTTTAACGAAGTGTTTTTACTGTCGATAATTTTAGTCAGCTTTTTATTATTATCGAGCAACGGTTGAACAATAAACAAGCCGAGTATTAATAACCCTGCAATCAATGAGCCGTAAGTAACAAGATTTCGTTCTCGTGGGTTGAGTGTATTAAACCAGTCCTTCATGCTTTATTCTCCATTATACTTTGTTTGTCACTAGAAGAAAGCGGGCTAATAATCACGTTAGCTTCAACTTTATTTGCGGTTGTGCTTGAGTCCTTAATCTTTACATTTAACCCAGCGCTGTCTTTAGCTTCCTTTTTAAAGGCGTCTAAGAGCGATAAACTAGGGGTGTTTAGTTTTAATAGTAATTCGCCATCTTGGTAGCGTAATTCGTTTAAGGTAATGTCTTTATGTTTTTTTAATAAAGGTGCAATATCAGCAATTAAGGGGATAGCAGAATCTGTTGTTTTACCTGTTTGTTGTTGAAAAGCCGCCAGTTTACTTTTCATTTGTTGTGGTGCATCAACAACACGGCTATTTGGGAAGCGCTCTAAAAAGACATTATTGATGGCAGTGTCGAGTTGTTTTCGCTGTTGCTTTAACTGGTTATTCTGCATACCTAAAATGCCGATCCAAGCTGTTGCTAATAACCCGCCGATTACCATGGCAGGGCGCCATGCTTTCCAATTGATTGAGCTACTTGCACCACCTTTTTGTAGGTAGCCTGTTAGTAGATTAAGGGCTAGCCCTTCGGTTGCACTTTTATAGTTTATGACATTGGCGTCTTGTTGCGTGAATTCGCACTCTTGCAGTTCAGTAGGAAATTGTGCTTGTTCAATATTTGTAAAAATATGTTGAGTGGGATGCGCTTCAAACTGCTCGACTAAAAATGAATTTAGTAAACTTTTATGACTGCTAAACCCTGTGTAGGCGCTAGTTCTTACGCTGATGTTATTTTCACTCTCATCCAAGGCAATGACTTTATCTTCGGTAGATTGTTTATCTGAGTTGATTGCATTAGCAACTCTTTCACTAGCCAGCGGTTGGGGTGTTTCTTTTTGCAGGATTGACCAAGAGTCCTTTTGGTGATGCTGTGCCAAAAGTTGTGGTAACACATAATAGGGCGTTATTTTGTGTTCGCGTAACAACGCTGTATACCCCCCCAAACGCTGATGATTAATAACTGCAACACTTGTTTCATAGGTATTGCTTTGTTTATGAATGGCGAAGTGTAGATTGTCTAAGTCCTCGGCTAGAGCGTCTTCCATGGCAAAGGGTACAGCCCGTAATAACTGTTTTTTATTACTACTAGGAATGCTTAAGGTACTTAACATAACATCGTTATTAGGAATCAGTAACATCACCCGTCTACCACGCGTGAGAGAACTTATTTTTTTCCAGTTCGAAGGTGTAAAGCGATCCTCTGCTTGGCCTTTACCGAGCAAGGCATATTCAGGTATTGCCTGAATTGAATTAAGTTTTATAACAAGAAGTTGCATGTTTTAGTTCTTTTTAGATGTTTTAATTTTTTGCGGATTACTAAAGTCGCGCATTATGACAGATACTTTACCATTTTTCCGCTGTAAAATTGAATTTACAAATAATCGCGCATGGTTAATACGTACCATGCCTTGAAGCAAAAAATAACTACTTTTCACATCCAGATCTTCTTTGTTTAAATGCCCTGTCAATTGGCTAGGGGTTAAGGCTAGACGTACATCATCAAAGTCTAAAAATGACTTTAATGTTTGAAAAGGGTCTTCTTCACGTTTTTTTATAATATTAGAAACGGTTTGATCATCAAAGCCAATGGCTTTTAATACTTCTTCCTTAGCGGTATTGACATTAATGGGTGTTTTATTTTTGATAATGGGCAAGGTGGTAATGAGTTGATTATCAAGTAATTTTTTATAGACTTTCTTGGTCATGTCTTTTAAAAGCCGTAATTCAGTTGGGCTAACTAATGCTGTATCCGCACTAAAATAAGGTTTATCGAGTGATTGATAAAACGGGCTTTCTGCGCCAAAGCCGCTGCCAGCTCCCTTAGGCTTTAGATTGCCGTTGGTTTGGTCTTTATCAATCCAGTCTTTAACAATATCAGCAAAGTTTTCAGCAGGGCCCATTTCTTCATCAGGGTCAACCGTGGTTCTCATTAAGCTAGTAATTCTATCTCGAGTTATTTTAGCAATATCAATCGTTTGTGGCTGATTACGCCGTTGATTAGGGCTCGGCTGTCTGTTGGGATTATTTGACCGATTAGTGCCTTGATTGTTGTTTTGATTATTTTGGTTATTATTTTGCTGGCGAACCCTAGTGGGTTTTCGGTTCAATGAATTTAAGTTAATGCGTGCCTGCAAATCAAACAGTTGCCCATTCATGACGCCACCAGGGATAGGAATTGGTGGCAGTAGTACCGCCCAATCATCCTTTAATGAATCATATTCGGGATGTTTTTTATAGGACTTTTCTAAAAATGTACCTGCCCAATCTTCCATGCCGTTGGCATATAAATAAGCCTGTTCCACATGTGCGATATTGCCTGAGAATCGAATATGAATTTGCTGGCGATACATCACTGTTGCAGCTATTGAAATAGCAATAGAGGTTATTATTAATGCCGTGATTAAGGCGATTCCTTTTTGTTGTGATCTTGTGTTGGGTACTTTCATTAGAGGTTTCCTCCAATGGGGTGTAAGCGTTCTGATAAGCGCAAGTTTTTACCTGTTTTATGGTTTAATTTATAATCATAAATCGTCGTGTATGAGAGTACCGCACGAACATAGTTACGCGTTTCATCAAAGGGAATACTCTCAATCCAGCGTGGTGCAACAATCGGAAATTTAGGTGTCCATTTTGGGATACGGTGCGGCCCTGCATTATAACTAGCCGTTGCTTTAGCAAAATTCCCGTTAAACTTTTTTAGCATTTGGCTGAGGTAAGCGGAGCCTAAACGAGCATTTTTTTCTGGAATTAGTAGGTCAGAGGTTTTATGCCCTTTGATGCCAAGCTTGCGCGCAACCTCTCTAGCCGTGCGCGGTAGTATTTGCATTAAACCTCTAGCATTAGCGCTAGAGCTAATTTGTGAATCAAAGGCACTTTCTCGGCGCATAACACCGTAGACCCACGCGGGGTGAACGTTCTGAGCTTTGGCACTATTTAAAACGAGGTCTTTATACTTAAGTGGAAAGCGTAAACCGACTTGGTTCCAATCTTTAGTTTGTGAAATGCTGATAATGGCTAAAAACGGTTGGTTAATTTGAAGTGCATAAGCTGCAGCGACTAATTTATCATGGTGATTTAACTGTTTGAGTTCCCACATCCATTCTTTGCGTGCTAGTTTGGTTAATCCTATTGCATAAAGTTCAACGGCGCGCTGGAAACCTGCAATCTCTTTTATTTTCGGAATAAACTGATTCCAGTCAGGCTCTTCTTGCTCCAGCCTTTCGTAAGGTCGTTTTAGTTGGTCTGCCGCCAAAAAACCATAAAAAGAAGCATTTTTCGATAACTCATAATAATCCTCAGGCGTTATTTTCTTACCTAAACGATGTTTTGCGTATGTGCGCCAGTAGGTCCATACATCTTGTTTCTTGTCATCGTGGCTCATGGGTTTAATGGCATTAATAACTTCCTGCCATCGACCTCTGCGAATTGCACTCCGAGCCATCCAAATATTTGCTTCCTTGCTGCGTTTTTCACTTGGGATTCTCATCAACTGCTCTAATGCATCAGCTTTATGATCGACAGCATCTCTAGTGGCGATATAGCTATCTATATCGGCTTTTTCGTCACGAGTAAAGCCGTGGGATTGTTGTAATGTTATCCATTTTGTTTTGGCTTTATCGGTATCTTTTCGTGCAATACGCTTAATCGCATAGGCCATTAAGTGGCGTGTTTTTGGGTTGCTCTTTTTTAATAGCTTATGGCTGAGATGTTTAGAAGGTTTTTTTCGTAACTTTACCCATAAAGAAACTAACTTTTGATGCTTACTTTTTTTAGCTAAGGTTTTTGCAAGGCGAGTTTTACCTTTATTCATTGCTTTTGAGATGCGTTGCCAGAGATCATCATCATCAATTAATTGGTTTTTATGCAGCAAGTCAATTAAGGCATTGCAGGTTTTTGAAGCAGCTTTCCCCTTTAGCCAATAGCGCTTTGCCGCTAATAACGCGACCTGTTTTGATTTGCCCTCTAAGGTATTAATTTGTGCATTAAGAATAGGGCATTTAGCTTTGCTTCCACCACCTTCAATGTTATCGGCAAGGGTCAAGATATCTTGCCACTTTTGCTGCTTTGATAAACGCGCTAAGCGTTCCACCCTTAATTTATTTGCTAGGTATGATTTAGGGTTTGCATTGATAAATTCTTCTAAGGCTTGTTCAGAGGTTGTTTTTAAATGTTGGTTAATTCGTTCATAGTCGAGGTAACTTGCAAGCACGTAGTCTTTAAGATGCGAGCCAGAATAAGCGCCGCCTTTGTGTAAAATATCGTAAGCTTCAAGAAAATCTTTGCGTTGGCTATCAAGGCTTTTTGCAAAGCTTGTTAGTGGCGTTAATACGAGTAAAAACACGAAGATGAAAAGAAGTTGATTGATCACAGTAATATTAATTTGTTAGAAAGCCCAAGCAGTATGAACTATAACAAAATTGATCTATAAATGTGAGTAATTGGCCTATGTTTCTAGACTCTGAAGGGCTTGAATATAACGCTGGTAGCGTTCCTGTGTAATTTTACCTTTTTCAACGGCATCTCTAACAGCGCATTTAGGCTCATGGTTGTGGCTGCAGTTGTTAAAACGGCAAAGCTCTTTGTAAGGTGCGAATTCGATATAGCCATTGCTGAGCTGTTCTTCGGTCATATCGCTAACGGCATAATCGCGCACTCCGGGTGAGTCAATGAGGTAGCCACCTTTTTTGTTTTCAGCGTTTAAGGGGTAAAGCATCGCGGTAGTCGTTGTGTGTTTTCCTTCGCCTGAATCAGAAATAATACCGACAGTAATATCGTCTGTATCGGGCAATAAAACATTGGCAATAGATGATTTTCCCACACCAGAGCGACCACTAAATATACTGGTTTTATCGCGCATTAAGGCTTTGAGTTGGTCAACCCCTTCACCTGTTAGTGCATTCATTTGTAAAACGTCATAACCAATTTTTTGATAGGTTTTCATCGCTTGCCAGTCTTCATCTGTTGCATGATCATCAGCCAAGTCGCTTTTATTCATGACAATAATGGCGTTGGCATTAAGCTGGTGTGCGGCAATTAAATAGCGATCAACCAAGTCCCATGATGTTTCAGGAAGCCATGAATTAACCACTACAAGTTGATCAATATTAGCCGCAATTGTACGCGGGCGACCCCGATAACCAGGGCGTGTTAAGGCGTTTTTGCGTGGTAGTAAATCATCAACCGTAGCATTGCCGTGCTCATTGCTATGCCAAGTAATCACATCACCACAAACAATGCTGTCGAATTTACGTTTTGCCGTACATCGAACAGGGGGGAGAGAGGGTTTATCAGGGTTTTCGACGAGAAGTTCAGCACCAAAGCGAATAATCACGCGTCCAGTGTTGATTTTTTGATTCAAGAATTAGCCATAGAAGATAGGCGTAGAATACTTAGGTTTTGCTTCAGTACAAGGCGCGCACCGCACGGAGAATGTTGAGCATACAATGAGTATGTGGTCATTCGAGTACGGTGCGCAACGCGGTAATGGAGTAAAATATGGGTGTTCTACTTGAATTTGTAGAATTTTTGGTTTAGATGCGCCGTCACATCTAAAATTTCATCATCAAACCAATTAGTATTAAGGTTTGAATCACAACGACGAACCTGTGCCTCTAATCCTTTTAAATCTTTGACTTTACGGTCGGTACGAGTAAAAACCTCAGTACCGTGACACTTATCACATTTAGAGCCAGAAAAAAGCTTTTGACCATTGCCTGCGTTTCCTGCAGCCATTGAAGCACCTGAAACCAGCAAGCCCGCTGTTGTTGTAAGTGTTAGTAATATTTTATTTAAAAGTTTCATTGTTTAAGTCTCCTGTGACTCTGTAAATCTAGTTTCCTACCGATCTCAAATGCGCTATGCGTATCGAGGCGGGAGGGTGGGAATCATAAAATGCCGAATATAATGGGTCTGGCGTTAATGTTCCTGCGTTCTTTTTATATAGACTAACCAGTGCGGTAATAAGTTCCCCAGCATCTGACTGTTGGGCTGCAAATTCATCTGCCTCAAATTCATGTTTGCGTGACCAGCGCGCCATTATTGGGCCAATGAAGAAGGTAAAGGCGGGTGATACGAGCATGAAAATGATTAAAGCCATATAGGTTGAAGATTCTGAAACCCCAAAAGCGGTATAAAACCAAGCTTGTTTCATTAACCATGCAAGTATCGCAAAACCGATAAAGGTCATTGTAATGGAAGCAATCATCCCTTTAAAGACATGTTTGCGTTTAAAATGACCTAACTCATGCGCGAGAACGGCTTCAACCTGCGTTGGGCTAAGATGTTTTAATAAGGTATCAAAGAAAACAATTCGCTTGGTTTTACCAAACCCTGTGAAATAAGCGTTGCCGTGACTAGAGCGTTTTGAGCCATCCATAATAAATACACCATCTGAATTAAACCCTGTACGCTTTAATAAGCTGGTTAAACGATCCAACACTTCGCCTTCTTCTAAAGGCTTAAACTTATTAAATAATGGTGCGATAAACTTGGGGTAGGCCCACATCATAAGGATAGAAAATGCGGTTAACGCTAGCCAAGCGTATAACCACCAAAGTTCACCCGCTGATTCCATTAGCCATAAAATCAACATGATTAACGGTACGCCGATGACTAAGGATAAAGCGGTGCCTTTAAACATGTCCACAAAAAATGTCTTTAAGCTGGTTTTGTTAAAGCCAAATTTTTCTTCGATCACAAAGGTGCTGTAAAGCGATGCAGGGATGTCGATAAGGCTAGAGATTAAGGTAAAACTCAAAAGTACTGCTACACCTGTAGTTAATGGTCCCCAGTTAGCTGTACGCCATAACTGATCTAACCATTCTAATCCGCCGAGTAAAGTCCAGATGAATAAAACAGTAGTACCAATGAATAACTGTAACCGACCAAACTTACCTTTGGTTAAAGTGTAATCGGCCGCTTTTTGGTGTTCTTCAAGGGTGATTTTGTCCGCAAACTCCTCGGGCACGTTAACGCGATGTTTACTGACATGTTTCGCTTGGCGTAACGACAGCCATATTTGTACGCCTAAAGTGACGAACACCATTAAAATAAATAGTAAAGTAAATGTATTCATATGAGGTAAAATGAGGACTAATTTTTAATTATAAAGGTTTAATTATAACCCATGAGCCAAGACAAGAATAATCTCATTTGGATTGATCTGGAAATGACGGGTTTAGATACCGTCAATGACGTAATAATTGAAATCGCCACGGTGGTTACCGATAAGGATTTAAACAAATTAGCCGAAGGTCCAGTGATTGCGATTCGCCAGCCACAAAGTCTATTGGATGGAATGGATGAGTGGAATCAAAGCCACCATGGAAGCTCTGGTTTAATTAAACGTGTCCAAGAAAGCCAATACAGCATGCAGCAGGCGGAAGCTGAAACCATCGAGTTTTTGGAACAATACGTCCCTAAAGGCGCATCACCCATGTGCGGCAACAGCATCTGTCAAGATCGCCGTTTTATGGCACGTGAAATGCCCGTTTTAGAAGATTTTTTCCACTATCGAAACTTAGACGTGAGTACGCTAAAGGAGCTTGCAAGTCGTTGGAAACCCGAGCTACTAGACGGATATACTAAAAAGAATGTGCATTTAGCGATGGATGATATTTTAGAGTCGATTGAAGAGTTGCAGTATTATCGTAAGGTTATGATGAGTATTTAGTCAACCCTACTAAATTTGTTTTCGATAAGGTTTGCGATTGATTATCGAAGAGATGAATAACAATTATGCAACTGTTATTCATCTTCTAGTCTGAACTATGGAATTGTTTTTATCTTCAACTCATCAGCAGATGCCTTGCCAAAGCCATAACTCGCATATATGTTTTGTGCTGTATCAGTACTCAGATAAGCTAAAAAAGTATCCGCATTGGCAGGGTTTCTTCCCGTTGTTAGTTTTCCTATCGCATAACTGACCTTATCTTGCATATTGTAAGGGGCCGCTATTTTTACACCTTCAATAGGTCTGCCTTCTGCTTTTGCATGTTGTACTTCTGTTGCCCAAACAATACCTACATCAGCTTCACCTTTTTCGATGCGTCGTGGTGTTTCACGATGATGACGCGAAGTGAACCATGTTTTACCTTCTATCGCCCAACAACTTCTACAAATTTTTCCGCCCGTTACTTTGTCATGTAAACCAAGGTCTTTGAGCATTTGTGAGCCATAAAACTTGAAAATACCTTCTGTTTTAGGGTTAGGATGAGATTGAACGAGATCATCACGCCCTAAGTCTTTAGCACCTTTGATGTTTTTTGGATTACCTTTTGCAACCATTAATTCAAGCTTATTATGTACGTAGACTTTATATTCATTCATCACTCCTTTCTTTTTTAGTTTTTTTAAATGTCCAAGGTTTACACTGGCAAATAAATCAGGGTTTTGCGCCGTTTTCTGACCATTTATTTCGCCTTGCTTTAGGATTTGCCCTTTTAATATCTGACCTGGCGGAATTGTCTCTAAGTAGATTTTTTTAATTTTTGGATGTTTACTTTGAAAATCAGTCATTAGCTTTTCCATCGCCATAAATTGATTGCCAGCTACATAGACTGTTAAATCTGAGGTATAAGAATCACCAATTTTACCGTATTCAATTTCTCCACCACTGTTAAATGTTCGGTAATCATGGCCTAAGCCTGAATCATCTTTTTTTGCAAAGCTGGGGCTCGATAATAATATGCTTGTAATAAGTGCTAATCTTTTACTGACTTTGTTCATCCTCATTTCCTTCTCCTTTTCTTGGTTTAATTGAGCCTGAAGTATGTGAGGAAAATTAGCGGTGAACAATGAGTCTGATTACTAGAAATAACCTAGGGTTTCTACTAGGGGCTTTGTAATAATTTCAGATTGGATTTTTTGAGAACACCTGATAGAACGGTTAGTTTCACAAGTTCGATAGAAGATTTAGTTACGGTTTTCCGTAGTAAATTAGAACGGTGAAGCTCAATAGTCTTAGTGCTCAAAGTTAATAATTTTGCGATTGATTTAGTTGGTTCGCCTTGTACTAACAATGCTAAAACCTGCCATTCTCGTGGCGTGATATTAGCTGAGCGTTCTATAAAATCTTTATATTCATCTTCTACGCTCTTTTCATTCTCATGCATTATGACTTCATTACCTATCCACTGTGAAACAAGGTTGAGAATTCTTCGGCTAAGCTCAGATGAGAACCCAGCTTTTTCACTATTGCTTTCAGCGTCATAGTGATGTGTTGTCGCAAGCTCCAGCAAACAATGTAATTTTCCATCAAAATAAACGGGGCAAGCAATGTAATCTTTCCAATCTTCATTATCTGTACGATGAATAATCTGCTGATCATGAACCGCTTGCATTGAGTAGCTTTGGCTTAAGGGCACTACTAACTCTTGATTAGCAGGGCTAACCGTACAAGCTTTAAACTGTTCAGATTCAAAGCTTGAAAGCGAAGCATATTCAGAGCCTAAATAATGACGCACCATATCAATGAGTGATTGCAAACGTTGTTCTCGTGATAAGTCATTTCGAAGAGCAATACTGTACAACGTTTGTAATGCATCACAACCTTCGCTCAATGTTTGTTCTGATTTGATTCGTGATGAAATATCTTCTTGTAAGGCTTCATTTGATTGATACAGTTCTTCAGTGCGTTGCTTCACTTTTTCTTCTAATTGGCTTTGATGATTAAACAAGGTTTGCTGTGTAGATTTAAGTTGGGTATTGGTACGAATAAATCTAAGCAACATTAAAAGACTACTCAAAAATAAGAGGCTAACCACAATAATCCAGAGATAATAAGCTTGCCAGAACTTTTTTAAACTTAAGGGGGATGGTGGATAAGGCTCAATTTGCAATGATCTAAATAGGTCGTGTACAGAAGTGTATTCTAGGGGAATTGTCCAACCTGCACCTAAGGACTTCTGTGCGGCTACTTCATTTTCTTTCATATTGAATAATGCAATAGCTACTTTTTTAGCAACGGTAGAATCAGTATGAGGAAGTTTAGAAAAAGGCCATTCTGGATATAAGCCTACACTATGTAGAATTGAGAACCTTGAATCATTTTTATTAGCGATAATTTTCACATCCGATAATTTAATACTACCGTTATCAGCCATCCTTTCTAAAATACCACTACGTACCGTCCCTGCGTCTGCCTTACCTGCAATAACAGCTTTTACAACATCCCTATGAGGAAAACCTAGCCAAAGTAAGTCCATCTCTCTTAATGCATCAATTCCTTTATCCTTTACTGCTTTTTGAGCTAATTGAAAGCCGCCAAAAGCCTCTTTACTTACTGCTGCAAAGGAATGTCCTGCTAAATCTTCAAGGGTGTTTATGTCGCTGTCTTTCTTGGTGAAAATAACAGAACTAAATTGGGTGAAGGTTTGATTATTAAACTTGGACTTAAAAGTCGCGATACGTGTTACGCCAAAAGCTACCTCAAGACGGACATAATGACCAGGATTGGTTAATATGAAATCAAGCTTCCCTTTGTTTATTTTATGTTTGAATTCTTCATGAGTTAGTGGTTCGATCTTAAAACGATAACCTTTGATATGATTTTCAAGATAGTTAGCCGTGGGTTGCCAACGGTTGATTGTTTGCTGCTTTCCATTGTACGCAAGAACTCCTATCGTTAACTCATCAAGTGCAAAAGCTGGAGATAATGCAAAAAAAAAAAAGAATTGCAATCATTGCCTTCATGCGTTTAATGAGTCCTTAACCTTAATAAAATTTGTATTCTTTTAATACTACTTTAGTTCACCTAAGTTTTAAAGTCATCGGTAATTTACCTTTTGGTCGTAACGTTAAACGACATTCATGGTCTACATTCGTTTCTGGCGGTAAAGATAAACGAAATTTTTGCGCAATAATTGCAATCGCAAGTACCGATTCTGTTACGCCAAAATTCTTTGCGATACAGACTCTGGGGCCGATGCTAAAAGGAATGTAACTAAACTTTTTGGGTTTTACTGCATCTGGCATAAAACGTTCGGGGATGAAGTGATCGGGGTCTTTCCAAAGCTTTTTATGACGATGCAACAACCACGGTACAATTAACATTAGTGAGCCTGCCGGTACTTTTCTACCACGGATTTCATCATCTTTTTGTGCTTGGCGTGAGAGTACTGGTACGGGTGGGTATAAACGCATTGTTTCATCTAAAATTGCGCGCGTGTAGGGCAAGTTTTCAATATCATCAAACTCTGGTGGGCGATCGCCAAGTACCGTGGCTAGTTCTTTATGAAGCTTTTTTTCTACTTCAGGCGATTGCGAGATTAAGTACCACACCCAAGCTAATACATTAGCCGTAGTTTCATGGCCAGCCATAAATAACACGATAATTTCATTACGAATTTGTTTGCGAGTCATTAAGTCTGTGCCGCTTTCTGACTTATTGGCGTTAATGAGATCGGCAACCATAGTGCCTTGATGGCCTTCTTCTTCCGCAATCGCGATGATGGTATCAACGGTTTGGTGGATGGCTTTTGCGGCTTTTCTGGCTTTACCTACTTTTGCATTTACATTGGGTAGCCAGTCGGGCAAGCCTAAAAAACTAAAGATCGCCATTTGTTTTACTACTGATTGATAATCGGCAAATGCGCTAACGACCTTTTCACTGTTTTGAGCGCCCAATTTTTCACCAAACAAAGTGCGTGCAATAATTTCGGCAGCTAGTTTGCCCATTTCAGTATGCACATCAAGGGTGCTGTTTTCGCCTTGTTTTTTCCAACTGTCCGTCATTTCCATAATGGTATTTACCATGACGTTGCTATACATTTTAATATGTTGACTATCAAACATTGGGGTTTGGATGCGGCGGCGTGATGCCCACGTTTTACCATCGCTAATGAATAAGCCGTCACCGAGTAAAGGCTCTAGCGCACGTATCATTTGTTTGCTTTTGCGCTCGTAATTGTCTTTGTTTTCAACCATGACATAACGAATAATGTCGGGCGCATTGACGATAAAAACGTGCTTTTTGAAAATCTTTTGAGACATAAGCTCAAATTTAAATGCTGACTCTTCCCAAATTGAAAGTAAGTCTTTTTGTGCGTAATATAACGCTTGAAAGGGGTTAAGCTTTTTCGTGTGGCGTTTAGGATAAGGCGGTTTAAAAGCACTCATAGAAGAATTCTGTAATAAACAAGTGTCTGAATTATGCGGATGCTGATTAAGAATAGAAAGTAAAAGTTGTAAGAACTTGATTTAGGTTAACTATGATTGATTGAGTTGGCCTAAATGTTGTTTGATAATAAGTGGAAGTTTTTGTGGGGAGTGGATACGGATTTGTTTGTGAATGCTGGTTTGCCCAAATACGACAATGATGGCCGATTTTTTTACGCCAAATTCTTTGCTTAAGAACTTCACCATGTAGTCAGTAGCCTTGCCGCCTTCGGGGGATGCTGTAACACTAACTTTAAGTTGGCTGCCTCGGGGCTTGAGAATTTTGTCTTGTTTTGCTGAGGGTGTACCTAATATGTTTAATACAAGTGTGTCTTGCTCCCAGTGACAAAAGGAAGGGCTTTTATTGGTGTTCATGAGATAGATAGTGTGCCTTAATTAATAGGGCACACCATAGTATAGGTTTTTATGATAAAGCTTTATTCAGTTGCGCAAAGCTTTCGGCACGTTGGCTGGCAGATATTTCTACACCAAGTGAACGAGACACCTGCGAAGATGAAATGAGGCCTCGGATATTTGTATTATTGCCATTTTTCTCGATAACTAGCATATGATGGCGATGGGAGTTGCGGCAGACTTCTATAATATCACCCACTGTAACGGCTTGGATTTTTGAAAGCTCTATACCCTCTAACTTACCGATTTGGGTCATGATATCTCTGGCTTCAATATCATTACGAGTGCCACCATGAGTTTGAATATGTAGTAAAGGCTTCTCACCTAACAGGTCAAATGAAGTCAATAGCCCCAGCATTTTTTGGCTATCATCCTGAACGAATAATAAGCGCACACCAGCGGAAACCATTTTCTCGTGTATTTCTTCTAAACTTGCGCTTGCGCCAATTTGAAAGGGTTTAACACGGCTAAAGTCAGTCATTACCATAACGGCAGGTGAATCTTCTGATATTTTTTCATTACTATTGCCAATTGATATGCTTACATCGCCACTAATAATTTCAGGTGTTAGATTGATACTCATATTGATTGTCCTCGATAACGGTTGAATTTTTATCATACTCTTTCGCGCAAATAGTACACATTGTGATTTTTATCACCAGCATAGAATAGATATATGTTAGCCAATGCTAATGTAATGACTAACTGTCTTATTGCCAATAGTGATTGGGTATGTTTTTATAAACACCCCAGCAGATAATTAATAGATCTTACCCATGATTGTTCTTTCTGATGTCACGTTGAGTCGTGGTATACAAAAGCTCTTATCCGGTGTCAATATTAGTATTCATCCGGGATATAAAGTTGGTTTAACGGGTGCTAATGGAACGGGTAAGTCGAGTTTGTTTGCAATGTTATTGGGCTTGCTAGGTCAGGATGAGGGGAATTTAAGTATTCCGCCAAACTGGGTTGTAGCGCATGTAGCACAGGAGACGCCTTCTTCAGAAATCAGTGCTTTAGACTATGTTTTACAAGGTGATACTGAATATATTGAGCTGCATAAAAAACTAGCAACTGCTGAGGGTGCTGTATTAGGTGAGTTGCACGCACAACTGGATGCCATTGATGGCTATACTACAGAGAGCAGGGCAGCAACCTTATTGCATGGCTTGGGTTATAGTAATGAGCAGATTAATAACCCCGTCAATAGCTTTTCAGGAGGCTGGCGCATGCGGTTAAATCTGGCGCAAGCGTTGATGTGTCGATCAGATTTATTATTGCTGGATGAGCCAACCAACCACTTAGACTTGGATGCCGTTATTTGGTTACAAGATTGGTTAATTAAATACTCTGGAACGTTGATTTTAATTTCACACGACCGCGAGTTTTTAGATGCCGTGGTGCGCCATATCGCTCACATTGAGAATGCCAAGCTTACGTTATATTCGGGTAATTACTCATCCTTTGAAAAAGTCCGAGCTGAGCGTTTAGCGCAGCAACAAAGTGCTTTTGAAAAACAACAGCGAGAGCGCGCCCATATGCAGGCGTATGTGGATCGTTTTAGGGCGCAAGCTACCAAAGCCAAACAAGCGCAAAGTCGTTTAAAAGCCTTGGGGAGAATGGAAGAAATCTCAGCCGCGCAGATTGATTCACCCTTTAACTTCAAATTTTTTGAGCCAGAAAAAATACCCGAGCGATTACTCAATATTGTCGATGCTAGTATTGGTTATGGCGAAACGATGATTGTTGAAGACTTAAAAATGCAACTGATGCCGGGGCAGCGGATTGGTTTAATAGGGCCAAATGGCGCGGGTAAATCGACTTTAATCAGGTTCTTAGCAGGGGAGCTTGATGCAAAGTCAGGTGAATCATGGCAGGCGCAAGATTTAAAAATAGGCTATTTTGCGCAACATCAGTTAGAGCAATTAAACCCAGAGCTTACGGCCTTAGAGCAATTACGTGAGCTAGATAACCAACAAGAGGCTAAATCGAGAGAACAGGACTTACGTAACTATTTAGGCAGTTTTGGTTTTCAAGGTGAACGCGTTGATGAGCCTATTGCTCCTTTTTCAGGGGGGGAAAAAGCCCGTTTGGTATTAGCACTTCTGGTTTATCAAAAGCCTAATTTACTCTTACTGGATGAGCCGACCAATCATTTAGATTTACAGATGCGTCATGCGCTGAGTGTGGCTTTGCAAGGTTTTTCTGGCGCTATGGTGATAGTTTCGCATGACCGTCATTTATTAAAAACTGTAACGGATGAGTTAGTCATTGTGCATGATGGTAAAGCCGAAGTCTTTGAAGGGGATTTGGATGATTATGCTAAATATATTTCGGACTTTATAAGAGATGAAGTAAAGCAAAGTATGCCTGCTGATGAGGCTGCTGCTTCTGAAAAAATATCTAAAAAAGCACAGCGACAAATAGAGGCCGAACGTAGAAAAAAGTTACAACCTTTGCGTAATAAACTGAATAAATTAGAAAAACAACTAGACCAGCTTACTGAAGAACAAATAACCTTTGAGTCTAGCTTAGCTGATTCCGAACTTTATTTATCTGAAAATAAGGATAAGTTAAAGCAAGTTTTGCTAGGTAAAAGTGCGGTAGACAAAGTGTTAGCAGGGGTTGAAACTGAGTGGATGGAATTGAGCGAAATGTATGAGAAAGGGGAAAATAATGAATGAAGCTACATTGCTATGGAGCGTCTTATTCGGTGGTGTTGGTGTGGGTTTTTTTAGCTATGGACGTAAACAAAAGGCGATTATTCCGCTGTTAACAGGCATCGCACTTTTTTTTCCTTATTTTATTGCTAATACAACACTTTTAGTGGCTGTGGGCGTTTTGCTGATTTTTATTCCCTATTTTGCAAGGTTTTTTTAACAGCTAGAAGCAATTATGGACTCTTGGTTTATGTGGTTAGGTTAGATTCTACCAGCCCCAACAACCTTGCGATTCCAATATTTATTAAGTTTTGCAACGGTTACATGTTTACCCGGCCTAGGCGCATGAATAAAATTTCCTGCCCCCATATAAATGCCTACATGGTTAACTCTTTGACGGGTGCGACGTGTTTTAAAAAAGATAAGATCACCTACGCGTAGATTAGCTAGATGGACACGTTTAGTGCTCTTGTATTGTTCAGCGGCTGTTCGGGGGATTTTTATATTGGCTTTTTGATAAGCATACTGCATTAAGCCGCTACAGTCGAACCCAGTACGAGGAGATTTTCCTCCCCAGCGGTACTTTTTTCGTAACTGTTGTTTTGCGACCTGTACTGCGCGGTAACGCGAGGCGTCAGCAAGGCGCGAAGCCTTGTACTTTTGACTGTGTTTTTTAGCTGGTTTTTGTATTAACTGATAATAGGCTTTTTGAAGCGTACTACTTTTATGTTGTGTTTTTTTTGCAAATGCTTTATTACTGCTAAGTAGTATGATGCAAGCTAGTAAACCTATTTGATAGGTTTTAATTTTAAATTTCATGGGGTTATAACGGGGTTAGTTTTTATTATTGTGTTGTTACAGGATCAACTTTAAAGTATTTGAAACTTAAGCGCAATGTCATCAGATGGGCGGTAGCTGTGAGATTGTAGTTAGTATTGAACTAGGAATAGTCAGGTTTGTCGTAATTAAATGAGACCTTTGCACGACTCGGTGGCGAAAGAAAAATCGGGTGAAATTTCACTGATTGAGGCGAAAAATGAAGCTAATAACGAGTTATTAGCAAGTTTTTCAACGAAAAGCAGTGGGATTTCAGCCATTTTTGCTCGTCATCTGAGTCGTGCAAAGGTCTCTAAATATCATTTATTATTTAATATAAAGTTGTGGGCTAACGTGGTATTTTAACTAATAAGTTGCTAGGAGGCATTATGTTTAATAAAAGTAAAATTCTTTATTTGATTGCTTTAAGTTTATTGTTTTCTGTTAATAAAACCTATGCGATTGAGCCTTTATCAACAGAAGAGCTTGCATCACATTGTTCTTTTTATGCAAAAGACCCAAAGGGTGTCGATGCGGTTTTTTGTGTTAGGTATATTCAGGGGTTTATAGATGGTGCTGTAGCGACAGATGATAAGGTTCTTGAGAATGCATTAACTAATGTAAACAGCGTAGAAACATTTTCTGAGCGCGCCATACGCCTTAGAAAGGCACGTCGTGTTTCAAGTAATCCTACCTACTATGCTGAGTTTTGCTTAGGAACTGGTGTTTCCTTAAAAACAGTAGTAGAAAAAATAATCACTCGCTTTAGCCAGCGTAAGTATAATTCTAAAACTGTTCCAGCACGTGATGCTGTCTATACAATTTTACGTAATGAATATCCTTGTTCTACCAAACAAAAATAATTGAGAGTTAAATGTTTGATCAATGAAAATAAGCACTATTCACACCTTCTTACAAAGAGAGTCATCAGCAGGCATATTATTAATATTCATCACATTATTTGCACTTATTTTGCAGAACAGTGGTTTATCAGATATTTACAATAGTTTTTTACATACTCATGTAGAGATCCGTTTTGGAAAGCTACAAATCGCAAAGCCATTGCTGCTTTGGGTTAATGATGGTTTGATGGCCGTGTTCTTTTTTCTAATTGGTTTAGAAGTAAAAAGAGAAGTTTTGGAAGGGCAGCTTTCATCCTTAAGTCAAATCGCTTTGCCTGGTATAGCGGCGATCGGAGGAATGGTAGTTCCTGCGCTGGTTTTTGTTGCTTTCAATCAAGGCGAGCCTTTTGCAATGCAGGGTTGGGCGATACCCACGGCCACTGATATTGCATTTGCTTTAGGTGTTTTATCCCTTTTAGGGAAGAGAGCTCCTTTATCCTTGAAGATTTTCTTACTAGCACTGGCTATTATTGATGATTTAGGGGCAATTATCATTATTGCGCTATTTTACACGACAGACTTATCGACCATTTCGATTATTGTTGCATCAGCGGCATTGGCAGTCTTACTTTTATTAAATAGGTTTGGTGTGGCTACGAAGGCGCCTTACATTGTGCTTGGTATTATTCTTTGGGTGAGTGTTCTTAAGTCAGGTGTGCATGCGACATTAGCCGGTGTCGCACTAGCATTTATGATTCCACTTTACTCAAAAGATGCTGCAGGAAAGACTTTTTCCATGAGTAAAGAAATGGAGCATGGTTTGCATTATTGGGTCGCTTTTATGATTTTGCCCTTGTTTGCTTTTGTGAATGCAGGCGTAGATTTAAGAGGGATATCATTGGATGAGATGTTCAACCCTGTACCTATGGGAATCATGTTAGGTTTATTTTTAGGTAAGCAAATTGGTGTTTTTGGCTTTAGTTGGGCGGCGATTAAGTTAGGTTTGGCGAAGATGCCTGAAGGGGCGACTTGGACACAACTATACGGAGTGTCCATTTTAACGGGCATCGGTTTTACGATGAGCCTTTTTGTAGATTCTTTGGCTTACAATGATACTGAAATTTTTCATTACACGGATAAGCTGGCTATTTTGTTAGGCTCCTTTTTGTCTGGATTACTGGGTTACCTCATATTGAGGTTTTCAAAAGGATCAAAGATTTCTAACTGAGGGG
>Ga0256839_1000197_pt1 | contig 78960 bp, 90 predicted proteins | sample 354166metaG_FD_185968 | JGI IMG/M metagenome (GOLD analysis project Ga0256839, IMG submission 185968) | Hydrothermal vent microbial communities from Mid Atlantic Ridge, Atlantic Ocean - 354-166 | ecosystem: Environmental > Aquatic > Marine > Hydrothermal vents | place: Atlantic Ocean: Mid... | reverse complement strand
CGATGACATTAAAACTACATTCGGAGAAGGCAATAATTCTAAAGAGGAATTTTTAAAGCGTAATATTCTTTTTCAAGAAGATAAAGGGTATATAGACGATATGTTTAAAAGAGCTGGAGTGATCTCTTCAATCCCCTGTAAATAAAAAATAAAAGCAAGATTATCCAGCTGTCAAAGGCGGAGAAAGTTTGACAACTTCCCTTTTTTGAGGGTGTTCCGTTTTCTCTACCTCCTGAATCTCCTCCGCCTCTGGCAGATACACACTCCTGTCTTACAACTGCGGAAGTTGTTATATGTATCCTTCATTGCCTACCGCTTTTATCGTAATAGCTTTGTCCATGTATGTGTATGTGTATGTATCATCAAAGCCGAAGGCTTTCTGCCGCATTATATTTCCATTTTTATCAAGTCTTAAGTGCGCCTAATATAGCGCACATCTTCCGCAGTCGGACTAAGGAACTCTGACTACTACTACTTCTGCAGGTTTTGCTTTTGTTTTTATTTCAAGTTCTAAGTAGTTTTCCGTAAGAACTCTGTTTTCTGAAAGGACTACCGCCCTTAGTTTTTTTCCTTTATTCTTTCCGTAGAATTCTTTGCGCTTTTTAAAGTCAAGATCTCTTAAAATAGCGACTCGTTCCTTTTTTATTCTCTCAGGGATTTTCTTTTTTATCCTTGAAGCTAAGGTATTAGGTCTATCAGAGTAAGGGAATATATGAAGATAAGCAAAAGGTATTTCCTCCACAGCTTTTACAGTTTCTTTGAAATCTCTTTCACTTTCAGAGGGAAATCCCACTATTATGTCTGTTCCGATTGCGCTTTCCTCTCTTTTTAAAAGAATATATTCAACTATTTCTTTAAATTTTTTAAGATTGTATCCTCTACCCATAAGAGATAAAATTCTGTCGGAACCACTTTGAAGAGATAAGTGAAAGTGAGGAGCAATCCTGCTCTCGGAGGTTATAAGTTCTAAAAGCTCCTTACTTATTTCAGCTACATGTAGAGAAGAAAGGCGAAATATTTCTATCTTTTTTACTGTGAGTAACTTTTTCAAAAGTTCTGCCAAGGAAGTTTTCTTATCCCAACCGTATTGAGATAGTTGAGTTCCAGTTAAGACTATTTCTTTGTAACCTTGTTCTGCTAAAAGACTTACTTGTTCAAATACCCTTTCTGGATCCACACTTCTTACTTTTCCTCTTGCAAAGGGAATAATGCAAAAAGAACAGAATTTATTACACCCTTCTTGAATTTTAAGAAAAGGTCTTGAATTTTCAAAATAAAGAACTGTTCCGAAATTTTCCATCTCCCTTTGCCTGAAGATTTCTCCTACAAATACCTTTTTTTCACGTTTTTCTATAAACTCTTCAACTATCTTGAGTATTTCTTTTTTATGAGTATTACCTACTACTAAATCCACTTCCTTAAGACGTGCTAATTCTTCAGGTCTTACCTGAGCGTAACAGCCTGTAGCTACTACCAATGCTTTTGGATTTTTCCTTTTGGCTTTATAAATAGCTTGTCTGGAAGATCTGTCTCCTCCTACAGTAACAGTGCATGTATTGATTATGTAAACATCTGCGGTTTCTTCAAAATCAACAACGGAGTATCCTGCTTGTCTAAAGAGATTACGTATTAAATCAGTATCAAATTTATTCATTCTACAACCAAGTGTGCGGAAGGAAACCCTAACCATTGCGATAAATTAAAATATAGACTTTACATGAAAGTGGGAATTATAACACTTATAATTGTAATTTTCACTGTAGCCTGTGAGGGTAACAAAAAAAACAAATGTGTTGTAGAAAGCAAAAAAATAGTAAGGAGTGTTTACGGTTCCGGTTACGTGAAGGCGAAGAAGCAGGTTCTCATAAGTGCTGGTGTCTCAGGATATGTAAAGAGAATTTTTGTTGAAGAAGGAGACTTCATAGAAAAGGGAAAAATTGTAGCTGTCATAGACAGCGGTGGACTTGAGGAGAAGTTGAAATCCATTAACGAACGCATAAAATTACTCAGAAAGCGTATTAAAAAAGATTCTCCTTTTAGACAAAAACTTGAATTGAATTTATCTATTAAAAAAGAAAATCTAAAAAAGGCAAAAGATCATTATTTGAGAAGAAAAAGACTTTTTGAAAAAGGAGTGATACCGCTTGAATCTTTAGAAGAAGCGGAAAGACAGTATATATTAGCTCAGAAAGATTATGAAATAGCTTTAAATACTCTAAGAGAAAAGATGGAAGAAATAGAAACAGAGTTAAAAGTAATGGAGAAAGAAAAAAAAGCTCTGCTCAAAGAGCTTGATAAATACACTGTTAGGACACCTATTTCCGGTAGAGTTCTTAAAAAACTTGTAGACGAAGGTGAATACGTCAATCCCGTAGGAGGAACAAATCTTATAGCTTACGTTGGAAGTTCCGACAAAAAAGTTGTGTTAGAAATAGATGAGGAATACTTACCTTTGATAAAAAAGGGCCAAAAGGTGTATATTTCTTCCGAAGCCTTTTCGGGAAAAATTTTTGAAGGAACAGTATTTTCTACCGGTCTCAGAAGTGATCCCACAAAAAGAGTAGTGGAAGTAGAAGTAAAGGTAAATCTTCCCGAATCCGTAGCTGTGGACTCAGTAGTAGAGGGAAATATAATTGTGGAAATTCTTAAAACTACAGTAGTGCCTGTGCAGGCAGTAAAAAACGGATACGTTACATTACTCGTAGATGGCAGAAGAAGAAAAGTCAAAGTTTCTAAGGAGTTTAAGGGATATGCTGAAGTTTTAGGCTTTCCTGCGGGAACTCCGTGTCTTATTGAAGAGTAACCATAATGTTTTTCTGATTTCTATAAAGAGAAAAACTCCAAGAGAAGTTAGAAAGACAAATCCCCATTCTCTAAGGGAAAGAGGTGTAGCATGGAGATAGTCGGGAAATAAATAAAGAACTGAGCATTGTAGTATAAATCCCAACAACACACCTAGGAATATATAAGGATTTACAGAGAAATTCCTCCACGGTTTGTAGAGAAAAGGAAGACCTCTTACTGTTTGAATACCTATAATCCACTGGTTTACTACCATGGAAGTAAAAACTGTGCTGATTGCTACTCTGTAATCGTAGTTCTTTAACATGAACAAAAATAAGAAAAAGTTAACAAGACCTGTAAAAACTGCTGTTGTGATAATATCTATCATTTGTCTTTTATCCATAAAGACCTTTTCAGGTTTTTGAGGTTTTTCTCTCATCACGTCTTCTTCTTCTTTGTTAAAGGGAAAGGTTTTATCTTGAACTCCGTCTGTAACTAAATTAATCCAGAGGATTTGTGTAGGATAAAGAGGAAAAGGAAGTTTAAACAAAAAGGACAAAGATATTAACAGGACTTCACCAAAACTTGCGGAGAGTAAGTAATGAATGGCTCTTCTTATATTACGGGATATCATTCTCCCCCAACGAACAGCGTCAACTATTACAGATAAATTACTATCAGTAATGACCATTTTAGCAACGTCCTTTGCTGCTTGCGCGCCGCTTCCCATTGCAATACCTATATCTGCAATTTTAATAGCGGGGACATCGTTTACACCGTCACCGGTGACAGCTACTACTTCTCCTCTACTTTGGAGAACTCTTACTATCCTATACTTATCCTCAGGAAGCGCTCTTGCGACGACAGTGATTTTCTTAAGAGCGGTGTAAAGCTCTGCATCGCTGTAATCTTTTAGTTTGTTTCCTTCTATAGCCCAATCACCAAGGGAGTATATTCCTACTTTCCCTGCAATTGCCTTGGCTGTTTTTAAATTATCTCCTGTTATCATTAAAACCCGTATACCTGCCTTTTTCGCAACTTCTACAGCTCTCTTAACCCCTTCCTTGGGAGGATCTATAAAGCCTATAAGCCCTGCTAACTTGATATTTAACTCCTCAGGAGTGTTGGGGATGAAATCCGTTTGCGCCCAACCAAAAGCTAAAACCCTTAAACCTTTCTCAGCCATTTGATCATGAACTTTTAAAATCTCCTCGTTTGGAGTATTTGTTAGTTTTAAAAGACTTTCCAATGCACCTTTTATAAAAAGCATCTGTTTGCCATTTTCATCACGGTTTACCGTAGCCATATATCTTTTGTTGGTATCAAAGGGAAATTCATACACTCTTCTGAATTTTTTTCTTAAAAGTTTCCAGTTAATTCCTTTACTTTCAACCCATCTCAGAAGAGCTATTTCAAGGGGATCTCCCTTTTGCCCATCGGAGTTATTACATAGAGTGCATATGAGAAAGAGTTTATTCTCTTCTAAGGTATAGACATCTTCCACTCTTAACTTACCTTCGGTTACTGTTCCTGTTTTATCAACAGCTATATAAGTGGTGCTTCCGAGAGTTTCGGCAGCTGGTAGGTATCTTATATAGGTGTTTTTCTTGGATAATCTGATCGCTCCAACTACAAGCACTAAGGTTATAACTATTGGCAGACCTTCGGGAACAGCAGATACAAGTTCGGCAATTACAAGCATAAGAACTTCATAAAGTCTTCTACTCTGAAGAATACCCACAAAGAAAAGCACTAAAAGGATTAACAGAAGAACAGCTATCCACTTCTTAGAAAAGGATCTCAGAGCTTTGGTTAACGGAGTATCAGGGGATTTTTCCGAAGCTTTCAAACTTATCTTCCCAAATTCGGTTTGTTTACCTGTAGCGTAAATAACTCCTTTGCCCCTACCCCTTACAACAAGAGTTCCTTTGAAAAGAACATTGATTCTTTCATAAACAGGAGTGTTTTCAGAAAGAACTTCTTCTGCTCTTTTCTCATTGGGAATTGATTCTCCTGTTAAAACAGACTCATCTACAAGTAATCCTTTGCTTTCTATAAGCCTAAGATCTGCTGGAACTACATCACCCTCTTCCAGTAGAACAATGTCACCGGGCACTAGAAGTGAAGAAGGTATTTCCTTAATCTTTCCTTCTCTGATGGTTTTAACCTTAAGCTCCGTATATTTCTTTAAAGACTCCAAAGAGGTAAGAGCTTTATACTCTTGTAAAAAGCCTATGAGAGAGTTAGCTAAAACAATACCAATGATAAGAAGGAAGTCTATTTTTTCTCCTATACTTAAAGAGAAAAAAGAAGCAAGAATAAGTATATAAACAAGCGGGTTTTTAAACTGTCTTAAAAATAAAAGCCACAGGTTTTCTTTTTTCTCTTCTATTTCGTTTTTTCCGTATAGGTTTAATCTTTTGAGAGCTTCTTCTTCTATAAGTCCTTCAGTTGAACTTCTCAGTCTTTTAAATACTTCTTCTGTAGAAAGGCTATGGGCTTTCATTTCCTCCATCATCTACAATTGTATGTGAGAAATGGGTTACATACTCTTTATCAGTTTCCGTTTTCTTATGTCCAGGAAAAGACAGACCTTGATTTCAATTTTAGGAGTTGCTATCGGGGTAACGGCTTTTGTAGTGATGAGCTCTCTCATGCTTGGTTTTCAGAAGTATTTTATCAAACAGGTAATAGACTTAGACGCTCATATCTCTATAAAGCCAAGGTTTGAATATGAAGAAGAGAGAATTCTAAAAAGAGTTTTCTCAGAAGATGTTCTTTTTGAAGTATTGGGAGCTAAACCTAAGGAATCCCGTAGGTGGATAAGGGATTATAAAGCCATTATAAAACGTTTTAGAGATAAAAAGGGTATAGTTGGAATAGCTCCACATTTAAGAGGCAACGCTATAATCAGATACGGACCGCGTGATGTGAATGTAAATCTTTTCGGAATAGATCCTGTTCTTGAAAGACACGCAACAAGTATAGAGCGCTATTTGGAAAATACAGATCTTAAAACCCTTGCGGTAAACGGAAACAGCATTATCTTAGGAAAATTGGTTGCAAGAGATCTTGGAGTAGACAAAACAGGGAAAAAGGTAATTGTAATCACTCCAGAAGGCACATTTCGTATTTTTGAAGTAATAGGATTCTTTAACTCTGGTATAACTACCATAGATCAGAGCAGAGCTTACATTCATATAAAATCTATGCAAAAACTCCTTAACGAACCTGGAAAGGTTAATGAGTTGGTTGTAAAAGTATCAAATGTAGAGCAAGCTGTTAAAATTGCCCGATTTTTGGAAAGGGCAACAGGATATGAAGCTCAAAGCTGGCAGGAGGCATACAGAAATTTTCTCCAGCTCTTTAAAATTCAAAAAGCGGTAACTTATATGGTGGTAGGTGCTATACTCCTTGTTTCCGCTTTTGGTATTTTTAATATACTCATGATGACGGTTCTAGAAAAGAAAAAAGACATTGCTATACTTAAAGCTATCGGATACTCCGCGGGAGATATAACTCTTATATTCATGCTTCAGGGAATTTTTATCGGTATAGTGGGACTAATAGTGGGTAGTATAACCGCTTACTGTTTACAAGAATACCTTGCTAATGTAGAGCTTGATCTGGAAGGACTTGTCAGAGCAAGGGGATTTATATTAGATCGTTCTCCTCTTTACTACATAGGTGGTGCGGTTTTTGCTCTTTTATTTTCCTTTGTCGCTTCCGTATATCCTTCTCATAGAGCTTCAAAGCTTGATCCTGTAGAGATTTTCAGAAGCGGAGGTATATAAGAATGAAAAGCCAGCAGTGGTTAGATTACAATTGGCAGATAAAAAACAGATTAAGAGAAGCAGAAGAGTTGGAAAAGTTTATTTCTTTGACTCCTTCGGAAAAAAAAGCTTTAAAATCAGTGAAAAAGATATATCCCGTAGCTGTAACTCCTTACTATTTATCCTTAGCAGATCCAAAAGATCCTGATGATCCCATAAGAAAGCAAGTAGTTCCTGTTCCCGCAGAGTTGGACGAGAAAATACAGCTACGCGGAGAGGAAGATCCTTTTAAAGAAGAAGGTGAAATCAAGGGACTTACTCACAGATACCCTGATAGGGTTTTAATGGTTGTTACTACCTTTTGTGCCGTTTACTGTCGCCACTGTATGAGAAAGAGAATTTTCTCCCAAGGGGAGAAGGTGTGGAATTTTGAAGAACTCAAAGCTATGATAGACTATATAAAAAGTAGAGAAGAAATTAAAGAAGTTATCATCTCCGGAGGAGATCCTTTAACTCTGAATAACGAAAAACTTGAATTTATCCTTAAAGAATTAAGAAGAATTAAGCACGTGGAGATAATACGCTTAGGGACTAGACTACTTGTAACAGCTCCCCAGCGCTTTTTTGATGATAAGCTTCTGGATATTTTGGAAAAATACTCTCCTATCTGGATAAACACTCACTTTAACCACAGTAAAGAAATAACTGAACTTTCCCAGAAAGCGGTTGAAAGACTTCTCAGAAGAGGAATTCCTGTAAACAATCAAGCTGTTCTTTTGAAAGGTATAAACGACGATCCAGAAACTATTCTTAAGCTTATGAGGAATCTACTTCGTATAAAGGTAAAACCTTTGTATCTCTTTCACTGTGACCCTGTAAAGGGTGTAATGCATTTTAGAACCACTATAGAAAAAGGATTAGAAATTATGGACTATTTAAGGGGGAGGATTTCTGGAATGGGAATACCTACTTATGCACTGGACTTACCCGGTGGAAAGGGAAAAGTTCCCCTTTTACCTAACTATTGTGTAAAAAATAACAAAAGTGAATACGTTTTCAAAAGTATAAAAGGAGAAGAAGTGAGCTACCCTGTATGAAATTTTTAAAAACCTTTTTAAAGGTTTTTTTATTAACTCTATGGGATACAATAAGGAAAAACTATTTTTATCATTCAAGTTCTCTTTCTTTTAGCTTTTTTCTCTCTTTAGCTCCTTTGAGCTTTATACTTATCAGTTTCATAGATTTTATACCTAATTTTGATTTAAACCGCTTTGAAATTATTATCAAACAAATTTTTCCCTCTTATGCTACCGATATAATTGGTGAAATTTTAGAAGTTAAAGATCGCAGAATTAAAGCCTCCCTTTTAGCTTTCTTAATATCCTATGTGTTTTCTGTGGGATTTATAAGAAATACAGCAAAAGCTCTTTCTTATGTATCGGAGGATTTTCTCGGTGAGAGAAAAGAATGGTTCTACTGGATACTTATGCCTGTTTTTCTAATAGGTGGTTTGGGAATTATTTCATTGAGTTTCATGCTTAGTATATACATTAAGTTGGCTTTTCCTTTAAAATTACACGTTGAAATTGTTTATACTCTACCCGGCGCTGTGCTTTTCTTTTTTCTCTATCTTAGTTTTTTAAAAAGAAAAGTCAGTTTTTTAAAACTTTTTGGAGTTTCCTTTTTCCTATCTTTGACACTATTCCTGATCCAGATAGTCTTTAGTTGGTATATAACCCATCTTTTTCGCGGAAATCTTTTTTACGGATCTCTGAGTGCGGTGGTTGTATTTCTTTTATGGATCAATACTGTTTTTACAGTTTTACTGATCGGCGCTCGCTTGATTTACAGAATGGAAAAAACGTAAAATAGTTCTCTAAGGTTTTAGGGAGGTCAATCAATGGAAAGGAAGTGGAGTATAGGAACAAAATACCTAAATGACAAAACAAGAATAATAGTAATAGGTATTACTGGAAGAGAAGCTTCACAAGTGGTATCTGAAACGGAAGCTTTATATCCGGGAATAATCAAAGTAGGTGTTACTCCCGGCAAAGGAGGGCAAGAAGTTGCGGGTATTCCGGTTTTCAATACGGTAAAGGAAGCTTTATCTTCTGCTGAAGGCAAGGGAGTTAATACAGGATTGATTTACGTTCCTCCCGCATCGGTAAAAGATGCAGTAATTGAACTTATAGATGAAGGTATAAAAGTTATTTACATAATAACAGAACACGTTCCCATAAGGGATACTGTTTACTTTTATCATTATGCTAAGGAAAGAGGAGTTACTATAGTAGGACCTACTTCCTTAGGTTGTATAGTTCCAAGAATTCCTGCCAGAATAGGTGCTATAGGTGGGAAAAATCCTTCCATAGCATACAGAGACGGAGGACTTGTAATTCTCAGCAAATCGGGAGGACTTACTACTACAACTGCTGAAATGTTTATGAGAAGAGGTTGGGGTGTTTACATGGCTCTTGCCTTAGGAGGAGATATAATATCCTGCACCACTTTTGCCGATGTTTTGGAAGAGATAAAAGACGACCCTAACGTTAAAGGAATTATAATTCAAGGAGAAGTAGGTGGCACTTATGAGGAACAAGCAGCGGAGACTATTCGCAGATTATACGCTGAAGGAAAATGGAATATACCAGTCGCAGCTTTTGTAGCGGGTAGATTCCAAGAAGGAATGGAGGGTGTTTCCTTTGGACACGCGGGAGCAATTGTGGAAAGAGGAAAAGGAAAAGCTACAGATAAAATAAGGTTGTTCAACGAAGTGGGAAAGGAAACAGGACTTATAAAGGTTGCTGATTTCTATCACGATCTTGTAAACTGTATAGAGGAACTCGGAGTTCCCAGAGATTTTGAAGATTCAACACCGGAAGGAAAAGTGCCACCGCTTTACTCAACGATAGATCCTAAGAACTGTAACTTCAAAGGTGATTGACGATAGAATCCGTTGGAATTTAAAATACAAAGAAGGTAGAAAATCTTCATTACATAGGACTCTATTGGAGTTTTATCACTTAGCAAAGGGTAAGAAAGCCTTGGACATAGCCTGCGGAACAGGGGAAAACGCTATATTCCTTGCTAAGAAAGGTTTTGATGTGATTGCCTTTGATGTATCAGATATAGCAATTAAAATAGCTAGAAAAAAAGCAAAATACGAAAAGGTTAAAGTAAAATTTAAAGTTTGTGATGCACTTAAATTTAGTTTCGGAGAAGAATCTTACGATCTAATTCTTAACTTTTTCTTTTTAGAAAGGAAAATTTTCCTAAAAATTATAAAAGCTTTGAAAAAGGAAGGAATTCTTATTTTTGAAACTTATAATGAAGAACATACTAATATCAAACCGAATTTCAATCAGAAATATTTATTAAAGAAAGGAGAATTATTGAAAGCTTTTTATAATTTAGAGATACTATACTATTGTGAAGTGAGAAATATAACCACTCTTATCGCTCGAAAACCTTAAAAAAACCAACGACGTTTTTTTGTTAGCATGTCTTTTTCTTTTTTAACCTCAGCCAGTAAAGCTTCTAATTCAGCAATTTTTCTCAAAGCTTCTTTAAGCTCTTCATTTACTTGCCGATATTCTGAAAAGGGAACAAAGCCCTCTGTGCTACTTTTAGAACGAATATATTGAAGATAATATCGCAAAGCTTCTTTTATAACAGTGGTCCTGGATTTCCCTTCCTCCTTACAAATTCTGTCCAGTTCACTTAATAAGGAAGCTTCCAGTCTTATGGATACAACGTTTCCCATAATATTCTATTTTAATCTTTTTGTAATACATATCAAGTAAAAGTATTGATAAATTAAGATTATTATGAAAATCCTTTGTATATTTTTGTATTACAAATAGAGTTATTAACATAATGGAAATTATATTAACAAAAAGGCTCAGAAATAAAACTGAGCCTGAAGCTGATGGAGTGTAAGGGATTTAGTTTCCTTTATTAAAACAAAGTTATAGGACCACTTTGCTTTATGAGCTTTTAAGTAATGATTAAAACCTAGGGTTGTGATTTTCTTTTCACCTTTATTGTGGTTTTCATATCTGACAGCTGGTTCAAAATTGAGAAATTTATAACCGGTTTGTATATACCAACCGTCCTCTCGTTTTTTTATCTTTTCGTATTCCATATTTACATATTCAGCTTGCGCTGTGATTATACCAATGTGAGTCTTAAATCTGATAAACAAATCTGCTCCTTTAACAGTTCCCTTTTCACCTTTAATTTCGTATATACCATCTCCTTCTCTATCAATGTTAAATCCTTTTAGCCGAGCATAAGAAATTCCTAAGCTTAGAGTGTTTTTTTCTTTTACACCCGTATCGTCTTTTTTCTTTTCAATAAAGCCCGGCGGTGATATTTCAATTCTTATGGCGTAAAGATTTCCCATATTAGGGCTTGAAATCACTTTAAATCCGGTTTTGTTGTATTTTTTAACAGTAGAACCGTCAGATAAAGCTATCGCGTATCTCAGTATTCCTCTCTTTACTTTACCGTAAAGCATTATTTGTGTGGCATAGTAATTCCCAAGCCACTTCTTAGCTGTTTCTGTTGAAAAAGGTCTTTCTATTAAAAGTTGTTTTGAAGAAGAAGTCAGAGATATTCTTGAAAAGGGTTTCTTTTTCTTTCCTAATAGAAAATTGAACTCTTCAGATAGTTTCCAGTTTACGTAAGCATAAAGAACTCCTACTTGAAAATCGTGTTGGGAAATTCTACTTTTAGAGTAATCTTTTTCTCCCTTATCCATTTCAAAGGTGATGTTTACCCTGAGGCTTTTACCAAGGGGTATTTCTTTCCAAATTTTATTAACTTCTAACCTTGCCCTTCTGAGATAGAAATCTGTTCGTGAAGTGTAGGTGTTCCCTATTTTGTATAGATCTCCAAAATCCAATCTGGGTTGAATCCTAAGTTTCACACTAACAGGTATATCTTCTGCGGAGAAAACAATTGCAGGCGTAAGTGCTAAAGCTGTAAGAGCCTTTCGCATTCTTTACTACCTCCTTTTCAAGTTTGCTTTTATCTTAGAGAGCTTCTATTAAGCTTTTATGAAATAAAGGTTAAATTGCTGTTAAGCTCTTCTTAACGTAAAATTAACAATTGATACTTCAACATTTATCATTATGGAAATGTTAAAGATCTTTATAGTGGAAGATGACGAAGATCTATCTTTTATAATTGCTGAAGCTTTAAAAAAACAAAACTACAGAGTAATCTGTTTTCACAGAAGCTTAGAGTTCTTTTCTTACATTGAAAAGGAAAAACCAGATCTACTTATAGTGGATATAATGCTACCTGATTTTGACGGTTTTAGAATAGTGCGTTTTTTAAAAAACAGACCAGATTTGAAAGATATTCCCGTTATATTCGTAACAGCCAAGATTTCTGAAGAGGATAAACTGCGGGGGTTTGAGTTAGGAGCAGATGACTATGTAACAAAGCCTTTTTCAATAAGGGAATTGGTAGCAAGAGTTAATGCGGTTATAAGAAGATCAAAGGCTTTAAAGAGAAAAGGTATATATATTTTTGAAGGATTTGAATTGGATACAGAAAGAATAAAAGTAAAAGTAGAAGGAAAGGATATAAATCTTACTCATTCAGAGTTTAAAATACTCAGCTGTCTTGTAGAAAATTACGGTAAACCTCTAAGCAGAGATAGAATAATTGAAGAGGTATGGGGAATAGGTAAAGATGTCACAGACAGAACTGTAGATGTTCATATAAAACATATAAGAGAAAAGCTGGGTAATTACGCAAAGTATATAAAAACAGTAAGAGGCTTTGGGTATAAATTTGAGGCTTAGGACAAAAACAAGTTCTCGTGTTATATTTTTCTTATGGCAGAAGAAGAATTTCTTTCTCAAGAAGAAATAGATCTCCTTTTAAAAAGCTTAGGTAAAGAAGAGGAAACAGAAAAGGAAGGAGTAAAATACGAGCCATTTAATATAGAAGAGCTAGAAAAAATTTCCCCTACCCGAATGGTAAAGTTGGAACAAATCATAAATAGATGGATAGCTTCTGTTACAGGAGAATTAAGAGGGCTTATCTTCAACCTTGATACCATATCTATAAACGATATAAAAACAGAAAAAATCTCTGATTTTGTTCTTAAAATTCCTCTTCCTTCAGCTATAGCGGTATTACAAGTAGAAGCTTTAAACGGTAGAATGTATCTGGTTTTGGATACTAGACTTATATACACAATAATAAGCATTATTTTCGGCGGTCCAGCTCAACCTTATAAAGTGGAAGGGAAAAGTTTTACAAAGGTTGAAATGAAAATAATAAGCGGTGTCATAGACATTTTGGTAAAACACTTAGATATTGCATGGAGAGAATTTCTAAGAGAAGGAGAAATAAACTTTGCAGGAATAGAGGATAATCCAAGAAGGTTAATCACTGTAAGTAGAAACGAAATAGTAGTAGTTGTTACTCTTGAGGTTGAAATAGAAGGATTCAAAGGAAACATATATTTGGCTATACCAATGAAAACCATAGAACCTATCAAGGAGCTTTTAAGAACAACAGAATCGGAAAGTGGTAATTTTAAAGAAATAATTCTTGCCAATCTTTTTACAACACAGGTTAGTATAGAAGCATCTTTTCCACCCTTTATAATGAATGTAAGAAAAGTTCTTGAATTGAAAGAAGGAGATTTTATATCCCTTAACAGGAAAGTTTCTGAAGTTATTATCAAAGTTGCTGGTGTTCCCTTCTTCAAGGGGATTCTTGGTGAATCTTCAGGGAGAAAGGCTGTTAAAATAAAATCTTATATAGATCAACCCTTCAGAGGCGGGTAATGAAGGAACTTGAGAGTATAATCAAGGAACTAATTGAAAATGTAAGAGAGCTAGAGCAAGTTATAGAAGGTATTAAAAAACCTGTAAGTGAAAGTTCTCAACTGCTTCCAGAAACAACCCGCAATATAGAAGATGTAATGCTTTTCTTAGAACAAACCTCGCACAGTATAATGAACTTATTGGAGATAATAAATAAAAATTCCGAAATCATAAAAAAAGATGTGGAATTTCTTCTTTCTCTTAACCCTATCTCAAAGGTAAAACAGAAACTGGAATCTATAAAAGAAAAAAACAATGAAAATATAAATATTTTACTGGAACTTTACACTCATATGTCCTTCCATGACTTAGCGGGGCAACAACTTAAGTTAGTTCTTCAAGTTCTTGAAAAACTTAAAAATTCCCTCTTAGATATAATCGTATCTCAAGTAACCGCTGGTAGAGACTTAAAGGAAGAAGAGGTTTCAGGAATAAAGGGAAAAGTTAGCGAGCTCCTTTCAAAGGAAAGGGTGGATCAGAAAGATGTGGACAAGTTACTTGAAGAGTTCGGCTTGTAAGGAGGAGAAAAATGCCCATGCCTTCAACGGATATAAGAATTCTGGTAGTTGATGATATGAGCACAATGAGAAGAATAATAAAAACAATACTCAATCAGCTGGGTTATTCTAACATTGATGAAGCAGAGAACGGCAAGCAAGCATTGGCTAAACTAAAAAAGGAAAGATTTGATTTTGTAATAACCGATTGGAACATGCCTGAAATGGACGGTCTTGAACTGGTAAAAGCTATAAGAGCTGATGAAGAACTAAAAACACTGCCGGTTTTAATGGTTACCGCTGAAGCAAAAAAAGAGAACGTTATGGAAGCTTTAAAAGCGGGGGTTAACAATTACATTGTAAAACCCTTTACTCCTGAAATATTAAAGGAGAAAATGGAAAAAATTTTTAGGTAGGAAGCAATGCAAGATAGTTTAAAAGAGATTCTGAACTTTTTAGAAGAGGGTGTTGCTCTTTTAGAAAATGGGAAAGTTACCTTCCTCAATAGGAAAGGAAGGGAAATTTTAAAAGGCAGATTAATAGAAGAGTTTCCTGAGAATATAGAGGTTATTCATAAAGGGAAAGATTTTATAATTTTCAAAGAAAAAGATGAAAAAGAAACCAGATGTTTAGAGAGTATAAAAAAGCAACTTGATCCTATAACAGAGGAGATAAATCTTCTTTCTTCACAAGCTGTTGCCAGCTTTAATGAGCTTGATGAAGTAGTTAATATAGTTAATAACGGTTTTCAGATAGTAAAAGAAATGAACAATATTTCAGTGAAAATAGAAGAGGAGCTTAGGAAAGATTTAGATCTTATAATTAAATTAAGCAGACAATCTGAGGATATAATGAGAATATTAACCCTTATAAATGAAATTTCGGAGCAAACCAATCTTCTTGCTCTAAATGCTGCTATAGAAGCTGCAAGAGCAGGAGAGGTGGGAAGGGGTTTTGCAGTGGTAGCTGAAGAGGTGCGAAGACTTGCTAGTAAGACTATGGAATTCACAGAAAACATAAACACAGTTCTCAGGGGAATAGAAGAACAGGTAGCACAGACTAAAAAGCACATAGGAGAAGTTACCAAGGAAGCGAACTTTCAAAAGGATAAAGCCAGTGATGTAGAAGAGCTTTTTCATTTGGTTCAATATAGAATGGAAACGTTAAAGGGAAAATACGAAGAAGTTTCTTCACGACTGGAATCTTTATTAAATCTTATCCAAGATACTAAAAGGATAATAGAAAAGAAAATCTCAGAGGGAGTTTGATGAACTCCTTCTGTAAAAAGGTTATAGAGTATATGTATGAAGATAGACTAAATCAGTTTATTTCTTCCTTTTACGAATTATACAGAAAATACAGTCACCTTGATGAGGAAGAGTTTCTAAGGGAATGGTTTGATAGATCAATAATAAAAGATCTAATTGCTTTTTTCCCGCCCTCTGCTATAATATCCTCTTTTGAAGAATTGAAGATTTCTAAAAGACATCTTTTTAAAACTTATATAAAAACTTACTGGGATTTTTGCAGAAATCCGAAGAAATACTCTATAAAAATAGAAGAAGCTTTACAGTTCTTTGGATTGGAAGAATTCTCAGAAGAAGAGATAAAAACAAGATACAGAATAATGGTTAGAAACTTCCACCCGGACAGGATAGGAAAAAGTAAAGAAGCCCATATGATGATGGTGAAGATAAACTATTATTATCAAATTTTACGGAGGTATATGAGTGACGGATTCAAGAGCGCTGTTCAAGTCAGGTAAGCGCTACAGAGGATTTATTACAACAAAGGAAGGGACAATTCCCGTCACTTTTAATGTTTATCCTCTAACTCCTGATGAAATAAGATTAAAACACATCTTTCCCGCCAGTATAACAGATAAGTTGAAGAAAGGAGACGCTGTTTACATTATGATTGAAAACGAAAAACCCCTTATAGGAAAGTTTAAAATCTTGAACAAAGACAAAGCCTTTTTCTCAGCCCGTCTTGAATATATAACAGAGGATCGTAGAAAATTACCCCGTATAAAAGTGGAAAGCCTATTTGAAATAAAAGCACAGCTTTTGTGTGGGAGTGAGCGCTTAGAAGGTAAGGTTTTAGATTTAAGTATGACTTCTCTTAGAATTCAAATCCACAAAGATATATCCGTTAAGAAATGTGAAGTTGTTTTAATTTACGGTAATAAGAAAATACGTCGTTTTGGAAAAATAATAAGAAGTGAAAAGGGAGCGATAATTGTGGAACTGTTAGAAAGTGATGGAGAGTTAACGGATATACTCGGAAAAATATACAAAGATCTATTTCTTATTAATCAGCGGAAGGTTTACTCTTCTTCACAAAAGGATAACTCCTGAGCTTTGCTTTTAACAGTTTGTTTCTAACTTTGAGGTAAACTTCATTGCCTTCTTTTCTTTCCTCCGTTTCAACAAAACATAAAGCTATGCCTTTACCGAGTGTGGGAGAAAAAGTTCCACTGGTGACGACTCCTACAGCTCTTTCTCCTTTGAAGATTTCGTAACCTTCTCTTGGAATGCCTTTTTCTTCTATTTCTAATCCGAAGAGTTTGTGGTTGTATCTTTTCTTAAAGAGCGCCTCCTTTCCGATAAAATCTTTACTGGTATCTATGAATTTTTCCAAGTTGGCTTCAATAGGTGTTATGGTTTCCGATATTTCTTTTCCGTAGAGAGGATATCCCGCTTCTATTCTCAGAATGTCTCTTGCGGCAAGTCCACAGGGTTGTATTCTTTTGACAAGGTAGGTAAAGAGCTTTATACCCCTTTTTATGTCTGTATATATTTCAAAACCATCTTCTCCGGTGTATCCTGTTCTGGACACGATGGTGTTGTTGAATACTTTAAAAGTATAGTATTTAATATCAGACAAGTCAAAGAATTCAGATAAAACAGATACGCTCTCACGTCCTTGAACAGCAATTTGAACTGTTTCATTGGTAACATCTTTCACTGTAATATGTTTATTCAGCCAGTTTTTGATTTTCTGTCTGTTAACTGCATTTACACAAAGAAAAAACTTTTCCTCTGAGAACATGTAAAGAGTTACATCGTCTTTAATACCACCTTCTTGATTTAAGATAAGATTGTATTGAACTCTGAAAGGTTTTAGTTTTTTAAGATTGTTAGTAGTTAGTTTTTGAAGTATTCCAAAAGCTTCTTTTCCCTCCACGTAGAGTCTTCCCATATGAGATAAATCAAAAACCCCCGCATATGTTCGCACAGCTTTAACTTCCTCTACGGCACTTTTATACTGTAAGGGCATATGCCAATTGTGGAATAAGGTAAAACGTGCTGAAAGGTTTTTGTGAAGAGGGTAAAGTGGAGTCTTCATATAAGTGTTATTTTAAAATATCCGCTAATGAAAGTTGAAGAATTACCACAGGTCATAAATATTCTGAAAAAGCACTACGGTAATTGGAATGTTCCCGTTAAAGATCTTGCTACCAGAAGGGGAAAAGATCCCTTTAAGATACTTATCTGTGCCTTACTCTCAACCAGAACAAGAGATGAAATCACCGCTAAGGTGTGTGATAAGCTCTTCCAAAGGATCAGTAAGCCCGAGGATATTTTAAACATTCCCCTTGATGAATTGGAGAGAACTTTGTATCCCGTTGGGTTTTACAGAAATAAAGCTAAACAGCTAAAGTTGCTCTGTCTCAAACTTTTAAAAGATTTTGATGGAAATGTTCCTTCGCATTTTGAAGGTTTGATTTCCTTGCCCGGTGTGGGTAGGAAAGTAGCGAATTTAGTTCTTTCTGAGGGGTTTAACATACCCACCTTATGTGTTGATACTCATGTTCACAGAATAACTAACAGATGGTGCCTGATAGATACTAAAACTCCACAAGAAACGGAAAAGCAGCTCAAAGAATTAGTGCCTAAAAGATACTGGAGGCAAATAAACAAACTTCTTGTTGCCTTGGGTCAGAAGATATGCACTCCCCGCAAACCTAAGTGTTTTGACTGCCCTATTGAAAACTTCTGCGGTAAATGCGGTGTTAGCTCTGCTGGCCTCCTATCTCAAAGTCCTCTGGCTTGATATTTTCAAGCCATTCCTTTAGTTTTTGCTTTTCCTCGTCTTCTTCTGGTTCTGGTATGCGGGATTTCTCCAAGACTTCTTCCGCTACAAATATAGGAGCTCCAAATCTTAAAGCCAAATTTATAGCATCACTGGGTCTTGAGTCTATTACAAGACTGTTCTCTCCGTGACGTATATGAATTTCTGCGTAGTAAGTGCTTTCCTTTAAATCGTTTATTACAATTTTTTCCACACTCCCTCCCATTTCTGTTATTATGCTTTTGAGTAATTCATAGGTCATAGGTCTTGGAGGTTCTACTTCTTGAAGTTTCATAGCTATACCGTTAGCTTCAAAAACTCCTATCCAAATAGGAAGTATAGTATCCTCGTCTTCTCTTGATTTTAAAACCACTATAGGCATTTGAGATACCGGATCCAGTGTAACGCCGTGAACCACCATCTCAATCATCTCACTACCTCCAGCACTTCGCAGGTAAGATTAAAAGGACTTGCTTCTTTTACTAACGCCCTTACAATTTTCCCTGTAAGCTCCCTTCCCCCTTTCATCTCCGCCCATCTGTTGGTAGTTGTTCTGCCGACAAGAGTGTCCTTTCCTCTTAGCTCTTCTATAAGAATTTCTTGGACTGTCCCTTTATATCTTCCTGCAATTTTTGCCATTATTGTTTTTTGAATTTCAAGAAGTTCTGTGATTCTACGGGTTTTAATTTCATCAGGAATCTGATTCTCTATGGAAGCTGCTGGTGTTCCCGGTCTAGGAGAAAACTTAAAGGAAAATATCTGTTCAAATTCCACCTGTTTTATAACATCAAGAGTATCTTCAAAGTCTTTTTCTGTTTCAGAAGGGAACCCTACTATTATATCTGTGGAGAGTGCTATACCTTTGATTTTCTCCTTTAACTTAAAAACTTTTTCCAAATACTCTTCTTTTGTATATCCTCTGTCCATAAGGTTGAGTATTCTGTTGGATCCAGATTGAATAGGAAGGTGAAGAGCATTACAAACCTGAGGTATTTCCGCCATGGCTTGGATAATTTCATCGTCAAGATCTACAGGATGTCCCGTAGTAAATCTTATTCTCTCAACACCTTCTATTTCCGCCACTTTCCACAGAAGTTCTGAAAAGTGCATCTGTTTTTTAAAGTCCTTTCCCCATGCGGTAACGTTTTGTCCAAGAAGGTGAATTTCCCTAACACCGTCTTCCACTAACCTTTTGATCTCTTCCAGTATGCTTTCCAAACTCCGTGATCTTTCCCTTCCCCGTGTCCTTGGAACTACACAGTAGGTGCAATTTTTATCGCAACCCTTTATAACTGTAACATAAGCACAGTAGGGATTATCTCTTTCAAGGGGATATTCCCAAATCTTGTCTTCATCTTCAGGAGGGTTTTCAAGAATCGCAATAGCTTTGTAACCCGCTTGTGCTTGATTCAGAAGTTCAGGAAACTGGTGTATGTTGAAGGAGGAAAACATTATATCTATAGCAGGTGCTTTTTGCACCAGCTCCCAACCTGCTCTTTGAACTAAGCAACCGGCAACCGCTATAAGGGCATCTGGTTTTTTTTCCTTAATTTTTTTGTATTCCCCTACATGGGAAAGAACCTTCTGATCTGGCTTTTCTCTGATTGTGCAGGTATTGAGTAAAATAAGATCTGCTTCTTCCCAGGTTTTGGCGGGTTCGTATCCCATAGTTCGCAGAATTCCCCTTATTCTTTCAGAATCGTTAAAGTTCATCTGACAGCCGAAAGTCTTTATAAAAAACTTTTTTCCCATAGATATAATTTTGAGTCACATACACACCTCAGGCAAGGGGAAAGCAGTGTAAACTAAAAATTGTGTTCTATGAAACGATAGATGACATCACTGCAGATGCAGGTATAAGAGTAAAAGCAAGTAGCCTTAAGCAACTCGTATGCCGAGCTGTTTTAGCCACTTTTAATGAAATAACAGATATAAGTAAAGTTAATCAAAGGGAAACGCAAGAAATACAAGCTGAAGGTAAGTTCCCTTTTTTACTGGCAGATATAATAAATAAGGCTCTTGTAATTCATGAAACAAAAGGTTTTGTTGCCTCTGGTTGTAAGGTGTTGGAACTCAGTGAGAATTCTGTAAAACTGTGCCTTTTCGGTGAAACTTACAACCCTTCTATTCATACCAGCGGAATACTGATAAAAGCGGCAACTTACCATAGATTGAAAGTAGAAAGAAAAAATGGCAATTACATTGCAGAGATTATTTTTGATATATAACTAATAGATTAAAAAGTAAAGCCCTATGTTAAAGTGGTGAATTACATTACCATCATAGTCTCCTGTCATAAAGATTTTTCCCTTATACTCCCCTAATAATCCCAAACTGGGTAGGAAATTGTATTTAAGTCCGAAGAAAAACTGCATTCCTAAATTTGTTGACTCATTGGTTATTAACCCCGCCCTTTCTTTAAATCTGTTGAGAGATCCTCCGAAACCTGTAAAGGCTCTTAATCTATCACTAAAACTGAGTTCTACAGAAGGATTGAGTTCAAGAGCGTTGTATATCACTGTTCTTGTTGTTGTCATATAACTCCCTGAAGATAACTCTATAGAAGCTCCTGCTGTAAAACTAGTAGTTGTCTGAGCACCCAAGTAACCGTAAACTGATAAGAATTCTTCAAGGGTTCTGCTGGGATTAGAACCGTCCACACTGTCGTATTTGGCTCTAACTATTCCTGTTTTAACACCGAATTCTCTAAGGACATCTCCATCAAAATATTGAGCAAAAAGTAAAGAGATGGATATGAATAACCCTGTAAACAACTTTTTCATAATTTTTCCTCCTTTGGTAAATCTTTTATCAGTAGAAGTTTATCACCTTTTCTGAGCTGATAACTGAGTCTGGGAAAAAAGGAGGTTCTTCCGTCCCTTACAACTCCTACTATTCTGTAACCCTTGTGTTCTAACCTTTTCTCCGCTTCAAGAAGTGTGGTTTCTTCTTTCCATTCAAGACTTTCTATTTCTGTGCGCTCTACTAAGTAGTTCAGAAACTCTCCGTAGTGCTTTTCTTGAGCAAAGCGGGATATAACCACCCCTAACATTTCTCCTCCTATAATCATGTAATCCGCTATTCTTCTTCTCTTTATCAGTTTAGCATTCTCTCTTAAAAGTATTTCAAGAACTAAAACTGCAGAACGGTTTATATCCCTTACCTGCATACCTGCAAGAACAGTTCTGGCATCAATGGAATCCTCCGTAAAACCTGGGAGTTTTTCCGCTAATATAATCACCATGTGAGCTTTATCTACTCCTGCATCAAGCAGAATTTCCTCCCTGCCAAAGTCTCCTTTTTTGTAATAGAAACCCTCTGGTGAAGGTATTTCCTGTTGAGTTATGAGGACTATTTCTCTTCCCACTTTACGCAGATTTTCTACAATAACTTGAGCAGTTTCATTCCAACCACATATAACCGTATGATTCTTCATATCTTTAAAACTTATCATACCCATTCTTAGCATTTGAACGTAGTTAAAAAAACCTGCACTTACAGTAGCAACGGAAACAGAAAAAAGAAAAAGCCCTCCCGCTCCAATGAGCATAGATAACACTTTTCCTTCAAAAGTAACAGGTGTTAAATCTCCATAGCCTACTGTTGTCATGGTTATTACTACTAAATAAAGAGCATCAAAAAGAGTTTTGATGTTAGGATTACCTGCACCTACTTCAAGAGAGAACATTATAAGAAGAGAAGCTACAAAGAAAAGTAAAAAGAAGGAAAATATAAAGTAAAATTCAAAGGAAACAGTTCTGAAAATAAACGTCAATCCCATAGCAAAGTGTCTATACCTATAAGCGATACGTAAAAACCTTGCACCTATGACTAAAAATCTCAATATTCTGAAAGGTTGAAAGAAGGGAATTATAGCAATCAGATCTGTGATGGATAAGGGATTTACTATGTATTCTATTTTATTCTTAGCTAATATAAATCTTCCCGTATATTCAAAAGCTATTATGCCTGAAACAAGAAGTTCAAATTTCATTATTATAGGGTGCAGTTTCCAGTGAAAACCTTTTATCTCATCATAAAGCCCGAATATTATGGAGAGCATTAAAAAGCTAAAGGAGATGCTCTGGTAAATGACGAAAACTTTTGATCTATCGTTTTCAAGGATCTCGTAAAGTAAGGATTTTAACATCTTTTAGTTAAATTCTATCGTCCCGAGCTGTATTTTATTAAGGTTTCCCTTCTGTGTGCGAGAAGATTCAGAGAAAACTTCAAATTATCGTATAGATTTATAGAATAGTTATCCCAAAAGACACAAGTTCCCGCAAGGCAAAAATACCCTCCGCTGCGAGGGAACAGCTGTTCAGCTATAAGCAGAGGATAGTTTCCCTTGTTGGACTCAGCGGTATCTTCAGCTCGAACAACTACTTTTATATCGGGGGTAAGCGGTTTAATTGAAGCACAGCAAGCAAGAACTATTTTATTTACATTATTCTTATATCTTCTTATTTTAGAGGTAACTAAGAAATACCTATCACCTTTATGGTTATTTACTTCGTCTATAACTTCATCGTCGTTTAACTCCATACCGAAACGGCGAGCAAGGGTATTACACGTATCAGCTATACGATCTTCATTTTTGTAATATCCAAGAAGTATTACCTTTTTACCTTTTTCTTTTACAAGTATTTCTACTTGTTCACCTTCTTTCTCCGTAAAGGGAATTTCAGGGTAATTAAAAACAATAGTATCGTATTCCTCCAGTTTATTCCAGCTGTTCACTTCTTCTATCTTTAATCCCTTTCTATGAGCTTCCTTTTGTAGAAAGGAAAAGTAATAATAATCTGTTACAGTAAACTCCTGATGGGTTATACTCCAACCCACTTTTGTAACAAACATAGTTAAAATTATTATTTTACTTAAACAATGAACGCTTAGCCTTAAAATAGGGTTAGAGTATGCACGAGTTTATAGCAACGGGGTTTTACGTGGGAAGAATAGGTTTTGCACCCGGCACCCTTGGAACTCTCTTGGGAATTCCTATTGTTTATCTTTTTTCTTTCAATCGCTGGACTTTAGTAATAGCACTAATAGGTGTGTTCCTAATAGGTCTTACAACTTCTAAATACGTCATAGAAACTAAAGCTCAAAAAGATCCAGAAGAAGTTGTTATAGATGAAATTGCAGGTTATATAGCTTGTTTCCTATTAGTAGAACCTTCATTTAAAACGTATGTGCTTGCCTTTTGTCTATTTCGTGCTGTAGATATTCTAAAACCCTTTCCTGTAAATCTGTTTGAGCAACTTCCGAGAGAATACGGCGTTATGCTTGATGACATAGCAGCAGGGATACTAACCTCTATTGTTCTTTTTCTCCTGCTAAAATAAAACTGATGATAATAAGAATAGCTCACAGTCCAGATTCTGACGATGCTTTTATGTTTTACCCCCTTGTGAAGGGATTAATAGACACAGGAGAATTGGAGATTGAACATGTTCTCTGTGATATAGAGACTCTGAACAGAAAAGCTCTTAAAGGAGAATATGAAGTATCAGCAGTATCTTTTCATGCATATCCTTACATAGCGGATAAGTATTTGATACTTCCCAGTGGAGGAAGTGTGGGAGACGGATATGGTCCCGTTGTTGTGGCACGCCGTAACTTACAAAGCTTAAAGGGTATAAAAGTAGCCGTTCCCGGTAAACTTACCACAGCCTATCTCGTCTTAAAACTCTTTGAACCTGAAGTTAAAACAGTTGTAGTGCCTTTTGACAGGATAATTCACAAAGTAAAAGAAGGTGCAGTTGACGCAGGACTTGTGATACATGAAGCTCAACTCTCTTACAGTAAATACGGACTTATCAAAGTAGTTGATCTTGGCTTGTGGTGGAAAACTGAAACTGGTATGCCCCTTCCCTTAGGGTGTAATGTGATCAGAAAAGATCTCGGAAGTGAAACTATAAAAAAAATGGAAGAGCTTATGCGCAGGAGTGTAGAATACGCGCTCGCTCAAAAAGAAAAAGCTCTTTCTTACGCTCTGGAATACGCACGGGATTTAAGGGAAGATCCGATAAAGACTTTTAAATTTATAAGCATGTATGTAAACAGTAAAACCGTTGACTACGGTGAAGAAGGAAGAAAAGCAATTAGATTTCTCTTAGAGCTTGGTAGAGAAAAAGGAATAATAAAAACGGAAATCCCAAAAAAGATCTTTTCTGATGAGAGGATTTGAAACACCGTGCTGCGGAAGAACAGAGAACTTGCTTACATTTTTGAAAAGATAGCGGATATCCTTGAGTTCTTAGGAGACAATCCTTACAGAATAGGATCTTACAGGCGTGCGGCTTCTCTTATTTCTGAACTTCCGGAAGACATAGAAGATCTTTACCGATCAAGGAAACTTGAATCTCTACCCGGTATAGGAACTTCTATTTTTCTTAAAATAGAAGAATTTCTGAAAACAGGCACTGTAAAAAAGTATGAAGATTTAAGAAAGCGTGTTCCTGAAGATCTTTTAGAGCTTATGGAAGTTCCCGGTATAGGACCTAAGACATTAAGGAAAGTACACAGGGAATTGAACATCAAAACACGGGAAGAATTTATAAAAGCTTTAAAAGAAGGCAAACTAACCAGTCTTTCTGGCTTTGGGGAAAAGAAGGTTGAGAATATTCTTAAAGGCTTGGAGATATGGCAAAAAGCTAAGGAAAGAATGATCCTTATAGAGGCTTATATCTTAGGTAAAGACATTGTGGAGTATCTCAAAAAACTAAAGGAAATAATTAACATTTCAACAGCAGGTAGTTTGAGAAGAATGAAGGAAACAGTAGGAGATATAGATATACTTGTATCTGCTTACAGAAAAGATTGGAAAAAAATTCATGAATTTTTCGTCAAATATCCCGAGATATTGAAAATTCTCGCAAAGGGAGAAACTAAATCAAGTGTAGTTTTAAAAAACGGCAGACAAGTAGATCTGAGAACAGTAGAGCCTGTTAGCTGGGGAGCAGCTCTTCAGTATTTTACCGGTTCAAAGGAACACAACATAAGAATAAGGGATATTGCTAAGGAAAAAAGTTTTAGGGTAAACGAATACGGTATTTTCAATACTGTCACGGGAGAGCGTCTTGGCGGTGAAAGAGAAGAAGACATATACACTCTGCTGGGAATGGCATGGATACCTCCCGAACTTAGAGAAAATTGGGGAGAAATAGAACTTGCTTTGGAGAAAAATTTACCATCTCTTGTAGATTACAACGGTGTAAAGGGAGATTTCCATGTTCATACCAATTGGAGTGATGGTGTAAACTCCATAGAAGAAGTTGTGCAGGCTGCTTTTAAATTAGGATACGAGTATATAGTCATAGGAGATCATTCGGAAAGTGCCAGAGTAGCTAACGGATTATCACCTCAAAGATTTAGGGATCAGTGGAAAGTTATTGAAGAACTCAATAGAATTTACAATCCAAAAGGTTTTCATATCCTAAGAGGCTGTGAGGTGGATATTCTTCCCGACGGAAGATTAGATTTTCCCGACAGTGTGTTGGAAGAGTTTGACTTTGTAGTAGCTTCCATTCACAGCCGTCTTAATCAAGATAACACCCGCAGAATAATAAGAGCTATGGAAAATCCTAATGTAAATTTGATAGGACACCCTACGGGTAGGCTTACAGGACAAAGGGAAGGTTATCCTTTGAATATGGAAGAGATTATCAAGGTAGCTTCTGAGACAGGCACAGCACTTGAGATAAATTCCTTCCGAGCTGATCTGTCACCAGAGAACGTAAGGCGCTGTGTTGAAAAAGGTGTCAAACTGGCTGTAGTTACAGACGCTCATTCAATAGCTCACTTACCCTATATTACAGTAGGAATAGGTCTTGCAAGAAGAGGCTGGGCTACTAAGGAAGACATACTAAATACTTACAGCATTAAAGATATCAAAGAATTCGTCCGCCTTAAAAGAAAACGTTAAAGTGTAGCGGGCTATGCGCCCGCTTTAAAGTTTAGACTTATTCAAGAATCTCAAGAACCACCCTCTTTCCAGTTTTTCTCCCCATGGCGGACAAAAGAGTTCTCAAAGCTCTCGCTATCCTTCCTTGCTTCCCTATGACTTTTCCAAGTTCAGAAGGATCTACCCTCAGTTCAATAACTATAGTCTTTTCTCCTTCAATTTCTGTTACCTGAACCTTATCTGAACTATCTACAAGTGCTTTAGCGGTTGTTTCTACAATATCCTTCATTGCGCTCATTCATGCACCTCCTTGGTGGTTTTCTTCCTTAGCACCCAGTAATCACCTGATCTTTTCAGTTCAGTGTTTTCAGGGATTATTTCCCTAAGTAAATTCATAGATTCAAAAATAGCTTTTACCCTCCCCGCTACCTGAGCACCCTCTAAAAGCCATTTTTTAATTTTTTCAGGCTTTATTTCCAAAAGAACTTTCCTTTTAGGATCGTAAGTTCCAAGTATATCAATGTAGTTACCTTCCCGTGGGGACTTCGCATCCATAACGACTATCCTGAATATAGGATAATTCCTCCTACCGAAACGAGCTAATCTTATCCTTATAGCCATTCTATGCCTCCGATGTAATCTGAGCTAACTATTATACATCAGGATCTTATTTTAAACTTTTTTAAAATTTTACAGTAGGAGTTTTTTATATGCTAACGGGATTAAAGGATCATACTGTAGTCGTGGGACTTAACAGGGTCAGCTTCAGCACAATAGAAACCTTGAAAAGCTTAGGAGAAAAAGTAATAGCCGTGGAAAAAAACAGAAAAAAAATAGAGGAGTTTAAAAAACTTTTTCCCGCTGTAGATACAGTAGAAGGAGATGCAAAAGAGGAAGAAATTTTAGAACTTGCAGCACTGAAGTATGCTAAGAGAATCTTAATAAACACCTCTTCTGACAGCGAAAATATGTTTATAACAGTTACAGCTCGCCAACTTAATCCGAAAATATTTATATGTTCAAGAGTGGTTAAGCCCGAAAATGAAATTAAATTAAAAAAGGCAGGAGCTGATACCACTTTCTTACCAGAAGTTCTCAGTGGTAGATCAGTAGCTTTATCTCTTCTTAAACCTGAAATTGCGGAATTTATCCGGGAAGTCTTGCTTTCGGAGAACACTCCTTATCTTTTAGAAAGTGTTGAAGTATCAAAAAAATCGTCTTTAAATGGCAGAATGCTTAAAGATTTTTACAATGAAGAGATTTTTGGTCTTTTACTTGCTATTGTGAAAGAGGGAAGAGTTTTTTTGAATCCTAAAAAATCTATGACAATAAAAGAAGGAGATAAACTGATAGTTTTGGGTAATTTGGAACAGATTGAAAATCTTACAAGCGCCTTGACTATTTAAGAAGTAAAGGCTTCTACACTGTCCTGTGCGTATTTAAAATGGCTTTCAAGTTCCTTTTCGGAGAATCCCAGCTTGGAAGCGTAATTCTTTAACTCGTCTTTATCCAGCAAATCAAGTATTTTTAAATACTTTTGAAGTTTTTCATCTTTAAACAGAACTATAACTTCCTCTGGTAGTTGGAGAGAATTGAAGAAAACTTGTGGTCTGACGCCGAAAGCTTCAGGCATTTTATAAAAAAGTCCTACTAAAAAAAGTCTATCCTTAGGATAGGATACCAGTTTTCGGGAAAAGCTTTCCAGCAGAAAAGCGTTAAAAAGCATCTTCTTTATGAATTTTATAAAAGCTGGATCTTGTCCGAAAAACTGAGACATCCACACAGCTATCAGAAACTTTTTCAAATTTTCAAGTCCTAAGTAATTTATGGCGTTTTTAATAGATTCTATTTCTCTTCTGTGAGGAAACAGTGGAGAGTTTACATACTGAAGTAGTTTCGTTACAAGAGCCGGATCCCCTTTTATTATCTGAGCGAGTTCTTCTACAGAGGGATCTTCCGATAGCATGGAAATCAGCTTGGAGACAGCGGATTGCATATGTTTAAGAGAATTAATCATTAAAACGTCTTCGTATTCTCCTTCACAGATAAAATCGTATTCAAAAAGTGGTTCCGCACCGCACCATATAATCAGTTTTTCGGAGGGTTTTATTTCACCGCTTATTAAAAATACATAGTCTATGTAAGATTTGAATTTTAAAAGTATATCTCTGTTAGAAATAAGTAGGCTTTCATGAATAGAAAACAGGAATCCAAATTCTTGATAGTGTCTGAACAGATCTTCCATTATATTTAAGTGCTTTGAAGTCAACGCCTTACGTGGAGGAGTTAAGTTAAGTATAAACTTTGTTCCGTTAAGGACGTCTATAACGGAACGTGAAACTATAACGTCTATCGGAATGTCTATCAGTCCACGCCTATTACCTAAGAGCTTTTCTTCAACTTCAGGAGAGTAGTTTGCTACCAAGTGTAAAATCAAACTACTGGTTTCTACAGGCTCCCTATCTTCTTCCCATTTATCTATCCATATCCTATAGAAGGCTATGTCACCGTAACTGTCTCTTATGTTTTGTCTTTTAAAAATAAAGGAACTCAGTTTTATATCCATTTTCACACCTCAGCTGCATATTTCCTTCAAATCTTCTAAAAACTCTTTTATCATTTTCAGATAACTTTTATATCTTTCGCAACTTATCCTTCCCTTTTTAAGAGCTTCCTTTACAGCACAACCCGGTTCTCTTACGTGGGCGCAATCTAAGTAACGGCAGTTGTATCTTGTGAATTCTCTAAAATAGAGAGGTATTTCTCTTTTTCTTACAAATTGAAGAGGTTCTACCTTAGAGAAACCGGGAGTGTCCGCCAAGAAGGAATTTTCGCCAAAAGGTATGAGTCGCACTCCCGTTGTAGTGTGTCTTCCCCTACCTCTTTTCCTGCTGATATCTTCTGTTTTAAGAGAAGCTCCTGTAAGAGTTTTCAAAATAGAACTTTTCCCCACGCCGGAAGGACCTGCTAGAATACATATATTTCCTTTAATGAGCTTTGGTATAAGCTCAAATCCTTCACCTGTCTTCGCACTTATGTGGACAACTTCGTATCCCGCTTCTCTGTAAATTTCTGTCCATTTTAAGAGTTCTTCTTTATCCTTTCCTGAAAGGAGATCTACCTTGTTAAAGATTATCACCGGTTCACAGCCTACACGATCGTAAACAACAAGGAGACAATCTAGAAGATAATTGTCAAAGTCTGGATTAAGGATAGTAACAATGCACAATACTCTATCTACATTGGAAACAGGAGGTCTTATAAGAACATTTTTACGCTCTTTTATCTTTTCTATGAGAAAAGTATCTTTTTCAATAACTTCACCTTCTACTCTATCACCTGCGTAGAAGCGTTCCGATTTGAATATTTTTCCTTTTGGTATTCCTATGTATTCCTTATTTTCACAAGGTAGAAAGATCTTTATCAGTTTTGCAACTCTTTCTACAACTACACCTTCTATCATTTTTACAGACATATAAGATCCAAAGGTATCTCCGACAAAGGCTCTCCTATTCCTTTCAGAACCGCTACTGTATTCTCAAGTCTTACACCGAATTTGCCCGGTATGTATATGCCGGGTTCTACAGTGAACACCATTCCTTCTTCTATTCTTCTCTTAGCTGATTTATCTTTAAAGTGAATACGTGGATATTCGTGGATTTCAATACCTATTCCGTGACCAGTGGAATGGGTAAAATACTTCCCAAAGCCTTTACTACTTATATAGCTACGAGCAGCTTTATCTATGTCACCTATCCTGTTTCCTGCTTTGACCTTTTCAAGGGCATAAAGGTGAGCGTCTTTGACCACTGTGTATATTCTTTTGAATTCAGAGGTTGGTTTTCCCAAGTAAATAGTTCTTGTGAAATCTGTGCAGTATCCCTTCCACAGTAATCCCATATCTATGAGTAAGGGAGCATTACTCTTTACTTTATCGGTAGAAGTTTCCCAGTGAGGAACAGAGGAATTCTTCCCAGAAGCTACTATTGCAGGGAAACTTTCTCCTTCAGCACCTGTTTTGAATATAAGGTTAACTATTTGTGTTCTTACTTCCCTTTCTTCCATACCAGGGTTTATTTTGTTAAGTAACTTTTTGTAAACTTCATCAGTTTTTTTACAACCTTCTTTTATGATTTCTATTTCCTCGGCTGTTTTAATAGCTCTTAAGTTTTCCAAAAAGGCTGGAAAATCTATCCACTTTACACCTTTGAGCTTTTTTCTGAATTCACAACTTACTCTGTCACTTTCATAACCTGCACATCTTATCTTCTGACTTACAAGGAGAGTTCTTACGGTTTTAAAGGTGTTTTCCTTTATAAGGATTACTTCCCAGCTCTTGAGTTGTCTTTTTGCTTTTTCGTAGTATCTTCCATCTGTTAGCAAATAAAGAGATTTTAGAGTAACCACAGCGTAAGCGTGAGTAGATTTGAATCCTGTTAGATAGAAAACATTTGGTGGGGAAGAGAATAAAAAGGCTTCCAGATTCCTTTTTTTTAACAGCCTTCTTAATTCTTCTATTTTCATCTTTTTCTCCTTTCCCTTGAAGAAGGAATACCTAAGAGTTCTCTGTATTTTGCCACAGTCCTTCTTGCTATACGAAACCCTTCTTTTCTCAAAATATCAGCTATTTCTTCGTCTTTTAAGGGAGCTTCTCCGTTCTCTGAAGTTATTATTTCTTTTATTCTTTTCATAACTTGATCTTGAGAAGCTCCACCTGCTGTTTCTCTTACAAAGAAAAATTTAAAAGGATACGTTCCCTGAGGAGTTTTTACGTATTTGGAGTTTATAATCCTACTTATTGTGGATTCACTTACACCTATTTTGTATGCTAACTCTTTTGCCATAAGAGGTTTTAGTTCTCCTTCCCCTTTGAGAAAATCTGCTTGCACTCTGATTATCTCATCTAGTATTTTTCTCAAATTTTCTCTGCGTATTTTTAATATTCTTTTAATAATTTCATATCTATTTACAAATTCTTTCAAGAACTTTCTTACTTCCCCTTTTAAGGAAGGGTAGATTTCTCTATAGAATTTACTGGGTTTTATCTCTATAAGCTCATCGTATATATACCCTATAAGCTCTCCTTCGTCCAATTCTATAACTGCATCTACCTTAGATATACGCACAGGGGCGGGGGAAGGTTCAAGGGGAGAGAGTTTTAAACACCGTAACTTCTCCTTTACCTTTGGAGGTATTTTTTCTCCTGCCAAGGCACGATCAACGTATTCCTGTAGTTTTGGATCTTCCGGATAAAGTTCTCTGATTTGGAGTTGGAAAAACTCTTTAATATTTAAAGAACATACTCCAATAGGATCTGTTTCCATTACCCGTTTGCGTATTTCTTCTACTTTTTCCTTAGAAATTCTGAGCTGGTTTGCTATATCCTTTATATCCGCCTTTAAGTATCCCCGTTCATCTGTGAAGGAGATAAGTCCATAGGCTATTTCCAAGTCTTTACCTTCCATTTCCGCTTGTAAATTTTTCATGAGAATTTCTATAGGGTTAGGTTTGTAATGCACTTCAGAATAGGTTTTACTTTCAAAAAGAGCTGGAATTTTAGGTGAAAAGTAAACGTCTTCAATAAAGGGATTTACTTCTTTCTCTTCTTTAAGGAGTTGTTCAAATTCTTTTATGGGATAAACTAAAACTTCAATATGTTGTTTAAGCATTAAATTTAAAGATGTTTTTAATCTGAGCTGAAGTTCGTGCCTTAGCATAACTGATTTTTACTATCTTCGGGAATACCAAAATTGTCTCTGATCTGCCCCTCTCCCAAAATGATGAACTTGGGAATGGTAAGTTCTTCTAAAGCCATGGGTCCCCTGGCGTGTATTTTATCGGTAGAAATACCCATTTCCGCTCCTAAACCGAATTCATTTCCATCTGTGAATCGGGTGGAAGCGTTTACGTAAACTGCCGCTGAGTCTACTTCCTTTAAGAATTTCATCGCTCTTGAATAATCTTCCGTCACTATAGCATCGGAGTGTCCGGATCCGTATTTTTCTATAAAGTTAATAGCTTCATCAATATCTTCCACTACCTTTATCGCTAAGATAAGGTCAAGAAACTCTTCGTAGTAATCAGATTCCTTAGCTGGAGCAGCTTTCACAAAGGAAAGATAGGGATTCTCCTTTATAAACTTTAAACTCTCCTCATCGCATCTTAGTTCAACACCAGCTTTGCCTAGATGATAAGCTATTTTTGGTAAGAACTCGGGAAGTATTTTCCTGTGTATTAAGAGATTCTCCACCGCATTACATACTGAGGGTCTTTGAACTTTTGCATTGTAAACTATGTTACAGGCTTTTTTAATGTCCGCTTTATCGTCAACGTATATGTTACAAACCCCTTTGTAATGTTTAATAACAGGAATTCTTGAATGTTCAACTACAGCCTTGATCAAGCTTTCTCCTCCTCTGGGTATTACCACATCTACTTTCCCTTCCATTTTGAGGATTTTCCATACTATCTCCCTTTCTGTCCTTTCTATAAACTGTATTGCCTCTGTAGGGAATCCTGTTTCCTTGGAAGCTTCTTTTAAGATTTCTACAAGTATTCTGTTGGAGTTAATGGCTTCTTTACCACCTCTGAGTATGACTGCGTTGGAAGATTTCATACAAAGAGCAGCAGCTTCTACGGTAACATTTGGACGGGATTCGTAAACTATAAAAATAACTCCTAAGGGAACTCTCATTCTACCTACTCTTAAACCGTTAGGTAATGTCCACATCTTCACAATTTCTCCGACTGGATCTGGTAATGAAGCTACATCTTTGAGGACTTTTATCATTCCGTCTATTCTCCTATCGTTAAGGAGTAATCTGTCAATAACCGCTTCTTTTAATCCTTTACTTCTGGCGAGTTCCACATCTTTGGTATTAGCTTCCTTTATTCTATTTCTACTCCCATCAAGAATCTCTGCAGTTCTAATGAGAGTTTTGTTCTTTACTTCCGTGGTTAGGGATATAAGCTTTCTCAGGGCAGATCTTGCAGATTCTACTTTTTCCAAAACATAACTCTCTGACATTTCCATGTTAATATTAAACCACTTTAATGTCATCTGTAAATAATTACAGATTGTGTTAAAATACTTCACTCCCGAAGGAGGTTAACTATGAGAGTTAAAGGTCCTTCCTCAAGAAAGCGAAAGAAGAAAATTCTTAAACTTGCAAAAGGTTACAGAGGAATGAGACACAGCTCCTACAGAAGAGCAAAAGAAGCTGTAATGCGCGCTCTTTATTACGAATACAGAGACAGAAGATTGAGAAAGAGAGAATTCCGAAGGTTGTGGATAGCAAGAATAAACGCAGCTGTAAGGCTACACGGTTTATCCTATAGTAAGTTTATGAAAGGTATTAAAGAAGCGGGCATAGATTTGGACAGAAAAATACTTGCAGATATAGCGGTAAGAGATCCAGAGACCTTTTCCAAAATAGTAGATAGAGTTAAAGAAACGCTCATACAGGCATGAAAGATATTGAGGATTTAAAAAACAAAGCTCTTGGTGATATAAAATCCGCTGACAGTCTTCAAAGACTTCAGGAAATAAAATCCCACTACTTAGGAAGAAAAGGAATAATAACTTCTCTGTTAAAAGAGATAAAGAATTTACCTGTTGAAGAAAGGAAGGAATTTGGGAAAAGGATAAACGATTTGAAATTAACCTTACAAGAAGCCTTAGGAAGAAAGGAAAAAGAACTACAGAAAAAACACTTAGAACGTTCTCTCGCGGAAGAGTGGATTGATCTTACCATTCCCTTTGAGGGAGGTTGTGGAACTCTTCACCCTATTACTCTTACTCTTGAAAGGATAGTGACTATTTTCAGGGGCATGGGTTTTACAGTGGAAGAAGGTCCTCAAATAGAGTTGGAACGTTATAACTTTGATATGTTAAATATTCCGCCTGATCATCCTGCAAGAGATATGCAAGATACTTTTTACGTAAACAAAGAAGGATACTTACTTAGAACACACACTTCTCCGGTTCAAATAAGGACAATGCTTAAAAATCAACCTCCTATCCAAATGATCGCACCGGGTAAAGTTTACAGAAGAGACGATGATCCCACTCATTCTCCCATGTTTCATCAGGTAGAGGGTTTAGTGGTAAATACAGATGCTAATTTAAAGCATATGAAGTTTGTTTTGGAAAACTTTTTAAAAAGTTTTTTTGCATCTGATTTACCTGTAAGATTCAGAGCTTCTTACTTTCCCTTCACAGAACCTTCCGCTGAAGTGGATATAGGTTGTCTAATTTGTAACTCTAAAGGTTGTAGAGTTTGTAAAGAGAGCGGTTGGCTTGAAGTAATGGGCTGTGGAATGGTTCACCCTACTGTTCTTGAAAACTGTGGTATAGATCCTGAGGTGTATCAGGGCTTTGCTTTTGGTATGGGAGTAGAACGTTTGGCAATGCTTTTCTTTGGTATAGATAATATAAAGCTTTTTTATGAAAATAATATAAGATTTCTCAAGCAGTTTTAGTAGCGCTGATTATGTAGATAAGACCTAAGAGCTTTTTCTTGATTTTTTCTGTTTTGAACCCCTTTAGTTGAAGCATATTGTCAATTTCCTGCACAGAATAACTCTCTTCTACAGAGTGAATAAAGAATTCCCATTTTTCCTTTCCGAAAATAGCAAATCCTATAGGTTTTAAGAGTGTTTTCATTAAAAAAGCTAAAACAAAAGTTCCTTTAAAACGCGCCACGTCTATTATTCCTATTTTCCCTTTATCCTGTAAAGTTCTGTGAGCTTCTTCCAAAAACTTGATCTTATCTTCTAAGTGCCTAAAGACAAGGGATAGAGTTATATTGCTGAAGCTTTTCTCTTTAAAAGGTAGCGCCTCTCCTATACCTTGAAGAAAAAAACAATCCTTACATTTTCTTTCTGCAATTTTGAGCATTTGAAAAGAGGGATCAATCCCGACTTTTAAGCCCTTGTAATCTTTACCGATTTTTACAAGAACTTCAGCGGTTCCTGTTCCCACATCTAACCAGTTACCTGAAGGATTCATCATGGAAACAAGCTCCCTCTGCCAGCTGTGAATCCTTCCCACTGTTGCCAAGTGAAGAAAGCGGTCGTAAGACTTGCTTATTTGGGAAAATACTTCTGCAACTGACTTGTATTTCATTTTTAAACTTCTGAAAGGATTTCCTCTCTTAGCTCCTGTGTCATCTGAACCATATTTTTAAGAGCGGGTTCCACCTCTTCCCACTTTCTCGTTTTCAATCCGCAGTCAGGGTTTACCCACAGAAGTTCCTTGGGAAGTATTTTCATAGCTCTTTCCAATATAAGCTTCATCTCTTCTTTTGTGGGAATTGCAGGAGAATGAATATCGTAAACACCTATACCTATTTGTCTGTCCCACCCTTTAAACCTTTCAAAGGCTTCTATTATTTCTCCTTTGCTTCTGGAGGCTTCTATGGATATAACGTCAAAATCCATTTGGTATATATACTCTATAATTTCGTTAAATTCCGAATAACACATATGTGTATGTATTTGTGTTTCCGATTTAGCTCTTGAGCAAAGCCTAAAAGCTTTAACAGCCCAGTTGAAATACTCCTGCCAATCCCTTTTCTTTAAGGGAACTCCTTCTCTGAAGGCGGGTTCGTCTATTTGAATTATTTTAATACCCGCTTTTTCAAGATCCTTGACTTCGTCAAGAAGGGCAAGAGCTATTTGGTAGGCTATTTCCTTCTTAGGCACATCTTCCCTGTAATAGCTCCAATTGAGTATAGTAACAGGGCCCGTTAACATTCCTTTAACAGGTTTATTTGTAAGGGATTGAGCGTAAGTTATCTCTTCCAAAGTCATGGGTTCTGTTCTTGAAACATCTCCGTATATTATCGGCGGTCTGTAAACCCGTGAGCCGTAAGATAAAACCCAACCGTGCTTTGTTGTCGCTATACCTTCCATTTTGAAAGCAAAGAATTCCACCATATCTGTTCTTTCAAATTCTCCGTGAACAAGAACATCAAGTCCTATGCTTTCTTGGAAATTTATAACTTTCTTTATCTGTTCCCTGATGAACTCCTTGTATTCCTTTTGGGAAATTTTTTTATTCCTGAAAGCTGTTCTTTTTTTTCTAACTTCCTCAGTTTGAGGGAAAGATCCTATGGTTGTAGTAGGAAAAAGGGGAAGATTTAAAGTGTCCTTTTGGATTTTCTGCCTTTCTTTGTAAGGGATTTCCCTTCTGAAATCTTCATCTCTTAAAGCGGTTATCCTCTTACGAACTTCCGGATTTTCCCCGAAGCTGTCTTCATACAGTTTTCCACTTTTCTTTATCTCCCCGAGAGCTTCTTCGCAGCCTCTAAGGGCATCTCTGAGAACACGCAATTCTTTGAGTTTTTCCTTTGCAAAGGATAATCTTTCCTTTAATCCTTCGGGCAGTTCATCTTCAGGTTCTACAGTCACAGGAAGATGGTAAAGAGGACATGAGTTTGAAAGAATAACACTTCCAGCTATATTCATCAGTTCTTCAACCAACTTGAGTTTTTCCTTGAGATTTGCTTTCCAAGGTTGTCTACCGTTTATTACGCCTGCTATAAGCCCTTTGTCCGACGGGAATCCTTTTTCCCTTATATTTTTAAGGTTTTCCTTATTAGAAACTAAATCTAAATGAAACGCTTGGACGGGAAGAGATATATACCTTTCATAGTCTGAAACGCTGTCGTAATAAGTAAACAAACCTATGCTGATCCCTTCCGAGGAGAGTTTTTTGTATATGGCTTCTACAATATCCCACTGCCAGTTTTCTGTATCAAGAACAAGAGCCGGTTCCTCCAGATGAACCCTGTGGCAACCTGCTTTCTTAAGTGCCTTAAGAACCTGCAGATAAACATCACTTAGTTTATCCGATAACCTTTCAAAGGTTTCTCTGTTTTCTATTTTTCCTATCTCGTAGAGCGGAAGAATTCCTTCCTTTTTTTTCAAAACTTTTGAAAGCCTCAAGAAAGTAAAAGGTCCTATTATGTGAGGGACGGTTTCTATATCCCCTTCTTTAAAAAAACTGTATTCATTTAAGGGTTTGTTTATGAACAGATAAAATTCTTCTTTTTCTATTTCCGGAACAAGATAGTGGTAATTGGTGTTAAACCATTTGGTCATTTCAAGAGCGTTTTTACCTCTTGCCATTTGAAAGTAAGTCTCCATTCCTTTATAGGTTCCGAATCTCTCAGGAATAGCACCTACCATGAGAGCTGTGTCAAGCATAAAGTCATAGTAGGAAAGCTCATTACAGGGAATCATATCCACATTTGTTTTATACAGCTGTGTTCTCCATAGGGCAAGGTTACGGAATCCTCTGTGAAGTTCCTCTTCAGAAATTTTTCCTTTCCAGAAATCTTCAAGAAGCTTTTTAAATTCCCTTTTCTCTCCTATTTTTGGAAACCCAAAAGCTATAGCTTTCATTTCTAAACCCCCATATCCTTTGCCTGTTCATCTGTTAAACTCCTTTCCTGATCTTTACGTTTTTGAAATTCAGCTCCGCATTTATCCAATAGTTCTTTCAATCTAACAGGAGCTTCTGTAAGAGGTAAAGAGGAATCGTATATTTCTCCTTTTACCCCGCATTCTTTAAAAGCTTCGTAGAGCATTCTGAGCCCTTTTTCAGCTTCTGGTCCGTTTCTTCTTACAACCCATATCCAGTCGGGATTTAACTTACCTTCCTTTTTCAAATCTCTTATTGCATTGGCTACACCTTCCCCCAGTGTTACATCAATTCTTGTGTTGTTAGCTGTGCCACCGCATACTAATACACCTTTTATTCCCGGCTTTGAAAGTATTATTCTGGTTATCCTATACATCTTTTCGGCGGGGGGATTACCTCCTATGTCAGTGAAATTGGCGGGGTTTAAACCTATAGCGTATGTGGTTTCTATGGTTACTGTTGATCCTCCCCCACCGAAGGTCATCATGGCTATGTCTCCTTCCATCTCTACGTATGAACCTGCTTTTCCTCTATGATCGTTCTTATCTATCTCGGCAGCTGCGATTTCTCTCTCTGTGGGAGGTCTTTTTAAAGCTGTTCTTACACCGTATATCTTTGAAGGAGGCACAGAAGCGTCATCGTCTATTTTTACAACAGCGTCTAAGGCTCTTACTCTTAGTTTTCCGTTTATGTCAACTATCGCTAAGGGGTTTATCTCCAAGAGCCTGGCTTCCGCTTCCCAAAAAGCTACATACATATTCGCTATGACTTCCGACAGTTCCCTCAAAACAGAAATAAGTTCATGAGGAAATCCTAAGCTAAGCAAATAGTTTCTGACCATGTGAGGATAAAGTCCTTTCAAGGGATCTACTGGGAAAATCCCTATCTTGTCGGGAGGCACTTCTTCTATATCCACTCCACCTTCCAGAGATAGTGTAAGAACCGGTCCTCTGGTTTCAGTAGAGTATGTAATAGAAGCGTATATTTCTTTTACTATATTTGCTTTCTCAACTACAAGAACTCCCACTGGTTTTTCGCCGTAAACGGGATAGTCCAAAAGGGATTTTATTTCCTCAAGAGCTTCTTCCGCAGAAGAGCATAGCTTAACAGCACCGGCTTTACCTCTTTTACCCACAAGAACCTGAGATTTTACAACACATTCCCCCAATTGATTCACAAAATTCTTAACCTCTTCTGAGATATAATCCACAAATAGATACTTAGGGGTAGGTATTCCGTATTTTTTAAAAATCTTATCGTAGGCTTCATATTCGTAAAGATCCATTTCCCATTCCTCCAGAGAGAATTTCCATAGAATTATAGCCTGAGACTAAGCTGAAGGGAACAGTCTTGTGTTATTCTGAAAAAAATGATAGATGTAGAGTCTTTTTTACGTTTTTATGTAAAGGAAATCAGCGTTGAGAGAAATGTCCTTATGGCTTATGAGAATCTGATAAAGACTCAAAGGTTTATAGAAGATTTCCTTACGGAAAACGGTTACAGAGTAGAACTTCAACACTATACAGTGGAAGAAAAGAAAGTAGCAAACTTATGGGTTGAATTAGAAGGATTTTCTAACGAGATAATTGTAGTTGGAGCCCATTACGATAGTGTGCTTCATTGTCCCGGTGCGAATGACAATGCTACGGGAGTGGCGTGTTTACTTCTTTTAGCAAAGAAGCTCAGGAAATGTAAATTCAGAAGAAGAATACGCTTTGTTTTTTTTGTAAACGAAGAACCTCCTTTTTTTCAAACACCTAAAATGGGAAGCTACGTTTATGCTCAAAGTATCAAAGGAGAGAATATTACAGCTATGCTGAGTCTTGAAACGCTCGGGTATTATACTAATAAACCTAATTCTCAGGATTATCCTCTTAGTCTAATTTTCAAAATGAAATACCCTTCAACGGGTAATTTTTTGGCATTTGTATCAAATCCTATGTCTTCTAAGTTAATGAAAAGAGCCTTGGAGCTTTTCAAACAATCCGTTTCTTTTCCCACAGAAGGAGGAGCATATCCGGAATGTATTCCCGGTGTAGGTTGGTCTGATCAATGGTCTTTTTGGAAAATAGGAGTCCCTGCTGTAATGTTAACGGATACAGCTCCCTTCCGCTATCCCTTTTATCATTCTTCAGAAGATACCCCCGATAAAATCAACTACCCTGCTTTGGCAAAGATCTACACGGGTATAGAAAGTATTGTGAAAGGGCTTGCTCAGGACAAGGTATCTTACAAGTAAGCTCAAAAATTTTCTCTACGGTTTTCTTAGATAAACAACCTTCCCTATATACGTTTTTCCTTAAATCCACCACCGTTGAAGGTCTTCCGTAACAACTCCCGCCGTCTATATACAGATCCACCTTTTCTCCAAAGAAAGCTATTGCTTCTTCCACTCTACGAGCGGGAGGTTTTCCCTCTTGGTTAGCACTCGGAGCTACTAAGGGTTTATCAAGAAGCATTAAAAGTTTGCGGACAAATCCTTTTTGTGGAACTCTCAAAGCTACTGATTTGATTCCTAAGAAGTAAAAGAGCTGTGAAGATTTTCCAAGCACTACTGTAAGCCCGGGAAAGCTTAAAAGTCTTAAGATCCTGTAATCCAGTCTCCCGCATAGCTTTTCCGCCCAAAGGGTATTTGGAATCAAAACTATGAAAGGTTTCCTTGATGGTCTTCTCAGTTCGTAGAGTTTTTCAACAGCAGTATAGGAAGTTGCATCTGCCAGTATTCCGTATAGGGTGTCAGTGGGAGCAACTATAAGTCCTCCTTTTTTGATAATATCTGCTCCTACTTTTATTGCGTAGGGATCATTCTGAGACAGAACCTTTGAGTTTACTTTTTGCATATTCCATAAGACCGCCAGCTTTGAGAATTTTTTGTAATTCTTCGGGAAAACTCGTTGCTTTAAATTCCTTACCGGTTGATAAGTTAGTTACTATTCCCTTTTCTAAATTAACTTCTATCTCATCACCGTGTCTTATCTCTTCTACCGCCTCAGGAGCTTCTACAATGGGCAATCCTGTATTTATAGCATTTCTGAAAAATATACGGGCAAAAGACTTAGCTACCACAACAGGGACACCCGCATACTTAATAGCTATGGGAGCGTGTTCCCTTGAAGAGCCAGAGCCAAAATTTTTTCCCGCAACTATTATATCTCCTTCCCTGTGTTTATAGGCAAAATCGGGATGTTCAGAATCTTCCATGACGTGCTTTGCCAACTCGTGGGGATCTGAAGTGTTCAAATAACGAGCGGGAATTATTTGATCTGTATCCACATTATCCCCAAACTTCCAAACCCTTCCCCTTATAACCGTTTTCATAGCTAAATTATAACACAGACATGTAATATCTCCGATTAATCTCCAAGACTGTTGAATTTTCTGACAGATTCTCTAAAATTAAATGCAGGAAACATGCTCGGTTATATACTGTCTGGATTTGTAGGTATAGGTATAGCTCTTGCAGGAGGGAAGCTCATGAAAGTAGAGAGTCAGGCTTTCAGGGAGGGAGAGGTTATTCCTATAAAATACACCTGTGAAGGGGAGGACCTATCCCCGCCTATAAGCTGGTCGGAAGTTCCCGCTGGCACAAAGAGTTTCGTTTTGATAATGGACGATCCAGATGCACCGATAGGAACTTTTACGCATTGGATAGTTTATGACATTCCCCCCGATATTAGGAGCTTAAGAGAGGGGATACCGAAATCCGAAAAAACTGGAATTTTTAAACAAGGACTTAACGACTTCGGTTTTACAGGTTACGGCGGACCATGTCCTCCTAAGGGACACGGTTATCACAGGTATTTTTTTAAAGTTTTTGCTCTGGATTTAAACACGTTGGATCTTCCCGCTTCCGCCAACCGAAGACAAGTGGAAGAAAGAATGAAGGGTCACGTTATAGGTGAAGGTTACTTAATGGGTAGGTATAAGAGAGATTAAATCTCTGGGTAAACCTGGGTAGCTCTCCACAAGTTTACCTTTTTTATCAAAAATCAAAGTAGCTGGTAGGAAAACAAGGGTTACCCTTTGAGCGAATTTTCCCTTTTCGTCACTGAGAATTTCGTAGTTGGGTTTGATCTTAGTCTTTTTCAAGAAAACCTTAACGTCTTGTGGATTCATCATAACAGCTATTGAGATAAGTTGTGCTTTATCTTTTATCTTGGGATAAAGAGTAATTAATCTTTTCATATCTTCAGTATGACCAATACAAGTTCCACTCCACACGTATACAACAAGCGGTTTATCCCTGTATTCAGAAAGATATACCTTATTTCCTTCTATATCTGAAAGCTCTATATCGTGAATCCCTTGAGTGCAAGAAAGGAAAAGTGTTAATATCAGAAAAAGTAACTGAATCATCAACGCACAGATCTACCCTTGCGCACAGTTCCTTCAGCAATTATACTTCCACTTTTGCGGAACACAAATTTTAACTTAACTTTTTCTCCTTCACGAAGAGTTTTTTTCAAGTTTATTAACATCACATGCATACCCATTGGCTTGAAAGTAACCGTCTGACCAGGGGGAATTATTACTTCTTTCACTCTTCTCATTCTAATAATGCCTTCCTTTACTGAGGATATATGGATTTCTGCAATTTCCGCAATTTCACTTTCCACTTTTATCAAATAATCCTCTTCATCTCCAGTGTTCTTTATTTTCAAAAAAGCAGCGCTCATAGTAGAAACAGGAGGGACTTCCCGCACCCATAGATCCTCAATAACTATATTCGGTTGGGAAAAACTCAAGCTCAGGATAGTAAAAATGAGAAGAACAAAACCCATATTAGCCTCCTATAAGAGCTTCTTCAGATCCTCAGCTATTAGATCAGGTTTTTGCCTGACACTGGGATAAATCAGTTTTAACTTTCCTTTATGGATAAGGTATATAAGTGCTGTATGATCTACTAAATACCCTCCCTTTGAATCACTTTCAGTTTTGCTGTAGTAAACCATGTAGTCTTTGGCAATCCTTTTAATGTCTTCTGAAGAACCGCTCAAGCCTATGAAAGATTTGTGGAAGTATTCCGCATAGCGCTGACTTATTTCAGGTGTATCCCTTTCCGGATCTACGGTTATAAACAAAACTTGTATTTTTTTTCTATCTCTTTCGGGTGTAAGTTCTAAGGTTTTTGCAAGCACCTGCAAAGCAGCGGGACACACATCAGGACAGTGGGTGTAGCCAAAAAAGATAAGAACTACTTTATCCTTAAAATCAGAAAGGCACAGCTTTTCCTCCTTTCCTTCTTTCCAACTTTTAAGGCAGAATTCAGGAGCGGGTTTATCGTAAAGAGTTCCGTTAAATTTTTCTTTTTTTTCACAAGATAAAATTGTTGTCAAAAGCAAGGAAATGATTACTAACTTAAGAATTCTCATGAGGATAAAATATAATCCCTCTCAGAGATCAGATCAACTCCACATTCAAGATTCTCCGCCCACTGAAGAAACCTATCAACGAGATCCTTTCCCATGAAAAGAGCCCCGTGCTGGGGAGCTATAGCGTCCACTTCTAAGTGTCTTATTGCCTGCACCCAGGCACGCATAGCTCTATTTGAAGCCATATACCTTTTATGGAACTTCTCTATGTAGCGAATATGGGAATCAAAATCCTTGACAAAAAAATAGTCCTGTCCAAGAGAAGCACCTAGGTCTCCCGAAAACAGAATTTTGGAAACAGGATCGTAAAGTTGGAAGTTGCCCGGAGAATGAAGAAAGTGAGCGGGCAATATCTGTAACTCACAATCACCGCCTAAGATAAGGCGCAATCCTTTATCCCCTATAGTTTTCACTCTACCCTCCATCTTAGAGTCTAAACCAAAGTGCGGTAGAAAACGCACCCAGAGTTCTGATATATACGCCACAGCGGGAGTAGTCATAAGCCAGTAGTTAATACCAGCTACTACATCGGGATCTTGATGGGATAGGAAAATATACTTTATTCCCTTAGGTCTGAAAATAGAGCATATATCGGAGTATAGCTTAGATTGAACTTTATGCCCTCCTGGATCTAAAAGAATAGCCTCATTTCTGTGAATGATCAGGTATTGATTAGCTTGCACCGCACTTGCGGGTGTTAGTTCCTCAAAGAGATATACCTTATGATTTACAGATTCGTAAATCAACTTACCTCCCATCGTCGCCCTCCTGACGAGATTTAAAGCTATAAACTTAGTAAATGACATTTTACCATTAAGAAGTGTATGCAAGTAAAGCTTATTCACAGCAGTATGTTTTGAAATTACCCTTCGAGCGATAGTAATATTTGTAAGGTGAGATATACTGGTGTGGATAAGGGTAAAACTTATAGTATTGAGTATTCCTTCTTCAAAAGGGAGTGGAAACCTTCCGGTAGAGTCGGTAGAAAAATATACGTAATTCCTTCCAGTTTAAGCTTTGTAAAGAAGGAAGAAACTGATATAAAGGATCTTCAAGATCTGAGAAGATTTTTAAGTATTGAAATTGAAGAAAAATTCGGTGATGCTCTTTGGGATGTCAGACTTGAAGAGGGTAAATACTGTCTTACTATTTTCAGGAAGTTTTTGCCACCTGAGGACTTTTATGCTCTTGATGCTGAAGTATTTGCACTGGCAAGACTTTCTAAGGTTTTGAAGGAAAAAGATTGCTTTGTGTTAGATCTTGGCAAAGCTAAAACAACATTAGTTGAAATAAGAGATGGAGAGCTTATATCCTACAGGGTGGTTCTAAAGGGTGGTGATTTTATAGAGGATTTCGTCTCTTCTAAGTTGGGAATAACAAAGGAGGAAGCCAGAGACATTAAGTTTAAAGAAGGGGTTGCAAATCCGCAAGTGCGAACCGCTTTTGAAAAAATACTACAATCTCTTAACAAAAATTTAAAAGAAGAAAAAGTTCTTTTAAGCGGAGGACTCAGCAAACTCAAGGGGATAGAAAGTTATATAGGAAAACCATTAAAAAACCCGTATGTTGATCCTGAACTGAACAGTGCCTTCGGAGCTTCACTTAAATACATATATAGGGATTGTTCTCCAGATTTCAGAAGAGATGAACTTTCATCTAAGGAAATAAAGTGGATTGCTGCGGTGGCAGGCTTTTCTTTTGTTCTTTTCCTTCTTTCTAATGTAGCTATTCACTTATTAGAGAAACGTATTGTAAAAAGTATAAGAGAAATTGAAAAAAGAGAATTTAAAAAAGTTTTTCCTGAACTTCCTCCTATAGCTGTGAGAGATCAAGTCAAAAGCATAGTAGAAAAAAAGCAATTTCCACTAACGGAAAAGTTTCTGATGTTAGCCCCTTATCTTGAAGAAGGAATAAAAATATACAAAATTCACTATGAAAAAAACATATTGAGGATAGAAGGTGAAGCAAAAAGCAAGGAAAATCTATCCGCATTGGAGATAAAGAAACTAAAGAAACTTAAAGAAGGTGGTTACGAATTTGAGATTGAAGTAAAATGAGATACTTAAATAAATTGCATGTGCGTATTTTGATAATAGGACTTACTCTTTTTTATGTAATATATACACTGCCTATACTAGCAGAATTCAGGGATAAGGTAACAAGGGAATATTTCAAACACAAGGAGTTTCTTTTTAAACTAAAAAACGCTCCGCGTGATTTGAAAAAACCTGCTCAAGAAGCTGAAATTGAAGAAAAACTAAAAAATTTGGGACTTAATATAAAGGCAATTTACAGAACAGATTCAGGAGTAGAAGTAACTTTAAAAAATCTTCACTGGAATCGTATACCCTATATAATTCTCCTCCTTGAAAAGCAATACGAAATAGTAAGTTTTAGTGCAGTAGATAATACAGGTAAAGGACTCTTTGAAGTTAGAATAGTTTTTAAATAGAAACTAAAAAAAGATAAAATCTGTAAACTACAAAAGAAGTAAGCCAAGCTATAAAAAAACTGTAAATAAGAAATAAAAAAGCTTTAATCCTACCAATTTCACGCATCATAACCGCAAAAGTTCCTAAGCAAGAGGTGTATAGAAGAATAAAAATCATAAAGGATAAAGCGGAAGCTGGATTGAACTTTTCCCTTAAAATTTCCCTTAAAGAATCTTCTTCTTCTTCTACTTCAAAGGTGGTTATTTTTAAAGTAAAAATAGATCTAACAGCTTCAAAAGTAGCCTCTGCAAATGCTTTTAATTGTTCTACGGAAGCTTCAACTATTTTAAAATCCTCTTTCCTCTGGATATCTTCCGTAGCTGTGTATATAGTTCCCATTGAACTAAGCGCAATTTCACGTGCTAAAAAGGCGGGGATCAAAGAAGTTGTAGCTCTCCAATCACTTATACCTATAGGTTCAAAAACAGGAACAAGGGATTTCCCGATAAGTGCCGCGATACTCTCAGACGGATTTTTCACTCCCGGTGGACTGTTAAGAAGAAGCCATATCAAAAGGGACGCTCCAAATATAAGCGTTCCCGCTCTGTAAAGGAAATCCTTAAGATGAGCCCAAGTTATGGTGAATACAGATTTAATGGAAGGCAGTCTATAAGGAGGCAATTCCATAACAAAATGAGAAAGGACTCCTCTATAAAGTGTTTTCCGCAGAACAAAAGCAGTAATAAGAGCTATGAAAATACCTAAAATATACAAAAAGGTTAAGATAATGGCAGGGTTGTCTTTAAAAAATAAAGAAATAAAAAAGGCAAAAACAACCAAGCGAGCAGGACAACTCATAAAAGGAATCATCACTGTAACAAGAATCTTGTCTCTAGTAGATTCCATCGTTCTTGTAGCTATAATAGCCGGCACATTACAGCCGAACCCTAATATAAGAGGAATAACGCTTCTTCCGTGAACTCCGAGCTTATGCATAAATCTGTCCATAAGAAAGGCAACTCTCGGAATATAACCTGACATTTCCAAAAAGGTTATTAAAAAATAAAGGGAACCTATAAGAGGAGTAAAGGTCAGGACAAAACCAACACCGCCTATTACCGCTTCAGAGAAGAATCTTTGAAACCACACAGGTAGAGGTAGTGTTTCAAGAAAGTTATAACTTAAGGGTGACAGGAAATCATTTATGAAACTATCAATCCAATCAACAAAAGGTGAAGAAAAATCAAAGGCAATTTTAAAAGTTAAGTAAACCACCCCTATGAACACTAAGAAACCTGCAAAAGGGTGAAGAACTAATTTATCTATTGTATCAGTTATATCCCTTGAGACGCTCCCACTTCTTTTCAGAACTTCGGAGTAAAGTCCGTGAGCGAAGGCATAACGTTCATCTGCTACGATTTCCTGTATACTTTTACCGAATTTCTTTTCAAGCTCTTCTTTTAGACTTTTAAATTCCTGTGACTTTGAAAGAAGTTCTATTTTTAAATGCTTATTTGCTTTTGGATAACGTTTACTCACTTCACGTAGAGCCTCTTCAAAGGCGGGACTGTAGTTTACAGAATTAGGTGTTTTTCCTTTTTCATATATCTCCACAAGAAGAGGAATGATTTTATCAATTCCCTTTCCTGTTCTTCCAACGGTCTTAACCACTTTAACCTTTAAAAGTTCTTCTATTCTGTCAGAGTCTATATCCATACCTATTCTTTCTGCCTCATCAGTCATATTCAAGACGAGTATAAGAGGAATACCGAATTCCAATAATTCAGTGGTTAAAAGTAAATTCCTTTCCAGATTTGGAGTATCAACTATGTTAAGAATAACATCTGGTTTTTCATTTTTTATAAAATTTACAGCTATTTTTTCATCTTCAGAGATAGGATCTAATGTATATATACCGGGTAAATCAACAAAATGAAGGGTGTAATCCTTTACTTTGACAAAAGCTTCTTTTTTCTCTACAGTAACACCGGGCCAATTACCTACCTTAAGAGCGGTTCCCGCTAATTTGTTCAATACAGTAGTCTTACCTACGTTAGGATTTCCAGCTAAGGCAACTTTTATACTCTTTTTCATGATTATTGAATATGAAAATCAATATCAACTATAGTGTTTCTAAAACCTCAGTTTTCATCATCTATAATCTTTAAGCAACTTCTATGTATTTAGCTAAATCTTTATCTATTATAAGTCTTGAGTTGTTTAAACGAAGAAGATAAACCCTACCGTTTTTTAGAAGTAACTTTACTCTACTTCCTTCCTTAAGTCCCATTGCGGAGAGCTTTCTTATAACAGGATTGGTTTTCTCCTTTAAAAACTTCACTGTAAACTCTGCACCTAAGTTCACCGTTTCTATTCCCATAGTTCTATCCTCCGATAAACTCTGATATTAAGATACAATCTCAAAATTGTTTTGTCAAGCACAAGTTAGTGCAACATTTTAAAGGTAACTTTCACTTTTGTTCCAACCCCTTGAGAACTGCTGATTTCAATATCAGCTCCTAAGGATTCTGCTATTTTTTTGCTTATTGCAAGACCAAGTCCCATGCCCTTCTCTTCACCTTCTTTGAAGAAAGGCTCAAATACAAAAGGTAAAATTTCCCTTTTTATACCCCTACCTGTATCCCTTATCTCCGCAACAATATTCCCCGAAGTTTCCCTTAGGGTTATGAAAATACGTCCTCCTTCTCGGTTATACTTGATTGCGTTTTCAACTATGTTTCTAAAGAGCATATAAAGTCTTTCCCTGTTTGCTTTTATTCTTATAGAGATAATATCTTTTACTACTTTTAATCTTTTACTTTTCACGTTCTCTTCCAGATCCTTGAGAATATTTTCAAATAGTTCTCCAAGACAAATTTCTTCTCTTACCTTTATAGGTTCAGATTCCACAAGTATAAAAAACTTTACAGTTTTGATAAGTTTTTCAAGTTCTTCCGCTCTCTTTAAAGCTCTCTCTAATAATTCTCTGTTGGCTTCAGGTGTTGAAAGTGCAGTTTCCAACAGACCTTTTAACGCTGTTACAGGTGTGCTTAATTCGTGACTCACAGAGGCAACGAATTCCTTTTGGATTTTTTTCATCTTTGTAAGTTCGGTTATATCTTCAACTTGAAGGACCAAGGAGGAATCTCTTAAAGGCTTTATTCTATAAATACGCCCTTTATACTCCACTACTACTTCTTCTTCTTTTCCTTCAAGGAATCCGGAAACAGCTGTTATAAACTCAAGGCTTCTGAGAACCTCGTAGTATTTCTTCTTCATAAAATCCGCTAAAGATATCTCCCTTTCTATACAAAAACTGTTCACATAAGAAAATCTGCCTTCTTCATCAAGCACCATAATACCAAGCTCCAGTTTTTCTAAAATCCAGTTCATAATCTTAAAGATTAAAAACAGAATGTTAACCTTTTCTTAACAATAGAACTTCTATAATCTAAATCAAATCTTTAAGGAGGCAAAGGTAATGAAAAAGACGCTTTTAGCAGGAGTGTTTATCTCAGTAGTAGCGGTTAGTGCTTCAGAAGCCATAAACGGCGCAGGTGCAACTTTTCCTTATCCTCTCTATTCCAAGTGGGCTTATCTCTACCAGAAGGAAACTGGCATAAGGGTAAACTACCAACCCATAGGATCGGGTGGTGGTGTAAGACAAATAAGGAATAGAACAGTTGACTTTGGAGCTTCCGATGCACCTTTAAAACCCGAGGAAGCTGAGAAGTTTAAATTGGCTCAATTTCCAACCGTTATAGGTGGTGTTGTTATCTCTTATAACTTACCAGTGAAGGATTTAAAACTTAGCTCTAAAGCTATCTGTGGTATATTCCTTGGGAAGATCACTCGTTGGAACGATCCTCTTATAAAAAAGGACAACCCTCGTATTAAGCTACCCGATAGAAAAATAGCTGTTATCAGAAGATCAGACGGTTCTGGGACTACTTGGATATTTACCAACTATCTTTCAAAAGCTTGTCCCGAATGGAAGAAAAAGGTAGGATACGGAAAAGCTGTAAACTGGCCCACGGGTATAGGAGCTAAAGGAAATGAAGGAGTAGCGAATTACATAAAAAGAGTTAAAGGTAGTATAGGTTACGTAGAATTTGCCTTTGCACTTGAAAATAAACTGAAAACAGCTCTTGTAGAAAACCGAGAAGGGAAATTCGTTAAACCTTCCGTTAAAAGTTTTCAAGCGGCAGCAGCAGGAGCAGTGTGGGATCCTGCAAAGAACTTTTACGAAGTTCTAACTTGGCAAAAGGGAAAGGAAGCGTATCCCATAGCAGGTGCTACTTTTATTCTTATAGCAAAGGACTATCCTATTTCTAAAAATAAGAAGGTTATAAGATTTTTTGATTGGGCATACAAGAAAGGAGATAAAATCGCTATAGAACTACACTATGTTCCATTACCGAAAGAAGTCAAGGAGAAAGTGCGTTCTTACTGGAAAGCTCACGGTTGGTTTTAAAAATATATAATGTTCTTAAAAGTGAAGAAAAAAGAACTAATAGAGACGTCGGTTAAAACCTCCTTGGGAGCTTTTTCCCTTTTCGTGGGGCTTATCTTTCCTGTAGTAACTCTTTGTGTTCTTGTATTTGAAGCTCTGCCAGCTCTTGAGAAATTCGGGATACTTAAATTCCTTACAGGGAAAACTTGGGATCCTGTAGCGGAAGTTTTTTCCGCGCTACCGGCTATAACGGGGACTCTGCTGATTACTTTTATTGCATCTATAATAGCCTTACCTGTAAGCGTAGGAATAGCTGTATTCATTTCTGAACTATCTCCCAGAGCTCTTAAGCCTGTATTCACTACTGCTGTAGAACTCCTAGGAGCTATACCGAGCATAATATACGGTATGTGGGGACTTTTTGTAATAGCTCCCTTGATGGCTGAATACGTAGAACCTTTTCTTCAGGAAACCTTTAATTCCGTTCCCGTGATCGGTAAGTTATTTGAAGGAGTTCCTACCGGTGTAGATGCCTTAACTTCCAGCTTTGTTCTTTCTATAATGATAATTCCCTTTATGAGTGCAATAGTAAAAGACAGTTTTGAAATGACGCCGACTCTTTTAAAGGAAGCGTGTTACGGATTAGGTGCTACTAAATGGGAAGTTGTTAAAGACGTCATAATTCCGTATTCCCTACCCGGCATCTTAGGAGGGACAGTGCTTTCAGTGGGTCGTGCGTTGGGTGAAACTATGGCGGTTGCCTTCCTTACGGGCAACGTTCATCAAATTCCTACGAGTCTTTTAGAACCGTTAACTACAATAACAGTTGCAATAGCCAATGAATTTACAGAAGCGGATTCTGATCTTTACTTATCCTCTCTGTATTACCTTGCTCTTATACTCTTTGTCCTTTCTTTTGGACTCCTTATGATTGCAAGATTTCTTATCTTAGAGAGGTTGGGAAAGAAATGGAAGACAAACATTTAGAAAGGATTATCTACATAAGAAAAATAAAAAGTGTTCTTTTTCTCGGAATAGCAACTCTTACAGCTCTTTACGGTATAGTGTGGTTGGCTTGGATTCTTTTAGATGTTATAATAAACGGGATAAAGTTTTTGAATCTCACTCTGTTCTTGGAGGATCCAACTCCCCCCGGTATTGAAGGAGGGGGTTTAAAACACGCCTTTATAGGTCATTTTATAATCACAGGTATAGCTACTTTAATAGGTATACCGGTAGGGATAGGAGCGGGTGTGTTTTTTGCAGAATACGGAAGGCATTCCGTCTTTGTAAAGGCTTTGCGGAGTATAACAGATGTCATAGTTAGTTTCCCCTCAATAGTGATAGGGACTCTTGTTTATGCTCTTTTGGTTAAACCAGTAGGGCACTTTATGGGCATTTCGGGTTCTGTGGCACTTGCTCTTTTAATGATACCGGTTGTAGCTATAACCACCGATGAAATTTTAAAACTCGTTCCCAATTCTCTGAGAGAAGCGGGTTTTGCCCTTGGAGCATACCGTTGGCAGGTTATAAAGGACATATCTTTAACCGCAGCAAAAAGAGGAATACTGACAGGTATTATTTTAGGAATTGCACGTATTTCAGGGGAAACAGCACCTCTTCTTTTTACAGCCTTTAACAACAGTTTTACTACTACAAATCCACTACAGCCTATGGCTTCTTTGACGGTTACTATATTCCAATACGCCATGGGACCTTACGAAGAATGGCACAGCCAAGCGTGGGCGGCTTCTCTTGTTTTAACCTTCGGAGCTCTCTTGTTTTTTATCTTGGCAAAGACACTTATTCATTCAAGGACCAGATATGGTTAAATAGTCTTTAAAATGGATTCTAATTCTTCCCCTGTGAAGATAGAAACTAAGAATTTTAACTTTTTCTACGGAGATTTCCATGCTCTTAAAGATATAAACCTGAAGGTGTATGAAAACAGCATAACAGCCATAATAGGACCCTCTGGCTGTGGAAAGACAACACTTTTAAGAAGCTTTAACAGAATGCACGATCTTTATCCCGGTAATAGATACGAAGGGGAGATAATTCTGTATCCTGACGGACTCAATATTGTAGGAAAAGGAGCGGATCCCATAGCTATCAGAATGAGAATAGGTATGGTTTTTCAGAAACCCAATCCCTTTCCAAAATCTATATACGAAAATGTAGCTTACGGTTTAAAACTTAAAGGTATAAAGAAAAAAAGTATTCTTGATGAAAAAGTTGAAGCAGCTTTGCGATCAGCTGCTCTGTGGGAGGAGGTAAGAGACAGACTTTACGAAAGCGCCTATTCTCTGTCGGGAGGACAGCAACAAAGACTCTGTATAGCCAGAGCTATAGCACCGGAGCCTGAGGTTTTACTTTTTGATGAACCGACTTCTGCTTTAGATCCCATATCCACAGCAAAGATAGAAGAACTGGTAGTGGAGCTTAAGAAAAAGCTGACCATAGTCATAGTTACTCACAATATGCAACAAGCAGCACGTGTGTCTGATTACACCGCCTTTATGTATATGGGACAGCTTGTGGAGTTTGGTCCTACAGAGAAAATATTCACAAAGCCGACTCAACAGCTCACTGAAGATTATATAACTGGGAGATTTGGCTAAAATATTATCGCTGTCAAAAAGTAATCTGTTATGAGTATAAGCATTGAAGAAGTCACTACGGAGTTAGTAGTAGCTCTTCCTACCCCTTCTGTTCCTCCGCTGGTATAGTATCCAAAATAACAGCTTACGGAGGCTATAATAAAGCCAAAAACAATAGCTTTGTAAAGACCACCTAATATATCGTAGAATTCGGTGAGATCTATCATCTTTTGCCAGTAAAGGTATTCGTTAACGTGAAACAGTTTTGTAGCTACAAACCAACCTCCAAATATACCTGCTACGTTGGAAAGCACAGTAAGAAAAGGAACTCCAACTGTAGTAGAAAACAGCCTTGGTGTTACAAGATAACGAACAGGATTAACTGCCATTATCTCAAGAGCGTCAATTTGCTGAGTTATTCTCATAGTGCCTATACTTGCTGTCATCGCAGATCCTACACGTGCCACAACCATAAGAGAAGTTAAAACTGGTCCGAGTTCTCTTCCCATGGAAAGGGCAACAACAGCACCTATGAGATATTCGGCGTTGAATCTGTGAAAAGTGGAATAGGTTTGAAGAGCTATTACTCCACCTGTAAAGGTTGAAGTGACTAAAACTACAAGAGAAGTTTCCGCCGCTATATAGGTAAACTGGTTGACGAAGTGTTTAAGCTTAGGAGGTTTTATGAAGAAAAAGTAAACCGCTTGAAGAGCTAAAAGAGTTGCCTTTCCTACACCGTCTGCTATTTTAAGAAACTGGTTCATAGTCAAAAACTGTTTATATGTTTCAAATAAGAATTGTATCTTTCTTTGATTTCTTCTAAAAAATCTCCACCTAATTTTTCAAGTAAAGCATCTGCTAATACAAGAGCAAGCATAGCTTCCCCCACTACTGAAGCTGCAGGCACAGCGGTGACATCTGATCTTTCCTTAGCCGCCTTTACTTGTTCCTTTGTTTCAATGTCTATACTCCTAAGAGGTTTCATAAGGGTAGGGATAGGTTTCATTGCCGCACGAATTATAAGGGGCATACCGTTTGTTATTCCTCCTTCTGTTCCTCCCAGATTATTTGAATATCTGAAATATCCTTTTTTGTCATTGTATCCTATCTCATCTTGAACTTCCGATCCCCATTTGTAAGCGGATTCAAAACCCATACCTATTTCAACTCCCTTAATAGCTTGTATGCTCATTATAGCCTGGGCAATCCTTCCGTCTATTCTTTTATCCCATTGAATATGACTACCCAATCCCGGAGGAACACCTACAGCGAAAACTTCAAAAATACCCCCTAAGCTCTCCCCTTTTTCCCTTACTTTATCTATAAGTTCTTTGAAATCCTTATCCCTATCTGGATCGGGAAATCTTACTTCTGAGCTTTCCGCAAGCTCGTGTCTTTTTATAAGATCTCTTTCTTTTATAGGAGGTTTTAAATTACCTATACTCAGAACATAACTACCTATCCTTATACCCAATTCCTCTAAGAACTTTTTACATACCGAACCTGCAGCCACTCTGGCCGCAGTTTCTCTTGCGGAAGCTCTCTCTAAAATATTGCGCAGATCTCTTTGATTGTATTTTATTCCACCCGTTAGATCCGCATGACCAGGCCGAGGTTTGGAAAAAGGTTTAATAAAAACGGAGGATTCTTCCACGGACATCTTTTCCTTCCAATTTTCCCAATCTTTATTTTCTATCCATATGGCTAAAGGAGATCCGAGGGTTTTTCCAAAGCGAACTCCAGAAAGAAAACACGCTCTATCCTTTTCTATTTTCATTCTTCCGCCCCTTCCGTATCCCTTCTGTCTTCTTTCCAGATCTTTGTTTACATCTTCTTCTTTTAAGGGAAGGTTTGCAGGGATACCTTCTAAAACTGCTATAAGACCTCTACCGTGGGACTCCCCTGATGTAAGAAATCTTAAAACATGCAAAGACATTTAACTTTCTTTAGGTGTCTTGGCAGCTTTAAAAACCTTCCCCGCTTTAATACACTTTGTGCATACGTATAAGCGTCTTATACTACCGTCAGATAGTTTTACTCTTATCTTTTGAATATTAGGCTTAAACAGCCTTGGATTTCTTTTAGCTGAGAAAGTAACTTTCCTGCCGTGCATTACTTTTTTACCACACACTTCACAAACTGCCATTATTTACCTCCGAAAATTTAGAATTATAGCAAAAAGATTAGCTTAGATGCCTTTTGAAAAACCTCACAGCCATATCCCAAGCATCCTGAGCTGCTCTCTCGTTGTAAACTTCTGGTCTTTTACTGTTTAAAAAGGCGTGATTCACTCCCGCGTATACCTTGGCTTGAGTTTCTACACCGTTTCTCCATACATCTTTGAATATATCTATGACGGAATCGTTGTTAACGAATTCATCTTTTTCTGCCATTATAAAAAATATGGGAATTTTTATAGTTGAAGGATCTATTGGTATTAACTGAGGTAAACCGTAAAAGGGAACACTTGCGTCCAGAAGTTCAGGGAATTTACTGGCAAAGTAAATGGAAAGAGTGCCTCCACAGCAAAATCCTGTTACCCCGATCTTTATAGGATCCGTTTTTTCCAGTTCACGTAGATACTCAACGCTTGCTTTGAATATGAGATCAACCTCTTCCATTCTTTGCTGAAACATTTCCGTCATGAGCTTACCCGCATCTTCTGGATTGTCGGCGTTTTTACCCTTGTAAAGGTCTGGGGCAAAGGCTACGAAGCCTTCTTCGGAAAAACGATCTGTAATTTCCTTTACATTGGAAAGGGGAGATTCCAAACCCCACCATTCATGAATAACTATAACAGCAGGTCCTTTTTCCTGAGGCTCCGCAAGGTATCCGGAAATTTCCGTCCAATTACTTTCAAAGGTAACCATTCTTCCCATTTTCATTCCCTCCGATTTTGAGTATTAATTTTAAGCCTTTAAATGGACATAGGTATAGTAGAAATTATCCTCCACTCCGGAGGAGATTTTTGTTCCTTTCTCAATTATATATGAACCAAATTCTTTTTCCATCTTTTCAAGGAATTTGTAAATCAAAGGATCCTTAACACTTTTGCTGTAGAAACTTACAGCTGTAAGCCCTTCTGTTATATTTGTTATAGATCCCATAAGGTAAGATCCGCAGAAGAAGAGAATCTTACCTTCCTTTTTTTCCTCGGTAATTTGTGAGCACTCTTTTGAAATAAGTTCCTTAAGTAGATTTTTTACTCTCTCCTTCATCTTTGCAAAAAGATATAAGTTTCAGTTTACCTTGAGATACTCTAAACTCTGTAAACCTTTTTGATATTTCTTTAAGTAAATATCCCAGCGCCAGATTTCCTGTTGAGTTTACCGAAGTAACTATTCCCACTTTCTTGCTCTCTTTTTCTATGGAATCACCCTCTTTAACTTTACCTAATACTTCAAACTTCACTAGAATTCTGGGTATTCTACCTTTGTAATAAATCCTTGCTACAGTTTCCTGTCCTATGTAACATCCTTTATTCATATCTACCGCACAAGAAAGAATACCTGCTTCCATGGGAAAGAATCCTTCCCTTAGCTCCTTTCCTATTCGTGGAATACAATTCTCTATACGTATATCCTCATACTGAAATTCCTCTATTTTCCCTTCTTCGGGGAATCTCACAGCTTTAAGGTCTCCTATAAAATCATAACCTTCTAATCCTAAGCGAAGGGAATTCTTTGCAACTATAAAATTTCCTTTTTCTAAAAACTTGCCCTCTGCAGGTATATCTCCCAATTCTTTACCAACAAAATCCGAAGCTCCTTCTCCGAAAACAAAAATATGTTCTGTATTAGACGTTAGATCTTCAAAAAACACTTTAAGAGAAAGCTTGATCCTTTCAAACTCTTCAATTACTTCTTTGGCGCTTCTTTCTGTATCTAGAAGATAGTGATCACTTCTCCTGTAAACAAAGAAATCTGTAACAGGCTGTCCGTTAGGTTTCAACTGAAGATTGTAGTTAAAAGATCCCTGTCTTAAACCTTTTATATTGTTAGTTAATAAACTGTGTAGAAAATGAGTGTGTTCTTCCGCAGAAACAAATCCCTTCATCGGTATTCTGGTTTTGTAGCCACTTACTTTTATTCTGTATCTTTTAAGTTTTATCCACTTCATAACTTTATTTTATGAACTTAACAACCCAGCTTCCTCTTATATTAACTATTTCTACATTCTCGGAAAGATAACAAACACTTTCCCTGTTTATTTTATGTCTGCCACATCTGTTAACGGTATCCTTAAGCAGAACAGCGTTGGCTAAAAGTCTCATGTCCTTGTAAAGATTTCCCGATTTTATCTGTTGTGTAATTTCCTTTTCTACTTCCTCTATATTCTTTTTAAAGTGTAAGGCAAACTTTACCTGAGCAAAGTAGAGATCTTCCTTTACCTTAACCATAGTGGTAACCCTGATATCCTTCACGTCCGCAAGCCATCTGTATCGGGACAAGAGAGCTTTTTCAATATCCTTAACGGAGGGTTCCTCTGCGCAGGAAAATGCAAGTAGTGTCAATATAAGGAAAAACATTACAAATTATATATTACTTTCTTTTCTGAATAAAATAAACTACTTGCGAATTATTTGCAAATTGGTTATAATTTATATTGCAATTAAATAACATTAGGAGGTGGAAAGATGAGAAGAAAAACTCTATTAGCGGTTACGCTAACGGGGGGTTTATTTTTAATGTCAGCAGGCGCTTCTGAAGATGCTAAGCTTCTGGAAAAAGCACGTCAGTATTTTGAACCCTTACCTGAAGTAGCTCAGAGCAAAGAAAACCCTGTTACTCCGGAAAAGGTAGAACTGGGTAAGATGCTTTATTACGAACCCAGACTCTCCAAAAGCGGTTGGATAAGCTGTAATTCCTGTCACAATATAGCCACATACGGCGTGGATAATCTACCTACTTCTATAGGACACAGATGGGCATTGGGACCAAGAAACGCTCCTACTACTTTGAATGCAGCTCTGCATACTGCGCAGTTTTGGGACGGTAGAGCTAAAGATGTAGAGGAACAGGCAAAAGGACCTATTCTAAACCCCATAGAAATGGCTATGGATTCTCCTCAAGAGGTTGTTGAAAGACTTAAATCCATTCCCGAATACGTAGAGTATTTTAAAAAAGCTTTTCCTGAAGACAAAAATCCTTTAACTTATGAAAATGTAGCTAAAGCTATAGCTGCTTTTGAAAGAACCCTTATGACACCTTCACGTTTTGATCAATTCCTTAAAGGGGATCTTAACGCTTTAACTAAAAAGGAGAAAGAAGGGTTAAAACTCTTCATAGATTTGGGTTGTGCAAGTTGCCACAACGGTCCCGCAGTGGGGGGTAACAACTTTGCTAAATTCGGGATAGTAGAAGCTTATTGGGAAGCAACCCGTGAATTTGTAACCTTAGATAAACCCACTATGCCCATGGACGTTGGTAAATTTGCTGTAACTCATAAGAAAGAAGATCTATACGTTTTCAAAGTGCCTTCTCTGAGAAACATATCAAGAACGTATCCCTACTTCCACGACGGCTCTATATGGAATTTGGAAGATGCTGTTCAAATTATGGCAAAAGTTCAACTTGGAAAAGAACTTTCCAAGGATCAGTTAGACAAGATAGTGGCTTTCCTTAAAGCACTTGATGGAGAAATACCAAAACACGCTCTTGAACTTCCAACATTACCTCCTTCTACTTCAAAGACATCTAAACCTGTCAGATAATAAATAGTTACAAGCCCCCTTAAAGGGGGGCTTTACTTTTACCATGGATAGAAGAAGAAGTTTAAAAGTTTTAGTTATAAGCTTTACTCTTATATTTTTCTTTGCTTTTGTGGAACTCGTAGGTGGCTTTTTAACCAACAGTCTTGCACTTCTTTCCGATGCAGGACACATGCTTACCGATAGTGTATCTTTACTCATAGCTCTTGTCGCTCAGTATTTAGTTTTAAAAGCCCACGGGAAGAGAATGACTTTCGGTTTGTATAGGTTAGAAGTTCTGGCGGCTTTTATCAATGGTGTTTTTCTCCTTGGCTTAATAGGTTATATAGTTTATGAAGCGGTTCAAAGGTTTATCTCTCCTGAGAAAGTTCTTGGTCCTCAAATGCTTGCTATTGCAACTATAGGTTTGATAATCAATCTGATAGTGGGTTATATGTTATTCAAAAGCTCAGAGAAAAATATAAACATAAAGGCTGCTCTTCTTCATGTTGTAACGGATACTTTGGGATCCGTAGCTGCTATTTTGGCAGGTTTGGCGGTAACTCTGTGGGGGATTTATACGGCTGATCCTGTTCTCAGTATTGCAATTTCACTACTGATTTTACCGGGGGTTTACTCCGTTATAAAAACTTCCGTAGGTATTTTACTGGATTTAGTCCCACCTGCAATAGATCCGGAAGTTATTGAAGAAGAAATAAGAAATGTTAACGGTGTAGTAGACATACACGATCTTCACATATGGTCTATAACTCACGGGCAAGTTTTATTGACAGCTCATGTTGTTGTAAACAGCGCTTCTGCTTGCAATGATATATTACAGGATATAAAAAAAATAGCGGAAGACTTTGGTATAACTCATACCACAATACAAATAGAAACAGAGGGATACGTATGTTCACCTTCCTGTCCCATACTTAAGAAAACCCAAGAGTCTTAGATTCTTATACAGTTACTGCACCGCTGTGTTATTCTCTTATCTACAGGTGATAGAACTTGAGCTTGTAAAAGAGGCTGTAAGGCTCAGGAAAGCACGCTCAGAATCCTTTCTTGACTTTGAGTATTTAAGATTCTCAGATGATTTTAAAGAAATCCCACGAGGAACAGTGTTGTTTCAAGATACAGTTATTTGGGGATATCCTCATATAGGAAGAATTTTTATATTGGAAAAAGGTCTTAAAGAACAATTTAGAAATCCTTTTTGGGTTGAGGAAAAGATAGACGGCTACAACGTCCGTATCCTTTTACAGAAGGATAAAGTAATAGCTTTGTCTAGAGGTGGTTATATATGTCCTTTTACTACGGACAGAGTTGATGATTTTATAAATTTCAAATTCTTTGAAGAAAATCCCGATCTGATCCTCTGTGCTGAAGTAGCAGGACCTGAAAATCCGTATATAGAGGAAAGTCCACCCTTTATAAAGGAAGATATAAGATTTTTTGTTTTTGATGTAATGAGGAAAAATCAAGCCGGATTTCTCTCACATACGGAAAAAATGAAACTAATTGAAAAATACAATTTACCTGCTGTAACAGTATTTGGAAAATACACCACTGATGACTTGAAAACTTTAAAAGAGCTTCTCTTTCAACTGAATACGGAAAAAAGGGAAGGAGTTGTTTTCAAAGAAGATTCCCCTGAACACAGAAGAGCTAAATACATAACAAGTTATGCGAATCTGAACGATATAAAGATAACTGCTCTTAATATGCTGCAACTACCAGCTGAATACTACACAAACAGAATAATGAGGATAGTCCTTTTCATGGAAGAGGAAGGAATAAAGGCAACTCAACATCTTTACAGTGAATTAGGAAAAGCTTTTATAGAAGGACTTATGACAGCCATTGAGCAGTTTAAAAAGGAACACAGAGTTTACAGAAGGTTCTCTTGCAGATTTAAAACTAAGGAAAATGCATTGGCTCTTATAGAATTACTCCACCGAACTTCTCGCCATATACAGGTAATTGAAAAGGAATTGAAAAAAGAAGGTGATTACTGGAGACTTACTTTTGATAAGGTTTTCCTTAACATGACTGGCCTTCTCGGACACTTACTTAGCGGTGGTCTTGTGTTTGATTAAACCTTCCAAAATCCCTCTGAGGTTTTTGGGATCTATTATCTTTATCCCCACCTTATCTGCCCACTTACGCAGTCCTTCATCTCCTGTTACAAGCACACCGTCTAATTCGTAAGCCAGAAGAAGCACATCTACGTCTTCTCTGCTGTCTATTATTCCTTGTCTTAGAGCTTCCCTGTATTTTTCTCTTAATCTGTTTATGAGTTTTCCTACATTTTCCTCTGTTACTTTCCCAGCTTCTTTTGTGTGTTCCTCTGCAATTCTTAAACCTTTATTTATTCTATACCTTATTTCTTCTATCAACTCGTAGAGAATCTCACTGGGAATTAGTATATTATGCCTACGAGGAGATCTTATCTTAACTGCCATTTCAAACTCAGGAGCATAGGGTCCCAAATCTAACATTTTGAGCATTTCTTCATAAGCGGAAGTAGGCATGTAAAAATCGGCGCCAGAGTGAATTGCCAGATGTATGAAGTTCTCTACAGCTCCCAGTTGATCCCTTTCTCCAAAGGTTGAATATATATCGGGATTTGTAAATACACTGGTATCAAGAACAAAGTTCTCCATGATAAAATTTTACTCAATCTTCTTTACCTTCATCTGCTTGTAAACTTGCCTTACCTTTTTTTTGAGATCTTTATCTATATGCTTATACTGGTTCATTCTAACCACTTCTATCCAACTTTTTTCTATAAGAACATAAGTAATACCAAGAGCCACTAGTAAAACTCCGTAACCTATAAGATCTGTGTATTCAAATCTGTGTTCAAACATAGCTATAACAATTTCTCTAACTACAAAAACTATACCTGCTTCAAGCATTTGCCTTTTTCTTATTCTTTTGTATTCAATCACGTCAAGGAAAACTCTAAACAGTTCTATAAGGACAAAGAAATTGAGTATATTTTTTATTAAAAGCTTAAAAGCTTCTTCATGTTCAAGCTTTAATCCACCTTCGGTAATATGAGCGGTAAACAGCCTCAGATCGTAAAGGATAATGGCAATAGCTGTAATTAAAGTTAGTATTATTATAGGAACAGTTATAATAACAAGGAGATTGACGAATTTGTTGTAAAAATCAAGGGCTTTCTTTGAAAACTTTTCCGAGAGAAGAAACTTCATAATATTAAAATTATTATGTGATCAGACTTTATGTTATATCGGGAAGAGATGTAGAGGAAAAAACTAAAGATGAGTTTGAGAATATACGTAAAAAAGGGATTCTGTGGATAGATGTTTATGATCCTACTGCAGAGGAGGTTGAGTGGTTAAAAAAAGAAATTCACTTTGAAATGCCTTCAAAAGAAATCATGGGAGATATAGAAATCAGTTCTAAATATACGGAAGTTGGTGATTCAATAAATATAAATATGTCTTTTGTAATTCAACAAAAGGAGGAGATTATAGTAGAACCTGTTTTTTTCTTTATTCGGGAAAGATATTTTGTAACTCTTAGATACAGAGATATTCCTACATTGATGATATTCTTAAACCGTCTTAAAATGAAGCGGGGATACATTCAGTTTTCCGAATCCCTTTTTGGAGAAATTCTAAGTATAGAAGTTGATAGAATCGGTGATAGGCTGGAAATACTGGGAAGGCGGATAAGAAATATATGGAAGGAAATCTTTGTTGAACAATCAGAGGAGATGATAAAAGATATAGCCTATTACGATGAACTTAACATAACCTTAAGGGAATCAATAAATGAGAAGATTAGAATTCTTTCACGTTTTTTAAAAAGTCCCTTGATAAACGCCCAGACAAAGAGAGAGATGAAGACTCTACTGGACGACCTGAACACACTCCTAGACTACACAGCTTTTTATATGGAAAAAATAGACAGCATACAGAATTCCCTTTTAGGACTTATAACCATAAGGCAGAACGAAGCTGTTAAGGTGTTTACCGTTTTGGCAACTATATTTCTACCGGCAACTTTAATAGCGAGTATATTCGGAATGAATTTTGAAATTATGCCCGAACTGAGCTGGAAATACGGCTATCCTTACTCTCTGTTTCTTATGGTAACTGTAACTCTTGCACTTATGCTTTGGGTAAGGAGGAAAGGGTGGCTCTGAAGAAGATAAGAATGGAGGATACAGTTATAGGAATTTTTATAGTTTTAGCCCTTATATATCCAGCAGTTGTAGCACTTTTTATATACCTTCAGGAGAACAGAAAAAATTTAGAAAATCTTGATGCATTCCGAAGTGTGTATCTCTTCATCGGTGGTTTGGAAGACTGCTCTCCAGAAATAGCTTCCCGGATAGCCTCCTTTATGGAAAGGGATTTGCTTCACAAGCTAGGCGGGATAAGTGGCTTGGTAGCTCTGTGCAGAAAAAACAAGAGAATAACCAAAGGAAGTATCAGTATAGAAGAAAAAATTCTAAAAAAGACAGATAGTATAGAAGTAAAAGTAGAAATAAAGATTAAAGAAAAAGGAACAATAAAAAAGAAATTACACATGTATGTAAGGGGAAAAGTAAAAAACAGCTCAGTTATGATAGGAGACGTTTTCTATGCTGAAGGGAGTTGATATAGGAGGAAGTTTTGTAAAGGTTCTCTGGGAAAACGGAAAAAGAGAAAAATACGATATACGTAAAGTCAAAAACAGTAAAGATGAATTTTTACGTAAGCTTACAGAAATAATAACAGAAGGAGATCCAGATGGAGTAGGCATAGCAGTGGCTGGTTTCACTTCCCTTCAGGGAAAGGTATATAAATCTCCCAATATACCTGTCCTAGATGGTGTAGACTTTGAACTTCTTTTAAAGGATTCGGGAATACCCTTCGTAATAGGTAACGATGTAAGTGTGGCTTCTTTCGGTGAATGGTTTTTTGATCATAGAGATAGTCAAATTTTGATCCTAATAGCTGTAGGAACAGGTTTGGGTGGCGGTCTTGTTGTAGAAGGTAAGCCATTCCTTGGTAGCTGTGGATCTGCCATGGAAGCAGGTCATCAGATTTTGATAAAAAATGGACGGCTTTGTAATTGCGGAAGGAAAGGTTGCTGGGAAGCTTACTGTTCTTCTTACGGACTGGAAAGAACCTATAGGGAACTGGGAGGATACTCTTTAAAGAACGCCGAAATCATAAAGAGAGCAAAAGAAGGAGAAAAAACAGCTTTACAGGCAGTTGAAATTTTTAAAGAATTTATGGCTTTAGGAATAATGAATCTCCTGCACCTTATAAATCCCGATAGGGTAGTGTTAGGCGGGGGAATAGTAGAGGGATTAAAGGATCTATTAGTGGATTTGGAAGGGAAAGTAAAAAACATCGCAGAGGAGCTTCCAGCGAAGTGCTTTAAACTCTACTTTTCATCAGAAGGAGAATACCTCGGTGCGCGAGGCGCTTTGGCTTTGATAAAGAGGTTTTTGTCCGATACTAAAGCTGATGGAAGGTAGAAGAGTAGAAGGTATCTTTCTGGAAACTTCCATTCTGCGCAGCAGGGCACAGGAAGCCTATGAAGCGGCGAAGGTTTACGAGATAAGAATACGCTCTATTGTTCCAGAAGCTTTGCTTTTCTCTCTCGGAGGACAAGGAGCAAGACTTAAGGCTGTTGTCAAACAAGTAAATCCACGGAGAATACTTCTTCTGTTGGAAAACGGATACGAACTTTCAGCAGACAATAAACTAGCTCTTCCAGTAGAGGAAGGTGAAGAGCTAATCCTACGGGTGGAATCTAAGAATCCCTTGATACTAAGAGTTGAAGGATCTTTTAAAGGATTACAAAACGCGGAAAAGCTTTTACACAATATAAAAGAAAACCCTGCCACAATTGTAAAAATTAAGGAGTTCAAAAAGGGAATAGAAGATTCAGGTTTATTCTATGAAAAAAAAGTTTGGAACGTTTTAAAAGGAGTTTTAAAAGAGAGTGATTTGTTAAGTGATCAGAAATTCAAACTTTTGAAATCTCTTACTAACTTTGAACCTTTTAAAGTTGAAAAACTACTTAAAAGTTTAAAGGAATTCCCTGACTTAAGCAGAAAAGCAGAAGAGCTTCTCAGTTTAATGAATAAAGAGGATAAAATTAACTTTTTCTTGAAATTTATTTCTTTTCAAAAAGAGGTGGAAAGAGCAATTTACCAAAGGGAAAATAAATTTACAGAGATCAGGAAAAACACAGAAGAAATTATAAAACTTTTTATTAAAAGCTTTAAAGGAAAAATGGACACTCTGGGATTGAAGACGGTTTTAAAGGAAAACTATTATAGCCCAAGAGTCTTGGATATAATGGAAAAAGCAATAAAAAGCTTAGAAACAAACAAATGGAATGAATTCCAATCGCGATTAAAACTCTTGGGATTTCGCATAGAAAACAACGAAATATTACCCCTTATAAGAGGTAATTTACTGAAATACGCAAAAGACATACTAAAGGGAGCTTTTGCCTCCCTTGAAGCAAAGACAGGCTTTAACAGTGTAAGGGACTTAATACAGTATCAAAAGAAGGTTGAAGAAGAAATTGAGGCTTTAAAAAATCTCAAAAAAGAGTTTTCAGATATACCTTATGATCTTAAGGAAAATCTCCAAAAGCTTAACTGGATAAATCAACTCCAAAATTACATGATCCTTTCAGAAGGCAAAAAGTTTCTCCTTCCCTTTGTAACTGAAGAAGGGAAGGGTATAGCAGGCTTTTCTCTTAAAGATAGTTTTAGAATACTTGTAAAGCTAACTTGGGAAGAAGGCTATGTGGGTATATGTCTTGAAGCTCCCCGAAAGGAAAAGCCAGATTTTATAAATCTTGTATTCCGAAGCAATATAAAACTATTAGCGGATATAGTAAGAAAGGAAGAAAAACGTCTGCGTAAGGAACTTTCAGAGTTAAATCTCAAAATACTTAAATTTGAAGTTCTTGAAGAAGGAGAACAGAGCTTTGAAAGGGAATTCTTCTCAGAATTTGGAGAAGAAAGAATTTTCAATCTGAGGGTATAACATTGAAAGACAAAAGAAGAAAGGTAGTTGCTCTCAAATACAACCCGGAGACGGACAAAGCACCTCTTGTTGTTGCCAAAGGAAAAGGAGAACTTGCTCGCAGAATTCTGGAAGTGGCAAAAAGGGAAGGTATTCCTGTAGTAGAAGATGAACCCCTTGTAGAAGCTCTTCTTAGAGTAGAGATTTTTGAAGAAATACCCCCACAACTTTACGAAGCCATAGCACGTATTTTAGTATTTGTTCAGGATATTAAGAAGAGATCTTTTTGACTTTTAACCTTAAACCTTGCAATCCTATAACTTTTATTCTGTCTCCCTTCTTTATATTCTCATCACTTAAAGCATTCCATATCTCACCGTGGACAAAAACTTTTCCCTTACCTCTGCGGAAATCAGAAATAGCTTCTCCCTCTTCACCCATCATGGCTTCTGCTCCTGTTAATTTTCTCTTTTTTTGAGCTTTAATACCGAGTTTACCCGCTAACATAAAAAACAAGCCACTTGCGATAACAACAGCAACAATTAAAGACTTGGGAAGTTCACCGTAAGGAGATTCAGGATCTATAAGAAATAAAGAACCTAAACCCAAGGCTATTATTCCTCCCACTGCCAGCGCTCCGAAGGTAGGAGTTATCAGCTCAAGGACAAAAAGCAACACTCCGAGAAATATTAAAAGGAGTCCTAACCAATTCATAGAAATCATAGAAAGTCCATACAGACCCAGCAGAAGACATATAGCCCCTATGATCCCCGGCACCATTGCTCCCGGATTGTAAAGTTCAAAGAACAGTCCGTAAAAACCCAACATGAGAAGTAAGTAAGCCACTGTCGGATTTGTAAGAATTTTAAGAAGCTCTTCTTTCAAACTTTCCCTAACTCTAACCACTTCTGCTGTTTCTGTTCTGATAGTTATCTCCCTTCCGAATTTTTTTATTCTTTTTAGATGGATCTTTTTCAGAAGATCTTTCAAATCAACTGCTATAAGATCTATAACTCCTTCTTTAAGTGCTTCCTCAGCTGAAAGGGCAAGGCTTTCTGTAACCATTTTCTCTATAATCTCCACATTCCGCCCTTTTTCCCCTGCTATGCTTCGGACAAAAGCGAGCATATCTTGAAGGACCTTTTCCCTCATAATGTCTTTTTCTTTGTCCTTTTTGTCCTTAGAAGAATCACCTACGGTAACTGGGTGAGCAGCTCCTATATTCGTTCCCGGTGCCATAACCGCTATATCAGCTGAAATGGTTATCAACGCTCCCGCTGATGCAGCTCTGCCTCCGGGAGGATATACAAACACAACGACAGGTAAGGGTGTTCTTTGGAATCTTTGAACTATCTTGCGCATAGATTCTACCAATCCTCCCGGTGTATTAAGCTCCAGAATAAATAAAGTTCCTCCTTCTCCTTCTGCTTTTGAAAGAGTTCTGTCTATATAATCCGCTGTTATAGGTGTAATGGGAGAATCCCACTTAACCACATATACTTTAGAAAAAGATACACTAATCATCCATAAAATCAGAAAAACAAAGAGCATAATTTTAAATTAATCTTTAAACTTGAGCGCTGAGTGTTAAAATACTTCGCAATTCCTCGGACTGTTCCTTTTCCTGTAAGAAACCCCTTTCATGAATCTGTTTGTCCACTCTTCTAGGTTCTAAGGTGTTAAGAATATAATTAATTGCTCTGTAAGCTTTTGTGCTGTCTCCACAAGTGTATACATCAACAGTGGCAAGTCCGTATTCGGGCCATGTGTGAATGGAAATGTGAGATTCAGCCAGTAAAATGACTCCTGTAGCTCCGTGAGGATTGAATTGATGGTAATGTGAGGAAATCTTAGTTAGATCTGCTACCTTAACGGCACTTTCAAGAAGGTTTTTAATATCTTCTACATGATCTATACGGTCCGCTTCTACTCCGTAAAGGTCCGCTAAGATATGCAGTCCGAGGGCTTTTGCCATTTCCTGTCCTCCCTAGAAAAGTTTTTAAAGAGTCTGGAAAGCACAAAACAGCTCATGATAAAACACCTCCCTTATAAAGCAGATTATACAGTATAATCTCTTTTTGTGAAAAATACAAGAAAGTTAAGAAGAGTAAAACCTACTCCTTCTATTGTGAAAAATGCTCTGTTTAACATTCTCGGAGATATAAAAGATCTTGTTTTTTTAGATCTGTTTGCAGGAACAGGACAAATAGGGTTAGAAGCTGAAAAAAGGGGTGCACAAGTTATTTTTATAGAAAAGAGTAAGTCTCTAACAGATAAGATAAAACACAAGACATCAGGAAAAGTTATAAGAGCAGATGTGTTAAAAGCTTTGGAAAAACTCAGTGTAAAACCTCACATAATATTTGCAGATCCTCCTTACTCTTTTGAAAACTACGACTTGCTTATAGAAAAAGCGCTAAAGGTGCTTATAGAAGGTGGAGTATTTATACTTGAGCATGACAAGAGAAAACGCTTTTCTCCAGATGAAGAGAGAATTTACGGAGATACAGTTCTATCACTGTGGAGGAAATAAGGTGAGGAAAGCGGTTTACCCGGGAACTTTTGATCCTCCGCACTTGGGACACTTGGACATTGTGGAAAGGAGTTTAAAAATTTTTGATCAGGTGATCATAGCTGTTGCAAAAAGACCACGAAAGAGCTTGCTTTTTCCCTTAGAGGAAAGGATAAAAATGTTTAAGGAAATGACTAAACACCTTGAGGATAGAGTTTTTGTAAAAGGTTTTGATTCCCTTTTGGTGGATTTTATGAAACGCGAAAAAGCTGGCGTAATTGTGCGTGGTGTCAGGCTTTTCACAGACTTTGAGTATGAACTTCAAATCGCTCTTACCAATTTTAAACTGGCACAGGTGGAAACTGTTTTTATGATGCCTTCTCAGGAATACATTCACATCAGTTCAACAATTGTGCGAGATATAGCTTCCTATTGCGGAAACTTAGAAGGGCTGGTTCACCCGTTTGTTGAAAAGTGCCTTAAGGAGAAGTTTGGGTGTGGTTCTTAGTAATACACGCACTAATAGTTGGCTTGTCCTTCGGACAAAAACTTTGCTTAGAAGAGGTAAAGGGCGTAAGGGAAGATCCCTATGTGGAATACAGCTTAAGAAAAACAGTAGAGAAGGCTTTTTTAGAAAGTGGTTATCTTCTTTCCTGTGAAGAAAAGTCCCTGAGAGCTGTAGTAAGGGTTATCCACTTCGGAGAAGTGCCTATAGCTTATACTCCAAAACAAAGGATAAGCTCCTATAACCTTACACTGCGTTTTGAAATAAAGATAAACGGTAGAATTCTTATTGCTGGAGGTTCTGTTCCCTATAGCATACCTTTCGGAGGATACGGCGACATTCCCCGCAGAAAAGCGGTAGATGATCTTCTTGATAAAATATATCTTGATCTATTAAGGGAAATCAGGAGGTTAAAAAATGCTGATAAGTCTTGAGAGTGAAAAAAGTGTGGAAGAAGTCAGTAAAACTGTAGAAGAAAAAGCAAAAGAGTATGGGTTCGGTGTGCTGAGTGTTCATGAAGTTTCTAAAATCCTTGAGGGGAAAGGAAAACCTATTGACTACTCTTGCGTAATAGTGGAAATATGTCAACCTTCCTCTGCCCAAAAGGTCCTTTCTAAAAATCCTTTTATAGCAACCGCTTTACCTTGTCGTATAGCTATTTTTAATAAAGAGAAGAAAACAATTGTCAGCACTATAGCTCCAACTAATATGCTTGAAATGTTTTCCGAACCAGATCTTGAACCGGTGGCAAAGGAAGTAGAAGAAACTATAAGGAGGATAATGGAAGAATCTCTTTAATGGGTGACGAAAGCTATATGTCTCTTGCTCTATCTCTAGCACGTCGCAGGAAAGGGTTAACTTTCCCTAATCCTACTGTAGGTTGTGTAATAGTTAAAGATGGAAATATAGTGGGTTTGGGTTATCACAAAGAAGCTGGTTCTCCACATGCAGAAATTGTAGCTCTAAATCAGGCAGGCAGGAGTGCTGAAAATGCGGAGGTTTTCGTAACTCTTGAACCCTGCTCGCACTACGGTAGAACTCCGCCTTGCGCTGATGCTCTTATAAAAGCAAAAGTGAAAAAAGTGATAGTGGCAACAGAAGATCCCAATCCTCTTGTAAGGGGAAAAGGAATAGAAAAGTTAAGAAAAGCGGGAGTAGATGTGAAGGTTGGAATTCTCAGAGAAGAAGCAGAAGAGTTAAACAGAGATTTCTTTACTTATATATCCCTTGAAAGACCGTATATTACCCTTAAACTCGCCCAAACAGTTGACGGTAGAATAGCAACTTTTACTGGAGATAGTAAGTGGATAACCTCACACGAAAGCAGAAAATACGCTCACAGATTGCGCAGTGAAGCCAATGCAATTTTGATAGGAATAAACACAGTTTTAAAAGATGATCCTTTTCTAACGATAAGATATATACCTTTTCCTAAGAATCCTTTACGTGTAGTTATAGATCCTTCTTTGAAGATACCCCTAAGGGCTAAGCTTGTTAAAGACAAATCCGCACCTACGTTGGTATTTTTTTCAAAAAGAAAACCCCTTAAAGAAAAAAAACTCACCTCTGAAGGAATTGAGCTTGTATATATGGAGAGTATAAAACTCAAAACTGTCTTATCAGAGCTTCACAAAAGGGGTATAGTTCATCTCTTGGTGGAAGGTGGAGCTAAAACTGTTTCTTACTTCCTAAGGGAGGGATTGTGGGATAGGTTTATTGTATTCCAAGCACCTCTTTTACTGGGAGAAGGCAAGGGAATAGACAAATTAGGGATTGAACGTGTAGAAAAGGCTTTGAAGTTAAAACTCAAAAGGGAAATACCCTTAGGCGAGGAAAGGGTTTTTGAATTTGTGAAAGAGTAATATGTTCGGTTTTGAAATTCTCAAAAGTGATGGTAATGCCAGAAGAGGAAGACTGATAACGCCCCATGGAGTTGTAAATACACCGCTGTTTATGCCTGTGGGAACTCAAGGAACAGTAAAAGCTATGATTCCTTCATTACTTCTTGAAGTGGGAGTGGAAGCTATTTTGGGAAACACTTATCATCTTTACTTAAGACCCGGCTTAGAAGTAATAAAAGAAGCAGGAGGAGTGCATAATTTTATCAACTGGCACGCTCCTATACTTACAGACAGCGGTGGTTATCAAGTTTTTTCCCTTTCAAAGAGAAAATTAGGGAACAGAAACGCCAGTGTAAGAGTTTCAGAAGAAGGGGTTGAGTTTAGGGATCACTTGGCAGGAAATCTTCACTTCTTTACTCCCGAAAAAGTTATAGCTTTTCAAGAAGTATTCGGTTCTGATTTTATAATGCCTCTTGATGAGTGCTTGGAATATCCCGTAGACAAAGAAAGAGCCAAAGAATCCCTTAGCAGAACTATTCGCTGGCTTGACAGAAGTCTTAAGGTTAAAAGACGTGAAGATCAAGCTCTTTTCGGTATAGTGCAAGGAGCTTTTTTCCCTGATTTAAGAAAGGAATCAGCTCTTCTTACAGTGGAAAGAGATCTGTTCGGATACGCTATAGGCGGTCTTTCAGTAGGAGAACCTAAGGAAATAATGTATGAGATGACAGAGATTGTTACAGAAATCTTACCTTGGGATAAACCTCGCTATCTCATGGGAGTAGGAAAACCAGAGGACATAATAGAATCCGTCGCAAGAGGAATTGATATGTTTGATTGTGTTGTTCCCACCAGAAATGCCAGAACAGGAACTCTTTACACCTCTGAGGGTGTAATTAATATAAGGCAGGAAAAGTATAAAAGAGATTTTAACCCCTTAGATCCTTTCTGTGACTGTTACACTTGTAAAAATTTCTCAAGAGCTTATCTCAGACATTTGTTTATAGCTGAAGAAATAAGCGCCTATATACTAAACACAATTCATAACTTAAGGTTCTACGTAAATATCATAGAAGAAATCAAAAAAGCTGTGGAAGAGGGAAAATTTGAGCAATACAGGAAAACAAAAGTTGAAATATTTTCCCGTAAACTGTAAAATAAGTTTACACTATTAAATACGGGAGGTGAATTATGAAAAAGGTTTACTTAGGGGGAATAGCTTTGTCTATTCTTGCATTACCGATAGCCTTTAATAAGTATTTTAACAGCAGATGTCCCGAACTTCCCAAGGAATTGGTGAAATTAAGCACAGCAAAAGCGGTTCCGAGCTTTGCACGGCAAACAGGGCTTTCCTGTGCGACGTGTCATACTATACCTCCCAGATTAAACTCTTACGGAAGAATATTCAAAATGAGAGGATATACCGACGGTAAAGCTATGGGAGACATAGTTACCGGTGAGGGAGAATCTATACTTAAAAACAGTCCTGTAACTGTAAGGATATTTTCAGTGCCTTACAGTAAACAGAAAGGAGCTGACAGAGAAGTTCTAATTCCCGATGAATTTGTTGTAGCCTTTGCGGGGAGAGTGGCAGAAAATGTGGGAACTTTTGCCGCTTTTGCTTCTGAAGAAGGACACGCTTTTGAACCTGAAATAGTTAGAGTAGCTTTTATATACGAAGCAGGTAAAACAGTAATAGGACTCGTAGGTGGTAAAACTTCCCCCACTGGAACTGATCCTTTTGAATCCTTCAATCTATACTCTCGCATAACAAGATCTAAAACAACAGTTTGGGAATCCGTTAAGAAAAATGGAATATCTGATCTATGGGACTTACACAACTACGGTGCTTCTGTTTACGCTTATGTGGAGAATATGATTTATATCAGTGGAGGACTTTACACTGGAATAGTCAGAGACGAAGACGATATAAAAACTAAGGATATATCCGATCCCTTTGATTTCTACGGTAGAGTAGCACTTACACCTTCCGGACTGCCCGCAGATATAAACATAGGAGCTTTCTACTACGCAGGAAAAGACGAAGCCAATCCTAATCTTACAGATCCATTAGGAGCAGGAAACAACACACTCAAGCCAAGAAGGTTCGGTTTGGATCTTGGACTTATAAAAAGTGTAGGAGATTTGACTTTTGAGTTTAACGGGCTCTACGTAAACGGAAAGGATAGTTTCTCAACAAGTCCCGAATTCAAACACGGAGGATACAACCTTTCCCTAAATCTTTATTGGAAATACCGTTTAGCGTTATCCCTTCTTTACGGTGCTTACAAATACAAAACAGACAATCCTGTAACTTCTCAAAACGAAAGTGGTTTGGAAAGAAAAGATACAGTGTTTCACCTTTCCTATTTAATAAGACCTAATGTAAGATTGGGTGCTGAATACTCTACAACTAAATACAATCCGGGAACAAGCACTAACGTAACTTCTTTATTGCTTGATCTCGCCTTTTGAGGGGTTTTTCCCCCTTTAAATTTTTTTGAGGTAACCTGTAGGTAACTTTCATCTTTTATTATTAAAACCGTCTAAATCAATCAAAGGAGGTAGGAAAGATGGGCAAGAAGATACTCATGTCAGCCGGTTTGATAGTCGGCGCATTACTTTACAGCTGCGGTGGTGGCGGTGGTGGAGATACAACACCTGTTTCACTTTACTTTACAGATGCTCCTGCAAGTAATTTCCCCGTAGTAGAAGTGACAGTCTATGAAGTCAGTCTGTGTAGCGATCCTGCTTGTAACGATAAGGTAAATCTCTTTTCCGATCCGAACGGTATAAAGGTGGATTTAACAGATCTGAACGGTGTTTTACAGTATGTGGATACTGTTAACATTCCTCAAGGTTCTTACAGTAGACTTGAGATAATCCTTGATCAAAAAGCAAGGATATGTGATAACACAGGCACTTGTAATGATGCGATATTTACAGAAATGGACGAAAAGCCAACAAAACCCAACGAGGTAAACTGTCCTCCTGGTTTGTTAGATCAGAATGGAAATCAGCTTTGTTATATCAGATATAACGGTGTTGTGAATCCCACAGCTAACAGTAAGCTGGTTGTTGACTTTGACCTTAAAGAGTTTGAAGTAAATACCACAACCAATCCATGGCAGATAGAAGAAGTTAAAGTGGGACCCATAACACCCTCAAAAGATCACGATTACGAAATAAAGGGAATTATTGAAAGCGTTGATCCAAATACCAACAGTATTGCACTTTCTTGGAGAGGAAGTATCTATACAGTCAACCTTTCCAACAGTATAAGCTGTGAAATAGGTGATGTTTACTACTCTGATGCTACAGACTGTATAGCTCAACTACAAAAGGATATGTGTGTGGAAGTAGAAACTTATCAAGATCCTTCTACCACCGACACCATAACCGCCGATGAGCTTGAAGTAAAAGAAGCAGAAGAGTGCGGAAGTAAAGGAGGGTATTCACCTCACAAATCTATGACAGAGATAAAAGGTAAGGTTTCAGGAGTAGATTCTCAAAACAACACTTTTACAATAGAAGGTGTCGGAAATATATCTGTTACTTCCATGACTCACTGCGAATACAGTGATGTTTATTATACGGGAACTGAATGCCTTGATAATCTGCAAATCGGTTGGATTGTAGAAGTGAAGGTAAACTCCCTTGGTGAGGCTATGAAGATAGAGAAAGAAGATTAAAAGCCTGCCCCCCTCCCCTCCCCCTTTCTTCTCTTTTTACCCTTTGATCCACCTTTTAGCAAGGGTGCTTTCCACTTCAACGGGTATATGCTTTAGGACTATGCGCCCCGCCTGCTGCATTGCTGTTCGCAGTATTTCTTCTACTTCTTCTTTTTGGCTTTCCGAACACTCAACCAGAATTTCATCGTGAATAAGATTAATTACTCTTGCTTTCAAATTCTTTTTACGAGTTTCTACATCAAACATTAAAACCGCCAATTTTAGTAAATCCGCACCTGTTCCTTGAACAGGATAATTTACCGCATCAGTAAAAGTAGAAGCTCTATAGGGTCTGCCCATAAGGGTGGTTCCCTTTACTTCTCCTTTTTCCTTGAGTTCTCTTTTTACGCTATCGTGCCACTCCTTGAAAGCGGGGAAGAATCTAAAGAACTTTTTTCTGAATACGTCCGCTGCTTCTATTTCAAGGTTAACACCGTAGCTACTTTGAGCGTATTCGGAAAGCCCTCTGGCTGATATTCCGTAAATAAGTCCGAAGTTCATTGCCTTTGCCAGTTGTCTTTCTTCAGAGGTTACCTCTTCTTCCGATTTTTCCAGTATAAGACTGGCTGTATATCTGTGAAGATCTTTTCCTTCTCTAAAGGCTTTAGCCATATTCTCATCGCCGACGTATTCTGCGGCGATTCTAAGCTCTATCTGAGAAAAGTCAGCTATTACAAAAGTATCACCCTCTTGAGCTTTAAAAAGTCTTCTCATATCACGGGGTATGTTCTGAACGTTAGGATTAGAGCTTGACATTCTGCCCGTCACAGCTCCTATCTGTCTGAACTCCGGATAAACTTTGTTGTTCTTTATATAACTTCCAAGCTCTCTTAGTTTATCAAGAACTTTTTTTGCTTTTCTTATATTGAGTATGTCTCTTACTTCCTCTATATGGGAGAACTTTGCTAAGGTTTTATCATCGGTGGAAAGGTTTCCCTTACGCGTTTCAGGAAGGTCAAGCCCTATCCTACTTTTGAGGAAAGAACCTATCTGTTTAGGAGAAAGTGGATCTACCCTGTGATGTATGTAAAAATCCATTATAAGTTTTTGAAGTTTACTTTCGTATTCGTGTAGAAGTTTCTCCACTTCTTCTTTATCAACTGGAATACCACTTAGTTCAAGCTTTGCAACTTCCTGAACAAAAGCCATTTCTATGATTACCGCCGGATTGTTTAGTTTAAACACCTTAGCGGTTCTGGTTTTAAACAGTTCTTCTCCTCTGCCAATTGAAGGAAGTGAATTTAATTTATCTCTTAATTTAAAAAAAAGTTCTTTCACTACCATAACGTCAGTAGCAGCGTATTCTATTTGTTGCTTGGAAAGAATTGTTCTTGACCAATCAGAAAGCTGAAGGGATTTGTCTAAGGTATAGCCCAGGATAGATTCCGCCAAATGACTTAATGAGTGCCTTTCGTATCCCAACAGATAGCTCGCTATCATAGTGTCAAAAACCGCGTAAGGGATTACATTATGCGGAAGGAGAAACTTAAGATCAAATTTAAGATTGTGACCCACTATTCCTTTGCGGGATATTAAATCTTTTAAAGGAATTAAAAAATCGGGAATTTCAAAAAGATCTATGACAAATACTTTTTTTTCGTTTCCTATCTGAAGTAGTCTTATCCTATCAGAGGTTGTTTCCGTATCAAGGAATAGAATTTCCGATTTATCCAGTGTATTTAGGACCTTTGAAATTTCCTTTTTTTCACATACATATTCGTATTCCATTAATAATAATATCTATTTTTCGGAAGCATTTTACCAATTAGAAGATAACCCACAACAAAGCCCCCTATATGCGCCCACCATGCAACTCCACCGAGTCCTACCATGGGTAAGGTTATTATTCCGTTTATCAGCTGTATAAGAAACCACAAACCTATAAATACGAGAGCGGGAATTTCGGTGAAAGTCATAAAAAAGAAAACAGGTATAAGAGCTAAAACCCTTGCATGGGGAAACATTCTCATATACGCGCCGAGGACCCCGCTTACAGCTCCGCTTGCTCCCACCATGGGAACATGTCCACCACCGAATATAAGACTTATAAGTATTTGAGCAGTTGCAGCTCCTAAACCGCAGGCTATATAAAAGAAGATATACTTGAGTTTACCTATTCTATCTTCTACGTTGTCACCGAAGACCCATAGAAACCACATATTTCCGATAATGTGAAACCAACTTCCGTGCAGAAACATATGAGTTATAAGGGTGTAAGGTTTTTCAAGCACTAAGGAAGGAGTAAGTCCGTATTCTCTTATAAAAATCTCCAGAGCGTTTATTTCTCCTCTTATAGTTAAGAGAATTCTACCTGAAAGCTGCCATTCGTATAGCCATATTAACGAACAGATCACTATAATCGCAACATTTACAATCGGAAAAGTGCGAGAGGGGTTTATGTCCCTTATTGGTATCATTTCAAAAGCGAACCTCCTTTACGTTCTTCTTTTTCCAATAGCCTACTGATATATTAGTTTCATACAAAGCCTTTTGAAGTTCTATAAGCTCCGCTATCCCCTTTGAAGCGAGATCAAGCAGAATGTCCAGTTCTTCCCGCGGAAAAACGTATTCTTCTCCCACCGCTTGAATTTCACAGAATTTCCCGCTTCCCGTTCCGACAACGTTCATATCCACAGTAGCTATAGAATCTTCTTCAAAATTTAAATCAAGCATTGCTTTTCCGCTTACCACACCCACACTCACGGCAGCAACAAAATCCTTCACGGGAACCGTTGACAACAGTCCTTCTTCGTAGAGCCTTATAAGAGCATCTGTAACGGCAACAAAAGCCCCTGTTATTGAGGCGGTTCTAGTTCCGCCATCTGCTTGAATAACATCACAGTCAACCCAAAGGGTTCTTTCTCCGAGCTTGGCTAAATTTACAGCGTTCCTCATAGCTCTTCCTATCATTCTTTGAATCTCATGGGTTCTACCGCTTATTTTCCCCTGCACAGATTCCCTTATGTTTCTACTGTGGGTTGCCCGCGGAAGCATGGAATACTCAGCGGTAATCCAACCTTGCCCTTTTCCCTTTAAAAAAGGCGGAACTGTATCAGTAACAGAAACAGCACATATAACTTTGGTATTTCCGAATTCTACAAGGCAGGAACCTTCCGGATAGGTAAGGAAATCCCTTATGATGCGAACTGATCTCAACTCGTCTTCTTTTCTTCCGTCCTTACGCATGTGTTTATTTTAAATCAATGCGCTATTTCTACTCTGTTCTTCCCGTTTCTTTTGGCTTTATAAAGAGCGTTATCCGCCCTTACTACGAATTTAACGATGTCTTCTTCCTTGCTAAGTTCTGCTATTCCAAAGCTTGCAGTTACATTGAGATTTTCCGCAAAACGGTAAGAGTGTATCCTCCGTCTAAGCTTTTCCGCTAAGGTGTAGGCTTTCTCAATATCCGTATCTGGTAGAAGGAGAATAAACTCTTCTCCTCCCCATCTGGCGAAAATATGATCTTCTTCAATATTCTCTTCAATTAAAGAGGCTACTTTTTTAAGAATTCTATCACCGAAGAGATGTCCGTATGTATCGTTTATACTTTTGAAGTTATCTACATCAAATATTATCAGTGATATGGGTTTTTTGTAAAGCTTTGCTTCCTTAACCTTTTTGTTGAGAATTTCTTCAAAAGCTACTCTATTCATAATACCTGTTAAATTATCTGTCCTTGCTATACTTTCCCATGTCTCTCTGTATCTTTCAGACATCCATGCGTAGAAATAAAAGATAACACTTACTATAAGGTAGCTTAAATAAGTGTCCATTAAAGCGTTTACATTCATCTTACCGCTTACAAGAACAAAGCTGAAATGGATTAGAAGATATATAAGGGACCAATAAATTCCTTTCTTTCCTTTCATTATAAAAATAAGTGCGGGAACAACACTAAGCCATATAAGGCTTGACTTATCTTCCGGTAGTTCATCAAATATAGCTACTATAAAGATAGAACCAAAAGAACATATAGAAAGAGTTGCCAAAAAATCCATATTTTTATATTTCCTTGCTATGAAAGGATTAGCTCCCAATAGAAAACCCACCATTGTTTCAAGAAGTGCAACGTATATATCCTCTTCAAGGTAATCTATATAGGCGTATAAAAAAGAAGCTGCAGAACCTATCATACACAGAACAACGAGAAGAGCCATTCTCAAAAAGGAAGTTTTATGTAGCATAGGATTGAGTGATTTCTCTTCAGGAGGAATTAAGCTTTCTATGAAATCTATAAACCTGCCCCTCAATCCCATTTTTAAATGGTTTTAAAATTAAAACACATTTTATTTTAAAAGATTTCCTTCCACAGAATACCACCCATTTCCGTTTTGTAAAAACAATAACCGTAGCTTTTAAGCCAATCTTCTTTTATGTTTTTACCTTTTAGAATGAATACAAAGCCTTCAGAAAGATCTTCTAAGAGCGGAGCTACACTTTCAAACTCTCCCAGTGCGCGGGCAACGACAATGTGGAACTTCTCCCTTACCCTTTCCGCTCTTTGGCAAATAACTTTGTAATCTAACTCAAGCTTAATTTTTACATATTCTAAAAAGCTACACCTTTTGGAAAGAGATTCTATCAGAGTAAGGTTAAAGTCTTCTAAGTATATTTTTAAAGGAATACCGGGAAATCCCGCACCGCTTCCCACGTCGGCTATATGTTTACCTTTCCAATCTATTTTCAAGTCGCAGAAGCAGCGGACTAAGGAAAGAGAATCTATGAAGTGACGTTCAACAAGCTCTTTCCTGCTTTTAAAGGAAACAAGTCGGTGAAATTTATTCCACTTTTCAATTTCTTCCATAAAGATAAGGAATTTCTCAGCTTTTAAATTACTCAAATCAAACCCAGAAGAGGTAAAAATTTCTTTTAATGTTTTAACGTCCATTTATTCTGCTTATAATCTCCTCTACAATTCTGGCAGGATCTTTGCTCTTGTAGATCTCCCTGCCAAGTATTATCATATCCGCTCCTTCGGCAATTGCAAATTCCGGACTTGAGGTTCTCCTCTGATCTTCTGGAGAAAGATAAAGCCTTATACCCGGCACCGCACAGAACATACCGGTTTCCTTTTTGACTTTTCTAACTTCATAGGCTGAACATACAACACCGTCCAAACCAACCTTGGCGGCAAGCTTTGAGAGATGTAAAACAAAGGTTTCTGATTTATCTATGGCGCTTTGAACCAACCTTAGTAGTTCTTCCTCCTGACTGGTAAGAAGAGTAACTCCCAAGAGTTTTATTCTCTTTCTGACAGAAACAGCTGACTTTAGCATACCTTCTCCACCGAGAATGTGAAGAGTAATATAATCAACTCCTAATCTTTCCGCCTTTGTAACCGCATTTCTTACAGTATTGGGAATATCGTAAAGCTTTAAATCCAAAAAAAGCTCCTTATTAGCAGATTTTATTTTTTCTAAGATCTCTATTCCTCCTTCCAAAAAAAGAACAGGTCCTACTTTAAATACAACAGGGAATTCCTTCAGTTGATCCAAA
>Ga0256839_1000196_pt1 | contig 79347 bp, 71 predicted proteins | sample 354166metaG_FD_185968 | JGI IMG/M metagenome (GOLD analysis project Ga0256839, IMG submission 185968) | Hydrothermal vent microbial communities from Mid Atlantic Ridge, Atlantic Ocean - 354-166 | ecosystem: Environmental > Aquatic > Marine > Hydrothermal vents | place: Atlantic Ocean: Mid... | reverse complement strand
ACAATCGGGCATTTGCCTTTGCCAATCACGTTGTAATACCACTCCCAAGCTTCGGGATTGATCGGCTCACCGACGGAGCCCAGAATTCGCAAAGACGACAGGTCGCATTTTTCAACAAAGGAATCCCCTTTGCCCATCAACGCCCGCAGTGCTGTCGGGGCTGTATAGAACTGATTAACTTTGTGCTTGTCACAAACCTGCCAGAAACGGCTAGCGTCTGGATAGGTTGGTATGCCTTCAAACATCAGCGTTGTTGCGCCGTTCGCCAGCGGACCATAAACGATATAGCTGTGGCCGGTTACCCAACCAACATCAGCCGTACACCAATAAATATCGCCGTCGTGGTAATCGAAAACGTACTGATGCGTCATGGAGGCATACAACAAATACCCACCCGTCGTGTGTACAACACCCTTGGGTTTGCCGGTGGAGCCTGAAGTATAAAGCACAAACAATGGGTCTTCGGCGTTCATTGGTTCAGGGGGGCAATCGGTCGACGCATCGGCCGTCATTGCGCGATAGGAATGGTCGCGCCCCGCCTTCAAGCCGACATCTGCGCCTGTGCGCTCAACCACCAAAGTGGTTACGTCACCGGAAATTTCCAATGCTTTATCAACATTTGATTTCAGCGGCGTGTTGCGCCCACCACGCGGTGCCTCGTCCGCCGTAACCACCAGCTTGGCGCCGGAATCCGCAATCCGGCTGCCCAGAGCTTCGGGCGAGAAGCCCGCAAACACGATAGAATGCACCGCACCGATCCGTGCAGAGGCCAGCATCGCATACGCAGCCTCGGGGATCATTGGCATATATAGTACGATCCGGTCGCCTTTTTTGACGCCCAGTTTCTTGTATACGTTTGCCAAACGGCTGACATGTTCGTGCAATTCGTTATAGGTAATGTGTGCGTCGTCTTCAGGGTCGTCGCCTTCCCAGATGATCGCAACTTGATCGCCGCGGTCTTTCAGATGCCGGTCAATACAGTTGGCCGAGACGTTCAAAACACCGTCTTCGAACCACTTGATGGAAACGTTCGGGTACTCAAACGTTGTGTTTTTCACCTTCGTGTAAGGCTTGATCCAGTCGAGGCGTTTTCCCTGTTCGCCCCAGAATGCCTCGGGGTCATTGATGGATTCAGCATACATCGCCTCGTATTGATCTTCCTTGATCAACGCCGATGCTACCGTTTCTTTCGAGGGCGGATAAATATGCTTTTCCATAGTGTTCTCCAGTGGTCGTAATTGTTAGATAGCGAGATACTCTTCACGAAGTGCCTCATTGTCTAGAACCTCTTGTGCAGTTCCATCGAAAACCACGATTCCAGTATCAAGAATGACGGCACGATCCGCTAGCTTCAACGCGGCAATGGCGTTTTGTTCAACGATAATAGTCGTGATGCCCAGCTCTTTGATTTGCCGTAGTGTTCGCTCAATTTCCTGAACAATCACAGGGGCCAAACCTTCATAAGGTTCGTCCAGCAGTAACAATTTCACATCGCGGGCCAATGCGCGGCCAATCGCCAACATCTGCTGCTCGCCACCTGAAAGTGTTGTACCTTCTTGGCCTTTACGCTCGCCCAAACGGGGGAAAAGTTCGTAAATTCGCTCAATCGACCAGCCATGCGGCGGGGCAATTTGCGCTAGCTCCAGGTTTTCCTGAACCGTCAAACCTTGAATAATCCGCCGATCTTCCGGCACCAAGGCCACACCCGCGCGGGCCGCTTCGAACGATTTCATTTCGTGCAACGGCTGATGGTCCAGCCAACATTCACCCTGCGTTACCTGTGGGTCACCAATTTGCGCGATAGAACGGAGTGTCGAGGTTTTACCCGCACCATTGCGCCCCAGAAGTGCTAAAATCTCGCCCTCGTGGACGTTGAACGACACACCTTGAACGATATAGCTTTCGCCGTAATACGAATGAATATCATGCAGCGAAAAATATGCTGGCTTGTTTGTCTTGTCGTTCATACTTCTACCTCCCCAAGGTAAGCTTCACGGACTTTTGGATGACCTTTGATGTCATCGGGCAACCCTTCGGCAATGATCGCGCCTTGCGCCAGAACAGAGATCGTATCGGCGAGACTGAACACCACATGCATATCGTGTTCGATAATAACTTTGGTAATCCCGCGCGTCTCGCTGATGTGTTTGAGCAAGTCGATTGTGGCGTTTGTATCAGCGCGCGCCATCCCAGCTGTTGGCTCGTCAAGCAGCAGCAACTTGGGATCTTGCGCCAAGCACATTGCTAGCTCCAAGCGCCGCTTGTCGCCCCGTGAAAGCGAGGCTGCATCCATGTGGCGTTTATCCTGCATATTCACGTCGATCAGCATCTGCTCGGCCCGTTCACGGATGTCAGTTTCACCTTTTACCTTCCGCCAGGCATTCATCATGAACGACCCGTCACGGTGCGCAAAGCACGGGATCATGACATTTTCGAAAACCGTTAGGTCACTGAAAATCTCGGGGGTTTGGAATACACGGCTGATGCCAAGCTGGTTGATCTCGTGCGGTTTCTTGCCAAGCACAGGCTTGCCTTGAAACATGACTGACCCCGTATCCGGCGCAAGCTTACCAATCAGACAGTTCAGGAACGTGGATTTACCCGCACCGTTCGGCCCGATAATCGCATGAACCGAACCCTCTTTAACATCGAGGTTAACGTTATTCAGCGCATGCAATCCACCGAAGTGTTTGTTGACGTTCTGGACTTCAAGAATTCCCATAACCCTTGCTCCTTATTCAGCCGGGGGCTTGGCATTATCCGCCGAACCGCGTTTCAGTTTACCAAGCCGTTTGCCGATGCGGTTTGCACCCTCCATCAGGCCACCGGGCAGGAAGATCACGATTATCATAAACACTGCGCCCAATGTCAGGCTCCAGCCTTTTCCGACGAACGGATGCACAATCCAGACCATGAAGTTTTCAAGGAACCCAGGCAGAAAACCAAACCACTCGTGCAACACATTGTCATTGATACGCGAGAAGATCGCTTCGAAGTATTTGATAACCCCTGCACCAAGTACCGGCCCAAGCAACGTGCCCGCACCGCCAAGGATCACCATCAGAACTATGGAACCTGATTCCGTCCACTGCATACGCTCCGCACCTGCCAATGGATCCATAGAGGCCAGCAAAGCCCCCGCCAGACCGGCATACATGCCAGAGATAACAAACGCCGCCAGCGTGTAAGGTTTGGTATTAATCCCCGTATACATAAGGCGGTTCTGGTTGGTTTTAACCGCCCGCAGCATCAACCCGAAAGGTGAGCGGAAGATGCGGATCGAAAGGTAAAACGCTGCGATCAAAATAACCGCACTGACGTAAAACCCGACGTTAAACTGCAAATCCATTCCCATAAACGTCGTGCGCCATGTGTCGTTCATTTCCAAGCCAAACAAGTTGGTTGATGGCAACGAACCGGAGTCATTCTTCGCATCCAATATTCGGGCATCGGCAAGCCGTATCTGCAAACCGGTTTCTCCGTTCGTGATAGGCGTCAGAACCGAATACGCAAGGCTGTAAGACATCTGTGCGAACGCTAATGTTAGAATGGAGAAGTAGATCCCCGAACGCCGCAGCGTGATAAACCCGATCAGCAGGGCAAACAGTCCTGACATAATAATCGCAAGGATCATGCCTGGAATGATGTTCATTGTCAGAAGCTTAAACATCCAGACGGTCGAATACGACCCCACACCCAGAAACGCCGCGTGGCCAAAGGACAGGTATCCAGTCAAACCGAACAGAATGTTATAGCCTACCGCAAGAATACCAAAGATAGCGAAGCGTTGTAGCAGGTCGGGATATCCGGCCCCGAAAGGCGCCAGAATAATTGGTCCGGCTAGCACGACGATCGCGAACACCAGCATCAGGACTTTGTCGTTGTATTTTAACATGCTCTTAATCCTCCATCATGCCGGCTTTGCCCATCAGACCGCGCGGGCGAACCAACAGAACAATCATGGCAACGAGGTAAATAATAATCTGGTCGATACCGGGAATAATCGCTTTGACCTCGTTCATGGACGAGAAACTTTCCAACATCCCAAGCATGAAGCCAGCCAGCACCGCACCGGGCAAGCTGCCCATACCGCCAACAACAACCACAACGAAACAAAGGACCAGGAAATCCATACCCATGTGGTAATTCGGGGGCAGAATGGGCGTATACATAACCCCCGCCACCCCCGTTACCGCGGCGGCAAGCCCGAACATAATTGTGAAACGTCGGTCGATGTCGATTCCCAACAAACCGACCGTCTCGCGGTCCGCCATACCGGCACGCACAACCATCCCGAAGGTGGTAAAGCGCAGGAAGGCAAACACACCGCCGATGACGACTGCGGCAAACACGAAGTACATCAAGCGCCAGTAAGGATAAATCACCGCATATTCGGCGAACCCGAACAGTATGCCGATATCCATCGCACCACCCATCGCGTCAGGGGCCGCTTGTGGGATCGGGTTGGCACCAAAGAACGCCTTAATAATTTCCTGCAAAACGATCGCGAGGCCAAAAGTCACCAAGATCTGGTCAGCATGTGGGCGATGATAGAAGTGCTTGATAAGCCCACGCTCCATCACGATGCCGATAATCGCCATAACTGGAATAGCAAATAGAATTGCCAGCAGCACAGAATAATCAATCATCCAGGAGCCAACATCCCCCCACCACAATTCGACATACGGAGTTTTTATCTCCAATGGCTTACCCAGAAAGTTCGTCTTCTCGGGGTCTAGCGTGATTTTGGACAGCGTCAGTATCTTCCGCGTCACCACGGCACAAAATGCGCCTAGCATAAACAGCGCGCCGTGGGCGAAATTCACCACACCCAGCGTGCCAAAAATAAGGGTCAGACCCAAGGCAATCAGCGCATAAGCACTCCCCTTGTCTAACCCGTTCAATACTTGCAGAAAGATCGCGTCCATCGCTTACGTCCCGTAATTTCTAAGAGGTACCGCACCTTTGCGGAAAATCCGGCCGCGCACAAAGGCGCGACCGGCAGTGTATTCCCGAGGGGGAAACTTAAGCGCCTGGGTTACATTTACCCAAAGCACCACCCGCAAACATTGGGTGATCCGGTGCGTACTCAACCTGGGCGCGTGGCGTAATCTGAACGACTTCCAGAAGGTCGAATTCGGAAGTCGGGTTCTCTTTACCCTTCACAACCAGCACGTCTTTGAAGCACTGGTGGTCATCCGCACGGTAATGTGTTGGACCATTGCCCAAACCGTCGAAGTCAAAGCCTTCAAGAGCTTCGCCAACGCCACATGGGTTGAATGTACCTGCACGTTCACATGCATCCGCATAAAGAAGCGTCTGACAGTAAACTGTGTGCGCAGCCTGTGATGGTGGGAAGCCGTACTTCTCGCCAAAGGATTTAACGAAGGCTTGCGAACCAGCGTCGGTCAGGGACCAGTGCCAGTTTGTCGAACCAAAGATACCCTTAACGTTTTCGCCAGCACCCTTCGCCATCAGGCGGGAGTAAAGCGGAACGACGATCTCGAAGTTCTTGCCGTTAACCATCTTGTCACGCAGACCGAACTGAACAGCCGACGTAAGCGAGTTGATCATGTTACCACCGTAGTGGTTCAGAACCAGCACATCTGCACCTGAGTTCAGAACCGGAGCAACGTAGGAACTGAAGTCCTGTGTCGCCAATGGTGTAAGAACGTTGTTAACAGTTTCCCAGCCAACAGCCTCTGTAGCTGCTGCAATGGATTCCTGCTGTGTCCAGCCCCATGTGTAGTCGGCAGTCAGGTGATATGCCTTACGGTCAGGACCATACATTTCGAGCAACACAGGTGCCAACGCTGCCGCAGACATATAGCCGTTGAAGAAGTGACGAAAGCCGTTGGCCTTCTTGTCCTTACCGGTTGTGTCGTTGGAGTGTGTCAAACCAGCCATGAAGATAACGCCAGCTTCTTGGCATAGGCTCTGCACCGCAATCGCCACGCCCGAAGAAGAACCACCGGTAATCATTACCGCACCGTCTTTTTCGATCATGGATTTAGCAGACGCACGCGCCGCATCGGATTTGGTTTGCGTATCGCCAGTAACATATTCAACCTTGTTACCAAGGATCCCGTTACCCTTAAGTGCTTTGGACGAGAACGTATTCATCATCCCGCCGTCGCCTTCACCATTCAGGTGGTCAACAGCTAGCTTATATGCACGAAGCTCGTCCGCACCCTCGTCCGCGTATGGACCGGATTGTGGAACGTTAAAGCCAAGTGTTACGCCATTACCTGTTGGTGCATTAGTATACGCAGCCGCCGAGCTGGCAGTGAAGATCGTCGGCATTGCCAAGCCAGCACCCAAAACGGTACCCGACTTAATCAAACCACGACGATTAGTTATAAATCCAGACATGAATTTCCTCCCATTCGTGTCAATTTTATGCTGCCATGAACGGCAGAGGGTATTTTTACCCAAGGCCATTCTTGGGGCGCTTTGTCAAAAAATCAATAAATGATTGCATTCGTTAGGTTTTTTTGTAAATTTCTGTCACAAGCCTTAGACTTAAGTGTAAATATATTTACACTGCATCGCGGCAAGAGTATGAAAACATAAGGAAATGGGCGATGCTTCATTCATTAACCGGAACCCGAATACGCCAACAGCGCGGTCGTATCGGCCTATCCCAAACAGCCCTTGCACGGCAGGTGGGCATTTCCACATCGTATCTAAACCTGATTGAACACAACAAACGGGGAATCGCGGGTAAGGTTTTGTTATCTATTGCGCGGGAGCTTGGTGTTCCACCCTCCACCCTGACCGAAGATGCTGATTCCGAGCTAACCACCACCTTGCTGGAAGCCGCCGCCGCCGCGCCGGATCAATCTGCCGAAACCTTCGCGCTCGCGGAATTCGCTGGAAGATTTCCGGGGTGGTCACAACTTCTTGCTTCAGCTCACCGTCAACACCGCGATCAAGAGGCCGTCATTTCCGCCTTGTCCGACCGCCTGACACACGATCCGTTTTTGGCCGAAAGCTTGCATCTGATGCTATCCAATATTACCGCGATCCGCTCCACCGCTGAAATATTGACGTCGGTTGAAGATATTTCAAGTGAACAGCGCAACCGCTTTGACGCCGCAATCCACGAGGAAAGCAAACGCCTTTCCGATGCCACGCAGGCACTGATACAATATTTCGACAGAGAAACACCACAAGATGCGCCAAGCGAGACGCCGGACGGCGTAACGAAAGATGACGTCGCATCAATGCCCTTTAAACACTTCAGCACCAGCGCCGAAGCCTCGGATTACAACCCATCAGCCCTCGCTTCCGAGTTTCGCAAGAATCTACACGCCGTGTTTCGCCGCCTCGCCAGCCTTAACGGCGAAGGGGGCACCGCCCCCGAGATGGGTCTGATCATCACCAACGCTGCAGGCCAAACGTTGCACAGGCAAGCCCTTTCGGATTTCCCGCTACCCCGACACGGGAACGCTTGCCCTCTATGGCCGGTATTTCAGGGGTTCTCACAACCGGAACGTCCACTGCAAGACTTGATCGAACTACCCGGCGGCGCACAATTCGTAACACTGACCGTCGCATTGCCACGCTCCGAAGTCGGCTTTGGCGCACCACCCGATTACCAATCCGCGATGCTGTTTCTTCGACTAGAGCAATCGCCATGGTCCGCAACACCACAGCCCGCCCGCGCAGTGGGTGTAAGTTGCCGAATTTGCCCGCGCAAAAACTGTACTGCGCGTTCCGAAGAAACGGTGCTATAGATTGAACGGTTAGTAGGAGAGTACACATGTCAAAGCACATTCTGATCGTTGAGGATGAACCGAATATCATCGAATCTCTATCCTTCTTGCTGGAACGCGTCGGCTTTGACGTATCGTCGGAACAGGACGGCGCCATGGCGATGAGCCAAGTCGATAAACTGGGCCCCGATCTGGTTATTCTTGACGTGATGCTACCAAACCGTTCGGGCTTTGATATTTTACGCGATATTGGGAAGCTGACCGAGGGCCCGCGGGTATTAATGCTAACCGCCAAAGGCCAAGCCCGTGATCGTCAAACCGCCGAAGATATTGGCGTCACACGTTTCATGACCAAACCTTTCGCCAACGCCGAAATCGTCAAAGCCGTTCAGGAAATGCTCGCATGACTGACAAACGCCCACCCGATCTGGCCGAACGCGCCTTTCGCCGCCGACGCCGTCAAGATGCCGCTCTTGTTTTGCCTATTTTTGGCATCGTCATTTTCATCACGCCAATTCTCACAATTTTCACAAAAGATGTCCTGCTTTTTGGCGCTCCATTACCATTTCTGTTCATCTTCGGCTTCTGGTTTCTTCTGATCCTTTTGGCGCGACGTATGTCACACCTGCTTACCAAAGGCGACGAGGGCAGCTGACGTGTTAACCTTCAACATACTGGTCGGCGCCAGCGTCATCTATGTCGCTCTGCTATTTACTGTTGCCTTCTGGGCCGAGCGCCGTGCCCGTGCTGGCCGCCTTGGCTGGCTACGTTCCCCGTTAGTCTATACATTATCCATCTCGGTCTATTGTACTGCATGGACTTTCTACGGCGCGGTGGGGTCTGCCGCGCGTAATGGGTTAGAGTTTGTGACCATCTACCTCGGTCCCACCCTCGTTTTCATCGGTTGGTGGTGGTTGTTGCGCAAACTGCTGCGGATCGGGCGTACACAACGGATCACCTCCATCGCGGACCTTATATCATCGCGCTACGGCAAAAGCGCCACGCTTGGTGTGGTTGTTACCTTACTGGCCGTTATCGGGTCCACTCCATATATCGCACTGCAACTGCAATCCATCACCACCAGTTTCTCAGTATTCTCGCCAGCAGACGGCACAGGGTTCGCTGATGAAAAAGTGTCGGCGTTCTGGATCGCTGCCGTCCTTGCGGTGTTCACCATCCTGTTTGGCACCCGCAACGTTGACGCAAATGAACGCCACCACGGCGTTGTTACTGCCATCGCACTGGAAGCGGTCGTCAAACTGTTCGCCTTGCTTGCTGTCGGGATTTTCGTCGTCTGGGGCATCAGTGATGGTCCGGCTGATATCTTTTCGCGTATGTCGCCCGACATGTTGCAAGCCGACCGCATCTTCAGCCCCCGCTGGGTTGCGCTGACGTTTCTGTCTGCCACCGCCATCATCACGCTGCCACGTATGTTTCAGGTAATCATCGTCGAAAATTCCGACGAGCGGCACCTTTCTGTCGCCAGTTGGGCCTTCCCGCTCTATCTATTTTTGATGAGCCTGTTCGTGTTACCTATCGCCATTGCCGGGCAATCAATCTTGCCTGCTGGCTCCAATCCTGACCTGTTCGTTCTGACCGTCCCCTTGGCTGAGGGCCAAAATGCTTTGGCGCTTTTCGCCTTCCTCGGCGGATTTTCGTCTGCAACCTCAATGGTGATTGTCGCCGCCATCGCTCTTTCGACGATGGTTTCCAACCACATCGTCATGCCGCTTTGGATCAGTACGGGTAAAGGTCGCATTTCCACCAGCGGAGATGTGCGCCGCGTTCTGCTGCTTAGCCGTCGCGCCAGTATCGCAGGATTACTGCTGCTAGGGTATTTCTACTTTCGTTTAACGGGTGGATCGAACGCGCTGGCATCAATCGGCCTGATCGCCTTTGCTGGTGTCGCCCAAATCCTGCCAAGCCTGATCGGCGGCATATTCTGGCGCAGCGCCACAAGAACTGGTGCGCTCGCAGGGTTGATTGTCGGCTTTATCATCTGGGCTTACACTTTGTTCCTGCCAAGCTTTGAAGGTTCCTTCCTGCTAAGCTCCAACGTCATCGAAAACGGACCCTTCGGCCTGATGTGGCTACGCCCGCAAGAGCTGCTTGGCCTGACGGGGTACGACCCGTTGGTCCATTCGCTATTTTGGTCGCTTGGCATCAACATCGCCCTGTTCGTCGGCCTTTCACTGGTCGTAACACCGCGCCAACTGGAACGCATCCAAGGCGCGCAATTCGTCGATGTATTCCGCCAAACCGGCGGGCGTGGGGCAGGTATCGTCATAAGACGGTCCGCCACATCCGAAGATCTGTTCACGCTCGCACAGCGCATCCTTGGAACCACCCACGCCCACCGCCTGTTCACGCAGGCCGCTGGCGAGCAAGGCAAACAGGCAGGCTTGCCGGATTCCACCGACAAGTTCATCGAACGACTGGAGCGCGAACTGGCCGGTAGTGTTGGCGCGGCTTCAGCCCACGCAATGGTTTCGCAAATTGCTGGCGGCGGCACTGTATCGGTCGAAGAACTGATGAACATCGCCGACGAGACCGCACAGGTGATGGAGTATTCCCAACAGCTCGAAGTGCAATCGCGCGAGTTGGCGGAATCCGCTCATAAATTGCGGCAAGCCAACGCGCAGCTAACCGAACTTGGCGCGCAGAAAGACGCGTTCCTATCTCAAATCAGTCATGAACTACGCACTCCGATGACTTCCATTAAATCCTTTGCGGAAATTCTGCGGGACAGCGAGGATATATCGTCGGAACAATCGAAGCGGTTCGTCGATATCATAAACACGGAAAGCCAACGCCTAACCCGTCTTCTGGACGAGATCCTCGATCTTAGTTTTCTTGAGAGCGGTCGCGTGAATTGGCAATTGGAACCTGTCGAACTTGGCTTCGTTATTGAACGTGCCCTGACAAGCAGCGAAGGCTTGCGGGCATCTGCGGCGGTAAACATCGTGTGCAATGTGCCTGACGACATTCTAGTCACTGCGGATTTCGACCGTCTGGCACAAGTTTTCATTAACCTTATTTCAAACGCGATCAAATACGGACGCGCCAAAAACCCCGAGATCCGGATCACTGCCCGCAGAGTTGGCAAAATCGCGATCATCGGCATCGCTGACAATGGCCCCGGCATCCGCCCAGAGGACCGTGAAAAGGTTTTCGAGAAATTCGCACGCCTATCCGAGATCACCTTGGCCGGCAGCGCGGGCCTTGGTCTACCCATCAGCCGCGAGATCATGCGAAACCTTAACGGCGACTTAACGGTCGAGGAAAACGCCCCCGGCGCTGTTTTCCGCATAACCCTGCCGCTGGCCTAATCCTCACGCATTGGTCGAGAACATGTGACCCCATGAAACATAATTCGTCCCTATATACGGTTGAGAGAATTCACAACCAAAGGACATAAAATGTTAAATCGCCGTAATTTCATCGCCACTTCAACCGCCACCATCGGGCTCGCCGCATTTGGCGGATTAAGCGCGAGCGCTGCCACCGACGTATTCGAAATCATGCGTACCGAGGCAGAATGGAAAGCCCTGTTAACCCCTGCGCGTTTCGCCGTGTTGCGCAAAGCGAAGACCGAGCGCCCGTTCACTAACAGCCTGAAAGGTGAAAGTAGCGACTTGTTAACCGAAAACCGCGTTGGCACATTCCATTGTGCCGGATGTGACCTGCCCGTTTACAAATCCGAAACCAAATTCAAAAGCGGCACTGGCTGGCCGAGTTTCTGGGATGTAATCGAGGGTAATGTAAGTTTCAAACCAGACAACACGCTGTTTTCCAAACGAACCGAGGAACATTGCCGCCGTTGTGGTGGTCATCTTGGCCACGTCTTTGATGACGGTCCTGCGCCCACAGGCAAGCGCCACTGCATTAACGGGTTGGCAATGACCTTTAAGGAAGCGTAAACGCACAGCCCGCATCTGGTTCAGGTGCGGGCATCCCTCCATGCCTTCAAGATCACTTGCCCTGTCATCAAATCCAGATGCGCCCCACCACCGTTTTTGAACAGCGTGATTTCGGCGTCTGAGCTGCGCCCACCGCCACGCACCAGATCGTATAGGTCACCCTGAACATCGGACGCAGAAATCGCAGCACTAGCAATCGGAATCATCAACTCGCCAATGTGTTCGATGGTCGTCGCCCGACTATCCACAAATATCGAGGCTAGTTGCATCGCCAAATCATCCGCTTCGCGCATATCCGCCTTAAACGCCCCGATCAAATCAAGGTGTTGCCCTGCGCGCAGCCATTCGCCTTTGATCACCGGATTAGACGCCATAGTCGCACAACTGATAATATCAGCCGCATTCACCGCCTTCGCCAGATCATCGACAACCGGAACGCCTAAACCTTCGGCCTTCGCCTTGGTACGGTTCCAGACGGAAATTTCGATGTTGGGGAAAACGGCGCTATACGCTTCAATTAATGACGCAGCAACAGTCCCTGCCCCAACAATCAGCAAACGCTTGGAATCCGGCCTTGCCAGCAACCGCGCGCCCAAAACGGAATCGCCAGCGGTTTTCCATTTGGTCACCAAAGCGGAATCAATGACCGCCTCGACCAGTCCGGTTTTATCCTCGAACAAAACCATCGCGCCGTGAACCGAAGGCAAGCCGTGCGCCGCATTGTCAGGCATCACCGTCACGGACTTCACCGCAACACCAACACCATCAATCCACGCAGCGCGTGACAACAACGTGTCGCCGTCACGATGCAGGAACTGGTCTGAAATCTCGGGCTTAGCCATTTTATGCCCCGCCAGCAAAGCATCTGCCAGATCATTCCAATCCAGCAGATGTTCTACGTCTTGCGCGCGGATGTAGGGAACCACGGCTTAAAGAACCGCCGCGATTGCCTTGGCCAAATCGTCCAGTCCTTCAGCAGGCAAGCCCGCCACGTTGAAACGACTGTCGCCAACCATATAGATGCCATATTCGTCGCGCAGCTTATCAACTTGGTCAGTTGTCAAACCAAGACGCGAGAACATGCCGCGATGGTCGGCCACAAAATCAAACCGGTCAGAATTAGTCTCGCGGCGCAATGCATCCGCCAAACCGGATCGAAGCGACAACATCGACACGCGCATGGCTTCCACCTCGGCCATCCAGTCGGCCCGCAGTTCGGGGTCAGCCATAATTATCGCCACAACAGTTGCACCATGATCCGGCGGGAAGCTGAAATTCATCCGGTTCAAAGTAGCCAACGCGCCTTTAGTCAGCGCAACATCGCCCTCGCACACAGCCAAGGCCACGCCAACACGGTCGCGGTAAAGCCCGAAGTTCTTGGAACAAGACGCCGCAATCAGCATTTCAGGCACGCGCGAAGCCATGTGGCGAACGCCAGCGGCGTCTTCCTCTAGCCCATCGCCGAAACCTTGGTAGGCAATATCAATCATCGGCATAAGGTTCTTGGCCAGCAACATATCCGTTACCGCGCTCCACTGATCCAGCGTGATATTCGCGCCTGTGGGATTGTGGCAACATCCGTGCAGCAGAACAACATCACCTGCAACAGCGCCATCCAGATCGGCCATCATACCGTCGAAATCAACGCCGCAAGTCGCGTCGTCGAAATAACGATACTTGCCGATTTTCATCCCGAGATACTTTAATATTGCCTCATGGTTAGGCCAACTAGGATCGGATATCCAGACCGTCGCATCAGGCGTGGCCATATTGATCAGCTCGAATATTTGGCGAATAGCCCCAGTACCGCCCGGCGTTTGTGCGCCTGTAACCCGCACGGATTCAACGCTGGAACCAAGCACCAGTTCGCGCATCCCGTCAACAAATTCGAGATTGCCCAAAAGCCCGACGTATTTTTTCGTTTTTTGCGATTCCAACAGGCGCGCTTCGGCCCTTTTCACGGCCCGCATAACAGGCGTGCTTCCGTTAACGTCTTTGTAAACGCCAACCCCGAGGTCAAGTTTGTCGTCGCGTTCGTCAGCCGCGAACATACCGATCATCTTGATGATTTTGTCTTCTGGTTGTGGTTTTAGATTTTCGAACATCTTTATAGTCCTTTAATGGGTTCGATCGCGCGTGAGTATCCGTTTATGCTCGGCGCGTCGAACGGGTGCAAATCCTGCTTTCTGGTAAAGCGGTAAAGCGCGGGGGTGATCAAGGGAATTCGTATTTACGATCAATTTTGTGACATTCGGCAAATCCCACCCCATCAGAATTGCCGTGTGCAAAAGGTATTTGCCGAGGCCAAGGCCGACCGCTTCAGGAACAAGACCAAAATACGCGAGGTCACATTCGCCAGCCACGCGGGCATCCAGAATGAAAAACCCCGCAGGCCAGCCATTCCGCATCAATGTAAACATCGTGACCGAGGGGTCGTGTAAGAATTCCTTAATCTCTAGCAGGGGTTTTTCATGCTGATCGGTCCATTCATATTCCGAACCCACCGCGTCATACATGTTCAGAAAATATCGAACAGGCGGTTCGTCCGCCGCCAGTAGGACCGTCGGCCCACCAGATGGCATAGGCGGATAGGGAAACGACGGTTTTTGCGTCATTTCAAGATAGGTAACCGTGTAAGTAACCTCGTCTCCCGCCTTTTGTGTCATCCGGTTTCGACTTTCAGATCGTTATACATGCCCCATTCGGACCAGCTGCCGTCGTAAACGGCGTTAAGCTGGTGACCCAAGCGCGCCATCGCCAAAGAAAGGATCGCGGCGGTAACACCAGAACCGCAAGTGGTGATCGTCGGTTTGGACAAATCCACGCCGGCACCGTCAAAGATCGCTTGCAGTTCTTTCAAGCCTTTCATCGTGCCGTCAACATTCAGCAAATCGCTGTAGTAAACATTCATGGAACCAGGAATGCGGCCCGAACGCAGATCTACCCGCGCCTCTGGCACTTCTCCCTTAAATCGTTCCGGTGAACGCGCATCAATAATTTGAACATCGCCGAGTTTGGAGCTGGCGGCGACCTGTGTCACATCCTTGACCATGGCCGCATTACGCCGCGCTGTCAGATGACGGTCGCGCACGATTGGTGGCATGTCTTCAACGGCACGCCCCTCGGCAATCCATTTTTTCATACCACCGTCCAGCACCGCAACATCCTGCTTGCCGAACAGGCGAAACATCCACCAAACGCGTGGCGAAGAAAAGATACCATGTGTATCATAGACCACGACGCGGTGTCCGTCGCCAATGCCCATCGCGCGTACACGGCTGATGAATTTCTCGACCGGTGGTAACATGTGTGAAAGGCTTGATCGGCTGTCGGCCACATCATCAATATCAAAGAAGCGTGCGCCAGGAATATGCGAGGCATCGTATTCCGCACGCCCATCGCGTTCATCATCTGGCATAAAATACGTAGCGTCCAAAATACGCACATCGGGCGCATCAAGATGATCTTCCAGCCATTGCGTGGAAACGAGTAGTTGTGAGTCGTTGTTCATAATACCTCCGCTTTCCTTTGGAATATCCCTCCTTGGCGCGGCATACAAGCCAGAGGTTTCGACGTTTTATCGCGCCCTGACCGCAACCATCTGCAAGCCAGCCACTTCAAGGTCCAAGAGTAGCATCTCTCGCATTCCATCCGGCAAAGGCCAGTTATCCAGAATACTTTGATAGTTGGTCGCAAAAATGGGCCTATTTTCGAGCAATCGTTGGTACGCATCTTTGGCTGCTGCAATCTGGCCACCCTGTGCGAGACTTGCCGTCAGAAGAATATGTGCTGACAACGAGCCTTCTTGTAATAACTGGCGTGAATGGTTCACCGCTTGGTCAGCCTCTTTTCGGGTGTAATGGTACATCGCAATCGAAAAGTGATACCAAGGCGGGTGCCCGGGGCTAAGCTCCATGGCCTTTTCAACCATTTCTTTTCCCTCAACCGAGTTATCCAACTGGATAAAGTGACTTCCCATATCAGCCAACACCTCGGCATCATTGGGGTTCAGACGCAGCGCCGTTCGCGCCGCCTTTCGAAACCCTTCGCTGTCACCATCGTTGAACTTGGCAATTGCCAAATATTGATGGGCCATCGCGTTTTCAGGGTCGGTATAAACGCCTTTTTGCGCGGCAGCCAAAGCTTTGGCTTGACTTTTCTTTGGGTTTACCGATTTGTTAACTTTGAACTTTTCGTCAGCATACATCCAAGAAAGGGCCGCCCACGCAGACGAGAACTCCGGCACTTCCAGTGTCGCCACTTCAAGGCCAGCCAACACTTCATCAAAGTTTTCGTCCGTTTTATTGTTTGAATATTGATAAAACCTTACCAAGGCCAAATAATGATTCAGCTCCATCTCACCGGCGCGCGGACGTGCGGACGAAATCTTGGTCACGATGGTTCCGTAGGGCTGCCCCAACGTCGCCGCCACATCCGACGCAATCGTGGCCTGTATGTCAAACAGGGCATCTGTATTCTGAAACAATTCATCATAGGTTTTCGACCAAATGACGGCGTTATCGGCAGAGCGGCGCAAGACGGGCGTAATAATTATACGCGCCTCGGACAGCCGTATTTTCCCCGACAACGAATACTCTGCCGGTTTCAAATTCAATTGATATACGTTTGCACCTGAAGCATTTTGGCTTGCCTCGGTAATAACGAAATCTTTGAACCGCGATAGCTTGTCGACCAGCTCGACTTGAAGCCCTTCGCGAACCAATGCTGAACGTACATCCGTAGCTTCAGATGCCGCCTCGCCCGAGAAAACGTCAAATTGTTCGATTGCCACGGTACGGGAAAAAGACGCGGCATTCCCATCCTCGGATTCGTTTGCAGCAGGCACAATTTCGAGAGGTTCGGAAAACATCGGTACATAGCTGCCCTTGGGGACGGTAATGACAATGGGTTGCTCCAGTCCAATGTCAGATTCGTAATACCCTGTTAACGATTCTCGCAACCGCCCAGCTAGCACCCTTACTATCGGATTAGCCGACGGATCAAACTCTTCGGCTTTGTTTAGAACGTCAATTGCAATGGAGTATGCCTTGATCCGGTCGCTCTTACCCAAAAGCGTTTCTTCGACAATGTATCGTAAAGTTGCAGACACTTGCGGTGACGACATGAACTGAGGCGACGCCAATATGTTTCCCAACACACTGCGGACAGCATCATTCGTATATACGCTTCGTGCAATCATAATTCCTTATACCGCGAAACCCTAACAAAACAACAGGTTAAGTTGCCACGCACTCGATGTTTCAGCATCCGGCGTTACCGTAACGTTCTCCGTGTTACGTAGTTTACCCGATCAGAAAATGGCTAATCAGAATGCATAACAATCCGAATGGGCATCATCAGCTCATCACTCGTAAACTGAACCGATCAACCACCTGATAAGGAAACTATCATGACTAACTTCAAAACAAAATTCTCCGCTGTAATCGTTGCCACTAGCCTGGTGCTTATCAGCACTGCCAGCATTGTTGCCGCGGCACCGCATTACCCCACCTGATTTTTCCAACCACTACAACAAATACAAACCTTCTAGCACTGCAACAGCTTTCGGTGGCTTGTTTAAGACAGGCACCGGAGGCTTTGCAGTTCTTTATTCAAAGGAGTCCTTCAATGGCGGGCCGTATTGTACACATGTCAGACAGAGCGCGCGCAAAAGCCGTGCATCAGGACATTCCATATTATCCTTCAAGCCAAACAGCCGGTTCCGAATGGATACTCAGCGCGCTTAACGATTTGGCCGAATATTGTGCCTTCAACGAAATTCACGACGTTGAAACCACCCTGCGCCGCGCTATCTGGGAAGCAACGCTACAGTTAGCGCAAGCAGATTCTGAACAAGAATAGATCGCGTTAAAACCGTGCGTATCTGCGTGTTGGGTTATAATATCCAATTTGTTGATCGAATGTTTGTATCAATGCAGCTTCCACCCCCCTTGATTCCATCTTATTGGTATTGGCCTGCCTGATGCATAAGGCAAGATCAGTGTTTATAAGTTTTCCTGCCATATTAACAAAATATTAGCTTCAATGCCGTCTAGACTAGCAAAAGTCGCAGATGGGTCAGATACGTGCAAAAGAATGAACTCCAAGCAGAGCTAAGTCGCAATCGCGGCCTTCTTCTGGCTGTGGGATTGTTCAGTGCCTTCGTAAACATCCTAATGCTAACCGGCCCGATTTTCATGCTTCAGGTTTATGATCGCGTGCTTGGCAGTGGCTCCGAAGAAACGCTCGCTGCGCTATTTCTACTGGTGGCCACGCTTTACACTATAATGGGTCTTCTCGATTACATTCGCGGGCGGATTTCGGCGCGAGTGGGGGCTAGTTTTCAGGCTGGGTTAGATAATCGCGTATTTAGCGCCCAGATCAGCCACACACAGCAAGCCTATTCACGTTCGTCGGGCCTTGCAGACCTCGAAGCAATCCAACGATTTTTCTCGTCTCCGGTGATATTCGCATTCTTCGACATCCCTTGGACGCCAATCTTCATCGCCGTGATTTTCATATTTCACCCTTGGCTAGGGTGGACGGCAGTAGCGGGCGCTTCCGTGTTGATTATCCTGACAGCATTAAATCAATTAATGACAAGAAAGTCGGTTCTAGAAGCGAACCGAACCTCAGCTCAGGCTAATGCCTTTTCTGAAGAAATTCGCCGCCACCGAGAATTGGTTCGGGGCTTGGGGATGACAGGTTCAGCCTTGCAAAAATGGCATGTTGCCCGAAACGATGCCCTCACCAAACAAATACTTTCAAGCGATCGGACGGGCGGTTTCGCAGCGTTTTCCAAATCTTTTCGGTTCTTTTTACAATCAACTATGCTGGCTGTAGGCGCTTATCTGACATTACAAGACGAAATCACAGCGGGCGCGATGATCGCGGCATCAATTATGTTGGGCCGCGCCCTTTCACCGATCGAGCAAGTGATAGGTCAATGGCCTACCGTATTGCGTACACGACACGGCTGGAATTCACTGAACCAGCTTCTTACCGCAGCACCAGAAGCATCCGCGCGTACTACGCTACCAAAACCTCGTGCGATATTGGAGGTTGAGCACGCAAGCGTTGTGCCGCCAGGAGCAAAAGAACCAACGCTGAAAGGCATCAATTTTAAACTTGAACCCGGTCAGGTGTTGGGGGTTATTGGGCAAAGTGCCTCCGGTAAGTCCAGCCTCGCGCGAATTCTAACGGGCATCTGGCAGCCAGTATCTGGCAAAGTACGTCTTGATGGCGCAACGCTCGATCAGTTTAAATCAGAAAACCTCGGGCAGTATATTGGGTATTTACCGCAGGACGTAACCCTGTTCAGTGCAAGCATTGCCGACAACATTGCCCGTTTGGCCCCGAAGGCCAGTTCCGAAGATATTGTTACCGCGGCAAAGATGGCTGGTGCACACGAAATGATCCTGCGCTTACCAGACGGGTACAATACGATGGTGAACGCGCAAGGCGGCACATTATCTGGTGGGCAAAAGCAACGCGTTGGCTTGGCAAGGGCGGTGTTTCAAAATCCGGTTATATTGGTTTTGGATGAACCAAATTCAAACCTTGATAGCGCAGGCACTTTGACACTGAACGCCGCAGTTAGAGCCATAAAAGCAGCAGGCGGAGCCGTGATAATCATGGCACATAGACCAGCCGCACTTGCAGAATGTGACCTGGTTCTCGTTCTTGAAAGTGCGGCAGTGAAAGCCTTTGGTCCACGTGACACTGTGTTGAAAGCACAGGTGAAAAATTACGCACAGGTTGCCGGGCAAATCCACCCAAAGGCCGGAAAATGAACCGCACGCACGACCCACAGAAATGGACTGCAAAGAAGTATATTCTCGCAGGTTTTCTCACGCTGGCCGTTCTTGTGATCGGTATCGGGTCTTGGGCCATCTTTGCGCGCCTTGCCGGTGCCATTGTTGCAAGCGGTTTGATCGAAGTTGAATCCAATCGGCAGGTAGTCCAGCACCCTGAGGGCGGCATTGTCAGTGAAATACTGATCGACGATGGTGATCTGGTAAACGCAGGGGACGTCCTTCTGCGGCTCGATGATACCTTGCTAAGGTCCGAGCTTGCCATCGTTGAGGGACAACTTTTTGAATATGTGGCGCGAAGCGCGCGCCTGACAGCAGAAAGGGACGGTACCACAAACATTGTTTTTAGCGATGAACTCAATGCAATCGTCGCACAAAACCCAAAGGCGCGCGACCTGTTGGACGGGCAAACAAGGTTGTTTATTGCACGAAAAGCTACGCTTAACGAAGAAACGTCGAGTTTGCGTGAACAGGCAAAGCAAGTTAATGAGCGGACCGTTGGTCTTGATGCGCAATTGCTAGCGGTCCGACGGCAACGTGAACTGATTCAGACCGAACTTGCCACTCAGATAGCCTTGCTTTCCAAAGGATTGACGCAAAGTAGTCAGGTTGGCGCACTACAGCGCGAAGAAGCGCGATTAGATGGCCAAATCGGTAGGTTGAAAGCGGACATCGCACAAGCACGCGGTCAAATCACGGTGATCGAGATCGAGATCATGCGCCTTAAATCCGCAAGGCGTGAAGAATCGATAACCACGCTCAGAAACTTGCAGTATAATGAAGCAGAATTACTAGAACGGCGGCTTGCTTTACTAGCGCGCCTTTCACGCTTTGATATTCGCGCCCCCAGATCGGGTATTATCTATGGGCTGCAGGTACACGCCTTGCGCTCGGTCCTCGCGAAAGCAGCCACTATTCTATCAATCGTCCCACAAGATGCCTCGCTCGTAATTACGGCGCGGATTGCTGCCTCGGATATTGATCAGGTCAAAATCGGTCAAGCTGGAACGCTCAGGTTTTCAGCATTTGATATGCGCACAACGCCGGAAATACGTGGAACCGTGACCAAAATATCCGCTGATATAGTTACAGACGACGCGACGGGCGCATCCTTCTTCGTGATCGAAATGATTCCGAATACTGGTGAAATTGCCATACTCGAAGGCAAAACGCTTTTGCCAGGAATGCCTGTCGAGGTTTTCATTAGAACGGGCGAGCTCTCGCCATGGCAATATATTACCAGCCCCTTATCTGGGTATTTTAACAGAGCATTTAGGGAAAATTAGCCCTCCTCACAATACGCAACTACCAACTCCCAAAATGGATGTGGTAACGCCGTATGGTGCCACGAACACAATGTTTACTTTTTCCATGAGTTGTAGTAAAAGAATCACGTGCCAGTTGAAGTTGCTCGATTATTGATGTGGGCGGCCAGTATCTGGTGCTTCATATCGGTAGTGGGGCTTAATTTTAAGTAGGGTACAGTATTATGTGCCTGATTAGTTGGTCTGTGGTTGGTATGTTTATGTATCCCGTTGTAAATTTAGAATACTTTGAGCTACCTTTATTGGAGGGATCATGCGCATTTCTAAGCTAAAGCTGTTTCTACAGAATGACGACGGCGCCATTACGCCTTTCGTGATTGTTATGTTCCTGACCATGGTGGTTGGCGGCGGTATGGGTGTTGATTTCATGCGCCACGAATCAGAACGCGCTGCGTTACAGGATGCTCTGGACCGTGGAGTTCTTGCCGCGGCCTCCTACGACGTTTCAGATTACGAAACGTCTGCAAACGTCACAATCGATCTGGAGGCACGCGTTGCTTCATACGTCACATCAAGCGATATACTTAGAGGCCGCAACCCAAACCTGGTTATTACATCAAATATTTCCGAACTCTCGCGGCAAGTAACAGCCAGTGGCAGTTATGACATCAATACGTTTTTTCTAAAAATAATCGGGATTACCACACTGCCAGTCATAGCCCGCGCAACTGCGATTAGCTCGGTTAACGAGGTCGAAATTTCGCTTATCCTCGACAATTCCGGCTCGATGGGTGGGCAAAAAATTCGGGACCTGAAGACCGCAGCAAATACTTTTATTGACCTGGTGTTAACTGAAAAGACCGCAGCGCACACGACCGTTTCTTTGATTCCATTTGCAGCGCAGGTTAATGCCGGATCCGTACTTGCTGCCGAATACAATCTAGCAGCTTGGCATAGGTATAACTGGTGCTTCGAATTCGACGCTGGCGATTATACCACTACGTCGTTATCCCAAGACACTCGATTTCAACAAGAACAGCAATATTACAGGGGGGAAAGTGGCACTTACGAATGCCCGGCAGCTACAATATTGCCGTTTTCTAACGACCCCGCAGCACTTCACAGCGCCATAAATGATATGCAGGCTGGTGGCTTCACCGCAACGTACGCGGGTATGAAATGGGGGGCTGCTTTGCTTGATCCAAATTCACAACCTGTTGTTACATCATTGATTGCAAACGGTGTCGTAGACCCTATTTTCGCCGGAAGACCTCTGCCATGGGAGGATAGAGGTTTGAAATTCATCGTTCTGATGACAGATGGCGCCAACACTCTTCACAAGCGCATACAGCCCAGATATTACAATCAAACGGGAACATCTAGTTGGAGGTCGCAAGATAATGCCGACTTTTGGAATGTTAGGTGGTGCGGTGATAATTGTACGGAAGTTGTGACAGGTTCTACAGAAGGTGACAGTAGGCTCGATGCAATATGTTCATCTGCAAAAGCGCCGATCCCTGGTGGATCATCGCTAAAACAGCGCATTATCATCTACACGATCGGTTTTGACATATCTAGAGGATCAAACCCATATCTTAAAATGCGCGATTGTGCTTCATCTGAATCCAGATTTTATCATGTTGGAACATCGGATCTAACGGCTGCGTTTGTTCAAATCGCCAAATCTATAAACAAATTGAAACTATCTAACTAATGACATTCTTTAGAAAAGCATCATCAAAACTACGGGAGTTCCGAGGCGCAGACTCCGGAGCTGCTACAGTCGAATTCGTTATGATTTTCCCAATGATCTTGTGGTTGGTTTTTTCGACCTTCGAACTCGGCTGGCTTACAACCCGTCAAATGATGCTTGCCCGTGGGCTAAACCTGACAATTCGTGACCTGCGCCTCGATAATATCGTTGATCCAACGCATGCCAAACTAAAGCAGCTGGTGTGCGAACGGTCGCTCGTTTTGCGTAATTGCCTAACTTCCGTTCATATAGAACTTGTGCCGCTGACGCTCTCATCTGGAATTCCACGAACTGCAAGTACTTGCGTCGACCGAACCGGAGACATCATCCCGGTTGAGAATTTTTCGGCAGGAACATTGGAGGATATAATGTTTGTGCGCGCGTGCGTAATTGTTGACCTTATGTTGCCAGGCATGGGCATTGCGGCACAACTGACAAAAGATTCAACAGGCGGCTATGCGATGGTTGCGTCCTCAGCTTTCAAGAGAGAGCCTTAATTCTATGATCTCCTACATCCGAACAAAAATAAACGAGTACCTCAAAGACGACAGTGGGACGGCAACAATTGAGTTCGTCCTCTGGTTCCCACTGTTGATGTTTTGGATGCTGGGAATTGTTGTGTTTTTTGACGCTTTCAAATCGCGAGGCGCACTAATAGCAGCGAACACGGTTGTGGCAGATATTATATCACGAAACAGTGAAGTGGATACCGCCTACTTAGACTTACTTCAACTACTGCAATCATCGCTCTTGCCCAAAACTTCTGGCGGTGGCTTGAGAATCAGTAGCATATTGTACACGATAGACCCCGACATTGTAGACGATCCGGGCACCTACACAGTTCAATGGTCAGGCGTAACAGGAACCGCCACTATTGTTTTAGAGGATGCCGACATTCAAATCTCTGAACTCCCAGATATGTACAGCAGCGAAACTGTTCTGCTGGTTGAATCTTTCGTTCCCTACGTACCGATGACTAGCTATATCGGAATGACCGTTACTACTCTGCGCAGAACAATCGCAATAAGCCCGCGTTACGATTCTAGAGTCGTTTGGGTCAACTAGTAGTTAGGGCTATATCGTCAAGTTGACGTGCTTTCATGGTATAGTCAAGTTGTTGAGTTTATTTTGATATTGACCTGCACCCCAAGTCTCCTCCACTTGACGTAGTGTCCTTGGAGTTAAATTGATGGTGTTAAGCTGCCAGTTTATCCATCCCCATTTTCTGTGCGAATTCCTGCAGCGTCATATTTCCCAAGGATGAATGTGGTCTTTGGTGGTTGTAATCTTCCTTCCAGTCTTCCAGTACGCCTTTATCGTCATCCAGTGAACTGAACAGGTTTTCGTTCAGGCATTCGTCCCGTAACTTGCCGTTGAAGCTTTCTATAAACGCATTTTGGGTAGGTTTCCCCGGCGCAATGTAATGCCAGTCCAAGCCCGTTTCCTGTACCCATTTCAAGATGGCCATGCTTGTAAACTCGGTTCCATTATCCGAAACAATCGTGTTGGAACGACCCCGAGCCGTCATAGCTTTTTCCAACTCTCTAACAATGCGGGCACCAGAAAGGGACGTGTCTGCTACCAAGGCAACATTCTCGCGCGTGAAACCGTCCACCACAGTCAGGATGCGAAACCGCCTGCCATCCGTGAATGCGTCGGATACGAAATCAAGGCTCCACGCTGGTTCGCAGCATCAGGCACGCCATTGGCCTGCGTGTGCCCAAGGCTCGTTTTCGACCGCCCCTGCGTCGAACTTGCAACTTTTCCTCGGCATATATGCGACGGAGGTTCTTGTGGTTCATGAATATTCCCTGTCTTTGCAGCATGACTTGGATACGACGATAGCCAAACTGACGCTGTTCTCGGGCGACGGCCTTGATGGCTTCACGCAATTCCGCATCATCAGCTCGCTTAGACTGATACCGAACCGTCGAGCGATCCACCCGCAAAACATCACACGCCCCCTCTCATGGTTTGCAAGCAAACCACTGCCGGGCAGCGGACGCTGGCTGACACCGTGCGAACCGCACAAATGCGCCACAGCTTCTCGCTTTGCGTCCCCCTGTCGGAGATTGTAAACAATCACCTGTCGGGCAGTGGGACGTTACCACTTTTTTGAGTTCGCATCCCGAAGCATGGCGTTGTCTACCATCTGCTCTGCCAACAGCTTCTTCAGCTTGTTGTTCTCGTCTTCCAAAGCCCGCAGTTTACGAGCATCCGAAACCTCCAAGCCGCCATACTTCGATTTGTATTTGTAAAATGTGGCCTGCGAGATGCCGTGACGACGGCAAACATCTGCTGTCCGTTCGCCAGACTCTTGCTCTTTCAGGATGCCAATAATCTGTTCTTCTGTGAATCGATTCTTCATTTGTACGTCCTTTTGGGTGGGCGGACTCTACATCAAAATGGAGGAATTCTAGGTGCGCAGGTCAATCATTGTGTGGAAGCTCTGCACTGACCTGCGAACTGAAGATGTCACGGATACACTGTATTTGGCTTTGCAAGCATCGGCTGTGATCAGGTTCATGTCCTGCACAAGTCCCGCCTACTCAGCGACAACGGTTCCAGTTACGTCTCTGGATAATTGGCCGAATGGTTGGGGAACAAGGGCATGAAGCATTCCCGAGGCGGGCCATATCACCCGCAGACTCAAGGCAAAATCGAACGTTGGCATCAAACCCTAAAGAACCGCATTCTGTTGGAAAACCACTTCTTGCCCGGTGATCTTGAATCGCAAATTGAAGCCTTCGTCGATCACTACAATCACCAGCATTATCACGAGAGCTTGAACAACGTCACGCCGTCCGATGTCTACTTCGGTCGAGCCCAAGCCATTCTAAACAAAAGGGAAAGGATCAAACGCAAAACACTCAAAACCCGGCGCTTGCAACACCGCAAGATCGCCGCATAATGAAACCAACCAGATAAGCCAGATACTCGCTTAGTTTAAGCAGCCTCTGGAACCAAAAATTCTGACGACAGACAGTCTGAAAACTTCCGCCATTTTTTCATTTATGTATTCCTTTCTCATGTTGGAATACACCTTAACAGACGGTCTGATTTTGTAGGATCACTCCACACAATGCAACATAATCTTTAATTGTAAACTCTGAACAATTTCACTGCATTTCTTCTATAGTGTATTTTCACTTTCGGAGGGTTGACCCGCACCCCAAGTATTTCCCCAGTCAGCGGAGGTTTCTTGAAATTGAATGCACTCGCCTCAACATCGGAGCACCTGGGGCTAGATTTTTTGTCTTCGACCAGTTCGGTGGGTTACCTTCACCCGAACGCCGTTTTTTTCGTGCCGAATTATCCTGAATACGTCTCGTCCAGCGCATAACCTGACGCCCGAACCGTGCGGATCGGGTCAACCAAACCGCCTTTATTCAACGCCTTACGCAGCCGCCCGATATGCACATCCACCGTGCGGGCCTCAACGTAAATATCTTGTCCCCAGACACGATCCAGCAACTGTTCGCGGCTGTAAACCCGACCCGGGCGTTTGATCAAAACTTCTAAAAGGCGAAACTCCGTCGGGCCAAGCGTCACTGTCGTCCCGCCCCGCGTCACACGCATCGTGTCGCGGTCTAGAACGATATCGCCAAACGTCACCACATTGCCCGCCGCCGCCGGATTGGCACGCCGCAGCACGGCTTGTATTCGTGCCACCAGTTCTTTCATCGAAAACGGCTTGGTCACGTAATCATCCGCACCCTTTTCAAACCCGCGCAAGCGGTCTTCTTCCTCGGCCCGCGCGGTCAGCATGATCACCGGAATATTCCGCGTTTCAGAACGCGCACGCAACTGGCGGCAAATCTCGATGCCCGAGACATGCGGCAACATCCAGTCCAGCAATATAATGTCAGGTTGAAAATCCTCGGCGGCCATCAAAGCTTCGTCACCGTCGTCAACAATCGAAACCTCGAAACCTTCGGCTGTCAGGTTGTACTTCAGCAGATGGCTAATCGCCTCTTCATCCTCGACAACCAGAACTTTAATGCTCATCCTTGCCCCCTAAAACGGCGCGACTCCAAGCCCGATGGGTTCACCCTTTGGCCGATCATCGCCCAGCGGTTCACCCTTTACAACATAGTAAATCATCTCGGAAATATGAGTGGTGTGATCCCCGATCCGCTCAAGGTTTTTCGCCACAAACAGCAATTGCGAGCCAAGCCCGATCATCCGGCTGTCGTCCATCATATAGGTCACAACTTCGCGAAAAATCGCATTGTACATCTCGTCAATTTCGACGTCACGGTTCCAGATATCCACCGCCAATTCCGCATTGCGTTGCGCGTGGGCATCCAGAACTTCCGACAATTGCCGCAAGGTTTCCTGCCCCATATGCACGATGGAATGCGAAATTTTAACCGGCTTGGCCTCGGACAAATAAATCGCCCGCCGCGCAATGTTCTTGGCCAGATCCCCGATACGTTCAAGCGTCGAGGCAATCTTGATCGCCGACAGTAAAACCCGCAAATCCTGTGCCATAGGCTGGCGCAAAGCGATGATTTGGGTGGCGAGTTCCTCCAACCCCAGTTCCATCGCGTCCAGCTGCTTATCTTTAATTACCACCTGTTGCGCCAATTCCGCATCACGGTTTTTCAGGGCTTCCAAGGCCTCGCTAAGCAAGACCTCTACCAGCCCGCCCATCTCGGAAATCTTGGCTTGAATGGTGATCAGATCATCGTCAAAAGCCGATACAATGTGACGTCCTTTTTTCATAATTCCCCCTTAACCGATCCGGCCGGTAATGTAATCTTGTGTGCGCTGGTCAACCGGATTGGTAAAAATCGTCGACGTGTCGCCGTATTCTACCATATCCCCCAGATGAAAAAACGCCGTTTTTTGCGAAACCCGCGCGGCCTGCTGCATGGAGTGGGTGACGATCACCACGGAATAGTTGTGCCGCAGCTCGTCAATCAATTCTTCAATCTGCGCCGTTGCGATAGGGTCGAGAGCCGAGGCTGGTTCATCCATCAACAGCACCTCCGGCGCGGTCGCAATTGCGCGCGCAATGCACAAACGCTGCTGCTGCCCACCCGAAAGGCTGGTGCCCGGCGCGTCCAGACGGTCCTTGACCTCTTTCCAGATCGCGGCGCGGCGAAGAGATTTTTCAACCACCTCTTCAAGGTCGGTTTTATTGCCAACCAGCCCGTGAATACGCGGCCCGTAAGCGACGTTATCGAAGATCGACTTCGGGAACGGATTGGGTTTTTGAAACACCATCCCCACCTTGGCCCGCAGCTGCACAGGGTCCACCGATTTGGCGTAAATATCCTCGCCGTCCATCAGTAAATCGCCAGTGATTTTGCACGAATCAATCGTGTCGTTCATCCGGTTCAAACACCGCAGAAACGTCGATTTTCCGCAACCGGATGGCCCGATAAACGCCGTTACCGTGTTGTGCAGAATATCCACGGACACGTCTTTGATCGCATGGTTATCGCCGTAAAACACATCGACGTTTTTTGTCGAAATCTTAACTGTATCTGTCATATTTTCCATATCCGTCTACCACCGCCGCTCGAACCGTTTGCGTAAAAACACGGCCAGCCCGTTCATTAAAACCAAAAATACCAAAAGCACCAGAATTGCCGCCGAAGTACGCGCCTCGAACGCCCGTTCAGGGAAATCCGACCAGCGATAAATCTGCACAGGCAGAACTGTCGCACTGTCCATCACGCCCTTGGGCACATCGACGATAAACGCCACCATCCCGATCATAATCAGCGGCGCGGTTTCACCCAAGGCCCGCGCCATGCCGATGATCGTTCCGGTCAAAATACCGGGCATCGAAAGCGGCAAAACATGGTGAAACGCCGTTTGAAGTTTCGAGGCGCCAATCCCCAGCGCCGCATCCCTGATCGAGGGCGGAACCGCCGCCATCGCAGCACGCGATGCGATGATAATCGTTGGCAGCGTCATCACCGCCAGCACGATGCCACCCGCCAAAGGTGCCGACCTTGGCACCCCGAAGAAGCCAAGGAAAACCGCCAACCCCAGCAGCCCGTAGACAATGGAGGGGACCGCCGCGAGGTTGTTGATATTCACCTCGATAAACGTATTCATCAGGTTCTTCTTGGCGAATTCTTCAAGGTAAATCGCCGCCATAACCCCGATTGGAAAGGCCAGAAGGATTGTCACCAGCATTGTCCAGAAGGAACCCACCGCAGCACCCCAGATGCCTGCCAATTCTGGTTCGCGGCTGTCGCCTGCACTGAAGAACCGTGTGTTAAATACTGTTTCAATCGCACCAGCGCTTCGCAGGTTTTCGATCAACATGACCTGTAAATCCGACACTTTGCGCGAGGCTTCGGGTAAATCTTGCAAGTAAACTTGCCATTCCCCCGCCGCCAGTTCGCCGCTGTCCAGCGTACCGATAACCTTGCCCGCGCCGCCTGTTGCGGACACCTCGGTTAGTTTCACCCAAGTATCGCCCATGCGTACCAGAACCGATGGGGAGTTTTTGTCCAATACCTCGGCCCCGTCAGTCCGGGACCCTCGTGCTTCCAGCTCCGCTGCGAGTGCCAGAAACCGGTCCCTCGCGGCTTCACGTTTGGCGGCCTCCTCCAGATCACCGCGTTCGGTGAACACAGCGCGTCCGTTTTCCTGCAACGCGGCCTGATCACGGTTAAACGCGGCTTTGGCCCGCAAATCGGCCTTTACGCGAGCCATAACGAAGGCGAAATCTTGCGCGCTTGACGTCACAACAGCCGCCTTGCCATCACTTTCAACACTCAGCGTTCCATCGGCGTTTTGTTCAACCAGTTCGCCATACGACCCCTTTAGATAAAGGTCCGCGATGTCCGATGCCAAGAAACGAAAATCAATTGTCTGCCCGATATTTGACGGGCGCGCCATCGCCAGTTCGCGCAACTCGAACGCCGCGCCACCGCTGATAATGTCATACATCGCCCGCTTGTCGCCGCGCGATTTCACGAACGGAAACGCCGCCTTCAGAGCGTCTTTGGTCAACCCACCATAATTCGCACGGCCAATTATTGACGGGTCGTTTGTGCCGTCAGGGTCAATTTCATCTGCCTCCAGATACACCGGCAGCGTAATATAGCTTTCGGTAAATGCACCAGAGGCCTTGCTGACCACCGACCACATCAGCGTAATTAACGCAGCACCCGCCAGCGTTATCGCCAGAATGCCATAAGCCTTCAACCGCCACTCCGACGCTTTGCGTTTCTTCAAACGCACAGCAGATTCAGGCGAGTTATGCATCTTGGAAAGTTCGGTCATGCTAACCATTAGTCGTACATCTCCCGATATTTCCGCACAAAGCGTAGGGCTAAAATGTTAAGCGCCAGCGTGATGCAAAACAGTGTGAACGCCAAGGTGAAGGCCGGACCAGCGGCGGTCGATGCTTCTGTATCGCCGGTGATCAGCATAACGATTTGCACGGTCACGGTTGTCACTGCTTCCAGCGGATTAGCCGTCAGGTTCGCACCTTGTCCAGCGGCCATCACGACGATCATAGTTTCGCCAATTGCACGTGACACACCAAGCAAGATCGCCGAAACGATCCCCGGTAGCGCGGCTGGCAAAACGACTTTCCGGATCGTCTCGGCTTTGGTCGCGCCAAGCGCGTAGGATCCATCCCGCAAGGTTTGCGGCACGGAATTAATCACGTCATCGGACAAGGAGCTGATGAAAGGAATAATCATAATTCCCATCACGATCCCTGCCGCCAACGCACTTTCGGATGCGACCGTAAGGCCTATCGCCTCGCCCGTGTTTCGAATAAACGGAGCCACAGTGATCGCGGCGAAAAATCCGTAAACGACTGTCGGGATACCGGCCAGAATTTCCAACATCGGCTTGGCCCATGCCCGCACCTTTGGTGAAGCGAAATCCGATAGGTAAATCGCGGCAAACAGGCCGATTGGCACGGCGACCAGCATCGCGATTCCGGTAATCATCAGGGTTCCCGCGAACAGGGGAACCGCCCCGACTTTGTCCATGTCCATCATGCCGTCTTGCACGCCGGAAAGGGGGCTCCACCGTGTGCCAAACAGGAATTTATCGACGCGCCAACCGATGCTGGCGAAAAAATTAAACGTCTCGAATATCAGCGACAGCACGATACCCAGTGTCGTCAGAACCGCTACCGCAGCAGAGGCCCACAAGATACCGCGAATAATGTTTTCGGAACGGTTCCGCGCCCGCCATTCAGCCGAGATTTTCTGCATGCTAACCATGCCGGCAATAAATGCACCACCAAGCGTAATCGCTACGGTCACCCAAATACGCAATGCGTCAGCCTTCGCGAATTGCGCCGCCGTTGCCTCACGCAGCGCGTCGGTCTTGGAGCTAACCAACCCTGCCGCAATCGCCTTGGCATCCGACAAGATAAGCTCAATTTCGATCTGGCGTGTATCCGGTAAGGCCACGCGCAAATCGGCCAAAAACTTTGCATCCAGATAGGCGTTCCAGCCCAGCATCAGCGTCAACAACAGCGCCAATCCAACGATCATCACCCACAGCATCACATAGGTGCCGTGATAACTTGGCCGCGAGTGCAAACTTGCCAAAACGCCTTGGCTGGCAGAAACGGCTTTGGCCCGCGACAGGATGAAAAACCCTATCGCGAGACCAATAATCAGCAGGGCGGTCAGGGCTAGCATTTACCAGCCCCGATGCACAAAGTTAGTTCCATTCATCACCTGTCATGATTTCCAACCCATTCACGCGGGCTGCATTTTTCTCAAACTCGTCCTCGAACAACGGGATCAGGCCTTTGTCGGTCAAATAGCCTTCTTCGCCTGCTGCGGCCTCGCTTGAAAACTCGGCGGCATATTCAGCAATGCCGGGGATAACGCCGATGTGGGCTACTTTGATGTAGTAGTAAAGCGAACGCGAGATTTCATATTCGCCAGCAGCGATGTTGTCGAATGTTGGCTCCACCCCGTCCATCGCCGCGCCTTTGATAACGTCGGAGTTTTGATCAAGGAACGAGTAGCCAAAAATTCCCAATGCGTTCGGGTTTGCTTCCAGCTTGGATACGATAAGGTTGTCGTTTTCGCCTGCTTCAACATACACGCCGTCTTCGCGAATTTCGACACCATCACAGGATACCAACTCGGTTAACTCACAACCCTCGTGCATTACCAACTCTTCAAACGCGTCCCGCGTGCCGGAGGATGGCGGCGGGCCAAGCACTTCGATTGCGATGGCTGGCAGGGATGGATCAACCTGATCCCAAGTCGTCGGCATCGGGCCATTCGCGGCCAATGCGATAACAACCTGTTCCAGCGTCAGCGCGAATGTCGGGCCGCTGATCGCATTGGCGATAACGATACCGTCATACCCGACAACCGACTCAACGACCTCGGTAACGCCATTTTCCTGACACATCGCGAATTCCGTAGCTTTCATGCGGCGCGATGCATTGGTCATATCGGGATGTTCTGCCCCAACGCCTGCACAAAACAACTTCAAACCACCGCCTGAGCCTGTGGATTCAACGACCGGTGTCGCGAAATCTGTGGTTTTGCCGAATTGTTCTGCCACTGCTGTGGAGAATGGGAATACGGTTGACGATCCGACAATACGAATCTGTTCGCGGGCGGATACTGCGCCTGCTGCGACTGTTGCGGCCAGTGCCAGCATGGTAATTCTGGATAGTTTCACGGGGTTTCTCCGGTAACTGTTTCAAAAACTCGAACACCCTATGCGCTCAAGATACCCATACCCTAGGCGGTTTTGAATACGCATTTATTGCACTTTGGTGACAGTTTTATGACAGCGCAGAAAGTTTATTTATGCGCCCCTCAAGAAGGTGACCATCAAATTACTAGGTTATATTCGCATATTATGATATACGTCTGCGCATAAACCCGTATCTTAGGAGTAACACAATGACTGCACAAAGCCTGACCCGCCTAATCGCTGGCCTTTTCATCCTTCTAACTCTGGGCTTGGCCCATATGGACGGCACTGTTGATATGTCCAGCATCAGCTGGTTGTGGTTTACTGCCTTTGTTGGCATTAACCTGTTTCAGTCCGGCCTCACCAAATGGTGTATGATGACCAATATCCTTAAAAAACTAGGCGCCGCCTAATTGCGATTCGGGTAGCCAGACTGTGAATTGGCTGCCCGCCCCCAATGTAGATTCGATCTGCAATTCCCCACCATGACGATTAACAATGTGCTTGACGATGGCCAGACCCAGCCCCGTACCGCCTTTGTTGCGGCTTTGTGTGGCGTTCACGCGGTAGAAACGTTCCGTTAACCGGTGCAGATGTTCAGGGCCGATCCCTGCACCCTGATCGGCAATCGTAATCCCGACCATATTGGCATAGCGCAAATCCGCAGGGGCTGTGAAAACCTTCACGACCGTGCCACTGCCACCGTATTTCATGGCGTTATCAATCAGGTTCACCATCACTTGGTTTAACTGGTCACGGTCCGCCGCCACCACCGGATCCCCTTCCAGCGCGGTTTCAAGCGTCACATCGTATTTCTTCTGAAGCGGCAACAGGGCCGAGGCCGCCTCCAACACCAGTTCATTTAGCGCACAAGGGTCGCTCGGCTTGATATGCTCGTTCAGCTCTATCCGGCTAAGCGACATCAGATCATCAACGAGGCGCTGCATCCTTGTCGCCTGTTTATCCATAATCTTAAGAAATTCTTCGCGCGCGGCGGGGTCATCCTTGGCATGACCTTGCAGGGTTTCGATATACCCCAAAATCGAGGCCAGCGGCGTGCGCAATTCATGGCTGGCGTTCGCCACAAAATCGCTGCGCATCTTTTCAACCCGTCGATCTTGCGTACGATCCTCGATCTGGACAATGGCCTGCACCTTGTCGCCAAAATCGCTGCCAGCGGGCATCAGGCCGATGCTGGCCTCGTAATACCGTTCGTGCGGCAACGCGGTGGTGAATGAGACCTTACTGTTCTTACCCTCGGTCACCGCCGCGTTTACCGCATCCACGAACACCGGAACCCGCAAAAGGCTGGCGAAGTGATCACCGGCTTTCAGGGTCGGTAAAATCTCTTTCACGGCGCGGTTGCCATAAACCACCCGCCCTCGTCGCGAAATCACCAGCAGCGGCAGCGGCATTTGTTCCAGCATCGCGCGGCCAAATCCGGTGGGCATGGGTTTGGTGGGTTCAATCGCCTCCACATCGCCTTCTTCAACGGGGTCGCGCATGGCTTCTTGCAAAAGGGCGAACAGGACAATCAGAACAAGGACGGAGGCGAAGATGATCCAGAACGGTTCTTCCAACACCCGTAAAATTGCCGCGACACCACCCGTGACGATGCCAAGCAGGATGTAGGGCCAAAGACGTGTCTGCATGTGCTTTCCCTCGCGCCGAATCCCGAATTAGGATTGTATTCACACCTGCTATATATATGTATTGCGGGAAACCAAAGGGGACCAAATGATCCGGTACGATTTAAAATGCGCCAAAGGGCATCGGTTTGAATCCTGGTTTGGTTCCAGTGCTGATTACGATAAACTGATGATTGCCGGAATGGTTTCTTGCTCGGTTTGCGGCGACGAGACCGTCGAAAAGGCCATCATGGCCCCGCGCGTGGTGAAGGAACGGCCACTGAGCGCCCCTGCCTCCCCCGCTGAACAAGCGGTTAAGGAATTGCGCAAAAAGATCGAGGATACGGCCGATAACGTCGGTAAAAATTTCGCTGCCGAGGCGCGCGCGATTCACGACGGCGATGCCCCCGAACGCCTGATTTACGGCGAAGCGAAAATCGAGGATGCCAAATCTTTGATAGACGACGGCATCCCCGTGGCTCCGTTGCCGTGGAGCAAGAAGAAAACCAACTAAGGGTGGTTAGCTGGAAGCCTCCGCCGCCTTAAATCCGGTAACACCCATATCATCCAAAATCACATACAGCGACGGCAGCGCCAGCAGCACCAGTGTGGTCGATGTCAGCAAACCAAACACCAGCGAAATCACCAGCGGGATGATCGACGCGGCCTGCGCGCTGGTTTCCATCAGCAAAGGCGCCATGCCCATGATTGTCGTCGTGGTCGAAATAAAGATCGGCCTTGTCCGCGCACGGCTGGCTTTGCCCGCAGCGGTCAGAGTATCGAATCCGGCTTGGCGATTTTTATTGATGTACTGCATCAGCAGGATGGAGTTGTTAACCACAATCCCTGCCAATGACGCCGCCCCGATCAGCGATGGCATCGAAATATCGTAGCCCATCAACACATGCCCCCAGATCGACCCAACCAAGGCCATAGGGATGGCAAGCATCACGATCAGTGGCTCGATATAACTGCGGAACTGGAACGACAGGATTAGGAACACACCCAACATCCCGATACCAAGTCCGCGTGCAATGGATTTGGCGGTTTCTGCGGTCGAGGCCACCTGCCCCAAGAACTGGATATCCAGATCAGGGAAATTTTCTTCGAACTCTGGCAGCCAGTTGGCTTGAATGTCGGCAACCAGCGCCCCGGCGTTGGCAAGGCCTGCGTCAACATTGGCCTCAACCGTGACGGTTCGCACGCCATCTATTAGTGTGATCTTGGCCCAGTCGCGGGTTTCCGTAATGTCTGTCACGACACTAAGCGGTACAGATTTGCCAGTACGCGAAGTTATCTGCGCTTGTTCCAGACTATCAAGCGTGGTGCGTTCATAGGCGGTTTGGCTGACAGTGATTTCAATGTTCTGGTCACCCAACTGCAAGCGATCAACCACGTCGCCCAACAGACCGGAACGCAGTTGCGAGGCGACGGATTCGGAGGTAAACCCAAGCACGCTGGCCCCGTCTGACAGGGACAACGCGCGTTGCGGCTTGCCCGGGCGAAGGTCATCCATCGCGTTGAACACACCGACGTACCCGTTCAGATAATTCACCAGACTTTCCGAGGCGAGCTTCATCTCGTCAAGGTCATCGCCTTGAATGCGCACCTCGATCGGGACACCTGCGGGGCCGAAACCGGGCTCCTGAATGGTCATGTTGATCATCCCGTAAACCGTGCCGATTTCTTCGCGCCAAAGCGGGATAAAGACGTCTAGGTAGGTTGATCGCAGCTCGGCGGTCAGCAAATCGACACCGATGGTGGCAACATGTGGCCCGCTTTCGCCAGCGCTGTAATTTTCGTTATAACGAACCTGCGTGGCCTGAATCAAATCTTGTCCGTTTGGCTGTTCCAGATCGGCGTTGATGCGGTTAAGCGCGTCAACAACCTGCGCCACAGCCTCTTCGGTGCGGGCTAGTGGCGTGCCTTGAGGCATCAGGATGCGGGCCTCGATCACGTCACCCTCCATCGCTGGCATGGCTTCCATTTTGATGTTTCCGCCTGCGAAAAACCCAACGGACCCTAGCAGCAGAACGATCAGCAACCCCGCCACAGCGTAGCGGAATTTGATGGCCGCATCGGCGGCTTTGCCAACGCCTTCACGGAACATCTCGAAGCCCGCGTCGATTTTTTGACCGACACGGCCCTTTTCGTTGGCAACAGCGTGGGCAATCGGGGCCTTAAGGTGGTGGGGCAAAATCAAGAATGCCTCGATCAAACTTGCGGCAAGGGCGGCCAGCAGAACGATGGGCATAACCTCCAACACTGTGCCAAGTTCACCGGCAAGGAACGACAGCGGCCCAAATACCGCAATCGTTGTCAGGAACGACGACGTGACCCCCGGCAGTACCTGTTTCACCCCGAACACCACGGAATCGAGCGGCGATCGCCCCTCGGCCGCATGTTCGGCAATACTGTCTGTGATCACAACGGAATCGTCCATCACGATACCAATCGCCACCAACAGGCCCACCAGCGTAATCATGTTTAACGACAGTCCGAACAGGGCCATCACGGTAAACGCGCCTGCAAACGCAATCGGCAGGCCAAGGATCGCCCAGATCGCAAGACGAGGGCTGTAAAAAATGCTCATGGTGATGGCGACCAAAACCAGCCCCAAAATGCCGTTGCTGACCAGCATTTTTAGCCGGTCTTCCACGATCGAGGTCATGTCTTGTGTGATTGTCAAACCTACACCGTCGCCCATGATTTCGCGTTCGGTTTCAAGAAATTCCGTGATGTCGGCCATCACTTTAATCGCGTCACTGTCTTTGTTTTTGTGAATTTCCAGAATTAACGCCCGTTCGCCGTTGAACAGGATTTTTTCCTCGTCCAGATCATAGGCTTCGGTGATTGTGGCGATATCGCCAAGCGACACCTCCGCGCCTGCTTGGCCTGACAGGACCACCAGATTGCGCAAATCGTCGATAGAACGGCTTTGGTTAACGAACCGCAGTTGCACATCTTGCGTGCTGGTTTCAATCGTCCCCAGCGGCATGTCGATGTTTTGCTGGCGGATCAAACGGGAAATATCGCTAACGGACAGGCCGTATTGTTGCAATAAATCGCGCGAAATTTCGATCTGCCACTGGCGTTGCGACAGGCCTTTAACCTTGACCGCCGCGACATTGTCGATGTCGAACAACGCTTGTTCAAGGTCGTTCACATAGGTTTCCAGATCCGCGAAGGACATATCGCCGGTCACAGCCAGTGCCGACACCAGATCAGTGGTGAACAGTTGTTTAACAACTGGCGCATCGGCGTTTGCGGGGAAATCAGTGATCGCGTTAACTTCGGCGTCAACCTCGTTCAGAAAGCGGCCAACATTGCCGCCCGGTTCCATCTTGGCGATGGCACTGGCGACGTTGTCTTGCGCCGTACACGTCAGTTCTTCGAGGTTGTTAACGCCCTTCAGCGCATCCGCCACCCGAAGGCAAATCGCGTCTTCGACGTCGGCGGCACTGGCCCCGCGATAAACGATGGTGATCTGCGCCTCGGTCGGGGAGTAATCGGGGAAGGTTTCGCGCAACAATGTGGGCGCTGTGAATATTCCTACCGCCAACATTACAATCAACAGCAGGTTGGACGCTGTCGGATGCCCCGCAAACCAGCGTATCATAGTGCGCCCCCTGCGGCTGTGGCTTGCAATGCTTGTTCGGTTTCTTGATCACGATTCGGGTTCAACAAAGTTCCGGCAATGGCAGGCACGATGTCATCAAGAATGACGGTTTCACCAGCATTCAGGCCAGACAAAAGAACCGCCATACCGTCTTGGTAATAGTCCACTTCAACCGCGCGGCGTTCTAGGCGAATGTCGGCGTCAACAAGGTAAACCCACCCCTCATGGATCGCTTCTTGGGGTACGATCATCCGTGGATCGCGCGCCATAAAGCGCAGAATGCCTTCGACATACATGCCTTTGGGCAGCGGCGGGTTTTCAACAGGGTCGGCCATGCTGTCGGGCTGCTGGACACTTAGAACGACCCGAACCGTGCGCGTCGCAGGGTCGATACCGTTGGCGATGCGGATCACATCGGCGTTCCATGTCTGGTCTTCGCCGACAAGCTGAACATAAGCTTTGATCGCGTCGGTATCCAGAACGTCACTGCTTGGTAATTCGCTTAGAACACGGCGCAGGTTTTGCATGGGGACTTGCAACACGACCTCGGATGTGTCGGTGCTGTCGCCCGAAAACAGAAGCTGACCGGGGTTGATATATTGGTACAGTTCCACCTTCACATCACTGACGCGCAGATCGAAGGGGGCATAAATTTTCGTGTCGGCCAGATCACTTTCCACCTGCGCGCGTTTGGTTAACGTGCGGTCCTTTTGCGCCGTCAGGCGGCTTAACTGAATGGGGATAATGTTGGCTTGGTTCTCTAAGGATTGTACGGCTTGGCGTTGCTGCAAGGTTGCGCGAAGCTGCGTATCAAGGCTAGCTTGCGGCACAGCGCCTGACGCCACCAACGAACGGGTGCGGGTCAGATCGGCCTCCGCCAAGGCAAGACGCTCTTTTTCCAGTTCCAGTAGAAGGGCGGCGTTTGCGGCTTCTTGTTTCAGCTGCGCAACCTCGGCGTCGACACTGGCAATTTCGGCATCGGCTTCGGTTAGGGCAAGCTCGTAAAACGCCGGATCAATCTGCAACATGAGCGTGCCTTTTGACAGCAATGCACCGCTTTCCAGATCTTCGTGGCGGAAGATCACGTCGCCTTTGACGGTCGAAATCGCGCTCCATGTCTGGGCGGGGGTGGCGGAGCCGAAACCGGATGCCTCGATTGTCAGGGGTAAATTGGCAGCCTCGATCACGCGCACGGCACGTTCGGCCTCAACATAAGGAATGCGTTCAGGCGGTTGCTTGTTCTTGACGAAAGCAACGACGGTCACGATGCCCACCGCGAGGGATACTACAATTATCAATATCCGTTTGAACTTGGTTTTAGCCGGAGTTTTCGCCGTCATTTTGCCACCTCGGAGGGGTTAGATTCTGTTGCTGTTCACCCAGTTAGTTAGTAAATAATAACTTATCAAGGTGCTTACGGGGAAACTTACACGGAAAACCAGATAAACTGTAAGAATATCTAGTTTTTTCGCCATTTGATATAAGTTTCAGCCTAATGCAAACGAAGCATGCATTCGCGCGGCAGCAATATGTTGAAGTTTTTGCGCAACTCAGCATCCAGTTCGGGCGGAATATGGGATGGAAAATAGTCGTTCAATATCCGACGCTTTTCCGCAATGGCTTTGGCGACCATTTCGGGCTTTTGCAATTCTTCCCATTCTTTCGGGGTCGAGCGATCGCCGATTTTGGGGTAGATATATTCCTTCTGCATCAAATTCAGCGTCTGGGGCTGGCCCAAGAAATGTTCCGGCCCGTTAATAACCTCGCGGATTGTATCGAGCGATAGAGTATCTTTGTTCACCTCGATCCCGCGCACGCATCGCAAGGACTGGCCCAAAATGTCGTTATCAATAATCAGGCTTTCCAGCGAAAACCCCAGTAACGAGCCATGCATGCCAGCCGCCTCGTATATGATATTTCCGCCAGCCAGACCCGCCATCACCGTGGTTATACCCTTTTCATAGCCCGACTGAATATCCGGCATTTTGGCATCCGTCATACCGGCAGGCACGCCGCTTGGCAGATCATAGTGGTTGGTCATCTGCGCCACAGCGGCGATCAGCAACGACTGTTCGCCCGACCCGCCAGACATGGCCCCCGTGCGCAAATCCGACACGAAGGGCCACGGGCCGAATATCGCCGGATGGCCCGGGGCCAGCGCGTTGATATAAACGAGACCGGCCAACACTTCGGCAATAGACTGCACCACCGATCCGGCCAGCGCGGCGGGCGAGGTTGCCCCCGCTTGCCCCGCAGACAAAAGCAAAACAGGCACGCCAGCTTTGACCATCTCGGCAATCACATCCAGTGCTTCGGTGGCGAAACGCAACGGGGGAACCACGAAAGTCGCTGAAATGGACACGAACGGGCGGGCGCGGAAGGCTTCTTCGCCGCCTGCCACCGCATAGATCATCTCGATGAACGGCTTGCAGTTTTCGACCAGTGTAATGCTGGTGCCAACGTGTTTTTGGGTTCCCGAAAGGCTGGCATAAAGAGTGTTCATGTCCATATCCAGCTCGCTCGTCATGTCACGCGGAACCATGGGGCGTTGAAAAAAATGGATGTTGTCCTGCTTGTCCACAATACGCGCGGCATCGTAGAGGTCTTGCAGCATACTCTCGCGGTATTCGTTGTTTTCCACGTCTACGATATGCACCGCCGCCCCCGCCGTGCCGAAATGCACCTTGGCGCTTTGCGGGTGGATGTCGTATTTCGGGTCGCGCCCGCAAAGGGTGAAATCACGGTTGGCGGTTTTGATGGTTTCAAGCACTAGATCGCGCGGGAAGAACAGCCGACCGTCCTTATAAGTCGCCCCGATGGCGGTGCAGGCGGTGATGCACCCTTCGGTCGCGTCTTTGAAGCCGATATCAGACAGGATTTCCAGCGCAGATTCGTGAATTTGCGCGATATCATCGTCTGACAAGGGCTTGTAACGGCCCCCCTCCATGCCCGCGCGAATGGGGCGGATATCTTCGGCCAATGGTGCGGCGCGCATGGCGTGGCGCGCACTGCGGCCCCCTGAACGTCTGCTCATATGCTATTCCTTTACGCGTGAGGATTTCGGGTCATAAAGCGGTCTTAAGCTGGCAATGGCGCTGAATTTTTCACCAGCAATTTCGATTTCGTACGTGGAGGTCAGAACCTGTTCCGCGCTTTCACCCTTGCACGGCACATACCCAAGCCCGATGGCCGCACCCAGCGCGTGGCCGTAGTTGCCAGACGACAGATGCCCGACGATCACGCCATCCCGCAGGATGGGTTCGTTGTGGTACAACAACGGTTCGGGGTCGTTAAGCTGGAACTGCAAAAACCGTTTTTCCAACCCGTTTTTACGCTTTTCCAGCACGGCATCGCGGCCAATAAAATCGCCTTTGTCGGTTTTCACGGCAAAGCCGAGACCCGCCTCGATCACGTGGTCTTCGTCCGTGATGTCGTGGCCGAAATGGCGGTAAGCCTTTTCGATCCGGCAACTGTCCAGCACATGCAGGCCGCACAGCTTCAGGCCGACGTCTTTGCCCGCCTTTTCCAAAGCCTCGAAAACATGGGCGGCTTGGTCCGTGGAAACGTAGATTTCCCAGCCTAGTTCGCCAACGTAAGTTACACGGTGGGCACGGGCCATGCCCATACCGATTTCAATCTGGCGCATAGTGCCGAAGGGGTGATGTTCGTTGGAAAAGTCGTTCGGGCTGACCTTTTGCAGCAGCTCGCGGGATTTTGGGCCCATGATGGCGAACACGGCCTCGGCTGCGGTTATGTCTGTGATCACCACGAATTCATCGGCCAAATGGCGGCGTAACCATGCGAGATCGCGTTGTAATGTGCCACCCGGAACGACCAGCAGGTAGGCGGTTTCGGACAGGCGGGTCACGGTCAGGTCGGACTCGATCCCGCCGCGTTTGTTCAGCATTTGGGTGTAAACGATTTTGCCGGATTCCACGTCCATCTGGTTGGCGCAAAGCCGTTGGAGGAAGGCGCAAGCGTCGCGGCCCTCAACGCGGATTTTGCCAAAGCTGGTCATGTCGAACATGCCGACGCCCTCACGGATCGCCATGTGTTCCCGTTTGGCGTTTTCGAACCAGTTCTGGCGTTTCCAAGAATACTCGTATTCTGCCTTTTGGCCTTCATCCGCGAACCAGTTGGCGCGTTCCCAACCGCTGCTTTCGCCAAACACGGCCCCGCGTTTTTTCAGGTGTTCGTGTATCGGGGAACGCCGGATTCCGCGTGATGTAACCGGTTGGCGATAGGGGAAATGGTCGGCGTAAAGCAGGCCGAGGCTTTCGGTGACGCGTTCCTTAAGGTACGCGCGGTTATTCTGGAAAGGTTGCACGCGGCGGATGTCTACGTCCCATAAATCAAAGGGTGGTGCGCCGTCTTCCATCCACTGTGCCAAGGCCATGCCTGCCCCGCCAGCGGATTGGATGCCGACGGAATTGAACCCGCAACAGACCCAGAAATTTTGGACCTCCGGTGTTTCGCCAAGGTAATAGCGATCATCGGGGGTGAAGCTTTCGGGACCGTTGAAGAAGGTGTGAATGCCTGCTTCGGCCAGCAAGGGCATGCGATCGATTGCTTTTTCCAGAATGGGTTCGAAGTGGTCGAAATCTTCGGGCAGTTGGTCAAATTCGAAGTCTTCGGAAATACCGTCCATGCCCCACGGTTTGGCCACGGGTTCAAACGCACCAAGCAGGATTTTTCCAGCGTCTTCTTTGTAATACGCGCATTCATCCGGCACGCGCAGGACGGGGAGTTTGCCCAGATTTTCAATCCCTTCGGTCACGATATAGAAGTGTTCGCACGCGTGCAGCGGAATGGCCGCGCCGACCATCTCCCCAACCTTTTGCGCCCACATTCCAGCGCAATTAACCACGTGGTCGCAAGTGATGTGCGTAGTTTCGCCACCCTGTTCGGCGGTGACGCCAGTGATGCGGCCGCCTTCGGTTTTGATGTCGGTGACTTTGACGTTTTCGAAAATTTGCACACCCATCTGCCGCGCGCCTTTGGCCATGGCGTGGGTGATGTTGGCGGGGTCGCCCTGCCCGTCTTTGGGCAGGTAAACGGCCCCGACCACATCGTCGATATTCAGGTGCGGATAACGGTTCTTGGCCTCTTCGGGGGTGATTTCTTCGACTTCCACGCCAAACGCGCGGGCCATAGAGGCGCCTCGGTATAATTCTTCGCGGCGCTCTTCGGTTAGGGCCACGCTGATGGAGCCGTTGCGTTTGATGCCTGTTGCAACGCCGGTTTCGGCCTCTAAGTCGAAGTACAATTCTTGCGTATATTTCGCCAAACGCGTCATGTTCGAACTAGCACGAAGCTGGCCGATCAGCCCCGCCGCGTGCCATGTGGTACCGCTGGTTAACTGCTTGCGTTCCAGCAGGATAACGTCTTTCCAGCCGAGTTTGGCCAGATGGTAAGCAACAGACGCACCCGCGACGCCGCCGCCGATTACAACGGCGCGCGCATAGGATGGGAGGGGTTTGCTCATGAACGTAGTCTTTCGTTTTTAGGGTCCCAAAGGGGTTGATCCGGCTGGACGGTGGCCTTGCAGCGTTCACCATAAATTTCGACTTCGATTTCGGTGAAGGGGTCGGTTAGATCGATGCGCAACATGCCAAGCGCGATGGATTTGTTGATGCGATGGCCCCAACCGCCGGACGTTGTTTCGCCGACGACTTCGCCGCCATGCCAAAGGGTGGACATGTAGGGGGCGTCGGATTTTCCGGCCTCGATAATCAACGTGACAAACCGTTTTTTAACGCCTTGCTGCTTTTCGTTTTGAAGCGCGGCTTTGCCGGGGAAATCTTGTGGTTTGTCCAACTTCAAGAACCTATCGAGGCCGGATTCCAGCATCGAGTAATCGGTTGATAAGTCGCCTTTCCATGCGCGATACCCTTTTTCCAGACGCAGGCTGTCCAGCGCGTACATCCCGAAAGGTTTCGCGCCGCCAGCCAGCAGTTTGTCGTAAATTTCGGGCATGGCATCTAGTTTTGCATGGATTTCCCAGCCCAGCTCCCCCGCGAAAGAAACCCGCGCCAGCTTGCACGTTTTTCCGCCAACAACAGCGTCCTGAAAGGTTAGCCACGGGGCGGAAAGGTCGGCCTTTGTTCCGATGTCGGTAAACAGGTCGCGCGATTTGGGGCCGGTTACGATTAGGCAGGAATACTCGGTCGTGTGATCGGTTAGGGTGATGGAGCCGTCTTTCGGTAGCGCTTTTTTGAGCAATTCAAAATCGTGCCATTGTGCGGTGGCGGCAGTGATCAGGGTGAATTCTTCGTCTGAGTATGCGAAGATCGACATTTCGGTTACAACGCGGCCACGAGTGTCGCAGAAATAGGCCAGCCCGATGCGGTTTGCTGATGGTAAACGGGATGCGGTTAGGCCTGCCAACCATTCTGCTGCCCCTTTTCCGGCCACTTTGAACCGCGAGAATCCGGGCAAGTCCAGCACACCGACGCTGTCACGAACCGCAAGGCATTCTTCGCGGATACGTTGTTGCCACGGGCCGTCACGGTCCCACGTTTGGGTGGATTCGTGGGATATGTCGTCGCCGTCCTGCGCGAACCAGTTGGCGCGTTCCCAGCCGTTGTAGGCCCCGAATTGCGCGCCGAGGTCGGCGATTTTGTCGTGCAGCGGCGACAGCTTTTTGTTTCGCGCGGCGGGCCATTCATGGCGAGGGAAATGCATGGCGTATTCATAGCCGTAAATCTCCATTCCCTTTTTGTTGGTGTAGTCCTGATCGCAATGTTCGGTAAAACGGCGTGGGTCGACGGACCACATATCCCATTCGGTTTCGCCCTCGGTTACCCATTCGGCCAGCACTTTGCCTGCACCGCCCGCTTGGGCGATGCCGAAGGTGAAGACGCAGGCCTCGAACGCATTTGGCACACCGGGCATGGGGCCGATCAGGCCGTTTCCGTCGGGCGTATAAGGGATGGGGCCGTTGATAACCTTGCTGATGCCGACTTTGCCCAGCATGGGTACGCGGGCCATTGCATCCTCGATATACCATTCAAGGCGATCCAGATCATCGGGGTAAAGCTGGAAGGAAAAGTCGTCCGGCATCTTGTCAGCCGCTGTCATCCAGTGGCCTTTACAATTGCGCTCATAAGGGCCGAGGTTGAGGCCGTTCTTTTCTTGGCGAAGGTAGTAAGAACTGTCGACATCGCGCAGCAGCGGTAGTTTCTGGTTGTTGGTGGCAGACCATTGTTCCAGTTCGGGGATCTCGTCGGTTAACAAATACTGATGGCTCATCGTCATCATTGGGACTTCGCGACCACCAAACGGGATGAACATGCGGCCAAGTTCTTGGGCGCGGTATCCGGCAGCATTCACCACGATTTCGGCGCGGATTTCGCCTTTGGGGGTGGTCAGTATCCACTCGTCATTGGCGCGGCTTACGCTTTCAACAGGGCAGAAACGCACGATTTTAGCGCCCAGATCGCGTGCGCCTTTGGCCATGGCTTGGGTAAGCTGGGCGGGGTCGATATCGCCGTCGTGCGGGTCATAAAGGCCGCCCGCCAGATCGTGGGTTTCAAGGAATGGGTACAGGCGTTTGAGGTCTGCGATGTCGCACATCTCCATTTCGATACCTTGGTACCGGCCCATACCTTGGGCGCGTTGAAATTCCTGCATTCGCTCAGCAGAATGCGCCAAACGGATGGATCCCGTGACGTGATAATTCATCGGGTAATCAACCGCGTCAGCCAAGCCACGGTACATTTCGGCGGAATAGCGTTGCATGTTCATGGCCGACCACGCGGTGGAAAATGTCGGGACGTTTCCGGCGGCGTGCCATGTGGAACCGGAGGTTAGCTCGTTCTTTTCAAGCAATACACAATCGGTCCATCCGGCTTTGGCCAGGTGGTATAGGGCTGAGGTTCCAACGGCGCCTCCGCCGATAATGACCACGCGGGCTGTCGAGGGAAGTTCGGCCATCGGGGAAATCCTTTTAGTAAACCGGTGGGCTGACGACCCAGATAATTACGGCGAGATCATCGCCGGTGTTGTGCCAACGGACGGGTTTGTGGTCGAAGCGGAAGCTGTCGCCTGCGGTCAGGCTGAATTTTTGGTCTTCAATCCAGAGGTCGATCTGACCGGAGACGAGGTATCCGGCTTCTTCGGTTTCGCGGTAGACGAATTCGGTTTGCTCGGTTTGCGGCTGGATTGTGGATTGGAACATCTCGAAACTGCCGCCGAGGTCCGGGGAAAGCAGTTCTTCGATGATGCCTTCTTCTGTCGTACCAAGGGCACGACGGTTGCCGGCGCGGACGATGTATTCGCGCTCAAACTCGTCGCCCTCGTCGGTTAGGAAGAACCAGCTTACGGGAACTTCGAACGCTTTGGCGAGCGCGCGAAGATCGTTGATGGAGGGGGCGGAAAGGCCGCGTTCGATCTGGCTGAGAAACCCGACGGAACGGCCAATGAGAATGGCGAGTTCGTTTAGCGTTAACCCACGGGATTTTCGTAAACCCCGCAGATCGCGCCCAAGCGCGGCGGAGTGGTCGGTGTCTTGCTGGACAGGTTTCAACATTCGAATCACGGCCTTTTTTGGTCTGTTTCAGGTAGTGAGCGCATATTTCGTGAAAAAATCAATTATAATTTCACCAGCGGGAAATATTGTTCGTGAATTATTTGTTATCCGTTTGGAAATTGTGGATTGCTTTGAGGACATTTCAGGCTGACACTGCCCGAAAAGCGAGGTGATTATGAACGATCATGTGACGACCCATCAGGCATCGGACGATGCGCGAAATGCTGACATACAGATTTACGTTAACGGCGACATTGTGCATCGCGATGCGGCCAAGGTGTCCGTCTATGACAGCGGGTTTATGCTGGGCGATGGCATATGGGAGGGGTTGCGGCTTTATGCCGGTAAGTGGGCGTTTTTGGGTGAACACATGGGCCGTTTGTTCGAGGCCTCGCTGGCGATTGATCTTGATATCGGCATGGACCGCGCGGGTGTGATTGCAGCACTTGAGGCGACGCGGTTGGCCAACGGGATGGAGACGGACACCCATGCGCGCCTGATGATTACACGGGGGGTGAAGGACAAGCCGTTTCAGCATCCCTCGCTTTCGACAAGCGGGCCGACGATAGTGATTATTTGTGAACATTCCAAACCGTTCATCCCGCGGCCCATTCGATTGGCGACCGTTCCGCATATGCGGGGCTTGCCGATGACGCAGGACCCGAAGTTGAACTCCCATTCCAAGTTAAACTGTATTCTGGCGTGTATCGCCGCGGAAAAAGCTGGCGCGGACGAGGCCTTGATGCTGGATATTAACGGCTTTGTTAACACGACAAATGCGTGCAACTTTTTCATCGTCAGGAAGGGCGCGGTTTGGACCTCGACCGGGGATTATTGCATGAACGGGATCACGCGCCAAAAGGTGATTGATGTGTGTCGGGCTGATGGAATTCCGGTGTTTGAACGCAATTACTCGCTGGTTGATACTTATGGGGCGGACGAGGCGTTTTTGACCGGCACGTTCGGTGCGCAAACGCCCGTGGCGGATCTGGATGGACGCACGATTGGCAGTGGTGAGTTGGGGCCGGTAACAGCGCGCATTCGGGAGCTGTACAAGGAACTTGTCGCGAAAGATGTGGCGTAATGCGGATCGCGATGTGGTCTGGCCCTCGCAATCTTTCAACTGCGATGATGTATGCGTTCGGCGCAAGGGATGATTGCGCGGTTTGGGATGAACCGTTCTATGCGGCGTATCTGGCGCAAACGGGTTTGGACCACCCCATGCGGGCAGAGATATTGGCGGCGGGGGAAGCTGATGCGCAGGTTGTTGCAGCGCGGTGTTTGGGGGATATTCCTGACGGGAAGGCTGTATTTTATCAAAAGCACATGACGCATCATATGGTGCGTGCATTTGATCGGGAATGGATGAACCACGCCACCAACATCTTTCTAATCCGCGATCCGGCCAAGGTTATCGCCAGTTATAACGCGAAACGCGAGGACCCGACGTTGGACGATATCGGGTTCAAGCAACAGGCCGAGATTTTTGACCAAATCGTTCGGGAAACGGGTGAGGTTCCGGTTGTTGTTGATAGTGCCGACATTCTGGCGGATCCTGAAACGGTATTGCGAAAAATTTGTGATCGCATTGGGTTGGAGTTCCAAAAAGCCATGCTGAACTGGCCTAAGGGCGGGCATAAAGACGATGGGGCTTGGGCGGATCATTGGTATAAGTCGGTGTGGGAAAGCGATGGTTTCGGGAAACCTGCACCCTTGAGCGCCGAATTGTCGGTTGAGGGGAGCGCGCTGTGTGAGCAGGCGCTCCCATATTACGAAAAACTACGCGAACACCGGATTTAGATGCGCAGTGCAGGGTGATCGACGGTGATAATCAGGTTCCCGCGTTTGTGGCCCTTTTCGACGTACTCATGCGCCGTTGCGATCTGGTCCAGCGAGTAGCTGCGATCAATCACGGTGGTTAAATCGCCGTCCACGATCATATTCTTCAAGAAGTTCATATCTTTGACTTTGTCAGCATCTTTGCGCAAACCCGTAGCCACCATCTTCCCGCGTTTTTCGCCATGCAAAAACGGTAGCATCGGGGACATAATAGCCCCGAGATCTGGAACGGCCGTCAGATAGATGCCTTTCGGGGTCAGGCTGCCTCGCGCCTTCGCAAAACTGCTTTTGCCGACAGTGTCAAAAATCACGTCATAGGTCTTTCCAGACGTGCGATAATCCTGCGTCATGTAGTCGATTACGTGTTCAGCACCGAGAGCGCGGACCATTTCCTTATTCGCTGTGCTGCAAACGCCGGTGACTTTCGCCCCAAAACTGGCGGCTAGTTGCACGGCGACCGTGCCGATGGAACCCGCCGCGCCGATGATCAGGATTGTCTGACCAGCTTGCAGGTCTGCATTGTCGCGCAAGAAAGGCAGTGCCGTCAGGCCACCGTTGCAAATCGCGACGGTGTCTTCAAATTCCAAGTCTTTGGGGATTGTGGATATCGCTGAATCCTCGGCTATGGTGATGTACTGTGCGTGCGCCCCAAACCCATCGGGGGCGGCGGCGAACACACGATCACCGGGTTTAAACGCGGTGACGTTTGCGCCGATACTTTCGATAACGCCTGCCAGTTCGGTCCCCAGAATGCTTTTCTTGGGCTTGAATAGTCCACTGTAAAGCCTTGCGAGTTTCGATGCGCCCGATCGAAAAATCGTATCGACGGGGGTGACTGTCGTTGCGAAGATTTTGATTAGGACTTCGTTGCTTTTCGGTTCGGGTCGGGGGATGTCTTGTATTTCCAGGACATCGGTTCCGCCGTATTTGCGGTATGTGACAGCTTTCATGATTTCACCTGTGCGGACGGAAGGTTAATGCCTTTGATCAACAGCCAGAATGCGAACGCCAGCTCGCCAAAGGTGACGATTGTTAGCAGGGCCGCGATGACGACCGAGGGGACATAGGCGATTGCAAAAGCACCGAAGACAGCGATGATAAGGTATAAAACCCCGTATGCGCGGGCTGCTTTTCTGTGCGGAGAAGTTAGAATAGTCATTTTGCATCCTTTCGAGAGGCATAGAAGTACCGTTATCCACCAAGCGGTTACGCGGCAGATGGTTTGTTCGGGGTGTTGGCTAGTTCGTCCTGAGACCGTCCTACGCGCCCGTCTGAAATATATAAATTGACCAATTACGTCAGTTTGATATGCATATATGCATGGATTGGAGATCGGTAAAATTTGACTGGAACAAGGCGCGGGCGTTTTTGGTAACGGCTGAGGAAGGCTCGCTGTCCGCAGCGGCGCGCGCACTTGGGATGGCGCAACCGACGCTTGGGCGGCAGGTTGACGGGCTGGAACAGGAGCTCGACATCGTGCTGTTTGAACGGGTCGGGCGCGGGTTAAAGCTGACGCCAAGCGGGCTGGAATTGCTGGACCATGTGCGCGCGATGGGCGATGCCGCCAGCAAGGTTTCACTGACGGCGATGGGGCAGTCGCAGTCGATTGACGGCGCGATCTGTATAGCGGCCAGCGAGACGTATGCGCCCCTTGTGCTGCCACCGATCATTGCGAAATTACGCCGGTTGGAGCCGGGGATAATGGTGGAGGTTGTCGCCTCCAATTCCCCAAGTGATCTGCGGCGGCGCGAAGCGGATATCGCCATTCGCAACTTTCGCCCAACGGAACCAGACCTGATCGCCAAGAAAATTCGCGACGTTCCGGCACGGCTTTATGCAACGCCGGAATATTTGGATCGAATCGGGCGGCCAAAGCTGCCGTATGATCTGCGGCATGCGGAATTTATCAATCTGGATGGTACGGGCATGTTGATGAACGGCCTGAACACGATGGGTTTGAGCCTGACAAAAGCGAACTTTCCGGTGCTGGCGGAGAATTACACCGTGATGTGGGAAATGGTGAAACAGGGCGTCGGGATTGGTATTCTGGATGGCAATATTGGCGACGCCGAACCACTGGTCGAACGCGTTTTACCGGATTTGGAGCCGCTTATGTTCCCGATCTGGCTGGTGGCGCACCGCGAGTTGAACACCAGTCGGCGCATTCGGATGGTGTTTGATTTACTGGCCGACGAGCTTGCATAAAATATATTTGGACTTTCACCAAGGATAGCGCATTCTGCGGCGTCTAAAGGATATAATGCGTATGGAAACCAGCAACGAGAAACTTGCGGAATTGGCCGCGAATGGCGATGAAGCGGCGTTTCGCAGCCTGCTTCAGCGGCATTACGCGATCATTTTTCGGGTCGGGTTTCGGGTGCTGGGAAACCGTGAAGATGCGGAGGATCTGGCGCAGGATATATGCGCGGCGTTGCCAAAAAAGCTGGCCTCGTTCAAGGGGCATGCGCGGTTTACGACGTGGCTGCACCAGATCGTTATCAACGGTGCGCGCGATGTAATCAGGCGTAAACAAAGTGCGCGGCGCAAGGCGTCAGGTTGGGGCGAAACCGAGGTATTGCGGCGCGATGAAGCCGCTGAAACCAAGGCCGAGCTGGATTGGTTAAGCAACGCGATGACAACAATGCCACAGGATTTACGCGAAACCGTCGCGCTGGTTCTGGGCGAGGATATGACCCACGGGCAAGCCGCCGAAGTGCTGGACCTGTCGGAAGGGACGATTAGTTGGCGGATGAGCGAAGTGAAAAAACACCTTCGAGAAATCGCCAGAAAAGAGGAGATGTTGTGATGAACGACGAACTCGACAAACTAAAAGCGGCAATGCAATCGGCGACCCCCGAGGTTGACGATACTGCACAAGCGCGCGCGATTGATGCTGGAATGGAGGCTTTTGAAAAAAACTTCCAAGGATCGGTGGATGCGGCGCGTCCTACTCGTGAACAGACCCGATGGTGGGCGCTGATTTCACGAGGAGTTATTGATATGCTAAAACCTTTGACAAGCCGCCAAGTTATGATGGCAACCGCCAGTTTCGCCACGATCGCCTTGGCTGTTGTGCTGACGGGGCAGTATAATGCACCGAACAATGGAACCGGCGAGGTATTCGCGGTGAGCGAGGCCAAGATTGATACGTTGGGCCGCGCGCAAGCACCAAGCGACGGTGAGGTTAGCGTTATGGTGCTTGAAGAAGCGGATATGGCTGCTGTTTCGGAAATGGTTGCGGCTCCGGTGATGAGCATGGCCGATACGCGCATGGAAGTTTCCGGCCTTGCGGCACCCAGTCCTGTCGCCACGTCGCGGATGCGCGGGTTTGCGGATGCCCTTTATGAAGCGCCGATGCTTTATCAGCAGAACACCGACAAGTTCCCTGACGCAGATATGAACCCGTTGCAGGTTGTGTCTGAAGACCCTGTTTCGACATTCTCGATTGACGTTGATACCGCGTCTTATGCCTTTGTGCGCTCTGCCATTCTGGGTGGTAATCTGCCCCCTGCGGATGCCGTTCGCACCGAAGAAATGATCAACTATTTCGCTTATGATTATCCGGTGCCTGCGCGCGGGGATGTGCCGTTTACCACCTCGGTTACGATTATGGATACGCCTTGGAACCCTGACACGAAGCTGCTGCATATTGGCATTAAGGGCTATGAACTTGCGATTGAAGATCGCCCACCGGTTAATCTGGTTTTCCTGATTGATACGTCGGGATCCATGCAAGATAGCGACAAGTTGCCGTTGTTGATTAATTCCTTCCGCTTGATGCTTGCGAACCTTCAACCTGACGACAAGGTGGCGATTGTGACCTATGCGGGGTCTGCCGGAACGGTTCTGGAACCGACATCGGCAAGCGATAGCACCGCAATATTGGCAAGCCTTGAGCGGCTGTATGCAGCGGGATCGACCGCCGGACAAGCCGGATTGCAGCAAGCCTATGCGTTAGCCGAACAAATGGCTAACGGGAACGAGGCGACAAGCCGCGTTATTCTGGCCACGGACGGGGATTTCAATGTCGGGATTTCGGACCCCGAGGCGTTGAAAACCTATGTCGAGAACAAGCGCGAGAGCGGTGTTTACCTGTCGGTTCTGGGCTTTGGGCGCGGGAATTATAACGATGCGTTAATGCAGACCTTGGCGCAAAACGGCAACGGTACGGCGGCCTATATTGATACGTTGGCCGAAGCCCAAAAGGTGCTGGTTGACCAAATCGGGGGCGCGTTGTTTACCATCGCGCAGGATGTGAAAATTCAGGTAGAATTCAACCCTGCCGAAATCGCGGAATACCGCCTGATCGGCTATGAAACCCGTGCGCTGAACCGCGAGGATTTCAACAATGATGCGGTAGATGCGGGTGAAATCGGGGCGGGCCACACGGTTACCGCGATCTATGAGATCACACCTGTCGGGTCGCCCGCGGTTATGGTTGACGATCTGCGGTACGGAACGGAGGAAGTCGGCAGCCTGAACACTGGCGAATATGCGTTCTTGAAGCTGCGGTACAAAACCCCCGGTGAGGATATTAGTAAACTGATCAGCACCCCGATCTTGCCAGACGCTGATGCAGGGCTTGGTGGCGAGGCAGAATTCGCCGCTGCCGTGGCCGGATTTGGGCAAATCCTTCGCGGTGACACCCTGATGAATGGCTGGGAAGTCAGCGATGCACAAGCCTTGGCGCAGGCCAGTAAAGGCGAGGATCGGTTCGGGTATCGCAGCGAGTTGATTACGTTAATGCGGTTGGCTGAAAGCCTGAACTAAACCGCCTGATCGACACAACCTTACCGGCTGCCATCACTGGTGGCCGGTTTTTGCATGTGCCAGACACGTTACTTATGCGTTTGTCTGATCAGGCATTGTTCCAGCCAATCGGCTTCTTCCGCGCTTAGGCGAAGGCCCAGCTTGGTGCGACGCCACAAGATATCTTCGGCGGTTTGGGCGAATTCATGATTCATTAACCATTCCACTTCGGCCTCGGTCAGGGAGGCACCGAAATCTTCGCCCAAGTCTTCTTTGCTTTTCGCCCCTTCCAGCAAATTCGCGGCGTCTGTACCATAGGTTCGAACCAAACGGCGCGCCCAGAAATGGTCAAGGAAGGGGAAGGATTTCACCAATGCTTCGATCTGGTCTTGTACGCCATCCACCGGAAAATCCCCGCCCGGTAAGTGGGCGTGTTTTGTCCACTCGCCGCGTGCGTCGGGGAAGTACGCGGCGAGTTTGGCCAATGCGGCCTCGGATAAACGTCGGTAGGTGGTGATTTTACCGCCGAAAACATTCAGCAGCGGGGGGCCATCATCGCGAAGGATTAAAACGTAATCCCGTGTGGCCTCCGTCGCAGAGCTTGCGCCGTCATCGTAAAGCGGGCGCACGCCGGAATAGGACCAGACGATGTCTGATTTCTGGATCGGGCGTTCAAAATACTCAGAAGCGAATTCCCGCAAGTAGTCCGCCTCGGCCTCCGTGCAAACGGGGTTGGAGGGGTCATCACCGTGTTCTTGATCCGTGGTGCCGATCAGGGTGAAATCATCCTCGTAGGGGATGGCGAAAATGATGCGGTTGTCCCTACCTTGGAAGAAATACGCACGGTCATGGTCGAACAGTTTTTCGGTGACGATGTGGCTGCCACGCACCAACCGCACGCCTGCGCGGGCCTCTAGTTTCACGGCGTTTTTGACGATATCTGCCACCCAAGGGCCGCCAGCGTTTACCAGTGCCTTGGCGTAAATCTCGCGCGTGCCGTTTTCATCGCTAAGGGTGATTTTCCACAAGTCCCCTTCGCGTTCAGCACCGGTCACCTTGGTGCGGGTGAAAATATCCGCGCCATGTTCTGCCGCATCGCGGGCGTTCAAAACGACCAGACGGGAATCTTGCACCCAGCAGTCGGAATACTCGAACGCTTTGGTGAATTTGTCCTTAAGAGGAATGCCCGCCACGTCTTTTTTCAGGCTTATCGAGCGCGTACCGGGCAGGATTTTTCGCCCCCCCATATGGTCGTACATGAACAGCCCCAAACGGATTAACCACGCCGGACGCATCTGTTTGTGCAAAGGTAAAACGAAGCGCATGGGCCAGCTGATGTGGGGCATGGCGCGAAGAAGAACCTCCCGTTCAACGAGTGCTTCGTGGACCAGACGGAATTTGTAATATTCCAGATACCGCAACCCGCCGTGAAACAGTTTTGTCGAGGCCGATGAAGTGGCCGAGGCCAGATCGTTCATCTCAGCCAAGGCAACACGCAATCCACGACCGGACGCATCCCGCGCAATCCCGCAACCATTAACGCCGCCACCGATAATCACTATGTCATATGGTTTGACTTCAGTCATATCATCCGTTTCCCGAGAATTACTTTACGGCTTGTTCGTATGGCGGTGAATAACAAGTTCGTTATGTTTGTAATATTTTCGCATTATACGAACGCAGGTCAATTGACAATCGGGTGTGTGGCTCGCCTATTGCATAGACCAATTGGCATCCATGCCATAAGCTTTGGGAAAATCGCACAGGTGGCTGATCATTCCGCCAATAAATCAAGAGATACCGCATGAAAATCGCCATCGTAAGTTCCAGTGTCATGGGACAAACTGACCAGCTAATTTCAGACACCACTGCCGCGCTTGAGGCGGAGGGTGTGCGCCTGTCGGGTGTTGTTAAAGTAATGCACGCGGAACCGGTAGGGGATCATCATTGTGATATGGATCTGCGGATTTTGCCAAATGGCGGAACCGTTCGCATCACGCAATCGCTTGGCGAAGGGTCAAGTGGATGCCGCTTAAACCCCGCCGCAATTGCCGAGGCTGTCGCGGCAAGCGAGCGTGTCGGTACGGACAATATCGATATGTTCATACTGAATAAGTTTGGCCCACAAGAATCCGCCGGGCGAGGGTTTTGCGATGCAATCGCAGCAGCGTTGGAAAGTGGAACACCCGTATTAGTTGGCGTTGGCGGCAGTTGCCGCGAAGCCCTTGATACGTTCGTTGATGGCTTGGCGGAGGCGTTACCACCTGAACCGGACGCTATTCAGGAATGGTGTTGGGCGGCAATCTCAAAAATCTAGGCACATGGGCCTGCGCAGAAAAAACCCCGCCGTAAGCGGGGTTTTCAATATGTATTATTGGCTGGTCAGCAGGCAGCTACAGCACGTACAGCTAGTACCGCAACCAGATTCGCCCGATACTCAGGCGTTCCGTGCAGATCGCTGATCATCGCATCAGCACTGAGCGACAGGCCATCAAGTGCGGCGGCGCTGAAGTTTGCGTTCAGTGCTGTTTCAGCCGCCGTCCAACGAAACACGCCGTCTTCGGACGCGCCTGTTACGGCCACGCGGACACCATTGTCGTATTTGGCGACAAACACCCCGACCAGCGCAAACCGCGAGGCGGGTTGTTCGAACTTCATGTAGCACGATGCGCTTGGCACAGGGAAATCGACGGAGGTAATGATCTCGCCATCCTCAAGGGCAGTATCGAAAATGCCCTGAAAGAAATCATCCGCCGCGATGGAGCGTGCGTTGGTGTTGATCGTCGCACCGGACCCCAGAACCGCTGCGGGATAATCCGCTGACGGGTCATTATTGGCAAGACTGCCGCCAAGGGTTCCGCGATTGCGAACGGTTGGGTCGCCGATATTTCCGGCCAGTTCCGAAACAGCCCCGAAACCACCCGCAGCCACATCTGCATGCGTAGTGCCGCCACCGATTGACAAGACGCCGCCGGAAACGGAGGCACCTTTCATTTCGGATATCCCCGACAGGGATACCAGTTTGGCAGGTGCTGCGAGGCGTTGCTTCATTGTTGGCAGAAGCGTTTGGCCGCCACCAAGGGCTTGCGCGTCCTCGGAGGCTAATGCCGCAACCGCGTCAGCCACGGTTGATGGTCTTTCGAATACGAAATTATGCATATCTGATCCTCCTTATTTCGCAGCTTGAATGGCAGCCCAGACCCGTGCGGGGCTGGCTGGCATATCAATATGGGTGACACCTAGTTCAGACAACGCGTCCACCACGGCATTGATTACCGTGGGCGGCGCGCCAATGGCCCCCGCCTCGCCGCAACCTTTGGCGCCAAGCGGGTTGTGGGTGCAGGGCGTCACGCTGGATTGGTCTGTCGTGAAGAACGGCACATCGTCAGCGCGCGGCATGGTGTAATCCATGTACGAGCCTGACAAAAGCTGGCCGGTATCATCGTAAACGCAGTTTTCAACCAGCGCCTGCCCGATCCCTTGGCCAAGGCCACCTTGAATTTGCCCTTCCACAATCATCGGGTTGATGACGTTGCCGACATCATCCGCTGCTGCGAACGAACAAATGGTGACTTTACCAGTGTCGGGGTCAACTTCGACCTCGCAAGCATAAGCACCGGAAGGATAGGTGAAGTTGCCGGGGTCATAGAACGCGGTTTCCTCTAGTCCCGGTTCAAGCTGTTCCACGGGATAATCATGCGGCACGTAAGCCTTGAATGCCACTTCGGGGAAGCTGACGGTTTTATCGGTTCCGGCGACGCTGAACACGCCGTCGTTAAACTCGATATCCGCTTCACCCGCTTCCATCATGTGCGCCGCGATCTTGGAGGCCTTGTCGATGATCTTTTCGGTCGCCCGCACAATCGCGGAGCCACCAACAGCCATAGAGCGCGAGCCATATGTCCCCATTCCGAACGGAATTTTGGACGTATCGCCATGCACAATGTCAATATCATCAGCCGACATGCCCAGCATATCTGCCACAAGCTGCGGGAACACCGTTTCGTGCCCCTGCCCGTGACTATGCGACCCCGTCATAACCGAAATATTGCCGGTTGCATTAACCCGCACAGTTGCCGATTCATAAAGTCCAACGCGCGAGCCAAGCACACCCGCCAGATTTGACGGGGCGAGGCCACAAGCCTCTACATAGGTGTTAACGCCAAGCCCGCGCAGCAACCCGCGCGAGGCACTGTCAGCCTTGCGAGCCTCGAACCCTGCGAAGTCAGCGATTTCTTCAAGCTTGTCCACCAATGAGTGGTAATCACCGGAATCGTATTCCAGCCCTGCCGCCGTAGCGAACGGGAACTGTTCCTTCTTGATGAAGTTCTTGCGGCGCAGTTCCAACGGGTCCATGCCAAGTTCGCGTGCGCACATATCAATCACACGCTCAACCGAGAATGTCGCCTCGGGGCGTCCGGCTCCGCGATAGGCATCAACGGGCGCTGTATTTGTGAACACGGTTTTCAGGTTCACATAAATCAGCGGTACGGTATAATTGCCGGAAATAACCGTCCCGTGCAGGAATGTCGGCGTAACGGTCGAAAAGTTCGAAAGATACGCCCCGACGTTAGCCAAAGTGGACGTGCGGATAGCAAGGAAGTTGCCCTCTAAATCCGTCGCCAGTTCGATCGTGGTTTTATGGTCACGACCATGCGCATCCGTCAGGAAACTTTCCCAACGGCTGGCAGTCCAGCGAACGGGGCGGCCAAGTTTTTTCGACGCGGCCAACACCAAGGCTTCTTCGCCGTAGTGATAGATTTTCGAGCCGAAACCGCCGCCCACATCAGGCGCGACAATCGTCAGTTTGTTTTCGGGGATACCCATCACAAACGCCGAAATCAGCAGGCGTGTCAGGTGCGGGTTTTGCGAGGTTGTGTAAAGCGTGTAATCGCCAGTGCCGGGGTTGTAATCGCCGGTCGAGGCGCGCGGCTCCATCGCGTTTGGAACGAGACGGTTGTTAACCAAATCCAGCGTCGTGACGTGCGGGGCGTTCTTGATCGCCTCGTCCGTAGCAGCGCGGTTATCTTCGATCCAGCCCCAGTCGAAACACTGGTTGGTTTCGATTTCGTCATGCACCAGATTGTTGGAATTTTCCAACGCGGCGGCCATATCAATGATCGCATCCAGTTCGTCGATGTCCGCTTCAACGGCTTCGGCAGCATCAACCGCTTGTTCATATGTTTCGGCAATCACGGCGGCATATGCATCGCCCACATGACGGACTTTCCCATGCGCCAAAACTGGCCGCTTGGGTTCTTTCATCGGTTCGCCATTGCGGCTGTTAATCAACCAACCAGCAGGGTTTCCGCCAACGTCCACGAAATCATCCCCCGTGAAAATTGCCAGAACACCGGGCATTGTTTCTGCTTGGGATGTATCAATCGACTTGATCACACCGTGGGCGACTTGCGAGCGTACAAACACCGCAAAACACTGGTTTTGCAGGTTAATATCGTCTACATATCGACCTTTTCCGGTTAAGAACCGGTTATCCTCGCGCCGTTTCGGGCTGGCGCCTATGCCGTTATCTTTGGGCATTACATTCCTCCTGTTTATCCAAGTTCAAGCGCGTCCTAGCCCAGTTGGGCGGCGGCAGCCTGAATGGATTTAATGATGTTGTGATACCCTGTGCAGCGGCAGATATTGCCGGACAGGTGCTTGCGAATTTCAGCTTCGGAGGGGTTCGAGTTGTTTTTCAACAAATCATCCGCCGCCATCACCATTCCGGGGGTGCAAAAACCACATTGCAGCCCGTGATGTTCCTGAAATGCAGCCTGAATAACCCCGAGCGAGCCATCAGCGTTCGCCATGCCTTCAATCGTGCGCACATCCGCGCCGTCGGCTTCGAGTGCCAGCATTGTGCAGCCCTTCACAGCCACACCGTTTACATGCACCGTGCAAGCGCCGCATTGGCTGGTGTCGCAGCCGATGTGTGTGCCCGTTAGATGCAGATCGTCGCGCAGAAACGCTGATAATAACGTGCGGCCCTCGACCTCTCCGGTAACGGGTTTTCCGTTCACGGTCATTGATACAGATGACATCAATTCCTCCCTTTCTTACATTATCCTGTTAGTTTTTTTATCCAGTCCAGCAGTTTGCCGAACCATCCCTTTGCGGGCTTTTCTTCTTCTACTTCGTCGACCACCTCGTTGGGCGATGCAACGATCGTCTCAAAATTATCAAAAAACTGATTGGCGAGCTTTACGGCCACGCCGTGAACCACCCGCGACCCAAGCTGCGCCAGTTTACCACCGACCTTCGCTTCGACCTCGTAAATCAGGTTTGTACCACCTTCGGCGTCTTCCAAACGGATCGCCGCCCCGCCTTTGGCGAAACCTGCGGCGCCCCCCTTGCCAGCACCATTCAGGCGATAACTTTCGCCTTCCACGATGTCGGTTAGCGTGACGGAGCCTTTGAATGTCGCCTTCACAGGGCCGACTTTTTGGGTCACGGTTGCCTCAAAACCATCCTCGGGACTTCCGGTTAATTCGGTGCAACCGGGGATGCTGGCTTGTAAAACCTCCGCGCTATTCAACGCCTTCCAGACTGCTTGGCGATCTGCTGCGATAATACGATTTCCGTTGAGATCCATAGATTTCCTGCGAATGGTTGCTTTAGCCGAACGCAAATCCTCGCATAAGTCCCGCTGATTAAGCAAGAAAAATGACCGAAAATTCATCACGATAACTTTTAACGGCGGCGATCCGCCCGCCAAGTGCGCCACGCCTCTGGTGTATCAAGGTCGATGACGGCCCCTTGGCCATCGGTCGGCACATCCACCAGAAATTCGGGCGCATCCTTAACGACATCGCGTGCGCCCCGATCACCTTGCAAATTTGCCAGTGTTTCAAAGAACCTTCGCCCGAACAGCACCGGCAAACCGGGCGTTCCGTCGCCTGCCAGTGCGCGGCAAATTTCGCGAGCTTCGCTGGTGTCATATGCCGCCGCCAAGCGGTCAAAATGCATCGCGCTTACATCCGGCATATCGGCCAAGGCGATAATTACGGCATCGCAATCCTGCGACAGCCCCGCCATGCCCGCACGGATGGAGGCAGCCATCCCCTCAACCCATTCCGGCGAGGGGATCTGGTTTACATCCAGCCCCTCCAGCGCCGCATCGCGGTTGGCGTTTTCGGGCTGCATCACCACATGCACACGTTCCGCGCGGCTTTTCAGCGCCGCCTTTGCGGAGCGATGCAACAAGGGTTTCCCGTCGACGATTTCAAGCAGTTTGTCCTTGCCACGCATCCGGCGCGAATCCCCGGCGGCAAGCAACAGCACTTCGACTTTTGGCTGTGTTGGAACGTCTGCAGACCCTCCGCGCGGTTGTGGGCGGGTCGGGATTTCTTTCAACAATCCACCCACGCCCATACCGGCAATATCCTTGTCGGTAACGTCCAAACCACAAACCAGCCGCTCCAACACCCAATCCGCACCGTTCAACGCGGGGGAGCGCGCGCAGCCGGGCAGGCCAACGACGGGGCGCCCATTTTGTGCGCCCAGAAACAACAAATTTCCGGGGTCAACAGGCATACCAAACCGCGTGATTTCTCCGCCCGATTGGGTTAATGCCGCTGGCCCGACATCTGCAATATCCGATGTGGCGGAGCCGGTGAGAATAAGAATGACGTCTCCGGTAGCGTTTGAAATCGCCTCCGCCAGCGGGGTGGTTTCATGGGGAACCGTTATCACATCGTCTAGCGTGCAGTTAAACGCCTGCATCCGGCGCGCCACGGCTTCGCGACCTTTGGCAAGCAGTTTTTCCGGCATGCCGGGCGTTTGCGTCAAGATCAGGCTGGCCGTTTGTAACCTGAACGGCGCAAGGCGTAATGCGGCACTAACGGGCATTTCATCAACATATTTTTGGCGCACAGCGTAGGGGATAATCTTGACCGTCGCGATTAACGAACGTGCAGAGGCTCGCGTCATATCCGGCACGGTGGCAACTGTAATCGTGGGGGAAACGGCATTGAAACGGTCAATCGCGGCGGCATCAATTTGCACCACGCCGCCCGTTTCAGCATAGATATTCACGCGCCCCGTGAAAGGCGCACTGATCCGCAACGATGCGGCGCTTGGGTCCGGCACAAGCGATTTGGCCAAGGCTTGCGCGGCTTGATCCTCGGCAATGTCGTCCGGTTCAAGCACGGCCACTGTAACTTCGGTAATGCCAGCATTCAGCAGCGCGGCAATATCTGCGGCGTTCAATGTCCGGCCTTTGCGCAAGCGCTCGCCGTTAACATTAAGCGAGTGGGCAAGGATCGCCCCCTTGGCCTGCGCAACGGGGATAGGGCCAAATTTCATCGGCGTGTTTCCGGACGGCGCAAGCGTTCGGTGATTTCTGCCATGATAGATATCGTGATTTCTGCTGGCGTTTTAGACCCGATATCCGCGCCGACAGGTGCATGAATTTTGGCGATTTGGGTATCGCTGAACCCTGCTTCTTTCAGACGTGTCACCCGCTTTGCATGCGTGCGCGTTGACCCGAGGCACCCGAGGTAAAACACATCCGATGCAATCGCAATTTTGATCGCGGGGTCGTCCAGTTTTGGGTCGTGGGTTAAGGTAACTACGGCGACACGGGCATCTAGGCCCTCGGCCTCCAACGCCTCATCGGGCCAATCATGCACCAAGCGTTCATTGGGGAATCTGGCTTCAGTCGCGAACGCCCCGCGCGGGTCGATCAGCACCGCGTCATACCCCGACAGACGCGCCATTTGCATCAAGGGCTGTGCGATATGCACCGCACCAACCACGATCATGCGTAGCGGCGGGTTGTGGATGTTGGCGAACCAATCCCCCTCGAACCCCGACTTGTCGCTGGTAAAACGCGGGGCAAGATTGATGGTGTTGAAATCCGCCCCGACGACTTGGCGTTCCCACGTTTTGGTGTTCACCAGATAGGCCGCTGCGCGCCGGTTTTTGCGATGTTTCACGAGAGTTTCCAGCAAGGCCACATCTGGCCCCTGCCCGACGCCAATCGGTTCGATTAGCACGTGAATTGCACCGCCACAGGCGAGGCCGACGGCGAACGCTTCTTCGTCGCTAACGCCATATTCCAGAATGCGCGGTATGCCGTCTTCAAGCGCGTTAATTGCCTCTTCAACCACCGCGCCTTCGACGCAGCCGCCGGAAACTGAACCTACCATTTCCATATCTTCGTTAATCGCCAGTTGCGAGCCTGTTGGTCGCGGCGCGGACCCCCATGTCTGGATTACGGTCGCAAGAACTGTGCCTTTACCGACCTTGATCCAGTCGAGTGCCTGCTCCGGTATTTGATCGAAATCCGCCATCAGCCTTCCCTCATCGCGCGCATAAGGCGTGCTTTTTCACCGACATCTTCAGGCTTTGTCAACGCATCCGCAAGGGCTTGCAGGGATGCAATGTTATGACCCGCACGAAAGCTGTCCACATGGGGTAGCATTTCACGGATACCGCGCGCTTTGGGGGCAAAGCCGTCCCAACGCAAAAGCGGGTTCAGCCAGATCACTTTGCGCGCTGATAGGTGCAGACGTTCCATCTGTGCTGCCAGCAAATCGGGGTCATCGCGATCCAATCCGTCGGTTATCAACAGTACCACTGCGCCTTGCCCCAGAACACGTCGGGACCAGTCGCGATTGAACGTCTGCAAGCACGCGCCAATTCGGGTGCCACCTTCCCAGTCTTGCGCCTCTGCCCCGGCCATCGCAAGGGCGGCATCGACATCGCGGTTGCGAAGGTGGCGGGTGATGTTGGTTAGCTGTGTGCCAAAAGTGAATGAGTGCACCTGCGCCCACCCCGCCCCTTTGGCATTGCTGGCCGCGTGCAAAAAATGCAGAATCGCGCGGGAATATGCAGACATGGAACCAGAGATATCACAAAGCGTCACGAGGTTGGGCCAACGGGTTTTTCGTTGCCGCATGGCCAGTTTCTGGATGTCGCCACCCGTTCGCATTGCCCCGCGAATAGTGCCGCGCCAATCCGGTATATTCCCGTGCAAAGCCGCCTTGGTACGACGGGATACCAATGGCTTAACCGGCAGTTTGATGCGCGCGATCATTCGTTTTGCCGCCGCCATTTCAACACTGCTCATTTGTTCGAAATCGAGCGCGCGGAGGCTTTCTTCAGCGGAATACGTCATCGACGCGTCGAGTTCTATTTCGGTTCCATCCGCTTTTGGCAACACGGGTGCTTCGGCCTCGGCCCCGTCCAGCAACGCTTCGGCGGCGCGGCGTTCGGCTGGGCGAACTGCGCGGTCTTCTTGGGCACTTTTCAAGGCAGGGGGCAGCAGCGCCATGATTGATTCAAGGAACTGTGGGTCACGCCAGTATAGACGGAAAATCTGCGCAAATACGTCCCGATGTTCGGGACGCGAAACGAAACAGGCGTGCAGCGTCCAGTAAAAATCCCGCTTATCGGTGAAGCCTGCGACGGCGACGGCGCGGATGGCATCGGCCACGCGCCCCGGCCCTGCGGGTAATCCAGCCACGCGTAATGCCCGCGCGAAATGGGTGATGTTGGCGACGAATTTGCCGTCTTCGGGGATTGAAAGTTCGGCGTATGTGGCCATTAGTCAGCCATCTCGGATGACGCCTTTGCCTCGGTCAATATTCGTGCGGCTTCTGATCCTTGAATGCGCACAATATCATCCTGATACTTCAAAATCGCCCCTAATGTGTCAGCAATCACCTGCGGTGAAAGCTGAACAGCATCGAGCGCTAGTAGGCATTTCGCCCAGTCAATCGTTTCGGCAACGCCGGGCTTTTTGAACAGGTCTTCGGACCGAAGTTTTTGCACGAAGGCCACGATTTCGCGGCTAAGGGATGCGCTTGCCTCTGGCACTTGCGCGTTCAGGATTTCCAGTTCGCGGTCAAAATCGGGGTAATCCACCCAATGATACAAACACCGTCGCTTAAGCGCGTCATGCACTTCGCGCGTGCGGTTCGACGTTAGAATGACGATCGGGGGTTCTTCGGCGGCGATGGTTCCAAGTTCGGGGATGGTGACTTGAAAGTCGCTTAATGCCTCCAACAGGAATGCCTCGAACGGTTCGTCGGTTCGGTCCAGTTCGTCAATCAACAGGATCGGGGGGCCGCCTTCTTGGGGGCTCATCGCTTCTAGCAATGGGCGGCGGATTAGGAAATCTTCGCTGAACAGTTCGGCGTTTAGTTCGGCGCGATCACTGGTTCCTACGGCCTCCGCTGTGCGGATTGCCACCATTTGCGCGGCGAAATTCCACTCGTAAACCGCGCTGGATGCGTCCAGCCCCTCGTAACATTGCAGCCGGATCAAGCGGCGGCCCAAGGCCGTAGCCAGTGCCTTGGCGATTTCGGTTTTACCAACGCCGGCCTCGCCTTCCAGAAACAACGGACGGCCAAGTTTTAAGGAAAGGAAAACCACCGTCGCCAAGGCTTGCCCGCAGATATACCCTTGAGAGGCCAGAAGTTCACGGGTTTGGTCGATGCTTTCAGGCAGTGCAGACATTTCTTCTCCTACAATCTTCACCGCCTTTGATACGGTCAGCGCTGATCATGAAACAATTCCAGCCAGCTTGTCCATACACGGTTTGGCGAGCTGGATGAGAAATAGAAAAATGGGCCGCCTAGTAAAACAGTTGCAACATCACCATCAGCACCACCAAGAAAATCACAGTCATAACGCCACCTGCGCGCAAGTAGTCAGGTACTGTGTAGCGACCCGGCCCCATGATCAATGCGTTCACCTGATGCGTAGGCAACAGGAAGGAATTTGACGTAGCAATTGCCACGGTCAAGGCAAACACCGCCGGATTAGCCCCGGCCTGAAGAGCGATGCTGATTGCCAGAGGCACCAAAAGAACCGTGGCACCAACATTGGACATGACAAGCGTAAACAACGTGGCCAGAACTGCGACAACAAGTTGCAGTACCCATAGATCAACGTCCCCGAGCGAAGTAAGCACCATGTGCGCAATCCAGGCAGCAGTACCGCTGGCATCAACGGCCTTTCCCAGTGGAATAAGGCTGGCCAACAGAAAAACAGTTTTCCAACTGACCGATGCATAGGCTTCATCGGGGTCAAGGACCCCGCTTATGATAATCCCCAACGCGCCCACCATCAGCGCAACGGACAGCCGTAAATCGGTTAGCAAGACCAATCCCATCGCAATCCCGAAAAATACCAACGCGTGCATAACTTTGTTGGTGCGCACTTCTTCATGCGGAAAATCGCTGGTGACCACGATATTCATCGTCGTACGAAACTGTTGTAGGCTTTGCCAGTCGGCGAACACAATCACCGTATCGCCGGCCTCGAACTTTTCATTCCGGACGTCTTCGCCCTCGCGCTTGGTTTTGCCACTACGGATGATTGATAATGTCGATACGCCGTGAACTTCGCGCAGTTTTTTGGTGCGTGCAGATTCTCCGATCAGCAACGAAGATGGTGCGATCACCACTTCCGCCAATCCCGCAGAGGTAGATGACATCACCTCGGAAAACAGATCGAGGTCCGGTTTGAGATCCAACCCATACGCCTTGCAAAAGACCTCGATACATTCGCGTTCCCCGATAACCGCCAGATGGTCGCCCTTGGCTATTATCAAACTGGCCGGTACACCGCGTGTCGTCATCCGCACTTTTTCGCCCGAGGTCACCCCCACCGTACGCACATGAAACAAGGTCTCGTAACTATCAAGGGCAGCGCCGATGATCTTGCTGGTTGATGGAATATAGACCTCAGCAATAATGTAATCGATGCCGTAATTGTCAGACAGGTAGGCCTCCAAGCCCTGCTGTTGATCCGGCACTTCCTTGCCTTTTGGCAACACGAACCGCCCAAAAACAACAAAATACAAAATGCCCGAAGTAATCAGTGCGAGGCCTATAGGCGTAACTGCAAACAGGCCAAAAGTTTCAACTTGTTGGTCGGGTGGCAGGCTGGCATTGGCATTGATGATCAGATCGTTCAGCAAAATCAGCGGGCTTGATCCCACCATCGTCAAGGTGCCACCCAAAATGGCGCAAAACCCCATTGGCATCAGCAATCGTGACATCGAGATTTTTGACCGAGTGGAGATACGCTTGACCACGGGCAAGAACAGCGCCGCCGCGCCAACATTCTGCATAAAGCCGGAAATTCCGCCGACGGTACCGGAAATCAACGGAATAATCCGTTTTTCAGTGGTGCCGCCAACCTTTACCAGATAGCGCGCGACCGAGTTCATGATGCCGGTTTTATCCAGCCCCGCTCCCAAAATCATCACGGCGATAATCGAAATTACAGCGTTGGAGGAGAACCCGTCAAACAACTCGTTTATATCAACCAGTCCTTCGTCCAGCCCCATAACCGGCGCCAATATTGATGAAAGCCCAAGCATAACCAAAATGGTCAAGGCAGCTATATCTATCGGAATGATTTCAAACGAAAACAAAAACACCGTCAGTAATAAAAGGGATAAAACCCATGCAATTTCAATATTCGGTGCAATATTGGTAAGCATATACCCTATTATTAGAAAGCCTATAGCTGCGCCGCCGACAATTAAACCCCTACGCTTTTTCATGTATTCTCCTCTTTAAGTAGAGGATCAGCATTTTTGTACTCATTGCAAGAATTTTCCAAGGCCCTGCTCAGATTGAGATGTGCTTTATTGACGCGGTTCCTATCAGGTCCAATCCAGAACGATTTTGCCGGATTTGCCGGTTTTCATGGTGGCGAAACCTTCCTCGAAATCATCTACGGGCATGCGGTGCGTGATGATACGGCTGATGTCCAATCCGTCTTCAAGCATGGCGATCATTTTGTACCACGTCTCGAAAATCTCACGGCCATAAACGCCTTTGATGGTCAGCGCCTTGAAGACAATACTCGACCAGTCCACCTGCGTTTTTCCCGGGGGAATTCCGAGCATGGCAATACGCCCGCCCATCACCATTGCCTCAACCATTTGATCGAACGCGGCGGCATTACCCGACATTTCCATACCCACATCGAAGCCCTGCTTCATGCCGAGTTTTTCTGTGACATCGTTCAAATCGGTTGTAGCAACATTTACCGCCACAACGTCCGTCACCTGCGCCGCCAGATCCAGCCGCGCTTGATTAACGTCCGTGATAACCACGTGCCGCGCGCCAACATGTTGGGCCACAGCGGCGGCCATAATGCCGATTGGGCCAGCACCGGTTATCAGCACATCTTCGCCAACCAAATCGAATGACAGAGCCGTATGCACCGCGTTGCCAAGCGGGTCGAGGATTGCGCCGATTTCATCGGGAATCGCATCGGGCAGCAGGACCACATTAAAGGCTGGCAGGCACAAGTATTCCGCAAAAGCGCCATCGACGTTCACGCCAATGCCTTTTGTTTCCGGATCCAGATGGAACTTGCCCGAACGGCTTTGGCGCGAATGGTTGCCAATCAGATGCCCCTCGCCCGTGCAACGCTGCCCGACGTTTAGGTCATCGACATTACGCCCGACCTCGACAATTTCACCTGCAAATTCGTGGCCAGTGATCAGCCCGACAGGCACGGTCTTGCTGGACCACACATCCCAGTTCCAGATGTGAATGTCAGTGCCACAAATTCCGGTTTTTTTGATCTTGATCAGCACGTCGTTTAGGCCGATCTCGGGGATCGGGCGGGTCTCCATCCATAAGCCTTCTTCGGCTTTGGATTTCACCAAGGCTTTCATCGTGTTCATGACAACACTCCTGTTTCTCGGCCAGCTTTCGCGAAGGCCTCAAGTGCGAAATCGAGGTCTTCTTTTGTCAGTGCCGCATTCATCTGCGTGCGGATCCGGGCCTGCCCGTTTGGAACCACTGGAAAGAAGAATCCGGCGACATAGACACCCAGTTCATATAGTTTGGCCGCCATGTCCTGACTAAGACGGGCATCACCCAGCATTACGGGGATGATCGGGTGTTCGCCTTCCAGCAACTCGAACCCAAGGTCGGTCAATCCGGCGCGCCAATAGGCCGCGTTCTCGAACAGTTTTGCGCGTAGGTCGTCGCCCGCCTCAACCAGTTTTATAGCCTCTATACCGGCGGCAACAATCGAAGGTGGCAGGGAGTTGGAAAACAGATATGGCCGTGCGCGTTGTCTAAGCAGGTCGATCACTGGCTGCGGGCCTGCAATATATCCACCAATTGCACCCCCAAGCGCCTTGCCAAGCGTGCCTGTAAGAATGTCCACATCAACGCCGTGATGTGCCGGAGTGCCTTCGCCCTTTGGCCCCATGAAACCCGTTGCGTGGCAATCATCCACCATGACCATCGCGTCGTATTCCTTAGCTAAACGTGTGACTTCGGGCAGGTTGACAAGGTAGCCATCCATCGAAAACACACCGTCAGTCGCAACCATGATGAACCGAGCGCCCGCCGCGCGCGCTTCTTTCAGTTTCGCTTCCAGATCGTCCATGTTTGAATTCGCGTAACGATACCGTTTCGCCTTACACAACCGGATGCCGTCAATAATGGAGGCATGGTTCAGACTGTCGGAAATGATCGCATCATCAGGCCCCAATAGCGGTTCAAACAGCCCGCCGTTCGCATCAAAGCAAGCCGCAAACAGGATTGAATCGTCTTTACCAAGGAACTTCGCCAGCTTCTGTTCCAGTTCGCGGTGAAGGTCTTGCGTGCCACAGATGAAGCGCACACTGGCCATGCCGAAACCATGATCGTCCATCGCGCCTTTGGCGGCTTCGATCAGCTTGGGATGATTGGCCAACCCAAGGTAGTTGTTAGCGCAAAGGTTTATCACCTGCTTTTCGCTGCGGTCCGGCAGCTCGACCGTAATCCGGCCTGCTTGCGGTGAAACGATTGTCCGTTCGCGCTTTAACAGCCCGTCAGATTCAATATCGTGCAGTGTGTTGGAAATATGATTCAAGAATCGCTTAGACATGACGCCCTCCTGTTTATTGGATTATTATCCGCCAACAAGGATTGTGTCAATATACTGGATTCTCGCCAATATATTGGATGTTAGGCGTTCTTCACGATAAGAAGCACCCTTGCGGCCTTGCTGGCCCGAATCGCATGTTCAACATCGCCCGCGTATCGAATGGTATCACCAGTCGAGACTTCGGCTTTTTCCCCGTCCGATGCGATTTCAACTTGTCCCTCAAGAACCGTCAGGTGCTCGACACAGCCCTTTTCGTGGGGGGCGCTTTCCAGATTTGCGCCAGCCTGAAACGTAATATCGTACACCTCGGTCCCACCAACATCATCAGGCGCACTTAGAATGCGAACAACGCAACCTGCTGCGCGATTGCGAATTTCAGGGGTTTGGTCACCCAGAACGATTTCTTTGATCGGGTGTTCCGGTTCGGCTTCTTGGTCCAACAAAGTTGAGAAATCCACATTCAGCGCCCGTGTCAGGTTCCATAGGCTGGCCACGGTGGGGCTGGATTCGCCGCGCTCTATCTGTGACAACATGGAGCGGGATATGCCGGATAACTTCGCCAACGCATCAAGGCTTAGACGTTTCGCCGCGCGTTCTTCTTTCAGGCGGTTTGCCAGACGTGCGGTGATCTCGGCTTTATCAATCATTCTTCAATGCTCCTGCATAATCGCGCCCCAGCATACAGGGGCGCGCGGCAGTTTCCAATATAACATTGGATCATCCGGTATTTAGGCCGAGCCGATGAAGCGAAGGCTTTCATCGCACCGCGAAATAACTCACTAAGGATTGATTAGCTGGACACCGTCGCGCCATACGTTTTCGATTTGCATATGCGCATCGAGGTGCAAGAAATTTGCGCGCGTGGTTGGCAGCAGGCAGCCGATCTCGTGGTCTCGTTTAAGCAGTTGTGCAGGATAGAGGGATACCATGCGCAAGGCTTCCTCCGCTTCTAACCCGATTTCATTAACCATAAACCGCACCGCCGAAATCATATCTAGATCGGCCCCCGCCAACGTGCCGTCTGACAGGGTCAACCGCCCGTCGCGGCGCAGGATTTTGCGGCCATCCAGCGTGAACTCGCTAATGTCTGTGCCAAGCGGGGCCATCGAATCGGTAACCAAAAACAACCGCCCAACGCCTTGCTTGGCACGCACGGCAATTCGGATAACCGCTGGATCCACATGAATACCGTCGGCGATCAGCCCTGCAAATACCGTGTCGTTATCCAATGTGGCACCAACCACCCCCGGGGCGCGGTTGCCTAGCTGGCTCATTGCGTTAAATAAATGCGTTACGCAACTTGCGCCAGCCGCCGCTGCAGCGCGTGCGGTTTGATAATCGGCATCGGTATGACCAAGCGATACAGTGGCGCCAGCAGTGGCAAGCGCGGTGATCTGGTCTGGCCTCACAGATTCCGGCGCAACCGTCAGCATCAAACTGGGCAATTCCCCCGCGAGCGCACATAACTGACGGCAATCCTCATCTTCCATCGCGCGGATCAATGCGGGATCATGTGCGCCTTTGCGGGCAATTGATAAGTGCGGCCCCTCAAGATGCAAACCGATGACGCCGCCAACGCCTTGTGCAAGCGCGTCTTTCACCGCCGAAATGGCGGCGTTGGTTTGTTCTTTGGTATCCGTAATCAACGTGGGCAACAGCGATGTGGTTCCGAACTTTAGATGTGCGTCGCAAATGGTGCTGATTGTATCGACTGTGGGGGCGTTGTTAAGCATCGCCCCACCACCACCGTTCACTTGCAAATCAACGAACCCTGCGCTTAGCAAACCGCCGTTAAGTTTGGTGGTGTTATATGTGTTCGGCACCTCGGCAACTGGCATGATGCCGATCACACGATCGCCTTCAATCAACAGCGCAGATTGCGTGTGTCGGGTGTGACCGTCAAATATATCGGCGCCTACATATGCGTGCAAATCGTTGCTCATACAGTTTCGGTTACCTTCTTGAGGTTTCTGGGCAGGTCAGGATTTATGCCCCGCTCCCGCGCCAATTGTTCAATGAAGGCATAGAATGACACAATAAGCGTCAGCGGATCAGTTAGCGGGTGCGCGGTTCTGGCAAAGCCTAACGGCTGGGCATGTTGCGCACGATCAGACGTTATAAACGTGAGCGCCGCTTGTTGTGCCAATTTATCGGCAACAGAAACAATTGAGCTTTCGGATGCATCGCGCGCCGCCAATGCCAAGACAGGATAGCCGGGTTCTACGATAGAAACGGGGCCGTGTAACACCTCGGCCGAGGAATAGGATTCCGCGTGAATTTGACAGGTTTCCTTGAACTTCAACGCCGCCTCGTTCGACATGGCGTAAGACGGGCCACGCCCCAACACGAACAATGAATCGCGGTCTTTCAAGGCATGGCGTAAGGCAGGCCAGTCATGGGTCACCGCACTTTCCAGATGTTCCGGCAGCGCATCAATAGCTGCGATCAGGGCCTTGTCCTGCTTCCAATGCGCCAATAGCGCGAGGCCTGCCACAACCGACGTAACAAAGGTTTTTGTCGCGGCCACGCTGCGTTCGGTTCCGGCATGAATCGGGATGGTGTGCTTGCAGGCCTGTGCCAACGGCGAGGTCGGTTCGTTCGTAATCGCAACCGTAAGCGCGCCTTGCTTGGTTGCAGATTGAGTCATTTTCACGATGTCCGGGCTTTGCCCTGACTGCGAAATTCCGATACAGGCGCTGTGTTCCAGCTGCAATTCCGCCCCATAGATTGAAGCGATAGACGGCCCAATGGAGGCCACGGGCACACCAAGCGTTAGTTCGGAGGCGTATTTGAAATAGGTTGCGGCATGATCGGATGAGCCACGCGCAACCGTGCTGATAAAATGTGGCGAAGCGCGGCGCAGATCGTCCGCAGCTATTTCAATCGCTTCGCGCCCCTCGCTCAGTAACCGTCGGGTTGCATCGGGGATCTCGCGGATTTCGCGATACATATGTGTTTTATCGGTCATTTCTTGTCTCTGGTGCTGGAGGGTATCTGGAGTTCGGCGACAAAATCATATGCATCACCGCGATAGATAGAGTGGGTCAATTCCACCACTTGGCCGGATTCCAGATAGGAAACACGTGTGATTTGCAGGCCCGCGATGCCTTCTTCAACTTCCAGCAAGCCTGCATCCAGTGCATTCAGGTTGGTTGCAGAAATGCGTTGAACAGCACGAACCGGCTTGTAGCCAAACTTATCAAGTGCCTCGTAAAGTGACGATTCCACGATCATCGGGTTAGGTAGCAATCGGGTAGAAAGCGAGGCCCGCTCGATCGCCAATGGCGTATCATCGGCCAGACGCAAGCGTGACAGACGGGCGACGGATTCACGCGCGGTCAGGCCCAGTGTCATAGTTTCTTCAGGGGAGGGTAAAAAGATCCCCCGCTCCAGCCAAGTGGCGGTCACATTCTTGCCACGCCGCGCCATGTCTTCGGTAAAAGACGTCAATCGGGATAGAGATTGTTCAACCTTGGTCAACTGCGCCGCCACGATAGAGCCGGAGCCGCGACGCTGAACAATCAGACCTTCCTCGACCAACGGCTGCACGGCTTTACGCACAGTCACCCGCGATAGCGTGGTCATCGAGGCAATCTCGCGTTCAGGAGGCAGCGGTGTTCCTGCGGCCAGTTGTCCGTTTTCAATTGCAGTCTCTAAGCGGCGGCGCAACTGAATGTATCGCGGCCCACCTGTTGGGGATAGCCATGATGAAGGGTCGAACACCTCGTCAACGCTCATTCTGTATCCCCCGCCCATAGTTGCTGTGCCAGCGAAAAGGCACCATCCACCCCCGCGCCTTTGGCGGGTGTGCAAAGGGCGCGGTATTCTGGCCGCAGTAACTTCGTATATACAGGCCCAAGCCCTCCGAGCATATAAAGTGCGCCTGTTGCCTTTGTATTCAAAATATCCAACGTGTGATGAAGGGACGACACCGCCGCATCAACTATTTCAACCGCGACGATGTCACCTTTGTAATACGCCTCGATCAGGTCAGGGGCAAAACTGCCGTAATCCATCGGCGTCGCAGTTTGAACGAATGCAACCAACCCCTGCGGGGTGTCACCGAAACGCTTCAAAACTGCGCGCGTCAACGGGCTATGCGCAATAATTCCGTCATACGCATGGATGGTGCGGCGAAGCAGTTTCCGGCCCAGAAACGCCCCGCCGCCATCATCGCCGAGCTGTAAACCCCAGCCGCCGATACTCAATACCTCATCCTTGTGACGGCTATAATAGAAGGAGCCTGTGCCAATAGCGGCAACCGTTCCGTCCTCATTACCCATCGCACCCTGAACGATAATTTCTCGATCAGATGTTACTTTGACTTTCTTAAAGCCCAAGGCGTGCTCGGTCTTTTCAGCCACGCCTCCAAGATTAGCCCCAGCGAGGCCAAGATAGGCGAAATCGCTGGCCATTCTGCTGGAATCCAACCCGCCCGCGCTATAGGCGCGATGGACGGTATCAAGGATATTAACAAGCGCGCCGTTCAGGCTTGTTGATATATTAGCGGAGCCGCCACTGGCAGATCCAATCACCTTGCCGGACACCTCAAAAATGTTAGCGCGGCAGGTGCTGCCGCCCCCGTCAACTGCAACTATCAGGTTTTTTGATTCCACGTTCATATAATACCTATATAATACCTATGGAGATAACGAAAGTAATAATTCCGATTTATTTGGGATCACAGTGCAATATACGTGCTACAACACAAGGATTATCGCGAAAATAAATATTTCTGGACATTCGGTATTAAATTGGCATTATTGTGGAAAATTACCAGTAACGGGAATCATCAATGTCTGGAAGTCAAATATCTCTCCTGCAAACTGAACGGCCTCATGCGCAAGCCAAGGGGCTGGATTTGTTGAGTGGGACGGAAATTTTGACGATCCTGCATGAAGGACAGATCGCTGCGATTAAATCCATGAGCGCCGCAATTCCTGCGCTGGAAAAGGGTGCCGAGGCAATGGCGGCGGCAATCCGGTCCGGTGGCAATCTGGTTTACGCGGCGGCTGGCAGTTCGGGTCTTATGGGGCTGGCGGACGGCCTCGAAATTCCACCGACATTCGGAATTTCCACAAGCCGGATCAGCATTCTGCGCGCCGGCGGGCTGGAAGATATGGCCAAGCCCAAAGGCGAAGCAGAAGACGACGCCGAAGCCGCAACACGGGATGCCGCCAATATCGGACCAAACGACTGCGTTATCTGCTTGGCGGCAAGCGGCAACACGGTTTACCCCGTTACAATCATGAACATTGCCAAGGCACGTGGCGCGACGACTATCGGTATATCCAACAATGACGACACCTTGTTGATTACGGGGTCCGACATACCGGTCTTTCTGCCGACACCACCCGAAGTTATCGCCGGATCCACCCGCTTGGGGGCCGGATCTGCACAGAAAATCGCACTGAATATGATGTCCACATTGATGGGTGTTAAGTTGGGCCATGTAATGGACGGCTTGATGGTTAATGTTATTGCCAACAACGTCAAATTGCTGGAACGGGCCGAAAATATTGTGATGGAAATCACCGGCTGCGACAGAAATACCGCCTCGGAAAACCTGAAGGCGGCTAACGGGGGCGTAAAACAAGCGATCCTGATTACATCGGGCGCGAAAGACCTGAGTGATGCAACAAAATATCTGGATATGGCGGACCAGAACCTGCGTACCGCTGTTGCCAATATAACCACGGGGTAACGCCCAAAAAACCGCGCCTTAGGCGCACGATAGGGAGACGAACTATGAAAACGACTAGAGTAGTCAGCGCAATGCTGGCAACAACATTTCTAACTACGGCGGCTTTCGCCCAAGACGTGACCATCACGGTCGAAAGCTGGCGCAACGATGACTTGCTCATCTGGCAAGACACTATTATTCCAGCGTTTGAAGCCGCAAATCCGGGCATCAAAGTAATATTCGCACCAACAGCACCGGCGCAATACAACTCCGCGCTTAACGCCAAGCTGGCCGCGGGTACTGCTGGTGATTTGATCACCTGCCGCCCATTTGACGGTTCGTTGTCCTTGTACGACGCTGGGTACTTGGCCGAAGTAGGCGACCTTGAAAACATGGCCAACTTTGGTCCTGTTGCCAAATCCGGCTGGAGTACGGATGACGGTTCCGCGACATTCTGTGTGCCAATGGCTTCGGTTATCCACGGCTTCATCTACAACAAAGAAGCGTTCGAGGAAGTTGGCGTAGAAGTGCCAAACACCGTTGACGATTTCTTTAATGTTCTGGATGCCTTCAAAGAAGACGGCAACTATATCCCGCTTGCGATGGGTACTGCGGATCAATGGGAAGCGGCCACAATGGGCTATGCGAACATCGGTCCAAACTACTGGAAAGGCGAAGAAGGCCGCATGGCTTTGATCGCTGGCGAGCAGAAGCTAACCGATCCACAATGGGTTGCTCCATACGCTCAACTAGCCCGTTGGGGTGAGTATATGGGTGACGGCTTTGAGGCCCAGTCTTATCCAGACAGCCAAAACCTATTCACACTAGGCCGTGCTGCGATTTATCCCGCCGGTTCATGGGAGCTAAGCGGATTTAACGCACAGGCTGATTTCGAAATGGGCGCGTTTAACCCACCAGTTCAAGCGGCGGGCGACGAGTGCTACATCTCGGACCACGTGGATATCGCGATTGGTATGAACAAGGCAACAGCGAACCCCGATGAAGTCCGCACATTCCTTGAATGGGTCGGCACGGCAGAATTCGCCAGCCTTTATGCCAACTCGCTTCCAGGGTTCTTCTCGCTTTCCGACCATCCGGTTGAAATGTCGGATCCATTGGCACAGGAAATCGTCGCATGGCGTGATAGCTGTAGCTCCTCGATCCGTCCATTCCACCAGATCCTGTCGCGCGGAACGCCTAACTTGGCAAACGAGTACTGGGTGTCTTCGGCAAACGCTATTCGTGGCAGCATGACAGCAGAAGAAGCTGGCGCGTATATGCAGGATGGTTTGGCCAGCTGGTACGAGCCACAGCAGTAAGTCTTGAAATCGGACCGGAGGGATTTCCCTCCGGTTCAACTAATAGGGGGAAGAAATGAGCACGCAAGATCGACAGAAACGGCGCTGGCATATCCTGATATTTCTGACGCCTGCCGTACTAGTATACACGGCGTTAATGATTTTACCGTTGTTTGGAACTTTGCGCCTATCGCTGTTCACAACAGTGGGACAAGAACAGGTGTTTGTCGGGCTCGATAATTTCCGCACGCTACTGGGTGACGAAAGATGGTCTAGCAGCTTTTGGAATGCCTTGAAAAACAACGCATGGTTTTTCGTTGTTCACATGCTTGTACAAAACCCGCTTGGCATTGCCATTGCCGCGATGCTTTCGTCTTCCGCCCTACGCTTTTCAAATTTTTACCGCACCGCAATTTTTATACCCACAATCCTGTCTTTCGTGATCGTTGGATTTGCGTGGAAGCTGATCCTGTCGCCCTTGTGGGGGATCGCCCCTGACATGCTGGACGCGGTTGGCCTAAAGTTTCTATTCAAACCGTGGTTGGGTAAAGAAGAATACGCTTTAACCACACTGGCACTAATTTCTGTTTGGCAATTTGTTGGTATTCCGATGATGCTGATCTATGCATCACTTCTATCCATACCGGATGAAGTTCTAGAGGCTGGCGAATGCGACGGCATCACCGGCATGGCCGCGTTCTGGAAGCTTAAACTTCCCCTGATTCTGCCATCAATCGGAATCATCTCGATCCTTACCTTCGTGGCGAATTTCAACGCGTTCGATTTGATTTATACCACGCAAGGGGCGCTGGCGGGGCCGAATTACGCCACTGATGTGCTTGGCTCGTTCCTGTATCGCACGTTCTTCGGGTTCCAGATGCAATTGGGGGATCCCAACATGGGTTCTGCAATCGCAATGATGATGTTTTTGGTTATCCTGCTGGGCGTTTGTATTTACCTGTTCGGTATCCAGACGCGCATGCGTCGGTACCAGTTTTAGGAGCGGTCGTTATGAACAAAGTCAAACACAACCCGTTAAATTTGGCGTTCGCGCATGTGGCGCTGATAACCTACACGATAATCGCGCTGTTTCCTGTGGTCGTCATCCTGATCAACAGTTTCAAATCCCGCAAAGCGATTTTCCGTGATCCGCTGGCCTTACCGAATGCTGACAGCTTTACGCTGGTTGGCTACGAAACCGTGTTCAACCAAGGCGATTTCATGCTGTACTTCCAGAATTCGATGATCGTGACTGTTGCGTCACTGTTCTTCATTCTGCTGTTCGGCGCAATGGCTGCCTTTGCGCTGGCCGAGTACCGCTTTAAGGGCAATACGTTGATGGGGTTATACCTCGCCATCGGTATTATGATCCCGATTCGACTGGGAACTGTGTCTATTTTGCAGATAATGGTGGCGGGCGGTCTGGTAAACACTCTGACCGCGTTGATACTGGTTTACATCGCGCAAGGGTTGCCATTGGCGATCTTTATTCTGGCGGAGTTCATGCGCCAAGTATCGGATGATTTGAAAGACGCTGGCCGGATCGACGGCCTGTCCGAGTACCGGATTTTCTTTGTACTGGTGCTACCATTGGTGCGCCCTGCGATGGCAACGGTTGCGGTTTTCAACATGATCCCGATTTGGAACGACCTGTGGTTCCCCCTTATTCTGGCACCGGGGGAGGCGACAAAAACCCTGACGCTCGGCTCTCAAGTCTTCATCGGGCAGTTCGTGACAGACTGGAACGCTGTTCTATCTGCCTTGTCGATGGCAATCCTACCGGTGATGATCCTTTACATAATCTTCTCTAAACAGCTTATCCGTGGCATTACATCAGGGGCCGTGAAATGATCCGTGTGATAGTTGCAGGCTTGGGAAATATGGGGCGCAGTCATGCATTGGCCTATCACGAAAATCCTGAATTCGAGATTGTCGGCCTGATGAACCGCAGTGTCGTGGACCTGCCCGACGCGTTGCAAGGTTACCCGATGTTTACGGAGTACAGTGAAGCGTTAAATGCCACGAAGCCTGACCTCGTCGCGGTATGCACCTACACAGACAGCCACGCCGATTATGCGATTGCTGCTATGGAATCCGGCGCCGATGTATTTGTTGAAAAACCCTTAGCCGCCAATGCCGCTGATGCCCGCAAAGTCGTGGACAAGGCCGTAGAGACCGGCAAAAAGTTGGTGGTTGGCTACATCTTGCGTCACCACCCTAGTTGGCAACGGCTTATTGCTGAATCCCGCGCCCTTGGTGGGCCGTATGTTTTCAGGATGAATCTGAATCAACAAAGCCATGGAGCGGAGTGGGAAACACATAAAAGCCTGCTACAAAGCACATCGCCAATCGTTGATTGTGGTGTTCATTATGTGGATGTGATGTGCCAGATCACTGATGCCACGCCCGTTCAGGTGCGCGGTATGGGTTTGCGGCTTTCCGATGAAATCGCGCCTGATATGTATAACTACGGCCAATTTCAGGTACTGTTCGACGACAATTCCATTGGCTGGTATGAGGCTGCATGGGGTCCGATGATTTCGGAAACCGCATACTTTGTAAAAGATGTGATTTCACCAAACGGCGCTGTGTCGATTGTTTCGGCCGAGGCCGGAGGATCAGCTGATATCGACAGCCACACCAAAGTCGGCTGCCTGAAGGTGCATTCAAGTGACGGCGATGATCGTTTGATTGATTTGCCGGATGAACCCGGCCATCAGGAATTATGTGATTCCGAGGCCGCGTTTATGGCCAAAGCAATAAATGAAAATATCGATTTGAGTCGGCACATGTCGGACGCGGTGCAATCGCTAGCGATCTGCTTGGCGGCAGATGAAAGCGTTCGCTCCGGCGAGCCAGTCTTTTTGTAGGAGGGTACTAAATGGGTTCCTTAAGTCTAAGAAATATTCATAAATCCTTCGGTTCTGTCGAGGTTCTAACCGACATCAACCTAGAGGTCGAAGAAGGCGAGTTTGTGATTTTCGTTGGCCCGTCTGGCTGCGGAAAATCCACCCTGTTGCGCGTAATCGCAGGCCTTGAAGATGCATCATCCGGTGATGTGTTGATCGGCGACGAGCGCGTAAATACGCTGCCGCCGTCCAATCGTGGTATCGCCATGGTTTTCCAGACCTACGCGCTTTATCCACATCTAAGCGTGCGTAAAAATATGAGCCTTGGCCTGAAGCAAGCCAAGAAGTCGGCTGAATATATCGAGGAACGCGTCGGTGTCGCCGCCGATATGTTGGAGCTTACCCCCTATCTGGATCGTCGCCCCGCAGAACTATCAGGCGGTCAACGCCAGCGCGTGGCCATCGGCCGTGCAATCGTGCGCAACCCCAAACTGTTCCTGTTCGACGAACCGCTTTCAAATCTGGACGCAGCCCTTCGGGTCAACACGCGCCTTGAAATCGCCAATCTGCATCGCGAGCTAAAATCAACCATTGTCTACGTAACCCACGATCAAGTCGAGGCCATGACACTGGCCGACAAAATCGTCGTTCTTCGCGCTGGTCGCGTGGAGCAGGTAGGATCACCGATGGAGCTTTATAACGACCCCGACAACATGTTCGTTGCCGGTTTCATTGGCTCCCCAGCTATGAACTTTCTCGACGCCAAGCTGTTTGACTTACCTGATGACGTAAAAACCGTCGGGCTTCGCCCTGAGATTATCTCGCTGGCTGATACCGGACAAATCGAAGGAACGGTTAACCACCTGGAACATCTCGGCGCGGATACAAACGTGTATGTTCGGGTCGCAGGCGCTCTGATCACGGTCCGCATTTCGGGACAAAAGGACTATGAGGTTGGGTCAACCGTATATCTGAAATTCGATCCGGACGACCTCTTCCAGTTTGACAGCGATGACCTGCGCATTAGGTAAGGTAATCCCCCCGAAAATTAGTGATTTTCACGTGTAGAATTTTCTTGGCATAATATCTGAGGGGGTTTTGATAAAAAAGCAGGATATAGCGACGCGCAGATTATGGGTATTTTGAAGCAAGCCGAGA
>Ga0256839_1000195_pt1 | contig 79521 bp, 61 predicted proteins | sample 354166metaG_FD_185968 | JGI IMG/M metagenome (GOLD analysis project Ga0256839, IMG submission 185968) | Hydrothermal vent microbial communities from Mid Atlantic Ridge, Atlantic Ocean - 354-166 | ecosystem: Environmental > Aquatic > Marine > Hydrothermal vents | place: Atlantic Ocean: Mid... | reverse complement strand
CCGCTGGAGTGGTGAGATCAGGAACTGGGAACTGCCGGGGCAGGTCTGGTTGAATCCAGAGAAAGAACAGTCTGACTTAAATCAGGCTGCGTAGGTCGAGGCGACAACTATGTTGACAAACACCGGTAGCCCTGATTCATTTATGAGAAATAGTTAACTTTAGCCTAGGAGGTTAGTGATGTTGCCAAATTTCCTTGTTATAGGCGCACCAAGAGCAGGGACTACGTGGATAGCACGAAATCTTAGAGAGCATCCTGATATTTATATCCCAAGTATAAAAGAAGTGCACTTTTTCGACAGAAATTACAACAGAGGTTTAGATTATTACGAGGGTTTTTTTAATGGTGTTTCGTCTGAGACTGCAATTGGTGAGGTGACTCCTAGCTATCTATTTTTACCTCAGGTTCCTGAGTTAATTAAAAAATCGCTGCAAGATGTTAGATTGATAGTAACACTCAGACATCCGGTAGAGAGATTATATTCAAGGTATTGGAATTCAAAAGCTAAATATTCCCAGAATAAAGATTTGTCATTTGAAGAGAAGTTGGGGAAAAAGCCTGAGTTTATACATGAAGGATTTTATTATGATCATTTAATTCGTTATTTTGAAATTTTTCCAAGAAAAGATATTTTGGTATTGTTTTTTGATGAACTGAAAGATAGCCCTGATATTTTTTTGAAGAAAATATTTAAGCATCTCAATGTAGACGAAGACTATAAACCTCCTTTATTGAGTTCAAAGATAAATAGTGCGACCTCGGTTAAAAATATAGGGAAATCTCAGGTTCTATGGCAGGTATATAGAGTCCTAAAAAAATTAAGACTATACAGAGCAGAGCAGTTTGTTGAAAAGATTAATCGGGTAGAATATCCGCCTATGAAGCATGAAACTCGTGAATATTTGTTAGAATTGTATAGAGAAAAAAACGAAAAATTATCCGAGTTATTAGGCGTTGATCTAACACAGTGGGACCGGTAGCATTTCCCCTTGTGCGTCAGAACCCGCTTGCATTCATCGACAGTCCCTGTTCGGCCGCTGCCTTGCCACTGGTCTCGCTGCACACTAGTTTGAGTTGCAAATACCAATATTCTTTGGGCATGAACTATTTGTTTTAGGGTTTGCATTTATAATTGGCAGCATACCATATCGGAAAGAGTATTTGGTTGTAGCTGTATCTTTCTTGGTGCCGAATCGAACCCAAATGATATAGTGATCTCCTAATATTTTGGTTCCATAATTATATATATCAATAGGCGAATTACATCCTTCTTTGCCACAAAGAACAGGAGCAGAGACGATATCAGCCGTTGGCATCAGTCCTTTATAGGTTGTTGAGATAAGTTGATGAGAATCAGTTGGTCTATTTGGTATTAGATCGGGACCCAAGGCGCCGGCACCAATCTGATAAGCATTATCTATTATCCCAGGGATTTCACCAGCAAGAAAGTTGGCTCCTTCAAGTACTACCGTATTTGGAAAGGCTGATTTCAATGCCCTTAATCCTCGTTTTAGTTGGGTGGCGTGTGCGCTTCTACTGTAGTCACTAGGTTTATTGCCGGCAAAACCAGGGGCGGTTTCTTGTGTTGCTATCGCTTCTAGATAAGGTTCAAGATTAAACCTTGCCCCCAACTCTTGATATAAAAGGATCAACCGGTCCATAACAGCAGGATCCCAGATGCGGGCAATTGTGCCATTCTTCGTGGCAGAGATTCCTCCCCTGTATACTGGGTCTTTTTCCAGGTAGTCAGGTGTGGACTTGTAGCTAAGCGAAAAAGCCCGGTCGCTGACCCTAATGATAAGTCTTTTTCCTTTTGCGCTTAGGTAAGCCAAGTCGGATTCTATACGTGAGAAATCATAGACTCCCTTTTGGGGCTCAAGTTCTCTCCAAGAGTATTCAGCGTGTACGCCAAGTACGTTAGGTTCGCCAAAAATGATATTGAAGTCAGATTGAGGCGCATTCCGGTATACCTTCATATAATGCCCCGGATGCCATTTCACAGCATTGCCGCTCACTGGTGGCGGATTTGTAGGTGGTGTTGTGCCTGACGTGGGCGGTGGCGGCGCCACCAGCGTAGGAGTACAGTTGCTTCCTGATCCCGTGGAGATGCAGAGCCCTGATGGCGGCGGCGGGGGGACGGCGACAGCCGAGAGCGGCAGAAACAAAGCGCCTGCCAAGGCGGCGGCCCATGTGTATTTTGTTTTTGTTTTTATCCTGTTACATGCGGGAATTGATTTGTTTCTCATGTTTGGCTCGTAAGTGTTCGTGTTCGTGTTCATGTCGAATTCCTAATGTTTCCAGGATTGGCTCTTTTCAGGGCTTAATACTATAACGGAAGTTTGATCCTGAAGTTTAAATTATACTGCAGACGGCGGGGGATGGGCTGGAAACGCCGTCCATATTGTAGGCGCTGACCGTGAAACAGGCATTGTCTCCGGGTTGCAGCCCCAGGTCATTAACCGGGTCTAACTCGATGGCTGGCGCCTGAGGGTCGAAGTTTGCTGTGGTGACAGGAATATCCCTGATTTCCAGCGTTACGGTGTCCTGGGCCGCGCCATAGTTGACTTTATAGCCAACGACGGTAGCCGCAGATGGGTTCCATTCCAGAAGGATATTCTGGTATGTCGGTGTGCTGTTGTCGTGGCCCGATGTGGCTGGGGGCGTTGTATTGCCAGGTTGCGAAGTGCCTGCTTCATGGCTGGTGCTACCCGTGGTTGGGTTGGATACACCACCAGGAATATTGATGTTTTCCGGCGAGGTGGAGCTTGTTTCCCCGGTATTGTCGGTTGCGGGTTTGTTTTCTTCTGTTGCTTTGACTGTCAGGGTTTTGCTGGTCGTCTGGCCACTGCCATTGACGCATGTGAGGGTGAAAGTGGCATCCTCGCTCAATTCACCGATTTTCTCCCTGCCTGTGAGTGCGCCCGTGTCGTTCCATTCCAAGGTGCCGGTAGCAACGCAGGAGGTGGCGTTGATTGCGGCCCAAACTACTTCGGCTTTGTGTTTCTTGTGGCTCGTCACGGAATGGGCCCGATGGAGTCTCAGGCTGACCATCGGGGGTTGCTGCGTGGCTATTTCAATCCGCACTTCTTCATTGACGTTTGTCTGAACGTCATCCGGCGCGTAGGGAGCTAGTGTGACGGCGTCTTCAAATTCGGTGCTGACATCAGGGTCCAGCAAGGTTTCTGCCGTTTCCGATAGAGCGCCGGGGGGGATTGTGTCGAGGATGGCGGGAATTTCCGTGATGTTGCTTGTTGAGTCCACTTTCATGGCCGATTTGATGGCCAGGCGGGTCTGGTCAAGTTGTTCCTGGGTGATGATGGTGTCGCGGGTGGTCACGGTGGCGCCGGGCGTTGTAATGATAATGGCATTATCCATTAATGTGGTGGCCGGGACGCCATTGACGTAAAGATCGTTATTCAGGGCCTCTATCAGTACCTGGCCGGAGACGACATGAACGATGGTGGCAACCTGCGGGTCAGCGCCTGCGCGCCCCGCCCCGTCGATAACTCCATCTGTCAGATCCGAAGCCAGAATCTCGATGATGTCGTCCTCATCCAGCGTACTGCCCGAGGTGGTCAGTGACTTGCGGGCGCGGCGGATCATCTCGGCCAATACTTCGCTTGATTTGACAATGGTCGCCACGTTTTGTTCATCTATTTTGGTGCTGATGGGATTCGGGACCTTGTCTGTGTCGAGGCCGAAATTCATGTGTTTCATGATGATCTGTGTGGCAAGCTCGAGATTTGCGGGATTGAGGCCGCCCTCCATGGCCTGAGCGGTTTTTACGATCAGAGTGGAGAAGGGGTTGATGTTGGCATTCGTTTCTGAATTATCGTAAATCAGTGAAAGCATTTCGAAATCGGGTACGGTGCCGCTGACCAGGTCTGTTCCGCCGTTGGCGGCAATGATCAGCGGGTAGGCTGCATTGTCCGGGATTTCCGTCTGGTAGCTGGCCAGGTCGTCGCTGATGGTGGTGGCGATGATGGATCCGTAGGCATCCATTACTGTTATGGTGGCGCCGATGATGGGGCCGTCTCCAACGCTGCCGCTGATGGAAACGGAGGTGGGCGGGTTGGCGGTGCCGGATGCGCCGCCGCTGCCCCCGCCGCAGGCGGACAGCAGGGTGGCGAGCAGGGCCGGGATGGCTATACTGAGTAGAGATGTCTGGGGATTGCGTAAAAACATAAACCTGTAACCTCGGTGGTGGGGCGTTGTTGCGCGTTACAGGTATCATCGTGATTCAGGGGTTTTTCTCCGTGAGGTGCGGCACTAAGCATCTGTGATGGGGGGCACATTCCTGGAAATTCGTGTGACCTTGATCACATATCCGCTAATTATGGGCTGTTCCAGGCTATCTCTTATTCGGGGTGGGTTGAAAGAAAACGTTTGGTGAAACTTGTGATGAATTTTGCTAGCATGCTCACGCACACTTCGTGTCGGTTTTTCTGTTTTTCCTATCCGTGGCAGGAATCTTCTTTGTCGGCCTCGATGTTTGGATATAGAGAATAAAGTTATTAAGGTGGAAACACACAGATGAAATCAAAAAACTATCCAGCGATCTTTTTGGGCGCCATATTCTCCCTTGCTCTGACTCATGGACTGATGACAGGCAATGCGTTGGCGCACAGTCCCAATGGAGGTAAAGGCGGCGGATCATCATTGGCGAAAATTCAGATACTGGATATCTTTGTTCCGGGGGCGGAAGGGAGTCCCTCCTTGTACAACCTGATTGACAATAATGCCAGAACCCGCTGGAAAACCGGCCGGGCTTCTGATCGCTTCGTGTTGGACCTGGGATTGGCGCAGCGCGTCAGTCAGATCCAGATGGCGCTTGATAAGCACAGAAAAAGTGGCCAGCATCGATATTCTGTCCATATTTCACAGGATGGCATGAACTGGCTGCCTGTCATCAAGAATCGCAGGTTCAACAGTGGGCGGTTTGTCAAGGCGGGCTTCAATCCCATTAATGCACGTTATCTGAGAATCAGTCTGAATCGTATTTCTCACAAGGACGTATTGTCGATCAGGGAAGTTATGGTTTTTGGAAGAGGCGGGGGCCAGTCGGGCGGGGGGCCGCAGGGGCAAAAGCTGACCTTGCAATGGGCGCCGAGTCCTGGCCATGTGACGGGTTATCTTGTGTTCTATGGGCCGACGCCCAGCATGGCGTCAACGCAGATTTCCGATGTCTCCCTGAGTGAACCGGGTTTCAATGCCCAGGCGCCGTCCATGCAATTTGACACCTGGCGGGATCTGAACGCGCGGCCTGGTGACAATGTGTGTTTCCGCGTTCGCTCGTATGGCGCCACGGGCTTGTCCGCCTGGTCGTCCGCTGTCTGCAGCGGCGTCTGAGCAGGGTTCCAATATTTTTTCTCCGCTCTGTTTCAACGGAGTGAAGGCCCGCGTGTTTCCTGCCGCTAGACTCTGACAAGCGAAAGCAAGGCCCCATGTGGTATGCGCCTGGTTTAGAGGCGTAATACTCTCCTCTGGGGAGGGACTGAGGGGGAAGGGTATCGGATATCCATTGAAATAAGCGGCGGCGCTTTTTAGCGTCCGCTTGATTGACTCCTTATGCTTTTGTACCTTGAGAGTGCCGATATATCTGTAACTGCCTGATTTACAATAAAACACAGCACTGCATTCATGTCATTCCCGCGAAGGCGGGAATCCAGGAAAATCAATGGGTTCTGGATTCCTGCATCCGCAGGAATGACAAAACTCGGTACTCTCAAGAAATTACTGCAATCGATCAGGCGGTAGTCCTCTGTGATCCCTGGCATGCTTAACTTTCCATAGTAACTGGGGATGCTGCCTGATGCGTGATGCCAACTCATTATCTCCAGTCAGAAGCTCAGGGGAAATTTCGCCTTGTTCATTTACTCGCACCAGAAATTCACGCTCATGATCCTCGAAAGGCAATACCAGACCTACACGCTCACGGCACTCCTGGACCAGTTGCTGAATCCACGCATTCATCCCATCCCCTATAGAAACAACATCTCTGCTTAACACAGGCACAAGTTGGCGCTGAAGCTCCTTATGGTCACAACCAATATCTTCTGGTGACACGGTTCGCCAGTCTCTCCGGCTACAGGCGCCATACACGATAAAACCCAATCTCAATTTGTCACGATCCAGATCGTCGCGACCAAGCAATGCACGCGCATCAAAAAGATCACGGCTGGCATGCCGGGTAAAAAGTGCGCTGAGTTTACCTGCCGCAAGTTCATGGATATCGAGGACGGGAATGTCCCGTGCCCTGAATGATCCCACGGGATGGGAATCCCGCACCTGGATTGGCCACAGCGGAACGCGCAATGTGAATACCACGTCGATCTCGAGATTGGCGTTGCGATCAAGTGCGTTCGTATAACCCAGCCGCCATTTACCACCAGCATGTGCGGTCGGTACACGCCGAAGCGTGAATCCCTCACGCCCACATATTGCGGTGATCGCCTGCTCAACCTTTTCCTTTTCGGCGCGCATCACTTCACGGTCTGCTGACCCCACATAGTTTAGATCGATATCAACGGAAAGTCGGGGCAAATCGAACACAAATAAATTCAGCGCCGTACCCTCTTTCAATACCATGCGATCTTTGAGAAAGGGATGGCTGCGAAATGCGTTCAGCAATTCGATCAAGCGGATTACCTTGTCCAGAGTTTCCAGAGGAAATCCGGTCGCTGCCGCTTCGGCCTGAAGATCCTGAAGTGAGGGATTCATCCCACCTCCTGCCATGCATGATCAAGCACAGCTGGCGGTACCACGAGATTCCAGGACGGAACCAGCTTGCCGGCCGCACGGCGACTACGTTCCAGATAACATGGCTGTTTGGGGGCGTGTTTTCGCAAGCGCGCCAACTGGGACTCCTCCACCATCAATGCGTCACGGTGCTGCTCGAGAAAAAAGCCGACCTTTGCCACTGCGGTGGCACTGCGCAACTTCAGCGTATAGTCGGTCACCTGCTCCAGGTCGAAATACTCCACGGACTCGAGAGAGCGCCAAACCTCCTCCCAGCCACCACCCAGATCAGGGCGCACCAGCACATCGACCAGGGTACGCTCCAGACTCGTCACTCGGACATTCCCACCGGCATGGCGTTGAACCGTGACCCCGAATAATTCGGCCTGTTGCGCCAACAGTACCCTGGGAAATGGGACAGCAAGGAATTCCTGCCCACGAAAGACGAAAGGCCGTCGGGTATTCCGGGTTAGATATGTAAACCGATGATGCACAGAATAGGCCTTGCCGTGAAATTGCAATGCGCTGTGATGGGACAGGACAGCATCGTTTGCGAGATGCCCTGCCAGCAGGTAGGGATCGACCGGGTAGTCTTCGGGATTGAATCCCCGGGGAACGACGGCATACAGGCCACGTCGGAGCCGTAGTAGGTGCCCTTCCTTGACGTGATAGGCAAGCAGTGCCTCCCGTGTCTTCGTCCGGCGCGAGCCGGTGGTTTCCAGAAAGGCCACGAAGGCCTCATGCCGGAATACCGGATTTTCATTGAAAAAGTCCTGCACTTTCATAAGCACCACAAATTTGACAATTGTTGTCGCTACACCTAAATAATTTAGGGGTTCAGTCATCTTCTGTCAACTACACACATACATACTTGTCCGCCTTGTTAGGGGGTCTATATGGGGCTACAATAGCCATACTAAATATTGGAGGCTTATGGCGTCTGGAGCATTAGAGCGGATACGTACCGAAGTGCTGGACCTCACCGAGGCTGAACGTGCGGAGTTAGCGCATGGCCTGATAGCCAGCTTGGATGAGCCTGGAGAGAGCGGTGTCGAGGATGCATGGGACCATGAGATATTACGCCGGATTTCTTTGATTGATTCAGGGCAGGCAAAACTACTTGACCGGGAGGAATTTAGGCTGAAAATGCGAACGCGATACATGAACCAGCAGTGAGGAAGGCAAGGATACTCCAGGAAGCCGCTGAAGAAGCGATAGCAGCGGCAGACTGGTATGACAAGGAACTGTGAAGGTCCTGGAAAAGAATTTGCCGGTGCTGTGGAAATTGCTATTGACTTGATAGAAGAAGAAATACTCCCACTCTCTCCAATGCCGGGTAAATCCGGCGCCATAGGTGTAAAGCGGCTGATACACAAGCGATTTCCGTATGACCTGGTTGTCACCGAAGGCAAACTTGAAACAGTAGTAATCGCTATTGCTCATCATTCTAGGAAACCAGCTTACTGGCGAGAGCGCCTTGGCCCCTAACAGGCAATATGCGTCTTTCAGAGGTGACTGACTCACACCTCAGATGGCGGGATAGTTGCTATGCGTCATTCCCGCATGGCGTAAGCGGGAGACCAGCGGCTTTTCCGACAGGGGTTCCGGCTCATTTGTACTTGAGAGTACCGAGTTCTGTCATTCCTGCGGATGCAGGAATCCAGAACCCATAGATTTTCCCGGATTCCCGTCCGCGCGGGAATGGCCATAATGCGGCACTGTATCTTATTAAGGAAGGTCTGATTAATTCGTCATCCCGGCGAAGGCCGGGATCCAGTTATTTGATTTTCCTGGATTCCCGCCTGCGCGGGAATGACGATTGTCGGATTAATCAGGCCTTCCTTAAGAATCAAGTAGCTGCAGAGATCTCGGTGCTCTCGGGATTTGTGCTCGCAGGGTGAAAATTGAGCCGGAATGACGGGTAAACGGGGCATGAGCAGTTACTTCCAGAATACGAATAAGAAGCGGTAACGAGCGGGACGAGGCCATCATGTTGCGATACGGGAGCCATGAAATAGGTACGTGGCGGAAATTTGCGCGCCATGTCAGGTCTGGCGGGTGTCATCTCCTGAAAAATCTTGGTGATTTTCCCAATGCCGTTTTGGTGAGCGGCTGTCAGCGTTCGGGAACGACCATGCTCGCCCGGATCATTTTCAAGAGTGAAGGCATGGTGGACTATTGGACTGGCCCTGACGACGAGCTGGATGCGGCGCTTATTCTTTCTGGAAATAAAAAGGGGTTTTCCATTGCCCCCGGCCGCTATTGTTTCCAGACAACCTATCTCAATGAGTGTTTTCATGAGTATTTTCAGCACAAGGGCGGATTTCGCCTGATCTGGGTGTTGAGAAACCCCTATTCAGTCATTCATTCCATGCTGTATAACTGGAGCCGCTTCGCGCTCAATGAATTGTTCGAGGCTTGTGGCGCCGGGTATCTCGAAGGTGATGAAAAGAGACGCTATGAACGCCTTGGTCTGATAATGGTCGGGCGGGCGCGCAGGGCCTGCCTGGCCTACAAGGGGAAAACCATGCAGCTTTTCGAAATTAAAAGGGAGCTTGGGGATGACGTCATGGTTGTCGACTATGATGAGCTTGTTTCTGACAGCGCAGCCTTGTTCGATCAGATCTATGATTTCATCGACCTGCCTTTCAAGTCGCAATATATCAGCCCGATCAATAAAAAAAGCATCAAAAAGGCGGAGCGGTTGCCGCAGAGGGCGCATGACATGGTCAGCGATATCTGTATGCCAGTTTATACGCAGGCCAGGTCCTTGTTGTCTGTTTCTCCCGCTCTGCCGGTCCAATCATGAACCCGGCCTTCGATCCGGGAGATCTGGCTGCGATGAATGAAAACAAGGGAAATCTGAAGTTTCTTTTCTGCTCCGCGGACAAGTTTCCGCCTTTCCGGGTGGATGTTGCCGTTCTGTTTGGTGAAGAGCTTGCTTCCAGGGGGCACGGCATTGACTGGATCCTGCAGTCGGAGGAAACCTGCGCGCGTTCATATTGTACGCAATGGAAGGGTGGCCGCGTATGGGTAGGGCGGACCGATAATGGCGGGACGCGGCTCTGCCGTTTGAGAAAGCACATTTATAATCTTTTTCATTCATTCAAGATGTTGAAACTGGCGCATGGGAATCAATATGATTTTATACAGGTCAAGGACCAGTTTCTCGTGGCGCTGGTTGGAATTCTGGCGGCAAAGCTGAACGACACGCGTTTCTTCTATTGGTTGTCCTACCCTTTTCCTGAGGCCTCGCTCTATGCCGCTGAGGAAGGCTCGGCCCGCTATCCCGTGTTCTACCGCTTTCGCGGTATGATGTTCAAGTTTCTGCTCTATAAAGTCATCATGCCCTTTGCCGATGAGGTTTTCGTGCAGAGTGAACAGATGAAGAGGGATGTTGCCAGGGAAGGGATTGCAGAAAGCAAACTGACCGCGGTTCCCATGGGCGTCAGCATGAAGAAAATCTCCGGGCTGGTAAGGGAGGAGGATGCCTGCGTGACGCAGGACTCCGAGGAGAGAGTCGTATATCTGGGTACGCTCATCAGGGAAAGAAGGATTGATTTTCTGGTCAGGGTGATGGCGCTTGTAACTAAGTCGCGGCCAGGGGCAAGGCTGTACCTGGTTGGCGATGGAGAGGACCCGGAAGACACGGCTGTCATCAGGAATGAGGCCAGGCGCTTGAACATGGAAGATGCGGTGGTGATTACCGGGTTTCTTCCGCAGAAGGATGCATTGAAATACGTGCGGGGCGCGAAAGTCTGTGTGTCGCCCTTCTATCCAACGCCAATTCTGAATTCCACTTCTCCAACCAAGGTGGTTGAATATATGGCGCTGGGCCGGCCCGTGGTGGCTAATGACCACCCCGAGCAGGAAATGGTCCTGCGTGAAAGCCGGGGCGGTGTTTGTGTCGCCTATGATGAGGCGGCTTTTGCCAGGGCTGTTGTTGAGCTTCTGGAAAACCCTGGTGAGGCCGAGGAAATGGGGGAAAGGGGAAGGGCATATGTACTCGGGCAGCGCAGCTATGAAAAAATTGCCGACCTGGTGGAGAATCGTTACCGGGAAGCTTGCCGTGGAAAGTGAGACTTCCATCTGACACGCCCACAGCGCTGAATATGGAAAAACGCAAGAAAAGATTATGTTTCCTTTTGATGTCGCATTTCTCGGCGGTTCACGGTGGCGCACAGTATCAGGCAAGGATATTGCTGGAGAGCTTCGTAAAGCGGGACGAGTACGAGATTTATTATGTGGCGAGGAACATTGATCCTGGGTTTGAGCCAGTCGGTTATGAAATTGTAAAGGTGCCTGCCAGCCGTTACCTCAAGCGGATGGGGTTCGTGGCGGACTATCCGGCCCTTATGAAAGTGCTCGGCGGAATCTCGCCGGATATCATTTATCAGCGGGGATTTACCGCCTATACGGGCATAGCCGCCCACTATGCAAGAAAAAACAAGGCGAGAATGGTGCTCCACATTGCCTCAGACCTTGATGTGATGACTGTTCCTGAGTTGTGGAGACTGCCAGGTTACAATGTTCCGTTTATTGACAAGAAAATCGGTAGCCATGGTATTCGCCATGCCAGCGCTATCGTCACGCAGACCCGCAGGCAGAAAACACTTTTGAAAAGAAACTTCGGGAGGGAGGCGGACGCGGTTATAAGGAATTTTCATCCCAGGCCATTGGAGTCGCTGGAGAAGCCGCTTCCACTGAAGGTGCTCTGGGTGGCCAATTTCAAGCGCGTGAAGCGGCCCGAGTTGTTCGTAAGGCTTGCCAGGGAGCTTGGGCATATGTCTGATGTCGAGTTTGTGATGGCGGGGCGCGCGGGTGACGCCAGGCTATACGGTGATCTTCACCGCGAGATTGAGCAACTGGGCAATCTGAGATATCTGGGCGAGAAGACGCAGGATGAGGTTAACCGGCTGATGGCGGCTGCGCATATCTTTGTGAATACGAGCCTTTTGGAAGGGTTTCCAAATACTTTCATTCAGGCATGGATGAGATGCGTTCCCGTTGTAAGCCTGGGTATTGATACGGATGGGATCCTTGAAGAAGGGAAGATTGGGTTCTGCGGCAAGACTTTCGAGGAAATGAAGAGTCGTGTGGCGCAGCTTTTGGAAAATGAGCGGCAGCGGGTTGGAATGGGGGAAGCGGCGCGGCGTCATGCCCTGAATGAGCATGATCTCTCCAATGTGAACCAGTTGATGGCGGTGATAGAGGGGCGGGGTGCTTGAGTTCCCCGATATTATGAAGCACTTTATTATAGTCGGCACTCAACGCACCGGGAGTAGTGCATATGCCGAATTGATGAATATGCACCCCGATATTGCATGTGGCTGGGAATGGTTCCAGAAAGAATATTTTTCTGACAAGCCCGGTTTGGCGGAGAGCGCCCTGAATGGGGATTTTTCCCGCCTGCCGGACAGGGAGAGGCAGCATATCGAAGGCTTGCTGAGAAAAAAACCCGCGTGGATCGGGTATCGGCGTTTGTTCAGGGCTTCCAACAAGTGGTTGTTTTCACCCAGGCTGTCACCCGCGCTCTGGGTTGATCAGTTTGCGCGTCACCTCGGCTGGATCTCAAGCAGGCAAGACATTGCGGTTATTCATATCGTCCGCCGTGATAATATTGCCTGGTTGTGTTCCAAATATCTTGCAAGCCTGACAAACAGCTATGTTGGAAAGGCTTACCCCGAGGACCTGAAAGTCAGGATCTCCATCCGGGAGGCCATCAAGCGTGTTATCTCCAAAGACTGGGTGGATACACGGCTTGCCGCACTGTCGGTAACCAATCCTTATGTCAGGGTATATTATGAAGATTTTCTACGCCATCAGGATAACGCGCTGGAAGCAGGCCTTCAATTGCTGGACTGTGATAAAACGGACATGGAAAAAGAGCAAGGGGAAATCAAACGCCAGGCTACAAAGGGGCCTGAAGACTACATCGGAAATTACGAGGCGCTGAGGCAGGCGCTCGAACAGGCCGGGAGATTATCAACTTCTGTTGAATAAGGGGGGGCAACGTCATGATTTTCATGGGCCATGAATAAAGGGTCCCCTCTCCCTCCGGAGGAAGAGGAAGTTAGAACGGTGGCAACCTGCAAATTCTGCTGAAGAGTCCATAAATCCTGTACCTGCAGCCTTCTTAGGGGCCGCTGCCCTCATCGCTGACCGTTCACATGATTTGGGAGAGTTCCATGAAGGAGAGCTTTGTTATCTTACCCATGAGTGCGATTGCCGCGTAATAACCCTGTTCCGTGGGGATTTCCCGAATTTCCGGGCATGTGTTTTTTCTGTCTGCATTCAGAACCGTGAATTTCTTCAGGTCCAATGACATGCCTTGCCCAAGAGCTTTTACATAGGCTTCTTTCATTGTCCATATTCTATAGAACGCCGCGGTTTGCTGTGGGGGGGGCTGTTGACGTATATATTCGTACTCTTCTTCCGGGAAGTAGAGCCTGGCAATATCCAGGTGGTCGATATGTGTCTGGGCGCGCTCAATGTCCACGCCCACGGGTTGTCTTGCGGTGACTGCTATGAGCAGGTGGTGGCCTGAAAAAGAAAGGTTGAATTGGATGCCCGCCCTGTTTTGCGGATTGCAGAGGAACGGTTTGCCGTGTTTGCCGCGCTGGAAGCGGTGGGATCGCGGCTCATTGCCTGTGTATCTTGAGATGACTAAGCGGAGTATTGCCCGTCTCGCGATATAATCCGCCCTGTCTGAATGATGGATGAACCCCTCCGACCTGCGCCGTTCCTCGTCGTCAAGAATGGCGATGAACTCCTGCGCGAGGGGAGTGGCCGCATTCAGAGACGCCCTCCAGACATGAATTTCGCCTGTCCCCGCCGATATCAGTCCCTGGCTTGTATCTGGTTTTCCTGGCATGGGAACTGGCAAGAGCTTGTCATTTGGGCCGCTTTTCCTGGTTCAAGCCGTGTTCGCCCGATGCGCTCATGAGACAATCCTCCAGTTGCTCGACCAGGTCTCTGACAAAAGGCTCCTCAACCATTTTGTGGTGGGACGTTGCTCCCTTGACGAAGCGGAATTCCACGCCTTGCCGGGCGATATCAGACCATCTTGCTTTCAGGTTCTCAAGCAGCCTCTCCCGTTTGTGATAGCTTTCGGGGACGAACATGGTGACAGGCCCAGGATAGGGCTTGTATTCATATTGTGAGGCGGCTTGTTTGAACATCCGTATCAGGTTGAAGACCGCCAGCGGGGCCGGAACCGGCCTGTCCAGGGACATGCAAGCCTTGCAGATGATGGATTTGGATTGTTCCGAGAGGTTGTGCCTGAGCCGTCGCGCCCTGGAGTGGGTTATATCCAGGATCTGTTGGATTTTTCCGGTAGATGACTGTTCTTTTTTCAGGCGGCTCAAGAACGCGTGTAATTTGCTTTTATTCCCTGACCCATGGGAAAATTTTCCGACCAGAGTCGGGTCGAAAAGGGCCAGCACGGCAATCTCCTCCCCTTCATTGATGAGTTTCTGCGCCATCTCAAAAGCAACCATGCCGCCGAATGAGAAACCGCCTATGTAATATGGCCCTGCTGGCTGGACGGTTCTGATCTCCCGCAGGTGGATATCGGCTATTGCTTCCACGGAAAGATATTTTGTGCGCTTGGCATCCTGCCCATGGTGCAGCCAGTAGAAAGGTTGTTCTTCGTGCATGTACTGCGAGAGGGAATGTGCCCTGCCGTGAACGCAGAAAAAGGGGGTGCGCTTCCCTTCCGGCTTTATGGCGACAAGCGTTTCCCACTGTTTGCCGGTTTCCGGGGAAGTCGTGTCAGCCATTGCTCCACTTTCCGCATCCAGCAGGCGGGCCATGCCCTCGATGGTAGGCGCCTTGAAAAGTGAGGATATGGGAAGGCGTTTCCCGAAGTTCTTTTCGACGTTGTTCAGTAGTGAGACTCCGAGCAGTGAATGGCCCCCAAGATTGAAAAAGTTATCTTTTGCGCCCACTTTTTCGAGGCCGAGGGTTTCCGCCCAGATTTCTTCCAGAATGGACTCTGTATTATTGCGCGGCGCAATGTATTGCTCTTCATGTTCAGGGGATATATCGTGGGGTTCGGGCAGGGCATTTTTGTCAACCTTTCCGTTGGGAGTCAGTTTGAATCCATCGATAAAAACGAATGTGGATGGGATCATGTACGCCGGAAGTTTTTCCTCTAGATAGGCGCGGATCATGCCTTGGTTTGGCTGCGTGCCCTGTCGTGGCGCGATATAGGCAGTGAGGCGTTTGTCTCCCGGCCTGTCTTCGCGGACAATGACGGCTGTTTCCCTGACTTTCGGGTGGGTGGCGATGGCGCTTTCTATTTCGCCCAGCTCGATCCGGTAGCCTCTCAGCTTTACCTGGGCGTCTGTTCTTCCCATATAGACAATATTACCGTCAGGGAGGTATCGGGCCAGGTCGCCTGTCTTGTACAGGCGGGTTTTTCTTCCGCCCTCGTGCAGGGGTAGCCGGATAAATTTTGTCCGGTTGTAGACATCATTGTTCAGGTAGCCTCTGGCCAGCCCCTCACCGGCTATATGCAACTCTCCCGTGACGCCTATGGGAACAGCTTGCAGATTTTTGTCCAGAATGTAGGCCTGAACATTCTGAATGGGTTTCCCTATTGGTATGTGGTGCCTCGGCGGGTTCTGGAGGTCAACGCTGTAAACAGTGCTCCATACCGTGCCTTCCGTGGGGCCGTATTCGTTATAGAGCCTGCTGTGAGGAAGTTTTTCGGCATGTTTTTGCACGAGAGAAACCGGACAGGTTTCTCCTGCGACGATAACGGTCCTCAGGGATGAAAGTTGACCGGGTGAGGCCGTATCCAGCAGCAGCCCATGGACCGAGGGCAGGCATAGCATATGGGATGGCTGGTGATGGTGGATGAGGGTGGCGATCTTGTGCAGGTCCTTTTCGTCGCCCTGACCAGGAAGCACCAGGGTTCCGCCCTGGCACAAGGTCCAGAATATCCCCGCAACGGAACTGTCGAAGGAGAATGAAGATAGAAGGATAAAACGCTCTACGGGATCAGGGTAGTAGTCCATGCGGGCGCATGTCGAGTGGACGATATTCCCATGTTCGATGAGCACCCCTTTGGGCATCCCGGTGGAGCCGGATGTATAGATAACGTAACACAGGTCCCCGGGATTGATATTTATATCCAGGTTGTCTCCGGGCTGGATGGCTATCTCATGCCACTCCATATCGAGGGAAATCGTTTTTGTATGGAACCCGGAGGTGATATCCCGGTGTTTTTCCAGGGTGACAACCCTTGAAACATTGCAGTCCCTGGCCATGAACTTCAGTCTTTCTCGGGGATAATCGGGATCAAGGGGGAGGTAGGCCGCTCCTGTCTTGAGAATTCCGAGCATGCCGACAAACATCTCAATGGAGCGGTCCAGGCACAGGCCAATGATTTCGCCAGGCCTGCCTCCCTGTGCTATCAGATGGCGCGCCAGTTGGTTGGCCATTTCATTGAGTTGGCCATAGGTGTAGCCGCCTTCCTCGTTAGCTACGGCGATTTTGCTGGTGGCGATCCCGGCTTGTTCCTGAAACAGGGCGACGAGGCTCTTGTCACGCGGGTAGTCAGCCTGGGTTTGGTTCCACCTGGAGAGCATCGTTTCCCTCTCGTCTTTTTTCAGGAGGGGAAGCTTGCCGATGGATTCCCCAGGTGTTTCCACGATGGCGTTGAGTAGTACCAGGTAATGACCCAGCATGCGTTCAGCTGTCTGATGCTCGAACAGATCCGTGTTGTATTCCATCATGACCTTCAGGCCACGTTCTGTATTGAGAACGAACAGAGAGAGGTCGAAAGCGGCAGTGCCCCTGTCGATTTCCAATGTGGATACGCTCAGCCTTCTCAGCCTGATCGGCTTGATGTGCATGTTCTGAAAGGCAAATGCCACTTGGTATATGGGTGAATAGGACAGGTTGCGCTGGGGTTTCAATTTTTCAACCAGTTTTTCGAAAGGAATATCCTGGTTGTCATATGCCTCCAGCGCCGTTTTCTGGACACGCTTCAGCAATTCCAGAAAGGAGGGGTTTCCAGAAAGGTCGGTGCGCATGATAAGCGCGTTGACAAAGAAGCCGATCAGATTTTCGAATTCCGGCCGGATTCGCCCGGCAATAGGTGATCCCACGATAATATCGTCTTTTCCGGAATAGCGGTGCAGAAGTATCTGGTAGGCGCTTAATAGGACCATGTAGAGCGTGACTTGCTCTTTCCGGCATAGTTCATTCAATTTCCTGGTCAGCATGTCGTCTATAAAGACGGATTGGCGCGCGCCATTGATGGTCTTGACGGCGGGCCTGGGTTTGTCTGAGGGAAGGTCGAGCAGTGGCGCAGCGCCAGACATTTTTTCACGCCAATAATTAAATTGCCGCTCGATCATGTGATCCTGCAGATATTCGCGCTGCCATAAGGAGAAGTCGGTGTATTGGATGGGCAGGTCGGGAAGGCCAGGTACAGTGTTTCTGCAGAACCCATCATAGAGCTTTTCCAGTTCTTCCTGAAATATGCCGAGTGACCATCCATCGACGATAATATGGTGGATTATTATGAAGAAGACGTGATGGTCCTTTTCAAGTTTTAGAAGAGACGCGCGGAGTGGCGGGCGATCCGACAGGTCGAAAGGAATGCTGGCTTCATCGATGATCACGCTGCGGGCCTGTTTCTCTCGTTCCCAGGGTGGAAGATGAGACAGGTCACTGATTTTGATGTGTAGCCTGTGCTCTGGCAGGACTTTCTGGATCGTTAGGTTGTTTTCCGTCCTGAAAATGGTTCGCAGGGATTCATGACGCTCGATGATCACATCGAGCGATTTCTGTAGCGCGATGGTATCCAAGGATCCTTTCAGGTCAAGGGTCAGGTGCAGGTTGTACAAGGGGCTTCCTGGGTCCATCTGGTCCAGAAACCACAGACGTTGCTGTGCGTGTGAAAGAGGCGTGTCCTCGGATCTCTGTCTTTGTGGGATGCTGTCCCGGCAGGGAGACTGGCCAGACTTTCCCTGTTTGTTTTTCAGTCTTTTTGCCAATGCCGCGCGTTGTTCAGAAGAGAGCGACGCGAGTTTGTTCTCTAGGGTGGACATTTAAGTGTTCTGGATCCTGCTTATGAATTGTGACATCAGAGCGCAGCCCGTTTCTTGCGAGGCGTGGAAATTTGCACATCCTGGAGCCTGGGAGGCCGAAGTGTTTCCTTGTTTTTGTCTCTTCTGGAAAGGTTTTCGCTCAAGACCTCATTGCATTCGCACAAGCATGTTCTTTGCTGAGACTGATCTGGAAGCCGTCCGTTGCTTTTCTGGAGAAATTTCATCGTGTCTTCAATAGCTGTCTGCGCGGCAAAGAGGCAGGGGGTGCTATAGTTGACAAGAGAGACGCCCAGCGACTTGAGTTCATCTAGGTCGCAGGGCTGGGATTTTCCGCCAGCGATCTGGTTGAACATGAGCGGCTGATCAAACTGGCTTTTTATGGTTTTCAGAAATTGCAGATCACGCAATCCGTCGACAAGAATGGCATCTACTCCCGCGCTCGAGAAGGCCCTGACCCTTTTGATAATGTCCTCGGGATCCGATGCATCCGTACGCGCCACGACGAAAATATCCTGGCGCACCGACATGACCTTGTCCAGTTTGGCCATGAATTGGTCGAGTTCCATGATCTGCTTGCCATCCACATGCCCACAGCGGCGTGGCCTGAGCTGATCTTCCATGATGATGCCGGATGCGCCTACGGATTCAAGCAGCGAGACAACATGGCATGCCACTTCCGTATCACAGTAACCGTCGTCGATATCAACCAGGATATGATGGTCGGGAAGTATGGTGCGCATTCTTTGTACGTAGGAAACCATGTCCGGCCACGCAATAAACCCAACGTCTGGAAGGCCATAGAAGCTTGCTGCAAAGCCGAAGCCGCTGACAAAGATTCCATCGTTGTACTTCGCGGCGATGGAAGCAGAGAATACATCATAGACACCTGTGAAGGTGGTGATGTCAGAGTTCCTGGTGGTGTCTCTTAATCTTTCGCCGTACTGGTGAATAGTCATTTTCTGTCTCCCGGTTTTACATGCTGTATGATCCTGGGCTTGAGATATTTTAGATGTCCTGCTCATCCCATATGATCCAGTGGAGGGACGTCAGGATCGATGAAAATATTGACACATGCCGGCAGGCCGGAGTTGGCGGACCGGGCCAATGCGGGGCCAATTTCCTCCGCCCGGCTCACGCTCTCGTAATGGCCGCCAAAGGCCTCCATGATTTTTTCATAACGAATGCCCGGCTCGAAAAGAGCAGTTCTTTCCGTGTAGTCGGGAGCAACGATGTTCTGGAAGACGGAGCCGACAATGCCGCCGTTGTTGGCGACAATAAATATTACGGGGACCCTGTGCCTGACCGCCATTTCCATTTCCATGGCGTTGAATCCAAATCCGGAATCGCCGCTGATAGCGATAACAGGACGCTCCGGGTTGGCGATTTTGGCGCCAATGGCGTAGGGGACGGCAGTGCCCATGCACCCATTGACGCCCGCCGTGAGTCTGCTGGCCGGAAGATAACTGGGTATCACTTGTTGTACGGCAGCCATTATGGTGCTCCCATCCACGGTAACGATGGCGTTCCTTGGAAGGAAGTCGCGTATCTCCCTGCACATACGGTGAGGAGAAATGGGGATATTGTCGCTGTTTGAAAGCGCCTGCATCTGGCTGTTTCTTTCTTTCCGCCGGGCGTCCATGTGTTCGACCCATGAACATCTGTCTTTGGTTATGGCGTCCGCGGGGTTGCTGTGTTCAATTTCCGCCAGCAGGGCTTGCAGAACTGTTTTTATGTCACCCACGATGCCGATGTCTGGCGTAATGTTTCTGCCGATTTCATCTGGGCAGATATCAATCTGGATGAATTTAGCGTCCTTGGCGAGTTCACTTCCAAAGCGGAATGTCCAGTTCATGCGGGCGCCGACCATGATCACGGTATCGGCGCCACCCTGGAGGTCCGTGGACAGCCCATTGAAACACAGAGGATGATCGTCAGGGAGATAGCCCCTGCCCATGGGTGAGGCAGAGAAAGGCATGTTGAGTTTCCCGATGAGCCGGGACAGCTCCTCCGTGGGCATAGACCAGCGAATGCCTTTCCCCAGAAGCAGGGCCGGACGCATGGCTTTGCTCAGGAGATCCGCTGCCAGCTTAATCTTTTGTGTATCTACCGTCGGTGGAGGAGCTGTTTCCCGCGCCGGGCTTGGGGGTAGCGTGGCTGACCTTTCAAGGCTTTCGACGGGGATGTCAAGATAGACGGGGCCGGGTCTCCCCTCTGTGGCGATATGATAGGCGCGTTCGAGATATTCAGGGATGTCTTCCGTTTTTCTCACGGCGGCCGTCCACTTTGTGATGGGGCTGAATATGGGGATGGCGTCCAGATCCTGGAAGCAGCCCATATGCTGGGTATCGATGGGTTGTCTTCCGCCGATAACGATAAGTGGCCAGCAATCGTCCCTGGCGTTGAGGACGCCCGTAACCATGTTGGTAACCGCAGGACCGAAAGAAGCCATGGCGATGGAAGTCATTTTCCCCGTGGTGTAATTGTGTGCCAGGGACATCATGACAGCGGCCTGCTGATGCCGAACACCCAGAACACGGATGCCTTCCTTGATGCAGGCGCCCATTGTCTTGTGGATGGGTGTTCCCGCCAGACAGTAGGCATGCGAGATACCCAGTCTCCTGAGAGTTTTGGCTATCAGGGTGTTGCCGCCATGCTTTCCCTTGGCTGAGAGCTTGTCGAGCAGGGCGCGCTTGGCGGGAGAAAGCGTGGCAAGCTTGTTGGCGAAGTCACTAGGCGCCGTTTTTCTGGCGGCATCTTTCATTTATTTATCCTTGCGTATTCCTTCTTCACTGCCGAGCGGTTTTATGGGTGTTTCTGGATTTGTTGCAGGTGGTCAGCGGCCCGTGTCATCCAGTTCATTGAGCAAGCGCTCCGCGTCTTCATCGGACATGGATTCCAGTTCAGCCAGGATATCGGCGATGTCATCATCGCCTTTATTCTCTGTCAGGTGGGCAACTTCGTTTGCAAGTTCGATGACTGTAGGTTTTCTGAACAGGGTAATGATGGGGAGTTCAACCTGGAACGTGGCGCGAATGCGCGCGGCTGCCTGGGTCGCGCGAATGGAATCTCCTCCCAATGCGAAGAAATTGTCGTTCATGCTGATATTTTCCGCGCCCAAGACCTCCTTGATTATATCGGCGATGGTTTTTTCCAGGTCGCTTTCAGGGGCAAGGTGGTCGCGGGTCAAAAGATCGGAGAACTTTTCCGCCAGCCCGATTCGTTGTACCTTTCCCGTGGGACCTTTGGGGATCATGTCGACGATCAGCAGTTGGCTGGGAATCTTGAAGTCGGCGATCTTTCCAAAAAGATAATCGCGTAATGCGGCCTCTGTGAGGTTCGCTCCTTCGTGCAGGACAACAGCGGCCGCGATGTCCTCACCCAGTGAGGGATGGGGCAAGGCGAAGGCGACAGCCTGCGAGACATCGGGGTGTTCTACGAGAAGCTCATCGATTTCCCTGGGTGATACCTTTTCTCCCCCTCTGTTGATGATTTCCTTGAGCCGTCCGGTTATGAAAAGATAGCCCTCATTATCGAGGTAGCCTTGGTCGCCGGTGCGGAACCAGCCATTGGTAAAGGCTTCGGCATTGGCCTGTTCGTTGCCTTCGTAGCCGCTGGTGATATTGTCGCCTTGAATAACGATTTCCCCTTTTTCGCCAGGGGGCAGCAGGTTCCCTTTTTCATCCATGATGGCGACCTCCGGTCCCGCAGCCAGGCCGGCCGAGCCGGGTTTGCGGGTCAGGGGAGGAAGTGGGTTACTGGCCATTTGATGTGCAGCCTCGGTCATGCCATAGGACTCCAGGACTGGAACGCCAAATGCTTCTTCCAGATCGGCCATCACCTGTGGCGGCAGGGCGGCAGACGAGGAACGAATGAATCGCAAGCGATGATTTTCGAGTTGATCCCGGTGTTCGTCCAGTTTGGACAACAAGGTCTGATGGATGGTGGGTACGGCGGTGTACCAGCTGGGCTTGTACTGATGCAGCAACTCGAAAAATCCCGCGGCTGAAAATTTACTCATGCAGACCGTGCTCCCGCCTGCGGCCAGGGAAGAAAGGATCCCGGCGATCAACCCGTGGATATGGAATAGGGGCATCACATTCAGGCAGCGGTCCTTACTGCTCAAATCAAGCGTAAGGCCGATATTATGGGCCGAGGTACAGATGTTACGGTGCGTCAGTGGGACGATCTTGGGTCTTGATGTTGTCCCGGAGGTATGCAGGACCAGGGCTATGTCACCGGGTTGCGCGGGTCCTCCATGACTGATAGTGTGGCGGGTGCCGCAGCGTAAGGAGAAAACGCCCGCCGGGTCATCCAGACTGGGTTGAAGTTCTATGATGGGTATCTTGCGTTCAGCAGCCACATCCCTGGCCGGAGAGTCCATGCCCGCCTGAATCAGGAGCGCCTTGGCGTTGAGGTCAGACAGAAAGAACTCAAATTCACTTTTACGATATCCGGGATTGAGTGGCGCGCAGGTGGCTGCAGCGCCTACGGCCAGGAAAGCCGCACCCATTTCAGGACCATTGGGAAGTACCAGTGCGACCCGGTCATTCCGGCCGATGCCGGCCTCGTTCAGGCAGGCGATCGTGGCGTTGATATGCTTGCCGAGATTCCAAAAGTCGAGCGCTTCCCTGCTTGGCGCTTCGATGGCGGCATCGGATGGATTTGTTTTGGCCTTGGTCTCAAAAACTTGATACAACGTATCATGGGCGGGAAAGCCATAGTCTACGTTCAGCGCACGATTCATGGTTCGGATTTGCTCCAAATCTTGTGACGTCCATCATTGCATTTTGCTGTTTGTCTCTTGGTCGCTGCCTTGGCGTGCAAGGGATACAAGTATAGCAATTATCTGCAATAAATTTACAACCTCTGCTTCACCATCGACAAAGCCGGTAAATATCTTTAACGTTTCGCGGGTGAAGCAGTTGCTTGTTGATCTGTGGCTCGGAACGCGCTAGTTTTCTGAGGGGGCTGACACGTATAAAGCCTGAACTGGCCCGCGGGGAGCCGGTTGCCAAGTATTGCCGCCTCATAGGCTAACGTTTTGAAATAAATGGAATGTTTGTAGTGGGCCTTGATAGAATCAGGATTCGACCTGGGTTCAAGGGGCGCGGCCCAGGGTCGATATAGTATATAACGGACAGGTTTTCCCGGAAAATTCCGAGGAGTACTAAAACAGTGACATATGACATCTTTCAGCTGGTGCTGGATTTCCGCGAGGACCCCTCGCATTTCGCTGCTCTGATCGGGCCGGACAAGCCGTTGCCCGAGGATCTCGGCAAGCTGCTGGAAACGGTTGCCGCCGAGGACGCGGCGGATCCGGAAAGCCGTCTATCCGAGGAATTGGTGGCTGCGGCATCCTTCTTCGTGGGGCGCGTGTTGTTTGTCCCGGGTGGCGACTATTATCGCCATTTGGGCGTGGATCGTCACGCAACCCAGGAGCAGATCCGCAGGCACTACCATTTGCTGATGCATCTTTTCATGCTGGACAGGGACGATATGGCGGAGGGGTGGAGCGCCGAATTCGCTGAATGCATCAACCGCGCCTATTCCATCCTGAGGGATCCTGCAAAACGGCGCGAATATGATTTGCGCCAGGCTGGGCCATCGCCAGGCGGCGGGGAAATCAATAGACAAAAGGAAGATACGCATTCCTTTGCCCGTTCCATCGTTTCATTCGCCAAGGTGAAAAAGAAAAATGAACCTGAACAAACCGGAACGCGGCCTGAAGGCGTGGCCGGAAGCGGAGCTTCGTTGCCGGGCGGGTTAGCTGGAACGGCAGTTCGTGAGAATGGCGTGGCAAGCGCCGTAGCCTCCGCTCAGGATGAAGAGTCCTTTATTGCGGACAGTATTGAGCGCGCTTATAACGACGCGGGCGTGCGGGCAGCGCCCCCGGTCACCCCTGTGATGCCGGACGTTGAAGAGGAAGGGAGGCGCAGTAGCAAAATCGCTCCCATTGTGGCCGATGAAGATCTTGGATCGGCAGTCGAGGCAGCCTATCAGCACAGGTCCCGGGGCCGCTCTTCAGCCAGGTGGGGGGTGATACTGGCCACATTGCTTGTCTTTGTGGGCGTTTTGGCGGCTGTCTATGAATATCAGATAGCGCCGGGACAGTTGTCAGCGCTATTCAGTGAAGATGGAACGGTGGATCCCGGCGCGGCAAGGGCGCCGTCGGCGGCCGCGCCTGAAATGCCTGTCCTTGCGGGGAATGCGGTCGGCCCGGCAGCCATTTCTCCTGAGGCCCCGGAAAAGGAACCATTGGGAGTGCCTAAGGAGGAGGCCGCTGTTCCAGCCAGCCCTGAAATGGAAGAGGAGCCGCGAGATTCACGACCCGTTGCTCAGTCTGAAGGGGAGAGAGAACCGCTTCAGAGCGTCGTGGAGGAGAAGAAGGAAGCCCCGGTCGTGGAGAAAATTACAACAGAGAAGGCGCCCGCGGACGAACGCCGTGAGGAGCCTGTTGTAACCGGCTTGACCTTGTCGCCCCGGCGCACATCTCAGACGCCACCCGTGCCCGCTCCAGTCAATGTGCCCGCCCCGATGCAGAAAAGGGTTGAGGCCCTGATAAGCAAACCCGCTAAGAAGCAAGTAGAGAAACCCGCCGCTGTTTCCATGAAGGCAGCGGAGCCTGCTGTCCCGCTTGCTCCAGGACCGGTTCCCACCGCCGTGCCGGTTCAACCCGGGATGCAAGGTAAAATCCAACAGCTTCCCGCTGGGGAGTCCGCCGCTCCCACATTCGACGTTCCATCCAGGGGCGAATCGGTGACGGGGATAGCCAGTCTGCCACCGCCGCCGCCCCTTATGGAAACGCCCCGGATAGAAGCTATTCCACAGGAAGAACTGGACAGCATGATGAGGGTCTTTGTGCGCAGCTATGAAGAGGGCGATCTGCGGGGGTTATTGAGTGTTTTTGCCCAGGATGCGCGCACCAATGATCGTAATGATAGAGAAGGTATTGCCGGAGACTATCGGGAGCTGTTTGAAGTAACGGAAAAGCGTCAGTTTATTATCGAGGACCTGACATGGACGCAAAGCGGGAAGGATCGTGCCCAGGGGGAGGGGGGCTTCGAGGTCAAGGTGCTTCTGAAGGGGGAGCCTTCAATTACGACCGTCAAGGGGCGGGTGAAGATCGATGTGGAAAAGCGGGGCCGGGATGTGCTTATCACGCGCTTTTTCCATACTTATGAATGAGGCTTTGTCAGCCATTTGGCTTCCTTGTTCAAAAGTGTATACAATCGCCTCTATCGATTACCTGAACCTACGGATTCAGGGGTTACTCAACAGGGACTGATGCCAGGGGGAGGGTAGGTCATGAACAGAAGTATGCGAATGCATAGAGTTTTTACCTTGTGCGTGATTCTGGTTTTTGCGAGTCCTCATCTCGCGGCCCAGTCCCTTGCGGGTGCGCCGCCCCGGGCGCCGGGTCAGGGCGAAGCCTCCGTCCAGTTGGCGGCCGCCATCGGGATCGTCAAACCCAGGTCGGATGAAAAGCCATCCAAAGAAGCGGAAGCGCCTGTTTCCGACCCTTCTGATGTGTCGCCTCCTGGGTCCGAGGCGACAACTGGCGTTGGAGAGACTGGGGAGGCTGCAACGTCAGGTAAGGGTGTTTCCAAAATCGCTATTGGCGTAGGCGTCGGATTGGCGGCCTTGCTGGCCGCAGTAGCCGGCGGTGGAGGGGGCGGTGGAAATTCAACCCCAACGCACGGCGTCAGCCCCTGATAATTTCTTCTGGCCTTGACGGCAGCGCGTTCGCGGAATGGCCGGCGCGCTAAGGCCGCTTGGTTTGGCCTGTGTTTCCTGCTGAATCCTCTGTGGCTGCATGCTCAGCCATCTTCAACCGGCCAGACGGGCCTGATCAATATGCCTGACGGTCGGATCGCCAGCGAAGGCGTCTTGCGCTTTGGCGTCAGCTACAATGACCCTTATGGCGCTATCTGGAGCAGCATCAGCTTCCTTCCCCGGCTGGAACTCTCTGCCCGGTATACCCGCCTCGACGGTGTTTCCGCCTTTCAGGATGTCGAAGGCGCGGATTTCGGTGACTACAAGGACAAGGCTTTCGATGCCAAATTGCTGTTGTTGCGGGAGTCGCGTTTTTTTCCCGCGGTTTCTGCGGGCACACAGGACTTCACCGGCACCCGCCTGTTCTCGGCCCATTTCATCGCGCTGAACAAGAGATTTCTTGACGATGTCGATGTGGTCCTTGGGTATGGCACGGATCGTATCGATGGCCTGTATGGCGGCCTGCGCTACAGCCCTTCCTGGCACGAGAGGCTGGGTTTGGTGCTGGAATATGACGCCAATGACTATAAGAGCGACCTGCGGGCGGCTGAATCCGGTGCTGATGAAAAGGTCGGAGGCATGACCTATGGCGTGGAGTATCGAATGGGCTGGATTGGCGCCCAGCTCTCCTACAATAGTGGTGATCTTGGGGGCAACCTGTTTGTGTCCATTCCTCTGGGTCGCAAGGAATATATCCCCAAGTTCGATGAGCCGGCGCCGTTTCGGGAAAAGCGGCGGCAGCGGGCCATGGAGGCGTGGCGTCAGGATTCCAGGTATGGCGGGATCTTGCTCAGAGACCTGGAAATGCAGGGTTACAAAAATGTCCACGTGGAGATCAGTGGCGGAGTGGTTCGCGTGAACCTGACCCATCCTCGCATCTTCCTGATGGGAAGGGCGGTAGGCCGCGCGGCGCGCACCCTGTTGTTGTCAGGGCCTTCCGACATGGAGGCCTTCCACATTACCTATACGCGTAATGATCTGCCGTTGCTGACGTATCATTTCACGGACCTGAATGTGTTGAGGTCCTATTTCAATGGCGAAGTCGCGGAGGAAAGGCTGAGTCAATCCGTTGAGGTGAGCTTCGCGGCGCCACAGTCTGGCCGGCGCCATGCGGCGATTGAGGATGCCCTGCACCAAGAGCAGGTGGAGAAGCTGGAGACCGCCGAGGACAATGAGGGGCATCTGCTGGCTTTCAAATGGGAGGACCGGCGCCTGTCCAGTCTTCACGTGGTGCCCTTTAACGTGCGCCTGTTCGTGAACGACCCCAGCGGCGCCTTTCACTATGATATCTACTCCCTGGCGCAATATCGCAAGCATTTTGGACAGGGTTTCTTTCTGGACAGCGGTGTGCGCTTCACCCTTCTCGAAGATGTCAGTAAAGTCACGCAGGCATCCAATAGCGAGCTGCCCCATGTGCGCTCGGATATCGCCCAATATCTGCAGGGCGGGCGCCTCAATCTGGACAAATTTCTGATCAATAAATTCACCCTCCTGGGTGAACGTGTCTTCAGCCGTGTATCCGCCGGTTACTACGAGGAGATGTTTGCCGGGATAGGAGGGCAGGTATTGTATCTGCCGCGCGCGGGAGATTGGGCCGTGGACCTGAGCATCGACTGGCTCAGGCAGCGCTCCCCCGACGGCTATCTGGACTTCCGGAATTACTCTGTATTGACGGCCCTGGGGGCCCTTCACTACCGCATGCCCGTCATGGGGCTGACGGCGACCGCCCGGGGAGGACGCTTCCTGGCCAGGGACAATGGCGTGCGCTTTGAATTGAAGCGCCGTTTCCGCTCGGGCGTCGAGCTGGGCGCCTGGTATACCATGACCGATGGTGACGACATCACGTCGCCGGGCAGCCCGGACGACCCCTATTACGACAAGGGCATCTATATGATGGTTTACCTGAACGCCATGTTGACCAAGGACACCCAGGCCTTTGCCAGCATGTCCATTGCGCCGTGGACCAGGGATGTGGGCCAGATGGTGGCGTCTCCAGGGGATCTGTACAGCTTGGTCGAACGTCCACTCATGCTGGATAGCAGTGAAATCGGGCCATGGACGGATTTCGGCAAATAGGCGGGCCCTGTCCCTCTTGCCATCAGTTCTTAGCCCTGATGTGGTATTCTCATGTTCCGTGATCTGGAAGGGTCATCTCTTATTAACCCGGCTATCATATATATTGTTGCCGGGTTAACAATAATAAAATTTGCTCATCAGCCGGTTGCGGTCAATCAGTCCTGGCTGAGGCAATTGCTGTTGTCTGCTGGCAGTATCAATTGCTTGGCACCAGGCTTGTACTTACATGATTCACATGAATAATTTCTGGAAAGCAGTCGTCGTCCTGTCAGCCCTGTTTTGGTGTTTCCATGGCGTGTTCGCCCTGGAGGTCACGCCACAGATGATGAAGCAACTGCAGGGGCTCCAGGGCGCTTCCGGGCAGATGGGAAACAGGGCCGCGGGGAGCCAGAACCAGGAGCTAGGCGCCGACTGGTCGGTGGAGGAGGATTTCTCCAGGTCTGCGGCGTTTCTACCAGGGAACCCCACGGATACAAAATCTGCGACACCCGATATTCCCCGCATCTTTGGTGGTGAAACCATTCTGCTGAGGTTCAGCGCGAGGCCGGATGAGGCCGGCCTGGAAGCGAAAGCGATGACGAAACGGGATGTGCGCATTCCTGATCGCACCCTGTTCGTACTGGATAATGGCGGAGGGTTGACCCTCGGCAATGTGGGCCGGATACCCCTGGCGGGGCTCAGTGAGCGGGAGGCGGCGGAACGTATCGAGGCGGAGCCCGCTTTTGCAGGCCTGGCGGTGACGTTCAAGATCCTCCCCCTGGAGCAGGAGGTCAAACCCTTCGGTTACGATTTGTTTTCGGGAAAACAGGAGGCCCTGAGGGCCGTCACGGGCGTCCCCGTCCCCGACAACTATGTGCTGGGGCCGGGGGATACGGTGCTGGTGCAACTGTTTGGCAAGGAGAACGTGGAGTACGAACTGCCGGTCACGCGCAATGGCATGTTGCTGCTGCCCAGTATTGGCCCTGTGCCTGTCTCGGGCCTGACCTTCTCCCAACTGCAGAGGGAGATCCGCAACCGCATCGCCACCCAGCTGATTGGCGTCAAGGCCTCGGTGACATTGGGGAAACTGCGTTCCATTCGTGTTTTTGCCATGGGTGATGTGGAACAGCCAGGCTCCTATGTGATCAGCGGCCTGTCGAATATGACCAATGCCCTCTTTGCCAGCGGCGGCGTCAAGACCATTGGCAGCCTGCGCAATATCCAGCTCAAGCGTGACGGCAAGACCATCGCGCGCCTCGACCTCTACGATCTTCTGTTAAAGGGGGATATGCGCAGCAACGTCCGCCTGTTGCCGGGCGACGTGATATTCATCCCCCCTGTGGGGCAAACCGTCACTGTCGACGGTCAGGTGAGGCGGCCCGCCATCTATGAACTGAAAGGGGAGCGGACAGTGGCTGAACTGGTCGAGATGGCGGGAGGCTATGCGCCCGGGGCCCTGCTTCAGGAGGCCAGTATCGAACGTTTCAGCAGCTCGGGTGCGCGCATCATGGTGGCCATCGACCTGAGCCAGCCGGGCGGGCGGGAGATGCCGGTGCGGGATGGCGACATCATCTCCATTCCGTCCGTATCGGGCCAGTTGGAAAATATCGTCAGTCTCTATGGGCATGTGCAACGGCCGGGAATCAGGCAATGGTTCAAGGGCATGCGCATGACGGACCTGATTGGCGGCATGCGGGCCTTGTTGCCCGGTGCCGACAGCCGCTATGTGCTCATCAAGCGCGAGAATCCTCATGACCGCGGAATAGAGCTGCTGGCCACGGATCTCAACGAGGCGCTGCTGGGAAAGGGCGCCGCCGATAAATTGCTGCAACCGCGGGATGAGGTCTATGTTTTTGATATACATGACGACCGCAGCAAGGTCATCGATCCCCTGCTGGACACCATGCGCTATCAGGCGCGGCCAGGCAGCCTGTACAAGGAGGCCACGGTTTCCGGTATGGTGCACCATCCTGGGCGTTATCCGGTTTCCGCGGAGATGAGGGTCAGTACTTTGTTGAAGGCGGCGGGTGGCCTCACAGATAGCGCCTATACCCTCAAGGCGGAATTGACCCGCTTTGTGGTGGAGCAGGGGGAGCGCAGGGTGCAACAGCGCATGGAAATCGATATCAGCGCCGTGATCCAGGGCGATGAGCACAGTGATATCGCCGTAAGGCCCTATGACCAGATCGTGGTGCGGCGTATTCCCGACTGGACCGACCAGGGCCGTTTCGAGATTTCCGGAGAAGTGCGTTTCCCCGGTACCTATCCCATCGAGCGCGGAGAAAAGCTCAGCGATCTCCTCAGGCGGGCCGGTGGCCTGACGGAGGACGCCTATCCCAAGGGGGCGGTCTTCGTGCGCGAGTCCATACGGTTGCGCGAGCAGGAGCAGATCAACCGTCTGGCGTCGCGCCTGGAACAGGATCTGGCCACCATCAGCGTGGAGGGGCGGGATATCGGCAAGGACAAGGACAAGGCCCTGATGGAGGGGGAGGTGCTGCTGGGGCAGATGCGGAAGGCCAGGGCCCTGGGGCGCATGGTCATCAGGCTGGATGCCATACTGGAGAATCGAGAGGCTTTCGATATCACATTGCAGCCGGGTGACAAGCTCTTCATTCCCCACCAGTACGAGGATGTCATCGTCATGGGAGAGGTCTATCATCCCACCTCCCATCTCTATCACAGCAAATTCGACGTGAACGACTATATCCGCCTCAGTGGCGGGGTCAATGAGAAAGGGAACAAGCGGATGATCTATGTGGTCCATGTCGATGGGTCGGTGGTGCAGAGCAAAAAGGCCAGGATCGGTCCAGGAGATGTTATAGTCGTGCCTTTCAAGCTGGACCGTATCAGCAGCCACCAGTTGATGGTCGATGTCAGCCAGGTCCTCTATCAACTGGCCATTACCGCCGCGAGCCTCAAGGTGCTGGATGTATTCTGACAGGGAAAACCGTGGTGAAACGCTCATTGTATAAGGTCGGGGAGGCCCGCCTGCGGGATGCCGAGAAGGCCCGGCAGGACAATCAGCCTTCCCATGAGGATCCCGGGGGACCTGAGCCAGGGGAGAAGGCGCAGCCCCCTGAGTTCCGTGCGCCCTATCAGGCGCCTATGCCCCCTGTTTATCCCTATTATCCCGAGGACGAGATCGATCTCTTCGAATACTGTCAGGTGATGCTCGGGTACAAGAAACTCATTCTTCTGCTTACCTTGGCAAGCACACTGTTGGCGCTGGCCGCGGCCTTTCTGATGACGCCAGTCTACCGTGCCGAGGTATTGTTGGCTCCCGTCTCCCTCGAGGAGGATGACAGCAAGTTGTCTGCTTTCAATTCCAGTCAGTTTGGAGACATCCTCGCCCGCAGCGGAATTTCCATGGGGGCAGGTGGCAAGCAGATTGCCCGCCACATTGCGACCTTGGGTTCACGTTCATTGACCACGTCTTTTATCGAGGATGAGAATCTGATGCCCGTTCTGTTCCCCGAAGCAGAGGGCGGCGGCAGTGAGGGTGGGAAAGGCAGTCTGGGCTTTTTCGAGGGTGATGCGCCAACCCTGTGGGATGCCTTCAACCTTTTCGATCATGAGATCCGGTTTATCGATCTGGACCGTTCAACCGGCTTGTTGACGTTGGCAATTGAATGGCGGGATCCAGAGCTTGCCGCGGAATGGGCCAACAGCCTTGTCCTGCGGGTCAACAAGCTGCTCAGCAGCCAGGCCATCGAGGAAGCAAGGACGAGTATCAGCTATCTGGAGAAGCAACTGACTAAGACCAGTTCCGTGGAAGTGCAACAGGCCATCTACCGCCTCATCGAGGCGGAGACCAAGCAGATCATGCTGGCCAATGTACAGGACGAATATGCCTTCAAGGTGGTGGATCCCGCCGTGGCGCCTCAGGAGCCTGTCAAGCCTCAGCGTCCTCTGATCGTCGTTCTGGGGTTCCTCGTCGGCCTCATTGCCGCCCTGTTCATTGCCTTCTTTCATAACGCTGTCGTGAATTATAGGAAAAGGCGGCGGGAAACAGCATAAACTGTATGAATAATCAGGAGTTAATTACAGGGGGTCCTTGATCGCCAGGGCGCCGGGTGCTATTGTCCCGGGATCATCGATGATTGATTGTCAGCGTGATATGAGCTTAAAATAGGACCGCTTGTGGTTGCAATGACAATCAGGGTGGGATGTCCCGCCAACTATAGCAGAGAACAAATATAAAAGGGTGCATCTATGATCAAGAAATTATCTGTTTTGACAGCAGTTCTGGTGGGGTCTGTCTTTGTTATCAGCAATACCCAGGCTGCTGGTGGGGATCCGGCCGCAGGTGAGGCGAAATCGGCGCTGTGCGCCGGTTGTCATGGGGGGGATGGTAACAGCGCGACCGCCGATTTTCCGCGTCTGGCTGGGCAATATGAAGCATACATCGTAAAACAGATCCGTGACTTTCAGAAAGGGATCCGCGCCAACAATGACACCATGGCGGGCATGGCGGCCACCGTGGCCAGTGTGCAGGACGCCAAGGATATCGCCAGCTACTTCGCCAAGCAGAAAATGGCCAAGAAACCCCTGGAACCCATCAACAAGAAGCTGGCAAGCAAAGGCGAGAAAATCTTCAAGGAAGGCATTCCCGTGAACGGTGTCTATGGGTGTATCAACTGCCACGGCCCCAAAGGCAAGGGTAGGTCCAAGACAATCTCCCAGTTTCCCGTGATCGGCGGGCAGCACCGTGACTATCTCATCAAGCAGCTCAAGGACTTCAAATCGGGACTGCGCGCCAATGATCCGGGGGGTATGATGGCGGATATCGCCAAGCGCCTCAAGGACGATGAAATCAAGGCCGTGTCTGAATATCTCGCTGCGCAACTTCCCTGATTGACACGGCATCACCACAACAACGGCCAGTCTGGACCCAGGCTGGCCGTTGTTCGTTTATTCAAGGGGAAACGCCACCAGATGATCCGCCGCGATGCGGATGCCCACGGTTTCTCCAATGGTGTGGTGATAATGACTGGGAAACAGGGAAAGTATCTTGTTGCCCGTTGAGAGCTTGAGGGTATAGAGGATCTCCGCGCCCTTGAACGCCTTCTGGACGATTTCTCCGCGCAGGCTGCTCTGCGGGTCGGGGACGATATCGTCGGGGCGCAGCAGGATGTCCACTTCACTTCCTGGTGGCCAAGGGTAGGCGCGGTCACCCTGAATAATACCGATTTCCGTTTGCACCGAATCGGATGTGATGAGTGTGCCCTTGAGGAATACGCCCTGCCCGATGAAGTCCGCAATGAAGCGGTTGGCGGGCTCGTGGTAGATGTTGAAGGGGGTGTCCCACTGCAGGATACGTCCCTCGTTCATGATTCCCACCTGGTCCCCCAGGGCAAAGGCCTCATGTTGGTCATGGGTGACCAACAGGGTGGTGATGCCGCGCGCCTTGAGCAAGTCGCGGATTTCAATTCCCAGGCGTTCGCGCAAATCGATATCAAGGTTGGAAAAGGGTTCGTCCAGCAGGAGCAGGACGGGTTGGGCGGCCAGCGCGCGGGCCAGCGCCACACGCTGTTGTTGTCCACCCGAGAGCTCGTGGGGATAACGCTTGTCAAATTGCGCCATGCCAACGGTCTCCAGTAATTGGGCGGCAATGGCCTGTTTCTCGCTGGAAGACTTGCCGCGGATGCCGAAGCAGACATTTCCATTGACGTCCATGTGGGGAAAGAGCGCGTAGTCCTGGAACACCATGCCCAGACGGCGTTTGTGGGGGGGGAGTAGATACCCCGGGCGGGACAGGGAGCGGTTGTCCAGGCGTATCTCTCCCCTCAATAGGGGCTCGAAGCCGGCGATGGCGCGCAATACCGTAGTCTTGCCACAACCGCTGGGACCCAGCAGGCAGGCGATGTTGCCCTTGTTGACATGGAAGGTGAGTCCATCGACGACCGTCTGGCGGTGATACCGGCACTCGATATCCTTGATGTCGAGAAGCGTTTCCATGGTTATCCGTCAGGTAAGGAGGAACTCCAGCAGGGCCTTTTGGGCGTGCAGGCGGTTCTCGGCCTCGTCCCACACCACGCTCTGGCTGCCATCGATGACATCGGCGGAGACTTCCTCGCCGCGGTGGGCGGGCAGGCAATGCATGAAGACCGCATTCGGGGCGGCCAGCGCCATCAGCCGGCTGTCGACCTGATAATTCCGGAATGCCAGGCTGCGCTGATGGTTTTCATCTTCCTGTCCCATGCTGGCCCACACATCGGTGACCACGAGGTCGGCATTCCGGGCTGCTTCCGCGGGATCCTCGAACAGCTCGATGCCGGCCTGTTTTGCCTGGATGAGATGCGGGCGGGGCTGGTAGCCGGCTGGTGAAGCGATGCGCAGCTTGAAACCCAGCAGGTGCGCGGCGTTGATATAGGAATGGCACATGTTGTTCCCGTCGCCGATCCAGGCCACGGTCTTGCCTCCTATATCGCCGCGGTGTTCAAAATAGGTCTGCATGTCCGCCAGCAATTGGCAGGGGTGAAACAGGTCCGACAGGCCGTTGATCACCGGGACGCGTGAATGCGTGGCGAACAGTTCCAGGGTTTCATGGGCGTAGGTCCGCACCATGATGACATCCACCATGCGCGACAGCACGCGGGCCGAGTCCTCCACGGGTTCGCCTCGACCAAGCTGGGTATCCCGCGGCGAGAGAAAAATGGCGCTGCCACCGAATTGCACCATGCCTGTTTCGAATGAGACGCGCGTGCGTGTGGATGATTTCTCGAACACCATGGCCAGGGTTTTGTTCTTCAGGGGCTCGTAAATGGTGCCGGCGCGCACCATGGCCTTGAGTTCAATGGCGCGCGTGATCAGGTTGCGGAATTCTTCGCCTGAAATATCCAGCAAAGACAAGAAATGACGAGGCTGCTTCATAAAACTGTTTCAGAATTTATTCTCGCTGACAGGAACTCAGTCGGTGGTTGCAGCAAAGTCATGGATAACGGTGCTGGTAATATTGATGAGCTGGTAGGCCTCGTCATCGCTGATGATGAGAGGCGGCAGCAGCCTGATGGTGCGTTCAGCCTGAACGCTGATCAACAGACCGTGATCCACGGCCGCCGACGTGACCAGATCCGTACAGGGGCGGTGCAGTTCGATGCCGATCATCAGGCCTGCGCCACGAATTTCCCTGACAATACTGCAATCAGCCAGGGCATTTTTCAGGCCCTCACGAATGTTCTCACCCAGTTCGGCAGCGCGTGCGGCCAGGTCCTGTTCCTCCAGAGTGGTAATGACGGCCAGTGCGGCGCTGCATGCCAGGGGGTTGCCGCCGAAGGTCGAACCGTGGTTGCCGGGCTGGAAGGCTTCGGCCGCCTTGCCGCGCGCCAGGCAGGCGCCGATGGGTACGCCGTTGCCCAGTCCCTTGGCGAGGCACATGACATCGGGAAGGGTGTTGCCATGCTGGCAGGCGAACCAGGCGCCGGTGCGGCACATGCCGGTCTGGATCTCGTCGAGCATCATGAGCCAGCCATGGTCGTCGCACAGGGCGCGCACCTGCGGCAGGTAGTCATCGTCGGGGACGATGATACCGCCTTCCCCCTGTATGGGTTCGAGGAGCACAGCCACCACGTTGGGGTCGTTCCGGGCGATCACCCTGAGGGCCTCGATGTCATTAAAAGGAGCGCGGATGAAGCCCTGCACCAGGGGTTCGAAACCGGCCTGCACCTTGCGGTTGCCCGTCGCGGAGAGGGTGGCCAGGGTGCGGCCGTGAAAACTGTTTTCCATGACGATGATGGAAGGTTGTGCAATGCCCCGCTGGTGTCCATGGAGGCGGGCCAGTTTGATGGCGGCTTCCACGGCTTCCGCGCCGGAGTTGCAGAAAAAGGCCTTCTCCATGTCCGCCACGCCGCACAGCTTCTCCGCCAGTTGTTCCTGGCGCTGGATATGGTAGAGGTTGCTGGTGTGCAACAACCGCTGCGCCTGCTCACGGATGGCCTCCGTTACCGCAGGGTGGGCATGGCCCAGGCCGCACACCCCGATGCCGCTCAAGGCGTCGAGGTGGATTTTATCCTGCTCGTCCCACAACCAGGCGCCTTCACCACGGGTGAAGGTGATCGGCAGTGGGGCATAGTTCGTCATCAAGTGGTCTGCCATGAGAATTTTCCGCGGTCCTGAAAGCAAAAAGCAGCACAGGGCTGCAACACAGGTTATTATAGCCGCTTTTCCGGATTCGCAAAGGATTCAGGCGTTTTGCAGGTCCTTCCATTCTGGGCGAGGGGTGACAGGCCAGTGGAGAATTTACGTATATGGGTAGCGTGCCGGGTTAATCATATCAACACCAGCTGGCTTGGTCCGCGGGCCGTTCGAGCAGTTCGTGGATGTTGGCCTCGATGATCTTGTAACCGATGTTGCCGTAGAGGATCTGGCGGCCTTCATTGAGAATCAGGGTGGGGCTGCCCTTGACGGCATATTTTTCCTTGCTTTCGAGGTCGGCGCTGAGGGCGGCGCAGGCCTCGCCGTTTTTCAGCAGGGTATCGATTTCGGCGCATGGCAAGCCCAGTGTGGCGGCGATCTCCATCTGGCATTCATAGCGCGCAATGTCCTTCAGGTCGCGAAAAAAGGCCAGGCGGCACTGCCAGGCCGCTTCCTCGTAGAGTGTCCTGCCATCGCAGTGCGCCTGTGGCGTGGTGGGAATCAGGCCTTTCTGCTCCAGCAGTTCCACGGCCTTGAGAAACAGGTGGCAGCTCAGGGAAGAGGCGGGACGGTTGGTTTTCCATATGTCTGGGTGAATATGGATGTGATCGAAAGTTTCTCCGACCTGTCTGACATGTTCGCAATAGGCCTCGACGCCACCCCGCTCTTTCCATCCTTCGACGACCCGTGACTGCGTATGGCCGAAAATGGTCAGGTAGTGATAGGTTACGCTGACGCTGTCGCCGAACTGGGCCTTCAATTGGTCCAGTCTGATTTGCGCCGTATAGGCCCATACACACAGGACGTCAGAGAAATAGTTGATCTGAACCTGTTTGCGGGTTTGCGCCATGGAAGCCACTCGCGGCGCCGGCCGCCTGGCCGGCGCCGTCTTGCAATCTCAGCCCGCGAAATTGCCGGCGGCGAAATCCCAGTTGACGAGATTCCAGAAGTGGTCAACGTATTGCGGGCGCGCGTTGCGGTAGTCGATGTAGTAGGCGTGCTCCCATACGTCGCAGGTCAGCAGCGGCGTCTGGTCCGCTGTCAGGGGGCAGCCGGCGTTGCTGGTGCTGACCAGGGCCAGGGAGCCGTCGGCGTTCTTGACCAGCCAGGCCCAGCCGGAGCCGAAGGTGGTGATGGCTGTCTGGCTGAACTGATTCTTGAATTCCTCGAAGGAGCCGAAGGCCTTGTCGATGGCCGCGGCCAGCTCACCGCCGGGCGCGCCGCCCCCGTTGGGGCTGAGGCAGTTCCAGTAGAAGGTGTGATTCCAGACCTGGGCCGCGTTGTTGAACAGGCCGCCGCTGGATTTTTTGATGATGTCCTCCAGGCTCATGTCCTCGAATTCCGTGCCGGAAATGAGCTTGTTCAGATTGGTGACGTAGGTCTGGTGATGCTTGCCGTAGTGATATTCCAGCGTCTCGGCCGAAATATGGGGCTCCAGGGCGTCTTTGCTGTAGGGCAGTTCGGGTAGTTTGTGTTCCATTGCTTTCTCCATATGCTTGAGAGGTGAATACGCCGGCCAGGCGCCGGCATTATTCCCGAGTGAATTGCTGGGGCAGAGTTTATAGCACCCGCTTCCCCGGTTCAACTTGACAACGTCTTGTGCGGCGCGGGATCACGCCATAAGATGGCCTGGACATGAACGCCATTGAACTGAGCCTTTTCGCCAGCCGCATCAGCGCCATTTGTGACGAGATGGGCGCGGTGCTGCAACGCGCCGCCTTGTCCCCCAATATCAAGGACCGCCTGGACTTCTCCTGCGCCGTGTTCGACACTTCGGGCGGGCTGTGCGCCCAGGCCGCCCATATCCCCGTTCATCTCGGCAGCATGGCCTATGCCATGGAAGGCATCGTGCGCCGCATGGCCTGGCGGCCCGGGGATACGGTCATCGTCAACGATCCCTACCTGGGCGGCACCCACCTCCCCGATGTGACCCTCATTACTCCTGTGTTTCTGGAAGGGGAAGAGTTGGCGGGTTTCGTGGTCAATCGCGCCCATCACGCCGATATCGGCGCCGCCACCCCCGGCTCCATGCCCATCTCGCGCACCCTGGAGGAGGAGGGCGTCGTCATTCCCCCCACCCATCTCGCGCGCGACGGGCAGGTGAATGAGGAGGCGATGGCGGAGATCATAAAGGGCAGCCGCAACGCGGCGCAGGCGCGGGGCGACTATGCGGCCCAGCTCAGCGCCAACCGCTGCGGGGCGCGGCGCCTGCGGGCATTGGTGGAGGGGATGGGAAGCGCTTCATACGCACAGGCCCTGCGCGCCCTCAATGATTACGGCGAGCGCCTGGCGCGGGGCAGCCTGGCCCGAATTCCCGATGGGCGCTATACCTTTGCCGATGTCATGGATGACGACGGTACCGGGCTCCGGGACATTCCCATCCAGGTATGCATCACCAAGCAGGGGGAAGACGTGGCCGTGGATTTCAGCGGCACGGCGGCGCAGGCGCCGGGCAACATCAACTGCCCCCTGTCGGTGGCGGCGGCAGCGGTCTATTACGTGTTCCGCTGTCTCATGCCCTCCCAGACGCCGGCCTGCGCCGGCAGCTTCCGGCCCATTACGCTCACGGCGCCCGCGGGGAGCCTGGTCAATGCGCGCCGCCCCGCCGCGGTGGCCGCGGGCAACGTGGAGACCAGCATGCGCATCGTGGACGTGGTGTTGGGGGCATTGGCCCAGGCCATGCCCGGGCGTATTCCCGCCGCCAGCCAAGGCACCATGAACAACATTGCCATGGGCGGGGATCACGGCCAGGCCTGGGATTATTACGAGACCCTGGGCGGCGGCATGGGAGGCGGAGCGCGGCGGGCTGGCCTGGGCGCCATACATTCCCACATGACCAATACGCTCAACACCCCCATAGAGAGCGCTGAAATGCATTTTCCCTTGCGCATCCGGCGCTACGGGATCCGCCATGGCTCCGGCGGGGCGGGACGCCACGCGGGCGGGGACGGGCTGGTGCGGGAATATGAATTTCTCGCCCCGGCGACGGTCACACTCATTACGGAACGGCGTTACCATGCACCTTGGGGGCTGCGGGGTGGGGCCCCGGGCAAGGTGGGTAGCGATACCCTGAACGGGCGCAAGTTGCCCCCCAAGACGGTTTTCACCGTGCAGGCGGGCGACCGGCTGCGCATCGAGACGCCTGGCGGCGGGGGATGGGGCCCAGCCGAAGGCCAATAACCTATTGGATTAGTCAGGTATTTGTCGTATCATGGCGGTTTATATGCAATCGACAGAAAGTGAGGATCAGACGATATGGATGTGATGGAAAAAATCAAACAGCAGGTCGAAGGTCATTCCATCGTCCTCTATATGAAGGGATCGCCGCAATTTCCCATGTGCGGTTTCTCCAGCCACGTGGTCCAGGCCCTGCAGGCCTGCGGCGCGGATTTCGTTCACGTGGACGTCCTGGCCGATCCCGAGATCCGCGCCAACCTCCCCAAGTACGCCAACTGGCCCACCTTTCCCCAGCTCTATATCAATGGCGAACTGGTAGGCGGCTGCGACATCGTCATGGAACTCTACCAGCAGGGCGAATTGCAGAAAATGGTGCAGGCCGCCCACAGCGCAGTGAGCTGATCAGCCTTTCTTTTCTATCCCCCCTCACCCCTCCCTGGAGGGTGTCGCAAAAGGTTTTAGTCCCTTCTCCCTCCGGAGGGAGAGGGGAGAACCGACAGCCTGGCCTTTATCATCGCCAAGAGCATGCTGCTCACGGTTTCGATGCGCCGGTCGAATAGGTGCTATACCTCGATCGCTCCATTCGCGACCACGATCTCTTGCAAGCCATCGCCCGTGTCAATCGGACCTGTCCCAACAAGCACTGCGGACCGGTGGTGGACTGCTACGGCGTGGGGCGCCATCTGAAAGAGGCATTGGCCATCTATGCCGACGAGGATGTGGCCGGCGCGCTCACCAGTATCAAGGACGAACTTCCCGTCCTACCGGACCGGCATCAGCGCGTGATTGCCGTGTTCAAGGACCGGGGCATTACCGACATCCACTTTCCGGGAGCATCTGCAGAAAGGTGATGATATCCACTGTGGTTTCGTTGTCGAGGTCAAGAGCAAGGTTGTGCTGATCCAGACCGACAATCAGGCGAGATGGTTCAGAAAGGCCGATGTCTGCCGGCCAATGGACATGCGCTGCACGGAAGGTGTGTTGACCCGGAATGGAAATCCGCAGAACGGCCCGGCGGGTTGATCACTGGGTGGCAGCAACGCGGCCATGAAGTTCGTTCATGCATCGTTCACCAGGGTTCCAGAGTACAGTAGGCGGGGCCGGTGACAGGGTCTTCGCGGGAACAGGAAGAAGTGTTGACAAAGAGGCTGTGGCGCAGTTAGTCTGATTTCATGAATTCTTTCATCAGCACAGAATCAACTGTTCGCTCCATGCGACTGTGGTGGAAACCGGGTTTCCACTGCGGTCTGTGCTGATTACATTTCATAAATTTCAATCAACTCAGGACAGCCGCGGATCTCGCCGCAAAGCTCTGTCCTGACACCTTCCTGAAGCAAGATCCACGGTTGCCCTGACCAACAGGGAGACGTGCGTGGAAACGGCTCGAACGATACAAACAAGGGCTCGTCAGCGCCTGATCGGCATATCCATGGTGCTGCTCGCGGCCGTGGGATTTTCCACCAAGGCGGTTCTTGTCAAGCTGGCCTATGCTCACAGCACCGAGGTGGACGCCATTACATTGATGACCTTGCGCATGCTGTTTGCGCTGCCTTTTTTTCTCGGTGTCGCCCTTTGGTTGCAGAGCCAGCGCCACATTCCGTCGCCCGGGCGCCGCGAGCTGGCGCTGATCGCCGCGCTGGGGATGATGGGTTTCTATCTGGCAGGGTTTCTCGACTTTGCCGGGCTGGCATACATTCCGGCCGGTGTAGAGCGTCTGATCCTGTTTCTCTATCCGACAATGGTGGTAATGTTCTCGTCATTATTTTACCGCCGTCCCATCTCGGCAGGTGAGGCAGGCGCACTGGTTCTGAGTTACCTGGGGATCGCAGTGGTCTTTATGCAGCCGCAGGAGACGGTATTGCCGCGCCTGTGGCTGGGCGCGTCCCTGGTATTCGCATCGGCCGTAGTGTTCGCTCTCTATCTGATGCTGTCCGGCGCCCGTATGCGGCGCTCAGGCTCCATCGCGTTTACCGCCTATGCCATGACGGCGGCCAGTATTGCGGCAGTTGTCCATTTCAGTCTCAGCCATCCTCTGTCGGCGCTCAATCTGCCGCTGGAGGTTTACGCCTTGACGCTGCTCATGGCCATCGTGTCAACGGTGGTGCCGGCTTTCCTCATGCATGCCGGCATCCATCGCATCGGCGCCAGCCCGGCCTCCATCATCGGCTCGACGGGCCCTGTGGTCACGCTGTTCCTCGCCTGGCTGTTGCTCGATGAATCCCTGGGCATGGCGCAACTGGCCGGGGCGGCGATGATCCTGGCGGGGGTGACCCTGGTCGGCCGGAGTGCGGGGAACAAGGGAAAGCAGTAGGATGATCAAACAACAGGCCCACCATCAGCGGGGCCTCGCACGACTATTTCATCCCGCCTCCTGGTGAGAAACACGGGCTGGGGAACTCACAGTGGAAATATGCGAGAATGACGACGGGTTATTCTGCGTGGACTGCTGATGTTTTCTGTTTGTGCGATTTTATCCAAGCGATATGGCGATGTATCAGCCCGCAGTCTGGAAGAATGGCTCCGGGATTTCAACGGTGAAAGCGTGGAGCAACGTGCGGGCTTTCGGGGGAATTTCGATTTCCAGGCGCGAAGGGAGTTCGTGGCCCGAGGGTGATGGCAGTGCCATCACCTGGACATCTCCTTCCGGGTCTGCAGAGATGGCCGGAAAGTTACAATCAGCCGAACCATAAAGTTACAATTGGACGGGGCAAAAACTTGCAATTGGCCGATTCCTAAGGTTACGATTGGCCGGTATGGCCAATCCTGCAATTTACCCCCGCCTGGTGGAGCCGCGCCTCGATGAGGCGCTGGCCGATACACCTGTCGTTCTGATCCACGGGCCGCGCCAGTGTGGCAAGACCACATTGGCGCGTATGGTGGGTGAGGCGAGGGGTTGTGCGTACTTCAGTTTCGATGATGATGTTGCGCTTGCCGCTGCTCGGGAGGACCCGGTGGGTTTTGCCGGGGATCTGCCGGAGCGGGCCATTCTCGATGAGGTGCAGCGGGTTCCCGAACTATTCACTGCCCTGAAAAGCACCGTGGACCGCGACCGCACACCGGGCCGGTTCCTGCTCACCGGCTCTGCCAACGTGCTGTTGGTACCGAAACTCGCTGATTCCCTGGCGGGGCGCATGGAGATCCTGCGACTGCACCCGTTAGCCCAGGTGGAGCTGACGAGAACGCCACCCACGTTTCTGAACACGCTGTTCGGGGCGGGATTCGAAATGGGTAACTGGCCTCGTCTCGGCGACGAGCTGCCCGAACGGATCGTCGCAGGCGGCTATCCTGCGGCGCTTGCCCGCCTGGCTCCACGCCGGCGGGCCGCTTGGTACCGCGATTACATCGAGACGCTAGTGCAGCGCGACGTACGGGATCTGGCGCGTATCCGGTTACTGGATGCCTTGCCGCGTTTGTTGATGCTGGCCGCCGGACAGACCGCCCGGCTGCTCAACGTGAGTGATCTGGCATCGCCATTCCAGCTCAGCCGGCAGACCATACGCGACTACATCACGCTGCTGACACGGGTATTCCTGCTGGAGGAACTGCCATCCTGGCACAGCAACCGCCTGCGACGCTTGATCAAGACCCCCAAGCTGCACTTGGGTGACACCGGCCTTGCCTGTGCGTTGCTGGGGGTAGACGTGGCGGCACTGAAGTCCGATCGTGCGCTGCTGGGCCAGCTATTGGAAACTTTCGTGTTTCAGGAATTACGCCGCCAGGCAAGCGGGTGGGAAGATACCGTCAACTTTCACCATTTCCGCGACAAGGATGGCGCCGAAGTGGATATCGTGCTGGAAACGAGCGGCCAGCGGGTTGCCGGTGTCGAGATCAAGGCAGCGGCCACGGTAACGGCCTCAGATTTTCGAGGACTGCGCAGACTCAAGCAGGCTGCTGCTCAACGATTTGTCGGAGGGATAGTGCTATACGACGGTGAAGCCACGATGCCCTTTGGAGAGGGCTTGTACGCGGTGCCAATCCGATGTCTTTGGGAGACATGATGTAGTTGAATGTAAAATGATGTGGGATGCGAATCTGAAACGGAAATGACAATACCGGAATAGAAATAGTGAACGACCTCGGGCTTACCCTTTACCACAGCCAGTTTTTTGCCTGGCAGCTCACACGCCGGGCTGCTGGTGATTCGGTGGATTCCTTGGGATCTACCCTCATGGATGCTCAGGTTGATTTGAACCCTCACCAGGTCGAGGCGGCACTGTTCGCATGCCAGAACCCCTTGTCCCGTGGTGTTATCCTGGCTGATGAGGTTGGTCTTGGGAAGACTATCGAAGCCGGCCTCGTCCTTGCCCAATTCTGGGCGGAGCGCAAGCGTGGCATCCTCATCATCGTGCCCGCCAATCTGCGCAAGCAGTGGCATCAGGAGTTACTGGACAAATTTGCGCTGGACTCCTTGATACTCGAGTCCAAGAGCTACAACCAGCTCAGGAGACAAGGTGTACTCAACCCCTTCGACACCGACCGGCCGGTGATCTGCTCCTATCAGTTCGCCAAGTCCAGGATTGACAATGTGCGCATGGTTCCCTGGGATCTGCTGGTCTATGACGAGGCGCACCGCCTGCGCAATGTCTATAAGAAAGGTAATATCATCGCCAACACCCTCAAGGATGGGCTGGCCGGCGTGAAATCCAAGGTGCTACTCACCGCTACTCCACTGCAAAATTCCTTGCTGGAGCTCTATGGACTGGTCAGTATCATCGACGAGCGCGTGTTTGGCGATCTGGACAGTTTTCGTCGCCAGTATGCGCGGCTGAACGACAACGCCGTCTTCCAGCAGCTGCGCAGCCGCATCGCGCCTCTGTGCAAGCGCACGCTGCGCAAGCAGGTGGCCCACACCATTGCCTATACCAAACGCATTCCCCTAGTGGAGCAGTTCACGCCCACCAGGGACGAGCAGCACCTGCGCGAACTGGTCGCCGACTACCTGCGCCGCCCAGAACTCAAGGCCCTGCCTAGTGGCCAGCGGCAACTCATCTCGTTGGTTCTGTGGAAGCTGCTGGCGTCATCCACTTATGCCATTGGAGGTGCCCTGGGTACCATGGCGGCCCGGTTGGAAAAGCTGCTCGAAGATGCCGAAACGGCCGAATCACTCATCGACTCCCTTGACAAGGATTACGAAGCCCTTGATGAAGAAGCCGAGGAGTGGGAGATTGAGCTGGCAAACAACCTGCTCGATGAGAAAGACAAGCAGGCCATTCGTGACGAAATTGCCGAGTTGCGCCGCTACGAGACCATGGCGAAGGCGATACGCGACAACGCCAAGGGCAAGGCGCTGATCACCGCCCTGGATCGCGCTTTCAGGGAACTCGACAAACTTGGCGCACCGCGCAAGGCACTGATCTTCACTGAATCCCGCCGTACGCAGGACTATCTTCTGTCCCTGCTCAGGGAAACTGCCTACGGGGATGGCATCGTTCTGTTCAACGGCACCAACGACAATCCGGCAGCACGTCAGGTCTACAAGGACTGGCTGGAAAAACACGCCGGCTCAGATCGCATCACCGGCTCAAAAACCGCCGACACCCGCGCCGCACTGGTGGAATACTTCCGCGACCAGGGCAAGATCATGATCGCTACCGAAGCCGGCGCGGAAGGCATCAACCTGCAATTCTGTTCGCTGGTCATCAACTACGATCTGCCCTGGAACCCGCAACGCATCGAGCAGCGTATCGGCCGCTGCCACCGCTACAGGCAAAAGTTCGATGTCGTGGTGGTGAACTTCGTCGATCTGACCAACGAGGCGGATCGCCGGGTCTATGAACTGCTGGAACAGAAGTTCCGCCTGTTCGACGGTGTCTTCGGTGCCAGTGACGAAGTGCTCGGCGTCATTGGTTCAGGCGTGGATTTTGAGCGCCGTATCGCGGATATCTATCAAAGCTGCCGGGATCCCGAAACCATCCGCAAGAGCTTCGAACAGTTGCAGCTGGAGCTGGCCACTGAAATCAACGAGGCCATGGTCAAGACCAGAGAAGCCCTGTTCGAGCATTTCGATGAACAGGTACTGGAAAAGATCCGTATCGACAGCCTCGAAACCCGCAACCGTTACGAACAGCTATTCATGAACCTCACCCGGGTGGAACTCAAACGTCATGCCCGCTTCGACGGCGATAATAGCTTCATTCTCGAGTCCCTGCCTGATGACAGCCTTCGGGATGCCGTCCCGTTGGGCCGTTACGAACTGCCACGACGCACAGGTGACGCCCATCTCTACCGTCTGGGGCATCCCCTGGGCGAGTATGTGCTGCAACAGGCCAAAGCCCGTGATCTGCCTCCGGCACGACTGGTATTCGACTATGGCGCCTGGAAAGGCGGTCGCCTGACCACGCTGGAGGCCTGGCGAGGGAAAAGCGGGGTTCTGATTGCGGAACTACTGACCATCCAGTCTCTTGGTGGAACCGAACAACACCTCGTAGTTTCTGCCGTGACCGATAGTGGTGAAGTACTACCTGAAGACGACCCGGAAAAGCTCCTGCGCCTGCCTGCAAGCCACCAGGAGCAAATCAGCGCACTACCAGTTAATCCTGCACTGGAATCCGACCTGATCGAACGAAAAAACCGACTGGCCGAGTCCATCAACCGGCGCAACCTTGGGTACTTTGAACAGGAGGTCCAAAAGCTCGATGCCTGGGCGGATGACCTTAAGGTAGGGCTGGAACAGGAAATCAAGGAAATGGACCGTCAGATCAAGGAAGTGCGGCGCACCGCTGCAACCGCGCCAACGCTGGAGGAAAAACTGGACTGGCAGAAACAACAGCGCGAGCTGGAACAGAAGCGCAACAGGCTACGTCGTGAACTGTTTGATCGGCAGGATGAGGTAGAAGAAAAGCGCAATGCGCTCATTGTTGAGTTGGAAGCCCGGCTCACGCAAAAGGCAGAGGAAAAGCACCTGTTCACCATCGAATGGAGGCTCATATGAGTGACGCAGAAGAAAATGACAAAACACCTGCCGAGGAACTCGCAGAAATCGTAACCAACGCATTGTTGGATGAGGGATTGATTCTAAAGGAAGATGCTCCGCATACGTCCCGGGAAATAGCTTCAGGTAAATTGAGGGCAGAGGACTGGCGTTTGCTGATAGAAAAAGCGCTAGACAAGGAGGCGTCAGATGAATAGCGGTGCTCTAAAATCACTGACAATTGATCATCTTAGGGGGGCTGTTGCCCCGTTCACCCTCACCTTCGAAAAAGGAAAAAAGCTGACACTTATATATGGTGAGAACGGTACCGGTAAGTCAACAATATGTGACGCATTCGACTTCATCGGCAACGGCAGGGTCGGCTCGCTTGATAACAGAGGGCTGAACAGGACTGGTAAATACTGGCATACGGTTGGCAAAACGCCGTCTGACACCTCGGTTACGCTGACACTATCAACTGGCAGCTGCAAGGCGACGCTTGAAAAAGGCAACGTACTGGTGGATTCAGAAGATCATCGCCCGCTTGTAAACGTATTACGAAGGAGTCAAATCCTGAATCTGGTCGAAGCAAGACCAGCTGATCGCTATTCAGCTATCAGCCACTTTATCGACGTGGCAGGTGTTGAAGCATCGGAAGCCAATCTGCGTGCGCTTATCCGCGATATCGAAAGCCGGATCGAAGTTGCCATTGCACGTGTTCAGGAAAACAGGGATACGATAGAAAACTTCTGGGAACAGGCAGGAAAGGTGGGTGATGATGCGATTCAGTGGGCGCAGAATGAAGTTGCCCGGGACATGGCATCAGTCGAGGCTACAAGGGCTGCTTTGGATGAATTGCGAGAAACATTCCGAAAACTTCTCAGTTATCCAGAAGCAATTTGTGCACGCAAAAAGGAAATATCCAGCATAAAGGCTGCCATTGAAGATCAGAAGCAGCATGTTCTGGGCTTGACTGAGAAAGTAGCTGGGGAATATGTCGAGATACTCGAAATACTGCATGCTGCGCAGAGTCATTTCGAAAATCATCCCGACCCTGAAGTTTGTCCACTGTGCGAGAGTGCGGAGAAGGTCGCCGGACTGCCGGCAAGAGTCACGGAAAGGATCGAGTCTCAGGTGGTTGCCAATCAACTCAAAGAAGCTAGGCGCAAACTGACGCTGTTGGAAAGTTCGCTGGAACAGAAAGAACGAGAGCTTGATGAACTGATTAACACGGCTTTGCAGGATGCCCAAAAATTTGTAGAGTCTACAAAAGACGATGCTTTGCCGGTTGATATCACAATACCAGACCTGCCTTATCCAGCCAGGGTAGATGACTGGACAGAGTGGCTGGCAAATGGCGAAGAGCTGATCGGGAAATGGAGGGTACTGTCGGACGAGTGCGCGGATAGTATGCGGTTTATCGAAGCTCTGAAAACATCACTCGATACCTTGGAATCCAACAGTCAGATCCAGCAGGAACTCGATGTGTTACTGCCGCGGTTGAAAAAAGCTCTCGAAATTGTAGAAACTGAGCGAAAGAAATATACCGACAATATATTGCACGAAATCGCTAATGATGTCGGGGTGTTGTACGAGAAGGTTCATCCTGGAGAAGGTTTAAATAAAATCAGCCTTGAACTGGATCCGGTGAGGCGGGCCTCTTTGGATATTTCGGCAGAATTCTTGGGGAAGGGAGGCGCGCCGCCCCAGGCCTATTTCAGTGATTCCCATCTGGATACCTTGGGGCTTTGCGTATTCCTGTCGCTGGTCCGGAGAGAAAAGCCAGAGGAGACGATACTTGTTCTAGATGATGTGCTCGGTAGCGTGGATGAGCCTCATGTTGAGCGACTGATTGAAATGTTGTACGAGGAAGCCAACAAATTCCGTCAATGCATCATCACAACGCACTATCGTCCCTGGAAAGAGAAGTTTCGTTGGGGTTGGCTGAAAAATGGGCAATGCCAGTTTGTCGAACTCAAGAAATGGACGTTGGATGGCGGCATCTCCCTCACTCAAAGCATACCTGATATTGAAAGATTGAAAATGCTGCTGGAGGAGACGCCGCCTGACGTGCAGCTGGTTTGCGCAAAAGCAGGTGTGGTCCTCGAGGCCGCACTCGAATTTCTGACGGTGACGTACGAGTGCCAGGTACCACGCCGCGCAAGTGGTCGTTATACCTTGGGTGACCTCTTGCCAGCAATTGACAAGAAGCTTAGGGCGGCTCTGAAAGTTGAACACAAGAAGGAAGAACCGGATGGCACAGTGACCTACATCGAGAAGGTGCTCGAACCTCATCTGAATGAACTTACAAGAATCATACAGGCGAGAAACTTGTTTGGTGCGCATTTCAATGCGCTGTCATTTGAATTACTGGATGATGATGCACTCGCATTTGGAAAAGAAGTGTTGGCGTTGATGGAAAGCCTGGTTGACCCGGATAGTGGATGGCCACGCAACCGTAAATCTGGCAGCTATTGGGCAACGGTAGGCGAAACACGTCGTTTGCATCCATTGACAAAGCCAAGCTAGAGGAAATGCAGGGTATTGTTTTGTTACGAAATCCGGGAATCGTGAAAATGCCACCACAAGGAACGCCACTTGAACTAAGGCTTTTGACTGAGTCATTGGACAATGAGTTTGGTGCATTAATTACAGGTATTGGTGCGAATGATGACGCACGACGAAACAATTTTCTATCCAAAGCTATCGCAGCCTTTGTGCTAACTCATGAAGCAGGGGCCACTCAAGAAGAAGCCGTTGCTGCCTGCATCGATGGCGGTGACGATCACGGCATCGATTCTGTTTATATTGGCGCGGACGGAACACTATGGTTGATTCAATCCAAATATATCTCCAGCGGGAGAGGTGAACCTGACCTGGGGGATGTATCCAAGTTCAAGGATGGTGTCGTGGATCTTCTGGCTGGAAAATACGACCGCTTCAATGAGGCTCTGAACGAGAAAAGACATGCCATTGAAAGCGCCCTGGCAGATGAAGGTCACCGAGTCAAAGTCGTTCTTGCTCACACCGGGGGAGCAATATCAGATGACCGCAGAAACATATTCTCAGACCTCGAACATACATACAATGCTACGGTGCCCGATTTTCTTCGCTGCTATTCGCGAGGGCTGACAAGCCTCCATGGATTTCAACTGGACGATCAAGCGGCTCAACCCATAGATACTGAAGTCAATCTGCTCGATTTTGGCTATATTGAAAGCCCGTACCGAGGTTTCTATGGGCGAATGTCGGCAAAAAACCTCGCTAATTTGGAGCAGCAGTATGGCGACCGCATAGTCGAGAAAAATATACGGAGATTCAAGGGCTCGACTGTTGTCAATGACGGCATGGCGAAAACTTTGCAGGAAGAATGGGATCATTTCTTCTATTTCAACAATGGAGTGACATTTCTCTGCTCAAGTATTCAGCAGCTACCGCCGATTCAACAAGATCGGCAGCAAGGACGTTTTCGAGTCCGTGATATTTCCATCATCAATGGCGCACAAACTGTTGGTACCATTGCAGAGCAAAATGCAGCCTATTTCGACGACCATCCCGCCGAGGTGCTGGTTACATTCATCTCTCTTGACCAAGCACCCGATGAGTTTGGCAAACGGGTAACCCAGTACCGTAACCGCCAGAACGCGGTTGACCTTGAGGATTTCTCGGCGCTGGATGAACGCCAGGAAACGTGGCGACAGACACTGGCTATAACGGGTATCGAGTATCTGTATAAGCATGGCGACAATGACCCCCTCGTTATCGGATGCAGTCTTCAGCGTTCGTGAGGCCGCACCCGCTCTGGCATGTTGCGAAACAGCCAGCTCCTGGCCTGCCTTTGTTGTGGCGGCAAAGAAAGATCAAAAGCGGTTGTTCAGACGGCCGGACCTGTCCGCAACGGGATCGCCATTGGATGAGGCGTATGAACGCCTTTTTTCGGATGCTTTGACAGCCAGGGAACTATGGCGTGTCGTACAGATAAGCCGCATTGTTCAGAAAACGATCATCGATCGTGCCAAAGGTGAATCTCAGGAAGATGGCGAAATCCTTCGGCACGGAAAATGGCTGATTCTGCATATACTATTACTGAAGACTCAGTTGCGCTGGAGTGGCGATTTGGCGCTGACCGACGATGAGAAAAAGCGAATCTCGGTGGCGATCGACACCATTGCGAATGAATTGATCAATGTTATAAAGGCGAACACCTGGAACAAACAGCCAAGGGCAATTTTCGAAAATCAGACCGACGTGCAAACAGTGAAGAATTCGATGATGGCTGCTCTCACGCAACCACTCTAAAGGTAAATCATGGCCAAGAAACAAAAACTGGAACTCACCTGGATAGGAAAGGACAAGCGGCCGAAGCTGGAACCGCGGATTCTGCTGGAAGATCCGGATAAGTCGTATTACGCCAAGCATCGGGTGACGGAGAACGACATTTTCGACAATCGCCTGATCTTCGGTGACAACCTGCTGGCGCTGAAGGCGCTGGAGCAGGAGTTTACGGGCAAGGTGAAGTGTATCTATATCGATCCTCCATACAATACCGGAAATGCTTTTGAAAACTACGATGATGGAATAGAGCACTCAATATGGTTATCTTTGATGAGAGATCGTTTGGAATCTCTTAGGCGACTGCTTTCAGATGATGGTTTTTTTTGTTGTCAAATAGATGATGGTGAAGGTGCATATCTTAAAGTGTTGCTAGATGAGATCTTTGGAAGATCGAACTATTTAACGACATTTTATGTTCAAGTTAGATATGGCCATAAAACTCTTGCAGAAGATAACGATTACCAAAAAGTAATTGAGCAGTGCTTTATCTATGCAAAGGATCGCAATTTGGCGAAGGCGAATAAAGATAAAGAACCCTACAAGATTGAAAAATTTGAATGGATGATAATTGAAAAATCAGATGGTGAAGAGCTAGAGTTGGGTGGAAAGAAGGTGGTGTTATTTAAGCCTGGAGAATACGAAATCAAGAAAATAGAGCCATCCTTAACAGGGTTAAAGGAGACGTGGGCAACAGGGTCTTTGGTTCGGCAGTCTGGAAGTTCAGGAGAGTTTCTTGATAAGTACTTAGCTCCTAGAAAAAAAATAGATGGATTATCATGTTTATATAAAGTCTATGGAATAGGTGAGGATGGATTGGGTTACCGTTACATGACGGGTCCAAAAAAATCTACAGCCACAAAAGGTAAATTTTACTCAGGTATACCGTTGAAAACATTAAGTGCTATAAAAGAAGGGAAGGCGGATAAAGCAAAACCAATCCAAAATTTCTTCGATCTGGCTGGTAGTTTTGGTAATTGTAGACATGAAGGTGGTGTGGATTTCCGGGGCGGAAAAAAGCCAGAAAAACTATTAGAGCTAATATTGAAACACTTTTCCAAACCGGGTGATCTTGTGCTTGACTCTTTTGGTGGGTCGGGCACTACTTCTGCCGTGGCCCATAAAATGGGTAGAAAATGGATTACAGTGGAATTACGGGAACAGGCATATACACATATAGTTCCAAGATTAATGAGAGTTATTGATGGGGATGATAAGTCTGGAGTTAGTGAGAATTATGAGTGGAAGGGTGGCGGCGGTTTCCGTTACTACCGCCTGGCCCCTTCATTGCTGGAGAAGGACAAGTGGGGTAACTGGGTCATCAATAAGGAATACAATGCTGCCATGTTGGCCGAGGCGCTGTGCAAGCTGGAGGGATTTACCTATACGCCGTCGGAAACCGTCTGGTGGCAGCACGGCCATTCCACGGAGCAGGATTTCATCTATGTCACCACGCAGAACCTGTCGGTGAGCCAGTTGCAGGCCCTGGCGGAAGAGGTGGGTGAAGGCCGCAGCTTGCTGGTACTATGCAGCGCTTTCCGGGGTATCAGCGCGGCAAAAGCGACGGAGCGCTGGCCCAATCTCACCATCAAGAAGATTCCCAAAGTGGTGCTTTCCCGTTGCGAATGGGGTCGTGACGACTACAGCTTGAACGTACAGAATCTCCCAATGTTGGAGCCAGAACCTGAACAGCCAGCCGTACCTAAGAAGAAGTCAAAGAAGAAAACCGCACCCGGACAGGTGGCCCTGTTTGGGGAGGAAGAGCAATGAATCTGCGCGTGTTGAATTCCATCAAGGGGCGGTTGTCACTGCGCCCTCCCCAGGCCGAGTCCCTGGAGAAATTGGCCAGGGCGTTGGATACTGCACCGGATATGCGCAGCCATGACCGCGATCTGGAGGCGGTGCTAAATATCCTCAAGGCGGAGTTCCCCACGCTGGAGGATTTCGAGCGGGAGTTTCCGTCGCTGTGTTTCGCGTTGGCCACTGGTGTGGGTAAGACGCGCCTGATGGGGGCTTTTATCAGCTATCTGCACCTGGCCCATGGCTTCAAGCACTTTTTCGTGCTGGCGCCGAACCTGACCATCTACGACAAGTTGATCACGGACTTTACCCCCAACACACCCAAGTATGTGTTCAAGGGCATCGCCGAGTTCGCTGCCTATCCACCAGAGATCATCACTGGGGACAATTATGAACAGCGCGCGGGTAATCTGAGCCTGCTGTCGCCTGTCGTGATTAACATTTTCAATATTTCCAAGATCAACTCGGAGGTGCGTGGCGGCAAGAGTCCCCGTATCAAGCGCCTGTCCGAGTACCTGGGGGACAGCTACTTCAATTATCTCGCCGAGTTGCCCGATCTGGTGCTGCTGATGGATGAGTCGCACCGCTACCGCGCCAGCGCCGGGGTGCGCGCCATCAATGAATTGAAACCCCTGTTTGGCCTGGAACTGACGGCGACCCCCTTCGTGGAATCCAACCGTGGGCCTGTGCCGTTCAAGAACGTGGTGATGGATTATCCCCTGGCTCGTGCCATGGAGGACGGTTTCGTCAAAGAGCCAGCAGTAGTTACCCAACGCGATTTCGACGCCAAACGCCATACGCCGGAGGAGATCGAAAAGATCAAGCTGGAGGACGGCATTCGTGTGCACGAGGCTACCAAGGTGGAGCTGATGACCTATGCGCGCCAGAACAGCGTAAAAACGGTCAAACCCTTCGTGCTCGTGATCGCCCGTGATACCACGCATGCATCGCAGTTACTGGCGTTGATTCAGTCCGAGGCCTTCTTCGAGGGCCGTTACCGCGACAAGGTGATCCAGGTGGACAGCAGCAAGACCGGCAAGGCGGAAGAGGAGATGATTGAGCGGCTGCTGGCCGTGGAGAGCGAGGGGGAGCCGACTGAGATCGTGATCCACGTCAACATGCTCAAGGAGGGCTGGGATGTTACCAATCTCTACACCATCGTGCCGTTGCGTGCCGCCAATGCGCGTACCTTGATCGAACAGTCCATCGGCCGCGGCTTGCGATTGCCCTACGGGAAACGTACCGGCGCGAGTGCGGTGGATAGGCTCAATATCATCGCCCATGATCGCTTTCAGGAGATCATCGACGAGGCCAACCGGGGAGATTCGCCCATCCGACTCAAACAGGTGATTCTGGAAGCACCGGACGATGACGAGGGGATGATCAGCATCACCGTGGGTTCCACTGCAGAGGAAGCCTTGGGGCTGGCTGAGCCCAAGGCAACAAGTGCGGGTGGAACACAGTATGAAATCAAGCCAGAAGGTCTGGAAGCGCCAGTATTCACCCAGGAAGCGGAAAAGGAGGCGGCCCGTGCGGTGCTTGATGTGATTCATGAACTGGAAAAGCAGCATGACAAGGTGCCCACCAGTTCAGCCCTGAACCAGCCCCATGTGCGTGAGGCCATCATGGAGCGGGTCAAGGAACGCCTGACACCTATGCAAGGTGAGCTGTTGGAGAAAGAGGCAGTCGATCTGGAAACGATCGTGGCCAGGACCACCGAGATTGTCAGCCGGAAGATTATCGATATTCCCCGAATTGCGGTGGTTCCAACTGGAGAAGTGACCGTGGGCTTCAATCCCTTTACCCTGGATTTGAGCGGCCTGCACCTGCAACCTGTGGATCGGGAGCTGATCATCCAGAACTTGCGCACCAACGAGCAGGAGACCCTGGCCTCGGAAGTGGGTATCACTGAGCAGCGACTCGAAGATTATGTCGTATACACGCTGGTTGACTACGACGATATCGACTATGCCGCACATGCCGATTTGCTCTACGACCTGGCTGGACAGGTTGTGCGACACCTGTTGAGCTATCTGTCCAAGGACGAGGCTCAGGCAGTATTGGACCGTGACCGACGGCTTATCGGCGAGCATATTCATACCCAGATGATGGAGCATTTCTGGGAAAAAGCGGCTGGATATGAGGTCAAGGTCAGCCGCGGATTCACCCAGCTCAAGCCCTGCAACTATACGGCGTCGGAAAAGCATCCGGTTCGCAATTATCGTGAAACCGTGGATGACAAAGGCCGGATCAAGCAGATGCTGTTCGGTGGGTTCAAAAAATGCCTCTATCCACTACAAAAGTTCGATTCAGACAGCGAACGACGGTTCGCCGTTATCCTGGAGCGCGACGTGGAAAAGTGGTTCCGGCCTGTCAAGGGGCAGTTCCAGACCTACTACCAGCACGGCGCGGAACAGCCCGAATACGTGCCGGATTTCGTGGCCGAGACGGATCGTGTGATTTATATGGTGGAAACCAAAGCCAAGTCCGACATGCAGGATTCGGAAGCGTTGGCCAAAGCTGAGGTAGCGGCCCAGTGGTGTCGGCATGCTTCGGAATATGCGGAAAAACATGGCGGGAAACCATGGAAATACCTGCTGATCCCCCATAACGAGATCAATGAATCACGGCATTTGAAAGATTTTGAGCGTTTTGCGCGAATATCAGATTGATGATTGAGAATGTTGCATGTGTCACTTTTTAGTTGCTTTTTCGTTTTTCCTTTCAAGTGGCACATTATTGCTAAAACTGAGGGTCTTTTGCTGAGGCGGTCGAATAATATCTTGATTAGTAATAGTATTTGCTTTCCGCCGTCTTTCTCCATTGGGGCCTAGAATTTCAAGCTCCTTAATCTCTGCCAATAGATTTGCGCCTTCTCGAATATGGTCGCTCGTAGCGGGTGTTTGGTTAGCGACTAAACGGTAGAACTCATCAAACCGAATTCCATCAGCGAAACGGTGTATCAGCCGTGGAAGTTCTTCTACTATCCCTTCGATAGTTCTTTTTCTTGCAATCTTGTCAAAGGAAAATTCACTATTACCAAACATGTCGGCCACGCCGATCAGTTGTTCATCTTTCATCGGGTCGTAGCCAAACATATGGAGTCCAGCTCCGCCATAATGTGTGAAGTGATTCTTCAGCTGCCAATGCAATTGTGTCATTACATCACGCGCGCGCGGATGGTTTGAAAGGTGGATTAACCAGAATGAGCGGTTGGCCTCTGGTGACACAATAAAGAAGGGGGTGTAATGCAGTGCGCCACTGAGTTTTGGAATGGCTTTATGTAATTCAAATTGGACTAGTTGTCGCCATTGTGGTGTGTCGTTCTTGGAGTTCAATAATTGATCGATATCTAGCTCATGAGCGATCCCGATTCGTTGTAGAGTTTTGAGATATTCTGGCTTGTTTGACATGTAGTCGATGAGCCAGTCTGTAGCAAAGGTCAATATGATCTCGGCATGGGGCAATTTTGCGAAAATTGTTTGAATATCTGGAAACGGGATTTCTCCATAACCGTATTGGTCCAATAAAAAAATACACCGTTGACTTTTCCCTTTGCTGCTAATACGGCTAATTAATGTTGGCAGAAATTTTGTGAACTGACCCGGCCATGAGAAGATATCCTTATTGAGGCGTTCTCCCAAACCCTGTTCGCGCAGATACCAGTTCAGATAGTCATGGTTTGACTTTTTCTTTTCAATGAAGAAATACTCAGCCTGTAGTTCAAAAGGGTTACGAACCCCTCCTTGCTGCCGTTTGACATTTACCGCAGAAGCCGCTGCTTCTGCCGCCTTGATAAGGCGCAGTGGCGACCCGGTATATAGGCTATTGTTTCTTGGGTCGAGATAGACGCCGCCGCCGGCGAAGCCGTCTATCAGTGTTAGCCGAAATTTTGGAATCTTTGGATTAGAATTTAGTACCTGGATGTAGTGGAGGAGGTATTCTTCGTAAACACGATGTTTAGCCAGGCTGTGCAGTTCAATCTTTGGGGGATCCTCGCCAAGCTGCCAATCATATTCCTTTTTTGGCAAATCTATTACTCCTATCAATATCAGGGTGATATTTATAAAAACTGATTGCCTAGCGTAGGCGTCGGCATTTCATCCCACGTCTTTCCTAATAGCGTCCTGCCATTTTGTTTCTTTGCCCGTTTTTTGCCGTCAGCTCCCCAGCCGCCCCATTGCTTAAAGAAGAAGGCAACATTTTGTTGTTCGCACTGGCGCTGAACATTGATTACCCAGTCTTGCTTCATTGGGCGGGCCTTCGGTCCGGATTCGCCTCCGACAATGACCCAATGGATATCCCGCAAATCAATTTTCCCAAGATCCTCGAGTAATGGTTCTACGGACAAGAACCGAATCTGTGCTGATATTTTACGGAGTGCTTTGATTCTTGGTAAACCGTGTCTTCTATCTTCGACTGAAACGCCAAGCCAGGCATTTCGAGGTGCAGTGTAATGATCGAAGAATTCCGCCATCCTGTAGGCACGTTTGGTCAAGATTTGATAGGTGTGTTGAGGTGTTTGTCTGATGATATCGAAGACTTGTTGGATAAAGCTATCCGGAATCTCCTCATGGAACAGGTCGCTCATCGAGTTAACAAAATATACCGTCGGTTTCCTGCGCTTCAGAGGTTCACCCAGGCGTTCTGGAAGTAGGGTAAGGCTGAAACCATTTTCATATCCACGAACACCCATGGCCTCGAGCCTCCTCGCCATAGTTTCGGCATAGCAGTGTTTGCATCCAGGGGATATCTTCGTGCATCCTGTTACCGGATTCCACGTCTGTTCGGTCCATTCAATAGAAGATTGCGTACTCATGGCTTTGTCCTTTTCAATTGTTCGTTCTTGTCAAAGTGCACGGGCCTTTTGGGGCGTTTGCCGCGAGAATCAATATTCACCACTTTACCTTCCTCTATAAGCTCATTGAATGCTTGCTGTAAATTTGTTTCGAACCAATTTGTCTCTTCCAGCATGTCTGCAAGCTCTTCTATCCCGTATGCTCGTGGTGTAGTAGCAAGTTTCTCTAGCCAATATTGTTTTACGCTTTCCATAGCCACGGTATCTGTGGTGCTGGAATCGGGTTCGTCGAAGAATAACTCCTCCTGTCTCGTCGATTCGATCCTTCGCTGTTGTTTTGTTTTGGCGCGTACCCGTTTCTGTACGATATCTATTTTTTCCGAGGCATTCATAAATTTCACGATACCCAAGGGGTGGCGAGTAAGATAAACAAGGTGATATTTTGTCCTGTCTTTGATAGGGTCCAATATACTTACATATGCTGATCGTAGCCTGTCTTTATTGTCAGTAGGTACGGATCTGAGGCAATCCAGGTATCTCTGTATCAGGTGCTCTTCCCTTTCCTTCGGTGTCATTCCTGATGTGTCTGGTATTTCACCAAATATTGAGTTCATATCTTCCTGAAATTGTTCCTGTGTAAGGGCACGATTCAAGAAGTCGTACATAAAGTTTATCAGGAATTCTGATCGCTGACGCCGCAATAGGGGTGACAGTGTTGGTATTTCAATAGCGTTCTTCCAGCCTTTCGGATCAATAAAGAAAAATACAAAGTCATTGGGGCTACACCACTTCAGTATCTCAGGGCGCAAGTCAAGGAATTCACCATTTTTAGCCTCTGATGTGACGCCATCTATATGGGTTTCTTTCAGATAGGCGTTGAGCTTTTTATAGGCATGCTTTTCCTTCTCGATGAACAGGGCTCGAAACTCGACGGATTTACCCAGTTTTCTTAGGCTGTTGCGGCATTTGCGCATAACATTCAGAGATAGCGCGATCGATGTGCCAGCCAGGTTCTCGTTCGCTTCGTTCCAAGGGCCTGAAAAGCAATCGACGTAGCATATTCTTCGTTCATGTTGGCCAATTATCATGAACAGTACTTCCAGGTAGCTTTCAAGAAGATAGTGCTTGATGCCGCTGTGCTCCCTGCCTTTGTAGTGTGTTGCTTCCTGCATTCTGGTTACCTTTCGTTGGCGCGTCTATGTTGGTTAGTATTGTATGATCGCATTTGCCCTATGACTACGCCCTGAATTTCTATGCGCTCCGCTGAATAATTCATGGGCTGCATTGTTTGGTTGGCGGGAAATAATGTAACTGTCCCATCCTCATTTTGCTGAAGACATTTCAGTGTTGCTTCGTCCCTGTCGATCAGGGCGACAACGATGTCACCGTTTCCTGCGCAATTCCGCTGTTCAATGATGACCATATCACCATCAAGTATCCCAGCCTCGATCATGGAATCGCCTTGTACCTTAAGTACAAAGCGATTGGGACCCATTAAGAAAGCGCTCAGATCAAAGTATCATGATCCGGGATGGCCTCGATGGGTTGCCTTGCCGCAATTTTACCGGCCAGCGGCAAGGTCGTTTTCGTCTTCGTGTTTTTCAGGCGGTTTCCAGATTGGAGAATGCGGTTGACCCTGGTGAAGCGTTCCCGTGTCATCGCTACTGGCGGTGCGGGTGTCTCGAAGGGATCAGTTTCCCGCACGCTGTACCCGGCTGCTTGTGAGAGTGAGCAGAATAATTGATGGATTTACCCCGATTTTTGATCACATTATCTGATGGATAAAGAAAAACCCCCTCAAATAACTTGAAAATTATCCAAGGGGGCTGTCTCCTGTTTTTCGACCAAGAAAAAAGGAGGCAAGTCCAGTGTGTCATGCATTTTTCAATGATTCCAGATTTTATCAGTTTCTCTTTCGTATTGATCAGGAAATCGCCGACGAGGCTCAATCAGAAGGCTGCGCTCATTGTGGCAGTACGCTGCATGTAGCCCATTATCCACGCAAGCCCCGGGGTATCCGTTGTGCACTGGATGAGACCTATGAGAGGCGCCTGAGTTTTTGTTGCGCCACCGAGGGATGCCGGCGCCGCTGCACCCCGCCATCGGTGCGTTTTCTCGGGCGCAAGGTCTATCTGGGTGTCCTGGTGATACTGGTGACGGCCATGGAGTATGGTCTCAGCGCAAAGCGTCGGCAGCAGTTGATCGAGCAACTCGATCTTTATCCACAGACGCTTGCCCGTTGGCGCCGGTGGTGGCGCACGATCTTCCCGGCCAGCCGCTGCTGGCAGGCGAACCGGGGCCACTTCATGCCGCCGGTGGATGTCAGCCAGTTACCCGGTGTGCTGCTGGGGCGATTGAGTGGCAAAGACCTTTTACAACACCCTCCGGCGGGAGAGGGGCTTTTGCGACACCCTCTGGAAGGGGTGAGGGCTCAATCCTTTTCCCGCCCCCCTTTTTTCCGGCACTCATCCCAGGCGTTGACGATGGCGCAGAACAGGTCGGCGGTCACTTCGGCGTCGTAGATGGCGGAGTGCGCCCTGTCATTGTCCCACGGCAGTCCCGCCGCCTGCACGGCGCGCGCCAGCACGGTCTGGCCGTAGGCCACGCCCGCCAGGGAGGCGGTGTCGAAGGTGCTGAAGGGATGGAAGGGGTTGCGCTTGAGATTGCAGCGTTGCGCCGCGGCATTGACGAAGGCCAGGTCCATGCCGGGGTTGTGGCCCACCAGGATGGTGCGGTTGCAGCCGGCCTCTTTCTGGGCCGTGCGGATGGCCTGGAATGTCTTGCGCATGGCCTCCATCTCGGGAACGGCGAAACGGAAGGGGTGGTAGGGGTCGATGCCCGTGAAGGCCAGGGACTTGGGATCCAGATTGGCGCCCTCGAAGGGTTCCACGTGAAATGCAATGGTTTCCCCCCGCGACAGGCGGCCTTCCTCATCCATGTTGAGCAGGACGGTGGCGATTTCCAGGAGGGCGTCCTTGCGCGCGTCGAAACCGCCGGTTTCAACGTCCACCACCACGGGCATGTAGCCGCGGAAGCGGGTGGCGAGGCGCGGTTTTCCGGCGTCCCCTTCAGTGTTCATGGACGAGCCGCCAGTTCAGTGTCGCGCCCGCGCACAGGGGAATCACCCGCCCGTCACCCAGTTCATAACTGTCCGGTACCTGCCACGGTTCCCGCACCAGGCGCACGCGGTTCGTGTTGACGGGCAGGCGGTAGAAGGCCGCGCCATGGAGGGCGCAGAAGCCTTCCAGCCTGTCCAGGGCGCCGGCCTCCTCGAAGACGCCGGCATACAGTTCCAGGGCGGCGTGGGCCGAGTAGATGCCCGCGCAGCCGCAGGCGGACTCCTTGCGCCGCCGTTCGTGGGGGGCGCTGTCGGTGCCGAGGAAAAAACGCGGATGGCCGCTGGTGGCCGCCTCCCGCAGGGCGCGGCGGTGGCGTTCCCGCTTCAGCACCGGCAGGCAGTAGTGATGGGGATGCACGCCGCCCACCAGCAGGGCGTTGCGGTTGAACAGCAGGTGCTGCGGGGTGATGGTGGCGGCGACGGTGCGCGGCGCCGCGTGCACGAAATCGACGGCGTCCGCCGTGGTGATGTGTTCGAAGACGATGCGCAGAGCGGGAAACTTTACCGTCAGGGGTTCGAGGCAGCGTTCGATGAAGACTTTCTCGCGGTCGAAGACATCCACGTCGTCATCGGTCACCTCGCCATGCACCAGCAGGGGCAGGTCCGCTTCCTCCATGGCCGCCAGGGCCGGGTAAACCTTCTCCAGCGCGGTGACGCCGGCGCTGGAATGGGTGGTGGCGCCGGCGGGGTAGAGCTTGACGGCGGCGATCCGCCCCGACGCCGCGGCGGCGATGATGGTCTCGGGCGTGGTCGCATCCGTCAGGTAGAGCGTCATCAGGGGGGTAAACGCAGTGCCTCCGGGGATGTGGGCGCAGATGCGCTCGCGGTAGGCATCGGCCTGTTCCAGGGTCGTCACCGGCGGCGCCAGGTTGGGCATGACGATGGCGCGCGCGAACTGGCGGGCCGTATGGGGGACGGTGGTGGCCAGGGCCGCGCCATCCCGCAGGTGGGTGTGCCAGTCGTCGGGACGGGTCAGGGTCAGTTCATGCATGCGCGGGTCAGTCGTCCGCGGGCAGTCCGGCCTGGTGGCCGGTGATCCTGTCCAGCGCCGCGACGCCGAAGAGGCGGAAGCCGCGCAGGGCCTCGGGGGGGTGTCCGGCGACACAGACGATGGGCTTGCCTTCCGCCACGCCCATGATCAGGGGCCGCCCCGAGCGCATGGGCACGCCGTCCACGATGAGTTCCCCCACGGCGCGCAGCAGGTCGGAGATGAAGTCCTGCCCGCCCACGGCGGTGCCGCCGGAGATCACGGCCATGTCGGCGTCCTGCAGCGCCTGCTTCAGGGTGGCGGCAAAGTGGTCGAAGTCGTCTTTCATGATACCGGCGAAGGCCGCTTCGCCCCCTGCCGCGTCGATGGCGGCGCACAGCATGACGGAATTGCTGTCACGAATGGCGCCCGGCTTCATAGGCTCCGTGTAGGGAATGACCTCGTCGCCGGAACTGAATACGGTGACACGTGGGCGGCGCGCCACGCTGAGTGTGTCGATGCCCAGGCTGGCGATGTTGCCGATGTCCATGGTGGTGAGGCGGCTGCCTGCTTCCAGTACCGTGGCGCCCTGCTGGATATCGCAGCCCTGTTCCTCGATGAAGAAACGCGGCGGGAAGGGGCGGGTGATGGTGACCTGCTGTCCTTCAACGCGGGCCTCCCACATGCGCACCACGGACAATGGCTGGTCGGACACGATGCTGCCCGTGGCCACGCGCAGGGCCTGGCCCGGCAGAAAATCAGGGCAGGCGCTGTCGCCGGGCATGACTTCGCCGACGATGTCGAACGTGACGGGCGAGTCCTCCGCAGCCCCTTCGGTGGCCGCCGTATGGACCAGAAAGCCTTCCACGATGACGCGCGGGTAGGGCGGGATGGCCTCGGGCGCCACCAGGTCCTCATGGAGGATGCGGCCCGCGGCCTCAGCGAGGGGAATGGTTTCGCCGGGCATGGCGCGGAAGGGCAGGGCGGCGGTGAATTGCTTTTGAGCCTCTACTAAGGGTGATTCTTCAGGCATGGGGTTTCCTTCTTTATTCCGGGTGATGTGCGGTAGTGCATAACGCTGTGTTTGCCGTCATTTGAAAGTTTCAACTCCGAGGTCTTTGCAAATTTTATTGGCCAGAATATCCTTTATTTCGGAATGGCGTGGAATTGCGGAGCGCTTGTTCAATGCTGGGTTATGCCACCAGGAGTGCTTTGCGCCTTCTCTCAAAAGCGCGCATCCGTGATTGCGCAGATGCTTGAGAAGTTTACTTCTCCTCATTGGAGATCATAGCGCGATTTTTTCTTCCTTGTAGCCACTGCCGGCGGCGGTCAGAGCGTCCTGCCGGTTCAGTTCCAGGGCTTCTTTTAGCGTAAGCTCCAAGGTTTGTCTCAATTCCTCATAGGTTTTTTCCTGGCAATTGACACCTGGGACCTCTTCAATCCACCCTATCCACCAATCCGCTTCCTGCTTTATCACCGCAGTGAATTCGTTTTTCATGGCTAATCCTTTGTCTGATTACCTTCCCATTATACTATAGTACGGCGCCGGGCCTCATTCCATGATCTTTTGGTCGAGGAGCAGATTGAGTGTGAATCGCACCCCGAAGCCCGTGTAGTCCGTGGGAATGTGACCCAGCCCCCCTTTGTGATTGCCTGCGGCCAGATCGATGTGGATCCAGGGGCCCTTGCCCGCGAAGCGCTGCAGAAAGCGCGCGGCGATGATGTGATCCGCCTCGCCATCCAGGGTGCATTGTTTGATGTCGGCGATTTTGCTCTCCAGGGCTTCTTCGTAATCTTCGTCGAGGGGGAAAGGCCACACCCGTTCGCCACTGTGCTTTCCCGCCGCGATGAGGGTTGGAATATAGCTGTCCCGGTTGGTGAAGGCGCCGCTGTAGCGGGTGCCGAGGGCGTAGACGCAGGACCCCGTCAGGGTGGCGTAGTCGATCATCAGGGCGGGCTTGTCACGGGCCGCCAGGGCCAGGGTGTCGGCCAGCACCATGCGCCCTTCGGCGTCCGTGTGCATCACTTCGATGGTGGTGCCGTTGCTGGCGGTGACGACGTCGTTCTGTTTGTAGGCCCTGGGACCGATGTGGTTCTGCGCCAGGGCGAGCCAGCAGTGCACGGGAAACGGGACCTTGAGCTGGCTCAGGGCGAGGAGGGCGCCCAGGGCCACGGCGCTGCCCTGCATGTCCTCGTGCATGCCGTGCATGTGGCGGGCGGGTTTCAGGTTGACGCCGCCCGTGTCGTAGCAGATGCCCTTGCCGACGAGGGTGAGGGGCTTTCTGCTTTTGCCGCGCGCGGGAATATAGCTGAGGCGCACCATGCCGGCGTCCTTGTCCGGGCTGCCCTGGGCCACGGCCAGGAAGGCGCCGGCGTTTTCCTTCTCCAGGGCCTTGTGGTTCAGGAAGCGCATTGTCCAGCCCTGCTGGCGCGCCAGTTGCCGGATGCGCTGGCGGTAGAGGCGGGGCGTCAGCAGGTTCGGAGGCAGGGCCGTCAGCTCCCGCGCCAGGGAGTTGCCCGCGCACTCGGCCTGGATGCGCCGGTAGTCGAATGAATCGCCGAGGCCGTGGCAGGTGACGGCGCGCAGGCGCTTTTTGCCGGGCTTGGCGCTCTTGCAGGTGGGCATGGCGGCGGCTCCGGCGAGGAGTGCGGCGAGCATGGCCTCGGCCGCGCGGTGACGCAGCGCCCGCTGGCGGATGCCCGGCATGATGAGGGTGACGTCGCGGGGATTCTGCGCCAGATGGACATCGGCGTGCTTGCGCGCCAGGCGCAGCAGTTCATGGGTGGTGAGTTCGGCCCTGAGGGTGCTCAGGGTGGTCCGCGTGCCTGCCTCGTTGGGCAAGTCGGTCGTTATCGCCGATTTGGAATTTATTTTTGAATCAGTGATTTTAAGCCTGTTTCTAATAATTTTCATGAATGGAAAGGCGGGCCAGGGCGCAGATGTGTCCCGTTCCGGCAGCAAAATGATGAGGTTGCTGATCTTGTCGAGTTCCGCCTGCGTGGGCAGGTCCGCGCGGTGTTTCAAATGGATTTTCACGTCTAATAACCTTTCTTATTGTGTGGTATATTCTTGACCTGGTAGCCAAAAAAGCTGATGATAGCGGGCCAAAGATGATGGGTTTTTGCCGGCCATACCGCAAAAATATAACGAAACCGGGGGTGGCCAGGCCGTTCATCGTAACCAAATCGACAGATTTTTCATACACGAAATAACAGAAGGATGGCTTATGAAAGTAATGCCAGGTTTTGCACAACAGGGTGTGGCGGAGAACGACAGTGAACTGCTCAGCGTGACGGACAAAAAGCGGCTGCTGCGCGAAATGCTCTACGCCCGGCGTTTTGAGGAAAGATGTTACGAGGCCTACGTGGAGCGCAAGATCGGCGGGTTCCTGCATCTCTATTCCGGCGAGGAGGCGTGCGCCCATGGCGTGCTCGAAGCCGCGCGCATCGGCCATGACTATGTCATGACCAGCTACCGCGACCATATCCACGCCATCAAGTGCGGATCCGATCCGCGCGCGGTCATGGCGGAGTTGTTCGGCAAGGAGGGCGGCACCTGCAAGGGCCGTGGCGGTTCCATGCACATCTTCGACGTGGCGCACCGTTTCATGGGCGGTTATGCCCTGGTGGGCGGCCCGTTTCCGCTGGCGGTGGGCATCGCCAAGGGCCTCAAGATGAAGGGCGGGGACGAGATCTCCATTTGTTTTCTGGGCGATGCCGCCAACAACCAGGGCACCTTTCACGAGTCCCTGAACATGGCCAAGATCTGGGATCTGCCCGTGCTCTATGTGTGTGAAAACAATCTCTACGGCATCGGCACCCGCATCGACCGCTCCACGGCGGTTCAGGATCAGTACAAGCGCGCCGCCGCCTACGATATTCCCGCCGTCCAGGTGGACGGTCAGGACGTGGAGGTGGTGTATGCGGCGGCCAAAAAGGCGATCGAACACGTAAGGTCCGGCAACGGGCCTTATTTTTTGGAATTGATGACCTACCGCTACCGCGGCCATTCCATGTCCGATTCCAACGCCTACCGTTCCAAGGACGAAGAGAGCAAGTGGCTCAAGCGCGATCCCATCCACATCCTGCGCAACCGCCTCATCGACTCCCGGGATCTGACCCTGAGCGAGTTCAAGGAAATGGACAAGGCCATTATCGAAGAGATTGAAAATGAAGTGATCGGTTTCGCCGAGCAGTCCCCGGAGCCCAGGGTGGAGGATCTGGAGAAGTATGTGCTGGCCGAAAACGATCCCTATGTACACGGTGGAGTCAACTAATGTCACAGATGATGTATTGGGAGGCGCTGCGCCGCGCCCACGATGAGGAATTGGGCAATGACCCCCTGGTCATTGTCATGGGCGAGGACATCGGCGTGGCCGGTGGCACTTACAAGGCCACGCAGGGGCTGTACGACAAGTACGGCGCGGAGCGGGTCATCGACACGCCCATCAGCGAGAACGGCTACACCGGCCTGGGCATCGGCGCCTCTTTCGTGGGCGTCAAGCCCATCATCGAGATCATGTCGGTGAACTTCGCCTGGCTGGCCACGGACCAGATCGTCAACACCGCCGCCAAGGTGCGTTACATGTCCGGCGGCCAGCTCACGGCGCCCATCGTCATCCGCTCGCCGGGCGGCACCGCCCATCAGTTGGGCGCCCAGCACTCCGCGCGCATGGAGAAGGTGTTCATGGGCATCGCCGGGCTGCGCGTGGTGACGCCCTCCAACCCGAAACAGGCCTATGGCCTGCTGAAATCGGCGGTGCGCTGCGCCGATCCCGTGTTCATCAACGAGCACGAACTCATGTACAACATGAAGGGCGAGGTGCCCGACGAGGAATTCTTCCATCCCCTGGAAGGCTCCGAGGTGGTCAGACAGGGACGTGACATCACCCTGTTCGGCTACAACATCTCCGTACACTGGTGCCTGCAGGCCGCCGAAGTGCTGTCCAGGGAGCACGGCATCGAGGCCGAGGTGGTGGATCTCTATGCGCTCAGCCCTCTGGACCGCGAGGGCATCAAGGCCTCCGTCGCCCGCACCCACAAGGCCATCATCGCCGAGGAGGCCGAGGCCCCCGTCGGGGTGGGCGCCGAGGTGATGGCCATCTTCAACGAGGAATGCTTTTTCGAGCTGGATGCGCCGCCGGTGCGCGTCTCCGCCGCCAATGTGCCCATCCCCTACAATCACAAGCTGGAAAAGGCGGCCATACCCTCCGCCAAGGATGTCATCGCGGCGGCCCTGTCCCTGTTTCCCGGCAAACACTGACACCTGCTCCATACCCCTTCCCCCATCCCTGGAGATGCGGGAAGGGATTGTATTTTCTGCAAATCCGGGTATCCTCTGCGGTACCAAAATTCCTGAGTGAGTGACATGTCTGAAAGATACGCCATCAAGATGCCCCAGCTTTCCGATACCATGACGGAAGGTGTGCTGGTCAGTTGGGAAAAGAACATCGGGGACAGGATCGAGCGCGGCGATATCGTCGCCACCGTGGAGACGGACAAGGCCATCATGGACGTGGAGGTGTTCCGCGAGGGCTATCTGTCCGGGCCGCGCGTCGAGGTCGATGCCACCGTGCCGGTGGGCGAGCCCATCGCCTTTCTGGTGGAAACCCCTGAAGAAGTATCGACAGAAGCGCTTGCAACAGAGCGCGCGCCGGTTCAGGCTGATTCTGCTCAGGAAGATGCCACGGCGGCGGAAGCCGAGGCGGCGGTTTCCGAATCCACGGCGCCCTCCGGCGCCGCCGCGGCCCCGGAGGGGGTGGTGCATACCATCAAGATGCCCCAGCTCTCCGACACCATGACGGAAGGCATCGTCGTCAGTTGGGAAAAGAATATCGGGGACAGGATCGAGCGCGGCGACATCGTCGCCACCGTGGAGACGGACAAGGCCATTATGGACGTGGAGGTGTTCCGCGAGGGCTATCTGTCCGGTCCCATCACCCCTGTGGACAGTGTGGTGCCCGTGGGCGCCCCCATGGCCTACCTGGTGGAGGCCGCCGCGCAGGTGGTGCGCGACGAAGCGGCCTCTCCCGCGGCTGCCGCCCCCAAGGAAGCCGCGGCGCAGCCTGACGCCCCTGCGGCGGAGGCGGAGTCACCAGTCCCCGCCCGCATGCCGGGCCTGGCGCCGGCGCCGCGCCCCGCGGGAAAGCAGGCGACGCCCTACGCTCGCCAACTGGCGGCGGAGTATGGCGTGGACCTGGCCGCCCTGAGCGGCAGCGGGCCCGGCGGCGTCATCACGGGCAGCGATGTGCAACGCGCCGCCGCGCGACAAGGGAGGCAACACGGCGCGCCGGCCCCCGTGGCCGCGGCTGCCGCGCCCGCCATGCCCGAGATTCAGGTGCCGGGCGAGGGCCGCAAGATGACTTCCCTGGAGCGCGCCATCAGCCAGAACATGACGGCCTCACTGACCATGCCCACCTTCCGGGTCACGGTCAACGCCCATCCCGACGCCCTGATCCGCGCGGCCAAGAAGAACGGGGTATCGGTGACGGTGGCCATCGCCAAGGCCTGCGCCCTGGCCATGCAGGAACAGCCACGCATGAACTGGGCCTATCAGCCCGTGGACAAGCTGGTGGAGCGCGGCAACGTGGATGTGGGCATGGCGGTGGCGGCCGATGACGGCGGCCTGGTGGTGCCGGTGCTGCGCCATTGTGAATCGCGCCCCCTGGAAGAACTGAACCAGGACTGGAAGGATCTGGTGGCGAAGGCGCGCAACCGCCGCCTCAAGCCCGAGGAATTCTCCAATCCTACCTTTATGGTTTCCAATATGGGTATGCTGGGCGTCGACCATTTCGATGCCATCCCGACGCCCGGCACGGCGGCCATTCTGGCCATTTCCGCCGCCGGCAAGGAGGGCATGCCCCTCACCGTCACCGCCGATCACCGCGTGGTGAACGGCGCCCAGGTGGCTTTGTATCTCAAGGCGCTCAAGCAGGCAATCGAACACCCGGAGACCTGGATGGGCGCGCCCGGCCCCGCCATCCCGGAAGGGGAATGGGATTATGACGTGGTCGTCATCGGCGGCGGTCCGGGCGGCGAGGACTGCGCCCGCGATCTGGCCGCCCATGGCATCAAGGTGGCCATGATCAACGACGCGCCCTATCCGGGCGGCGAGTGCCTGTGGCGCGGCTGCATTCCCTCCAAGGCCTGGCGCGCCGCGGCGGACCGCATCCGCGACCGCGCCCATGACGCCCATCTGGGCGTGGTGGGCACCACCGGCGCGAAGCTGGACTGGTCCCTGCTGGAGAAGACGCGCCGCGAGGTGCTGGAGACCCGTGGCGACATGGCCCTCAAGACCGACAAGGGGGTCAAGATCAAGGTCATCCAGGGATTTGCCTCTTTCGAGTCGGATCACCAGTTGTTCGTGGATACCTCGGCCAATACCACCGACCCCCACGCGCGCGCCCCCCTGGGGGATGGCAGCCAGGGTGAACGCATCACTTTCGGCTGCGCCGTCATCGCCACCGGCGCGCCGCCCTACGTGCCGCCCATTCCCGGCGCCGCCGAGGGTGTGGCTCAGGGCGGGGTCCTGACATCGGATACGGTATGGGGTTTGACCGAGGTGCCCAGGAGCATGGTGGTCATCGGTGGTGGCGCCATCGGCCTGGAGATGGCGCAGATCTTCCAGGATTTCGGTGCCGAGGTGACCTTGCTGGAGGCCCAGGAGCGCATCCTGGCGGAAGTGGAGACGGAGATTGCCGGCCAGTTGACCGCCATTCTCAATGACGAACCGCGCCTCGACATCAAGACCGCCGTCAAGATCGGCGCCATCGCCGGCGCGCCGGGGGCCATGACGGTTGAGTTCGAGGACGCCGGTGGCCAGTCCCACAAGACTGAGTGCGACTACGTCATCATGGCCACGGGCAAGCGCCCTGTGCTGGAGCCCCTCAAACTGGACAAGGCCGGCGTGGCCATCGAGCGGGGCGTCATCAAGGCCGACGCCAGTTGCCGCACCAGTGTTCCTCACATCTTCGCGGTCGGCGATGTCATCGGCGGCCTGATGCTGGCCCATACGGCGGGACAACAAGGGCGCGTGGCCGCGTCCACCATCGCCGGCGAGCCGGCGGCCTATGACCAGGATCAGGACTGCGGCGTGATCTTCACCCGGCCCCAGGCCGCCTTCGTCGGCCTGTCCGTGGCGCAGGCCAGAGAAAAGGGCATGGATGCGGTGGAGGTCAAGATGCCCTTCAGCATCGACGCCAAGGCCATGATCACGGGCGAGACCCTGGGCATGATCAAGATCGTGGCCGACAAGAAGACGCGGCGCATCGTCGGCGTGCATTTCCTGGCGGACCATGCGGATACCCTCATCGGCGAGGCCGTGATGATGGTCGCCGGCAGGATGACGCTGGACCAGGTCGCCGCGGCCATTCATCCCCATCCCACCCAGACCGAGATGTTTGGCGAGATGGCGCGGCGTTTGTTGTCGCGTCTGATGCGGTCGGCGAAGAAGGCGGGGAAAAGATAAACTTTAAAGATAAAAGAGGAAAGAGGAAAGATAGAAGATTGGGATCGGGGCTGTCCCTTTCGTTTCCCACTCCCCATGGAGGGTGTCGTAAAAGCCCCTCTCCCGGCGGGAGAGGGGCTTTTACGACACCCTCCGAGGTAGAGGAGTTGGGGTGAGGGAATAACAGATATCAACCATCAACATTACGGACTATGTCAGACATCAAGAAAGTCGTGCTCGCCTATTCCGGCGGCCTGGATACAGCGGTGATTCTGCGCTGGCTGCAGGAAACCTATGGTTGCGAGGTGGTGACCTTCACCGCGGATATCGGGCAGGGCGAGGAGGTGGCGCCGGCGCGCGCCAAGGCCGAGGCCCTGGGGGTGAAGGAAATCTACATCGAGGATCTCTGCGAGGATTTCGTGCGCGACTATGTGTTTCCCATGTTCCGCGCCAACACGGTCTATGAAGGCGAGTACCTGCTGGGTACTTCCATTGCGCGTCCCCTCATCGCCAAGCGCCTGGTGGAGATCGCCAGCGAGACGGGCGCCGACGCCATTTCCCACGGCGCCACCGGCAAGGGCAACGATCAGGTGCGTTTCGAGCTGGGCGCCTATGCCCTCAAGCCCGATATTCATGTCATCGCGCCCTGGCGGGAGTGGGATCTCAATTCGCGGGAGAAACTGCTGGCCTATGCCGAGCGGCACGGCATACCCATCGAGAAGAAACGCGGCAGGAAGTCCCCATACTCCATGGACGCCAACCTGCTGCACATTTCCTATGAGGGTGGGTGCCTGGAGGATCCCTGGTGCGAGCCGGAGCAGGACATGTGGCGCTGGTCGGTGGCCCCGGAGCAGGCGCCGGATCAGCCGGTGTATGTCGAGCTGACCTATGAGAAGGGGGATATCACCGCCATCAACGGCGAGGCCATGAGTCCCGCCAAGGTGTTGGCGACCTTGAACCATCTGGGGGGGCAGAACGGCATCGGCCGCCTGGACATCGTGGAAAACCGATATGTGGGCATGAAATCCCGCGGCTGTTACGAGACGCCCGGCGGCACCATCATGCTCAAGGCCCACCGCGCCCTGGAGTCCATCACCCTGGACCGGGAGGTGGCCCACCTGAAAGATGAACTTATGCCCCGTTACGCCAGTCTCATCTATAACGGCTACTGGTGGAGCCCGGAGCGGGAGATGTTGCAGGAGATGATCGACATGTCCCAGGCCACGGTAACAGGCGAGGTGCGCCTCAAACTGTACAAGGGCAATGTCCAGGTGGTCGGCAGGAGGTCGGAGAGTTACAGTCTTTTCGATGCAGATGTCGCCACGTTCGAAGATGATGAGGGGAAATACAACCAGAAGGATGCCGCCGGATTCATCAGGCTGAATGCGCTGCGCTTGCGTATCGCAGCACGTTTAAAACAATAACAGGGACGCCCGGAAACAAGACCGGCCTGTCGTGATGCGCTTTGCCGGGAAGCGGCGCATGGACCGGGCTGGCGGGGGCGAGAACATGAGGGAGAGGCAATGCGCATTATTCACACCATGATCCGTGTCGGGAATCTCGAACGGTCCATCAAGTTCTACACCGAGGTCCTGGCCATGCGCCTGCTGCGCATGGAGGAGTATACGGAAGGCCGGTTTACCCTGGCTTTCGTCGGCTATGAGGACGAGAGCAAGTCGGCCGTCATCGAATTGACCCATAACTGGGGTACGGACAAATACGATCTGGGAGACGGCTTCGGCCATATCGCCATCGAGGTGGACGACGCCTACGCCACTTGCGAGGAGATCAAGTCGCGGGGCGGGAGCGTGGTGCGCGAGCCTGGTCCCATGCAACATGGCAAGACGGTGATCGCCTTCGTGGAGGACCCGGACGGTTATCGTCTGGAGTTGATTCAGCGTCATTCATCATAGATCCAGCCGGGAGATCCAGTCATGTTGTTTCGTATTGTTTTCATATCACTGCTTCTGCTCATGCTCGCTGCCTGCTCCCAGGACCCCCCAGGCGTAACGCTGGAATCGGGTTCCTACTCCGTCAGGATCAGCAGCGATCCGGACCCTCTGGAAGTTGGGGAAAGAGCGCAATTCACCCTGCAGGTCAGGGACCGTGAGAACGCGGCCGTCGGTGACTGTAATGTCCGCTTGCTCCAAACCATGCCGGGCATGGAGATGTCCACCGATGATGTCTATGTGGTATTGACGCCAACAGGCAGTGGCCGCTACCAGGGGACGAGCCATGAATTCCACATGGGTGGCGACTGGGTGCTGGAATTCGAGCTTGCATGCGGCGGCGAGGAAGCGCGCACCCTGACGCTGGAGCGTCATCTGGAATGGCCGGAATGATCCCCGCCCGCTGCTGAAATCAGTAGTCCAGCCCTGGAGAAGAAAGCCAGGCTGGTTTCCAGGGATTGTTCGACGGCGCCGCGCTCGGCGACGCCGTGGGGAGGATTCGCGTCCTGTCCCGGCAGGCCCAATTCTCCTTCCGCGCAGCGTGACAGCAATGCCTGCCTTATTTCCTGGATATTCCGTGTGCCGTCCATCAATGCCAGCGCCTGGCGGGAGAAAGGATTGAGACCTACGTTCTCGTTCCACGCCGAGACCACTACATTTCCCGAGCTGGCCTGAAGGCACGCAAAGGGCGCCGCGAGCGGCTTGTAGTGAGGCGGCGGCCTGGATCCTGGCGTCACGATGGGTGGCATGTCCGTGGTGATATTGATGAGGCCGGCCGCGCGTGCGCGCAGGAGCTTGCCGAGGAGCAGGGGCATGTCCTTGTCCTGAGCGTCTGGGTTTTTTACCTCTTTGAGCAGTTGTGTCAGTGCCAGGGCTTGGGGATAGATGCCGGTGAGCAGTTTCATGATATCCAGGAACAGGGGGTTGGTCTCGACCATGACGTTACCCTGCTCATTACTGAAGCCCATCGCCCCGGTGGGATATTGACCGGGGGGCAGGTCGACGGCCTGGGCCATGGATGAACAATAAAGCGTGACGGGCGGTTCTCCGGGGATGGTGTCATGCAGTGAGACGTCCTGATGACAGAACAGCGAGCTGCGAAAGAGGCGCTTGTAAACAAAATCGAAATGCTGCTCGTAGTCGGTCATATCCTTGCTGATGGACTGGAAGCGCTGATTCAATTGCGCTGAATGCGATGTCAGTTCCTTGCCGACAAAGGCGGCATCGGCAAGGTATTGAAGGCCATGTCCACGCCCTTTTTCCACGATTTCATGAAAATAGAATGCCTCGTTGATATCGCTGAGGTACTCGTGCAGCAGGTAGGTGTGGTTGTTGGCGCTGACCTGGGTCTGAATCTGCTTTAGCAGCGTCATATAGGGATTGTTGTGCGCCGGAGACGAGTTGGCGATGGTTTTCAGGTAGTCGAGGGCATACCCCAGGCCTGTTACCGGATCATCATGCTCGCTGAATCGATACAGCATGATATCTCGCACGATGCCATTGATGCGCCATCCGGGCAGGGTATTGTAACTGATGTAGGCGATGCCGTTGGGAGACAGGAGGGTCTTGCAGATCCGGAAGACCTGTTCGCGTACCGGGGCGGGGATCCAGGAATAGATGCCATGGGCAATGATATAGTCGAACTGGCCCAGGCTGTTGTCCGCATCCATGATATCCATGCAGTGCAGCGTGGTGTTCTGCAGCCCAAGTTGCGCGGCCGTGGCGCGGGCGGCCTCTATCTGGCGGCGGGAATTGTCCAGGCCCACGAACTGGCTGCCAGCGTAAAGGGACGCCATGGGAAACAAATTGCCGCCCTGGGCGCACCCCAGCACCAGTACCCGGCATTGATCGACGGGAGGCGCCGCCAGGCCATAGAGCGCCCCGATGGCCGCCAAGTTGCGCGGATGCGCGCTGGGGTAGGCGCGGATGTCGTAGGGGATCTGGTCATAGATGTATTTCTTCATGGGGTGTTCACCGCGGCGGCCTGATGGTCCGATGATACCAGCAGGCCGGAGCGGGCCAGAAAGCCAAGGCGTTGTTCGACTGCCGTGGACAAGGCTGCAAGAATATCCTGTTCTCTGCTTGTCATATCGAGTGTCAGGTCGCCTGCTTCATAGTGTGAAATCATTTTCTTCAGGATTTCGCCGCGGTCGTGGCGTCCATCGAGATATGGCATGAGTATACGTGAAATACCATCCAGACCGATATTTTCATGCCACAGAGAGGTTGCCTCTGAGCCAACGCGGGCCTGGAGCCGGGTCAGGGCGCTAACGGCCGGTTTTCTGTCTATGGTGGTATGAAAACATGGCTTGTCCACGGTAATGCTGATGATGCTCTGTGAGCGTGCATTGAGCAGCTTCATTGCCAGTGCCGGCTTGCTTTCACAGGGGTGATTGAGCAGTTCCTTGCAGGTGATGGCCTCGGGATAGCAGTCGATGAGGATCTGGACTGCCTGCTGAAACAGGGGGTCCGGATCGTAAAATGTACCGCCCCAAATATTGCGGAATGCCCTCAGGCCCTCGGCTGTGGATACTGGCCTGGAAAAGGAGGTGAGATAGAGGTCATTCATGTTTCCGGCGAGGAAATCCCTGTCCAGGGCGGCGCTTTGTTTGCACAACAGTGAGCAGCGCGCCAGCGGATGACTCAGAAAATCGGCATGCTGTTCCAGGTCGATGATGTCATCTGACATGGACATTAATTTTTCCATGGCCTCCACCGGGTAGGCACTCATCTTTTTACTGATAAATTCCGCGTCTCCCACATATTGCAAGTGGTGGTCGTGGGCTCTGCTGACGAATTCATGAAAATAGAGCGGCTCGTATATTTCCCCCAGGTCATCATGCAGGAGGTAGGAGTCACTCTTGCCGACGATGTTCATCGTCAGGTGTTTCAAGATGGTCAGGTAGGGGTCCTTCTGAGCCGGGAGTATTTCCACGAGCTGTTGCAGCTTGTGGCGTGACTGTTTCAGCCTTTCGTCTATGTCACTGATGTGATGTGTCTTGTAGCGCATGATTTCCCGGGTGATTCGCGTCAGGTGGGCGCCCGGGAAAGTAAGATAGTTGACGAAGGCGATGCCGTTATCGGTCAGTGATGAACTGAAAATCTCCAGTATTTTGTCCTGCACGGCGGGAGGCGCCCATGAATAGACCCCATGTGAGATGATGTAGTCGAAATGGCCGGGGCGGGTGTCGAAATCCAGCAGATCCATGCAATGGAACTCGATATTGGACAGGCCCAGCTCTTCCGTCATCTCGCAGGCGGTCCTGATTTGTTCCCGGGAGTAATCGATGCCGATGAAATAGCTGTCGGGCTGATGGAAAGCAAGGGGAATGAGGTTTCCGCCTGCCGCGCAACCCAATTCCAGTACCCGGCAGTTTGCAGTGTCTGCTGGACTCAGTCCACGCAGCCTGGCCACAGCGGCCAAGTTTCTGGGGTGAGTGAGCGGAAAGGCATGAGTGTCATAGGGTACCCTGTCATAGAGTTGTTCTGCCATCGGCGGCCCCCGGCTATTTGTTGCGCAGTTGCAATGGATCGGCAGGATCGATGCCATTCATGAAAGGCAGCTTGCGCTGGCTGTGGGTGACCTGGTAGACCTTGCCAACCCAGTTGTTGATGACGGACTCGGCGGTATCGTGCCAGGTATTGTGCAGGGTGCGCGCCACCAACTCTTCCGGGAAGGGGGGCATGGCCTGTCTGCTACTCCGTGCCGCCATGACCTGGTCCTGGTGTTCTTCGAGAATGGCGCGGATCTGGCGGCGGAAATAATTCTCAGGGAAGGGAGGGTAGTCCTCCCGCTCGTGGTTGGCATAGCGGATGACCTCGCGCTTGTATTCCTTCATCAGGCTGATGGTGTCGTATTCCGGGTGGCCCTGGAAAAAGACCACTCTGAAGCGGTCGGCGCTGACGGCGAGATGCACGCCGGCCTCGTGGCTTTCCACCAGCACATGCAGGCCGGCCTCCTCGAATTGTTCGCGGTCGATCTGGTTGAAGCGAGAATGGGGTACATCGAAGAGTGTGTTGACATCGTTTACCAGCGGGTGGCTGCGATCTGTCACCCGGTGGGTGAATACGCCCCAGCGCTTGGCGGGCAGGGGGCGGCGTTTCTGATTATAACGAAACTGCAGCACGGCATGGGTGGCCAGACAAGAGCACAAGGTCGAGGTGACGTTTTCCAGGGCCCAGTCGATGACCTCGATCAATGGTTTCCAGAAGGGTTCCAGTGAGAGGTCGGGCTGGGTGACGTTGGCGCCGGTGATGATCAGGGCGTCCAGGCCGCTTTCCTTGATCTCCTCGAAGGTTTCGTAGTAGTTGGCCACGTATTCCGCCGCCCTGGCTCCGCGCTGGATTTCCCTCAGGGAGAAGGGGTGCATATGGAACTGGGCGATCTGGTTGCTTTCCCCCACCAGGCGGAAGAACTGGCGCTCGGTGGCCTCCAGGGCGGCGTCGGGCATCATGTTGAGCAGCCCGATGTGCAGCTCGCGGATTTCCTGGCGTTGCGCCTCGTCGGGCGTCAGGACGGTAATGCCTTCCTTTTTCAGGCGTTCAAAGGTCAGCAGTTTCGATGGGGCGACCAGGGGCATGGGTATTCTCTTTGTCTGAAATTGCTATTGGACCTTGCGCGCGATGGCTTGTTCCACCAGAGAGAGGAAGCTTTCCTCGGAATCCACCTGCGCCAGTTCGTCCGTGGTAATGGTATAGCCATAGCGCTCGGCAATGGCCTCGTAACGGGGGATGCGCGAGTAGAACAGCTTGGGGAAGATCCAGCGCACGAAATCGTCCGGGTCGATCAGGGCGACGTATTGGAGATCCTTTTCCATCATGTAGACGGCAAGCTGCTCATCCAGGAAGGCCTCACGGTAGTAGAGAGGCTTGGGGTCGCTGCGGGCGCGCTCGATGAGAATCTTTTCGTCCTCTGTGGATGCCTTGATATACAGGATGAGCGTATGCTCGTTGAGTGTGCGCATCACTTCGGTGCCATCCAGCTCACAGATGCTGCCGCCGGCGTCATTGATGAAGTTCTTGTAACCATAGATGTCCTGCGCCTTGTGGATGAACTCCGGTACGTCCATCATGGCGGCGATCTCCGCCTGGCGGTGCAGCTCCTGGCGGCGCATGAATTCTTTCAGGGGCAGGCCGTCCAGCTCCGGGTTGCCCAGCTTGCCCAGGAAGCTGGAGACGGGTTGCAGGTTATATACCGTGATGTTGTTGTTGATATAGATGGAGTCCGTCTGCAGCAGGTCGCGCAGAAAGGGGATCTGCATGGCTTTTTGCTTGATGTTGTCCAGAATGGCTTCGTCCAGATAGCGGGTGCCGATACGGTAGTCCCCGGAGAAGTGGAACCAGTTTTGTTTCATGAGCAGATTGGCAAGGCGGGTCTTGCCCACGCCGGACATGCCCAGCAGGGTGATGCACTTGTGTTCCCAGTTGCGGAATTGATCGACATTCAGTTTCATGTGCAGTATTTCAGATTACGAGACAGGTATAAGCCATTATATTGTTCTGTTTCAATAAGCTGTAAATATACCATCAACTTTGGAACAGGGGCAGGTTTTATAGACATTGAAACTGCTTGCGTTTATTCTTCCTGTAAAAAGGGGAGCCCCTGTTATTAAGAGATTGTGGTCTGTTGTTTTCGCCATTGTTGCCGGCCTGTTGCTGACCTTGTTGTTGGGAGGATGCACCCTGTTGACAAAGGCGCAGCTGGATGCGCAATATGGGGCGCCGGATCCCGGCAACCGTGGCGCGCAACAGGCCAGGACGGCATCCATAGACTATTGGCGCGATGTCAAACCGATACTCGACGGCCGCTGTGTGGTATGCCATGGCTGTTACGATGCGCCATGCCAGCTGAAGCTCGGCGCTTATGAAGGTATCGAAAGGGGGGCGAGCAAGGAGCGGGTATACAATCCTGCCCGCCTGAGAGCTGCCCCGCCCAGCCGGCTCTTTTTCGATGCCAAGACACCTCGGCAATGGCGCGAACGGGGATTTTATCCCGTTCTGAATGAGCGGGGACAGTCTCCACAGGCCAATCTCGAGGCCGGTGTCATGGCCAGAATACTGTTGCTCAAGCGTCAGCACCCGCTGCCGGAGACGATGCCGCTGCCGGGCAGTTTCGATTTTTCCCTGAACCGCAAACAACAGTGTGCAACCATCGAGGAATTCGATGCCTTTGCGCGCAGGAAACCCTTGTGGGGCATGCCCTATGGCCTGCCTGGCCTGACGGAAAATGAGTTCGGTACACTCTACGATTGGCTGTATCAGGGGGCGCCCTATGAAGCGCCTCCACCCCTGGCTTACGGTGTGCAGGCTCAGGTAGCGGTGTGGGAAGCCTTCCTCAATGGCAAGACCAACAAGCAGCGGCTGATGAGCCGTTATCTCTACGAACATCTGTTTCTGGCCAACCTCTATTTCAGCAACCTCTCTCAACGTGTTTTTTTCCGCCTGATACGCTCCAGGACGCCGCCGGGAGAGGCCATCGTGCCGATAGTCACGCGCCGGCCCTACGATGACCCTGGAAAGGCGGCCTTCTACTACCGGCTCGAGCCCCTGCGTACGACGGTGCTTGCCAAGACCCACATGCCCTATGCGCTCAATGATGCGCGCATGGCGCGCTACAAGACGCTCTTTCTGGCGGCGGATTACGACGTTGCTCAATTGCCTTCCTATGCGCCAGAAACGGCGTCCAATCCTTTTGCGACTTTCGAGGCCATTCCCGTCGATTCCCGCTACCGGTTTCTTCTCGACGAGGCGGCGTTTCTGATTATGGGTTTTATCAAGGGGCCGGTGTGCCGTGGCCAAGTGGCGCTCAACGTTATAGACGATCATTTCTGGGTCGTATTCCATAATCCCAACAGCCCGGGGTTCAAGGGAGGTGCGAAGTTTCTATCCCGCGAACTGCGCAACCTCAGATTGCCGAGCGAAGCGCAGAGTAATACCTTGCTGTTGTCTCCCTGGCTGAAGTATTCGCGCCTTGAAAATAAATACCTGAAAGCCAAGACGAGATACATGGACGCCAACCTGGCGAAACCCGGCGCGATTTCCCTGGACCTGGTATGGGATGGTGATGGGTGGAATGACAATGCGGCGCTGACGGTCTTCCGCCATTTCGACAGCGCCTCCGTTGTGAAGGGGTTTCTGGGCGATGATCCAAAGACCTTTTGGGTCATCGACTACCCCATGTTGGAGCGTATCCATTATCTGCTGGTGGCGGGGTTCGATGTTTATGGCAATGTCGGCCACCAGTTGAATACGCGTCTCTATATGGATTTTCTGCGCATGGAGGGAGAATTCAATGCGTTGACGCTTTTGCCGCGCGAGAAGCGGGTGGAGACCTGGAGTTACTGGTACCGGGGAGGGAAGCCCCATGTCCTGGACTTCATCCATGAGCGCATGGCTGATTTCGACCGGCAGAGCGGTATAGTCTTTACAAGCGATGATCCTCAGCGTGAACTCTACAGCATGCTGCGTGCGCGTCTCGGCCCTGTGCTGAACAGGGATTATGATATTGCCGAAAATGAAGACGGCTTCATCCGGGAGAACCTGCAGGAATTGTCCCGTGTCAGGGGGCAGGCGCTCTATTGGTTGCCCCAGGTCGCATTTTTGTCCATCAGTGATGGCCAGGGCAGTGAGCATATCTACACACTCATTCACAACAATGGCATGAGCAATGTTTCCAGTCTGTTACAGGATGAACAGCGGCGTCTGCCATCTGAGGATAGCCTCACGGTTGCCAGAGGGTTCATCGGCGCCTATCCCAATGTGTTTTACCAGGTGGGAAGAGACGAGCTGCCTGATTTCGTACAGGCGATCGCCTCTCTCGACAGCGAGGCGAATTACCAGGCCTTTCTCGGCCGTTTTGGCATACGCCGTAACGACCCCCGCTTTTGGGAGCACAGCGATGCCCTGCATGCTGCTTACCTGGAGCTTGCGCCTGTCGAGGCGGGTTTGTTTGACTATAACCGGCTGGAGAACAGATAGCATCGCAGGTGCGAAATAGGCCCAGTCCGCGCGGTGAGATAAAGGCTCTATTATTATTAACCCGGCAACAATATATATCGTATTCAGCCATTGCGTGCCGGTTCGCTGCAAGGCAGCGAAATGCCGCTGTAGTCATTCTACAGCAAATTTCGCCAACGCAGTCAGCGGGCCGGTACGCAATGGCCTGTCCTTTGATTTCAATCTGTTAGGGACTTCAGGCCTGCACTGGCACGGCGTTGCGGCGCTTGCCAATGGAATCACCCTTGCCTGCGCACCGCGCCTT